>OCTA010005507.1_pt1 | contig 10938 bp, 5 predicted proteins | sample 1538991 | NCBI WGS metagenome assembly OCTA01 (sample SAMEA3539302, study PRJEB22396) | soil metagenome | biome: tundra; feature: field; material: soil | place: USA | collected 2010-05 | depth 0.15 m | reverse complement strand
AGCTGGGCATCGCTCCGCTTCAGCCGGAGCTGGACCGCGTTGCCGGACTCCATTCCGTTGGAGAGCTGCCTGCGCTGTTGGCTCACCTGCACAGCATTGGCGTGAACGCATTCTTCGGCATGGGCTCCAACCAGGACTTCGCCGACTCGAATTCCGTCATCTCTTTCTACGACGCAGGCGGCCTGGGTCTGCCGGAGCGCGACTATTACACGCGCACTGACGCCAAGTCGGTCGAGCAGCGCAAACAATACGTGGATCACGTGCAAAGGATGTTTGTGCTGGCCGGCGAGCCCGATGCGCGTGCCGCAAAAGATGCGGCCTCTGTATTGACGCTGGAAACAAGGCTGGCCAAGGCATCGCTCACCATTACCCAGGAGCGCGACCCGCAAAACCTGAACCATCCCACCGACGTCGCAAGCTTTGCGGAGCAATTGACCCACTTTTCCCTGCCGGAGTATGTGGCCGCAGCGCGCGCACCCTCCGCAGGCAAGATGAACGACGCTCAACCAGAGTTCTTCGCTGCGTTCAACGCCCTGGTGGCCGACACCCCGCTTGAACAAATCAAGACTTATCTGCGCTGGCATCTGCTGCAGAGTTTCGCAGGCACCAGCATGCCGGAAAGCTTTGAAGAGGAGTCGTGGCATTTCTATGCGCATATCCTCAATGGAGCTGAGAAGCAGCAGGAGCGCTGGAAGAGATGCACCAGCCGCGTCGACGGCGAGATGGGCGAGGCGCTGGGTCAGGTCTACGTGGCCAAATACTTCCCGCCGGGAGAAAAGCAGCATGCGCTGGAGATGACGCTGACCATTGAGCAGGCCATGGACGAGGACATCAATTCGCTGGACTGGATGAGCGCCGAAACCAAAGTCAGGGCCAAAGAAAAGTTACATGCGGTGATGAACAAGATCGGCTATCCCGACAAATGGCGCGACTATTCCAGGCTGGATATTGTGCGCGGCGACGCGTTGGGCAACCTGGAGCGTGCGCGCGAGTTCGAATTTGCACGAGACCTGTCCAAGATCGGAGAGCCGGTCGACAAGGACGAGTGGGACATGTCACCGCCCACCGTAAATGCCTACTATGAACCTCAGCAGAACAATGTGAACTTCCCGGCCGGATACTTTCAGCCGCCATTCTTCAATGAGGCCGAGGATGACGCGGCCAACTACGGCGACATGGGCTCCACCATCGGTCACGAGTTGACTCACGGCTTCGATGACGAAGGCCGCCAGTACGACAAAGATGGCACCCTGAAGGATTGGTGGACCAGGGACGACGAACAGAAGTTCAACGACCGCGCTGAGTGCACGGTGAAGCAGTATGACGCCATCGAGGCGGTGCCGGGCGTTCACCTGAATGGCAAGCTCACCCTGGGTGAGAATCTGGCCGACCTCGGCGGGTTGTGGCTGGCCTGGCTGGCCTGGCAGGAAAAAGCTGAGGCCGAGCACCTCGATATGACCGCCAAAATGGATGGCTACACGCCCGACCAGCATTTCTGGGTGGCGTATGCCCAGCAGTGGTGCACCCAGACGCGCCCCGAGCAGTTGCGTACGCAGGCCGAGAGCGATCCGCACGCACCCGACGAATATCGCGCCAATACCGTGCTCACGAATTTGCCGGAGTTTGCGAAGAGCTTCAATTGCAAGAAAACAGCTCCGATGGTCAATCCGAAGCCTTGCCGGGTCTGGTAAATCGAGGCAATCAGGGAAGGACGAAATCGGTCCGGGTTGCGCAGGAGGAAGAGTGGAAGTCGATTTGCCGTTTGCCTGATCTCTTCAAGCTTAACGTCAAGTGTCTTCAATTCAATCCGATGCAGATTTCCGGCCAAAAATTTGGCTTGGACCGAAGCTGCAATCCATCAGTAACGTTTGCTACCTGATTGTGGCGACAGATCGGGAGAAACCCACGGAAAGCAAGACGCCGATGCTGGCCCAACTGAGCGCCTCCGTCACCGCGATGTCGAATACGATCGACGATTTGCTTGATCTTTCGCGTTCCACCAGTGCGGTGTTGCACCTGACCCGCCTTGACCTGAGCCTCTTGGCCAGTTCGATCCTGGAAGTCCTCGCCAAGGCCGATCCCGACAGGCATGTGGTGACCGTCGCGCATCCGCGATGCAGCCTCAATGCCGACCCGGGCCTCATGCAGATCGTTCTTCAGAACCTGCTGCGGAATGCCTGGAAATTCACCGGAAGACGCGATCCGGCCTAGATTGAATTCGGTTGCGAACAGAAGAACGGGATGACCGTCTTCTATGTTCGCGACAACGGTGCGGGTTTCGATCCGCAGATGGCCGACCGTCTCTTCAAGCCCTTCCAAAGGCTGCACGCCGTGAGCGAATTCCCCGGCACCGGCATTGGACTGGCCACGGTGCAGCGCATCATTCGCCGCCACGGAGGAGAAGTGTGGGCGGAAGGCGAAATTGACAAAGGAGCGGCGTTCTATTTCACCCTGGATTCGCGAAAGCCGTGATCGCAGTCGTTCAATCCACCGAAACGCCGGCTCGGGAAGGCAGAAAAGTTTCGCGTTTCATGCTTTAATGAACGCAGTTGCGATCTTCAGGGGCGAAAGCGTGATCTAAATCACAGCCGGGAGAGCGTAGCGGGCGGATGCTTACGATAGTGATTCGGAGCGACACCATGTCCTGGGGCAGAAAAGGTGCGTTGCTGATGCTGGCTGTTGTGGTCTTTTGGACCGCATTGCCCGTCTCCGCCTGCCTGCTTGCCAAGCAGCCCCCCAGGCAGGCAGATTGCTGCCGGGCGATGGCACGCGATTGTGGCGCACCCGGATCGGGAACAAACACCTCGTGCTGCAAGACCAACCGCCAGGAAGCTGCCGTCACTCCAGCATCCCCCTACTCTCCGCAACATGTGCAGAAACTGTCACTTGTGCCGGGAGCAGGAAATCTGCTTTCGCCTCAGCAAACACCTGTCTCCTTGAACAGAATCACTTTTGAGACACCGCCTCCCAAGCCCTCCCCAGGCGACAGTTCCAAACTTCAAATCTGAATCTCCTTCTTCGCAGGTTAAGCCGGGTCCTGTATGCGTCCTCGTGCGCCTGAAAAGGGGCTGAATGGCGGCCAGGGCGCAAGCCGTGGTTTCGACGGAGGAGTTTGATGAAAGCCATGTTGTCTATTTTTTGTGTCCTGGTGTTCAGCGCGCCTGTCGCTTTTTCGAGTGCGGAGACACCGGCAAGCAGCGATGGTTTGGCCAACGCTGCCGCATTGCTTCAAGATCATCACCACGCTGAAGATTCCGGTCCGGCGCTGACGCTGGAGGAAGTCGAACGGATCGCCCTCGCGGTGAATCCTGAGATCGAGGTAGCCGCCCGCCGCGTTGCCATTGCCGAGGCGCATGTTCCCTCCGCCGGAGCGCTCGACGATCCTATGGCGATGTATCGCGGCTGGGGAGTTCCACTGACCAAGCCGTGGGACTACAACGCCGCGCAAAACATGTTCAGCATCAGCCAGACATTTTCAGGGGCCGGCAAACGCACCTTGCGCACGAGTGTTGCGGAATCAGATGTCGCGGAAGCAAAAGCGAACCTGGATGAAACCCGCCTCGAAGTTCGGGTGCGCGTGCGGAAAGCCTTCGATGACATGTTGCGCGCCATCGAGGAGCTGCACATTCACGATCAGCATGTGGGTATCGCGCGCCAGGCCATTGAAGTGGCGCGGATCAAGTACACGGTAGGAAAGGTGCCGCAACAGGACATTCTGAAAGCGCAGGTGGTGCTCACACGGCTCGCCGAGCACATGATTCAATTCGACCAGGACGCCAACCTCGCTAGGGCGCTGCTTAACACTCTGCTTGCACGCGATCCGGACGCTCCCCTCGCGGTGAATGGTCAGTATGCGGTGTTGGATACGCTGCCCGCCGCGTCGGCTCTCGACGATCTGGCGCTTCACTCCCGCCCCGACCTGGTTGCGGCTCAACAAGCAGCCGAGCGGAGCCACAAAGACCAGGCGCTCGCAAAGAAAGCCTACGTTCCGGACTTCACTGTTTCAGCCGGGTACATGCTGATGCAGCCCGGTGCCAGCATGCGCAACGCCTACATGGTGGAGGGTTCGATGAACCTGCCCTGGCTGAATCGCCACAAGCATGATGCGGAGATCGCGGAATCCACGGCGCGCGTCACCGAGCAGGATGCGGAATTGAATGCGATGCGCAATGCCGCGCTCGGCCAAATCAAGGAAGCGCTTGTTGAAGCACGGGGCGCGCAAAAGCTCGCGCATATGTATCACGACCAACTGAGACCACAGGCCGAAGCCACGCTGCAGTCGAGCGTGATCGCCTATGAGAACGACAAGACGGATTTTCTTGATCTTCTCGACAGCCAGATGACGGTGGTCGATATCGATCTCGACTGGATCCAGGCAAATGCCGATTACGAGATGCGCCTGGCGGATCTCGAACTCGCTACAGGCGTTTCCATGGACCAGTTACAACAGCTCGCCCCGGAGGTGAAGCCATGAAGCTGCATCGTTATCAGCTTGCCCTTGCAGCATCCGTTGCCGTTTGCGTTTTACTTGCCACGGCCCTTGTGTATATACTCATTCTTCGTGGCCACTCCGCCCCGGAGACATCGGCAGACGACCCCGTGGTGGCGCGGGGACCGGAGACGGCGGTCCAGGCCGCGTCCGTTAAGACTCCACCGCCCGTGGGAACGGAGCCGACGCTGGGCCCCGTGCAGCTATCGCCTCAACGCCTTCAGGAAATTGGCGTCACCACCGCGACGGCAGAGATCAGAGAGGTAAACGATGATCTGACCGTTCCCGGCAATGTGGACATCGACGAGGAGCGCCTCTCGTACGTGCAGACCCGCTTTCCTGGCTGGATTCAGAGTGTTTTCGCGAATGCAACGTACCAGTACGTGCGCAAGGGACAACGCCTCTTCACGATTTACAGCCCTGACGTGGTGAGCAGCGAGCAGGAATATCTTCTGGCGCGCCAGAACCAGGCGGCCTTTGCGCAGGATGCGCATGGAATGGCGGTGCATGAGAGCGGCTGGCTGCTGCAGGCCGCCGAAGAGCGGCTGCGCCAATTCGGAGTCCCCGCGCAGGCGATTACGGATCTGGAGCAGAGCGGAAAGGTGCAACACGACATCGCCATCGAGTCGCCGGTGTCTGGCTACATCATCGAGCGCAACGCACTGCCCAATGCCTACGTCCAACCGGATACCAAGCTCTACACCATTGCCGATCTCTCCACGGTGTGGGTGAATGCCAATGTGCCTCAGAGCAATGTGGGGCGCCTGAAACCGGGCGATCATGCGCAAGTGACGGTCGATGCGTACCCGGGGCGCAATTTCAACGGCCGCATCGATCAGATTCTTCCACAGGTGGATCAGACAACGCGCACCGTGCACGTACGCGTCGCATTACGCAACCCAGGGGTTGCACTTAAGCCGGGCATGTATGTGAACGTGGCGCTCGCCGCTCCGATGGGTAGGCAATTGATGATACCGGCGTCTGCGGTACTGCAGGCCGGCGAGCGGACCATTGCGTTTGTTGACCACGGAAGCGGTAACTTGGAGCCGCGCGTGATTCAGACCGGACCACAACTCGTCGATTCCATCGTCGTTCTCAATGGCCTGAAGGCCGGCGAAAAGGTGGTCAGTTCCGCTAATTTTCTGGTGGATTCAGAGGCTCAACTTCAGACGGCACTCGGTTCATTTGCGCCTCCGGCGCCGCAGGCTGCTGCAAGCGCCGCAAACACAAATCAGGTGCAGATTGACCTGAGCACGCAACCCTCCCCACCGCGCAAAGGAGCAAACAGTGTTCGCGTCAAACTGACCGGCCCTGACGGAAAGCCTGTTTCGGGAGCGCAGGTCTCAGCGACCTTCTTCATGCCGGCGATGCCCGCGATGGGGATGGCCGCGGAGCGCGCAGTCACCACCTTTGCGGACCAGGGCAGCGGGCTCTATGAAGGAACTCTGCAGTTACCGGCAGGAGGCACATGGCAGGTCACCCTGTCGGTGCAGCGCGGCGGTCAAACGCTCGCCGCAAAGCAACTCACTCTCAACGCTGCAGGAGGCAAGTGATGATTTCACGCATCATCGCATGGTGTGCGCGCAGCCCTTTTCTCGTATTCACGGGAGCGGCGCTGCTTGTGGTCGCGGGCTGGTGGAGCTTGCAGCGTGTTCCGCTCGATGCGCTGCCTGATATCAGCGACGTGCAAGTGATCATTCACACGGAGTGGGCCGGAGAGCCGCCCAGCGTGATCGAGGACCAGGTTACATATCCGATCGTGACTTCGCTTCTCTCCGCACCCAGCGTAAAGAGCGTGCGGGCGCAAACGATGTTTGGCGACTCTTATGTCTTCGTCGTTTTTCAGGATGGCACCGACCTCTACTGGGCACGCTCTCGCGTGACGGAGTATCTGCAGCAGATTGCAGGAAAACTACCAGCGGACGTGCATCCCGCGATCGGCCCGGATGCAACCGGTGCCGGCTGGGTCTACGAATATGCGATCGTAGACCGCAGTCATACGAAGAGCCTTGCCGACCTGCGCGCCCTGCAGGATTGGTATCTGCGCTACCAGCTTGAGACGGTTCCCGGAGTGGCCGAAGTGGCCAGCATCGGCGGCTTCGTCCGCCAGTACCAGGTGAATCTCGATCCAAATAAATTGTTCTCGTACGGAATCTCCGCGGCCATGGTGATCGATCGCGTTCGCCAAAGCACCAACGAAGTGGGCGGCGATGTGCTGGAGATGAGCGGAGCTGAGTACATGATTCGCGGCCTTGGTTATTTGCGCTCGCTCTCAGACCTCGAAAATGTTCCGGTCGCCACCAAGAACGGTACACCTGTGCTCATTCGTGATCTGGGTACCGTCTCATTCGGTCCGGACGTCCGACGCGGCGCGGCTGACTGGCAGGGGCAAGGAGAAACGGTCGGCGGCATTGTGGTGATGCGCTATGGAATGAATGCACTCAACGTCATCGATGGCGTCAAAGCCAGACTCAAGGAAATCGCGCCATCGCTGCCTCCCGGCGTTGAAATTGTGACAGGATATGACCGCTCCTGGTTAATCAATCAGTCGATCCACACACTGAAGCGCGACCTGATCTTCGAAGGGATCATCATCAGCTTCGTCAGCATCATCTTCCTTTTTCATTTCCGTTCGGCTCTCGTTCCCATCCTGACGGTGCCTATCGCCGTTCTGGCCGCCTTCATCCCGATGTATTACTTGCACGTCAGTTCCAACATTATGTCGCTGGGCGGTCTTGCGCTGGCCGTCGGCGTGCTGATCGATGCCGGGATTGTGATGGTGGAGAACGGATACCGCCGCCTCGCCGAACGAACCGATGTGCCAACCGAGGCGGAGCGGCGTCGTATCCTCGTGAGCGCGGCGCAGCAGGTGGGGCCGGCGCTCTTTTACTCGCTCATCATTATCGTGGTCTCGTTTTTGCCGGTGTTTCTGCTGGAGGCGCAGGAAGGCCGCATGTTCCGGCCGCTTGCCTGGACGAAGACGCTGGCACTTATTTTTTCCTCGCTGCTCTCTATCACGCTGGTGCCGGCGCTTATGCCGTTGTGCCTGCGCGGCAAGTTGCAGCCCGAATCGAAAAACCCAGCCGCACGAATTACGCAGGCGATGTATCTGCCCATTCTGCGATGGTGCCTGCGCCACTGGAAGACCGTGATCGCGCTGAATCTGATTTTTCTGGCAGTCACGATTCCACTTTACTTCCGCCTCGGAAGCCAGTTCATGCCCGCGTTGTACGAAGGATCGTCGCTCTACATGCCGAGCGCTCTACCGGGCATCTCGATTACACAGGCGACCTCACTCATGCAGGAACAGGATCGCATCATTCGCTCTTTCCCTGAGGTCGCTACGGTCTTCGGTACGGTTGGCCGTTCCGACAGCGCCACGGACAATGCGCCATTGGACATGTACGACACCACGATCATGCTGAAGCCCCGCAGCCAGTGGCGTCCCGGCATGACCTATGAAAAGCTGATTCAATCGATGGATGAGAAGCTCCAGTTTCCCGGACTCACCAATACATGGACCATGCCCGTTGAGAACAGGCTCGATATGGAGCTGACCGGCATCAAGACCGCGGTCGGCATCAAGATACAGGGCCCCGATCTCGCGCACATCGAGGATATCGGAGCGCGCATGCAGCAGATTCTTTCCGCCATGCCCCAGGCAAATTCCGTTTTCGCGGAGCGTGTTTCGCAAGGCTTCTATCTCAATGTGGAAGTGAACCGGCCGGAAGCCGCGCGCTACGGGCTGACAGTGGCCGATGTGCAGCGCGTCATCACGTCGGAGATCGGCGGCGCAGACATTGCGCAAAACGTCGAAGGTCGCGAGCGCTTCCCGATTGCCGTACGCTATCAGCGCAACTTCCGCGACCATCCTGAGGCCCTATCGCAGGCTCTCATTCCCACTCCATCGGGCGAACAGATTCCTGTGAGTGAAGTGGCACGCGTTTATTATTCGCGGGGTCCGGCCATGATCCGCGACGAAGATGGAGCGCTGACGGGGTACGTCTATCTCAATCTGAATACGCATGATTATGGTGGCTTCGTGAACCGCGCGGAAAAGGAGATGCAATCGAAACTGGAGCTTCCAGCGGGCTACACCTGGCGCTGGGCGGGTGAGTACGAGTTTGAGATGCGCGCCAAAGAGCGGCTCAAAATCATTCTCCCGGTTGTCTTCTTCGTCATCTTCCTGCTGCTGTACCTAGTCTTCAAATCCGCCACTGAGGCCGCTGTGCTGATCTTTCCCACCCTCTATGCCATGTCCGGCGGACTGCTGCTGCAGTGGCTGCTCGGGTTCAACTTCAGCGTCGCCGTATGGGTGGGTTACATTGCGCTGTTCGGCATTGCGGTGGAGACTGGGGTGGTGATGGTGGTCTATCTCGATGAAGCTTTCCAGCACCGTCTTGCCCAGGACCCGCCGATGTTGGAGAGCGATCTGGAGAAGGCAGTGATCGATGGCGCAGTGCAGCGGCTTCGGCCAAAGTTGATGACCGTGACGGCTGTCATCCTGAGCCTCGCACCGATTTTGTGGGAGACCGGGATCGGCTCGGACGTGATGAAGCCCATCGCCGCCCCCATCGTCGGCGGAATGATTACGTCGACGATTCACGTCCTCATTCTGGTTCCTGTTTTCTTTCTGCTCATCAAACGCAGCGCTCTGCGCAGAGGCGCTCTCGCTGCCGCGGCCAACCGGCAAATGCAGGAGAAAGAATTAGAAGCACGGATCGGATAAGACGTCTGCTGCGAACGCCGTTTGATTTCAAAAAAATAAGGCTTCGAAGTGAATTAACCTTCGAAGCCTTATCGACCACTCATTGGGAAGAAACCAGCGTGCAGCCTAATCTGTTTTAGGCCATCGCCTCGCGCCCCATAGGCTCAAACCGCAACTGGTTCGTGTGGCGGTCTACGTCAATCCGCACATGCGCACCGTGCAATATTTCGCCATTCAATATCTTGATGGCCATCGGATCCTGCACCATGCGTTGCAACGCCCTCTTGAGCGGACGCGCACCGTATGCCGCATCCGAACCTGCCGCCAGAATCAATTGCCGTGCAGGCTCTGTCAATTCAATCGAAATCTGCCGGTCTGCCAACAGCCTCCGCAATTCGTCCAACCGCAATTCGAGAATCTGGCTTAACTGCGCCGAGCCCAGCGAACGGAAGATCACGATATCGTCCACGCGATTCAAGAATTCCGGGCGGAAATGCTCGCGCAACACGCGCATGACTGACTCGCGCGCCATCTCAAAGTCGTGCTCGGTCTTGAGCGCATCGCCGGTCAACATGGCCGCACCCAAATTCGACGTCATGATGAGCACCGTGTTCTTGAAGTCCACCGTGCGGCCCTTGGAGTCGGTCAGGCGCCCGTCGTCCATCACCTGCAACAGAATGTTGAAGACATCCGGATGCGCCTTTTCAATCTCGTCGAACAGAATCACCGCGTAGGGTCTGCGCCGCACGGCCTCCGTCAACTGGCCGCCTTCGTCGTAACCCACGTAGCCCGGAGGGGCGCCGATCAGCCGCGCCACTGCGTGCTTTTCCATGTACTCGCTCATGTCGATGCGAATCATGGCCTGTTCGTCGTCAAACAAGAACTCAGCCAGCGCTCGAGCGGTTTCAGTCTTGCCCACGCCGGTCGGTCCAAGAAAGATGAAGCTGCCAATCGGCCTCTTTGGATCACTCAAACCTGCACGCGAACGGCGGATGGCGTTGGCCACAACTCGGAGTGCGTCGTCCTGGCCAACCACGCGCTCGCGCAAGCGGTCCTCCATCTCGACGAGTTTTCGCACTTCGCCTTCCAACATCCGTGAAACCGGAATCCCAGTCCACTTGCTCACGATCTTGGCAATGTCTTCTTCATCCACTTCTTCTTTGAGCATGCGCGCGGCGCCCGAACTACCGTCCTGCAGATCGCTCAACTGCTTCAGCTCGGCTTCGAGTTTGGGCAGTTCGCCATACTGGATCTGCGCTGCGCGGTCGAGCATCCCTTTGCGTGTCTGCTCTTCTGCTTCAAAACGCAAAGCCTCGATTCGCTTCTTCAACTCGCTGATGCGCGTGATTGCCTCGCGCTCCATCGTCCAGCGGGACCGGAGCGCGGTGATCTTCTCTGTGAGCGCGGCGATTTCGCGCTCCACTACCTCCCGGCGCTCGATACTGTTCGGATCCGTTTCGCGCTTCAGAGCCTCACGCTCGATTTCGAGCGAGGTCTTTTCGCGTTCAAGCTGATCAATCTCCGTGGGAACCGAGCCGATCTGAATGGCCAACGACGCAGCCGCCTCATCGACCAGGTCGATTGCCTTATCGGGGAGAAAGCGGTCGCTGATGTAGCGATGCGAAAGCGTTGCCGCAGCCACAATGGCCGAGTCCTTGATGCGCACGTTGTGGTGCGCTTCAAGGACTCGGCCATAGATCGGAAGAGCACACGTCTGAACTCCAGTCACTGACCAATCTCG
>OCTA010005505.1_pt1 | contig 10939 bp, 6 predicted proteins | sample 1538991 | NCBI WGS metagenome assembly OCTA01 (sample SAMEA3539302, study PRJEB22396) | soil metagenome | biome: tundra; feature: field; material: soil | place: USA | collected 2010-05 | depth 0.15 m | reverse complement strand
CACGGCCCAGGAAACCAAGAGATCAGCCTAGCGCCGCGCGCCCCTTTGCCCCGTTTCAAAAGGGGTTGCAAAACCCGTCCCGCAAACCCAATCGAATCAGAGGCCGGATCCACCCGATCCGGCTGTTCCAAAAGGTAAGGGTTCCTGAACAAAACAAATGCCGCCAAAACCCGAATGTCAGGGCAAGATCACGTCCCGCTCGATCTGGGAAGATTAGCCGGGGCCGGGTACTGATCCCGACGATTGAGCCTATAGTGCTGATTGTACTGTCTCTTCTATTGGGATAAAGGTAATTTTGCCCGGCTCCGGTGACGCAAAGTCAAGTGCTCGCTTGTTGAGAATCGCAGCGAACTCATATCAATCAAAGAGAGCCGGCTTATTGCGAGAAGTTCACGCATCCTTTTCGGTTAACGCCACTCCATCTCAAGCAAGTCCCGGATTGCGACCTTGGCGCAGAGCCCACAAGGCAGAGACCAGCGAATCTACTTCCTCGCAGGTGTTATAGAGTGCTAGCGTAGCGCGAAGCGTGCTCTCCACGCCGAAGCGGCGCAGGATAGGCTGCGCGCAGTGATGACCGCCGCGAACTGCGATGCCCTTGCGATTCAGATAGTCCGCGATCTCCTCGGTTCGGAAGCCATGCATCACGAAGGAGAGAACGGCCGCCTTTTCTTTCGCCGTACCGATGATCTGCAACCCAGGAATGCGCTGGAGGGCCTCGGTGACATAGGTCAGCAACAGGTGCTCGTGGCGTGAGACATTCGCTATGCCGACGCGATCCAGGTAATCGATCGCCGCACCGAGGCCGACCGCATCGGCAATGTTTCCAGTGCCGGCTTCGAATCGTTGCGGGGGCGGCTGGTAGAGCGTCTTCTCAAAGGTCACGTCCTGGATCATGTTTCCGCCACCTTGCCACGGCGGCATATTGTCCAGAACCTCAGACTTCCCGTACACAACGCCGATGCCGGTCGGGGCGAATACTTTGTGCCCCGAAAAGACGTAGAAGTCGCAGTTGATGGCTTGCACATCGACACGCATGTGAGAAACGGCTTGTGCGCCATCCACCAGGACCCGCGCACCATGACGATGAGCGGCTTCGACCATTTCGTTCACAGGTACGATGGTGCCCAGCGCGTTCGAGACGTGTGCGATCGAAACCAATCGAGTCTTCGGTCCCAGCAGCTTTTCGTATTCGTCAAGCAGGACCTGACCGGAATCGTCCACCGGTGCAACGCGAAGCCGGGCGCCCTTTTCCGCGCACAGCATTTGCCACGGCACGATGTTGGCATGATGCTCAAGCCACGTAATGACGATCTCGTCGTCCCTTTGAATATTGCGTCGCCCCCAACTCTGTGCAACCAGGTTGATGGCCTCGGTGGCTCCGCGAACAAAAACAATCTCCCGCGCGGCATCGGCATTAAGGAAGCGTCGCGTCTTCTCGCGTGCAGACTCGTAGGCGTCGGTGGCGCGCGCAGCCAACTCATGTGCCGCCCGATGCACGTTCGAATTTTCGTGCTCGTAGAAGTAAGTTAGACGATCGATCACCGACTGAGGCTTCTGCGTCGTTGCCCCGTTGTCAAGCCAGATGAGCGGGCGTCCGTTGACGACTTCGCGAAGGATCGGAAAATCGCGGCGAATCGCTTCCACGTCAAACGAGTAGGAAGAAAGACGGAGATCGCCCAGCGACTCAGGCTGCCCGGTTCCGGGACCCACCTCCGGAACAACGCCTACCGGATAGAGAGAGCGAGGCTGGCCCAACGCGCCCTGCTCGGTCAATGCGAAGGCCGGTGCGCGATAGCCGGGCAAGTGTGCCACTGCCCCGGGCATTTGAGGTGCATTAAAATCGAGTGGCGATGCGAAAGGGTTGCCGTTAATCGAAGAGACTTGGTCCGTGCGGGCGGGTTTCTCGGGCGTGCCGGCAGCCGGAACCGGACCGGGTATCGCGGGCGGAGTAGAAAATAGAGGCCGTGCCTCTTCGAGGAATGAGAACGCCGGGATGCCCGAGGTATCAACCGCGCCAAAGGCGCCGGGAACGGCCGGAGCGGGAGGCTGTGGCGCACCGGCGAACTGCGAAGGTTGAACATCCGTGAGCAGCGATGAAGGAATGGCAGCGAATCCTTCTTCGCTGGGAACTGCGTTCCCAAACGATTGCGAAGACGTATGCTGCTCCGTTGGCGCTGCGGCTTGTTCAGCAAAGAGTGGCCGTGCGACTTGCAGGAAAGCGAACGTCGGCGCTGCCGACGGGTCGATTCCAGCACTCGGCCCGCTATGAAAAGCTGGTGGGGCCGTTGTCGCAGGCCCGGGTGTGCGTAAGTCTGGCGCAACTCCTCTGTCTGGAGTTGCAACGAATCCCCCAGGCTGTACGTCGGTCAAGTTTGCCAACAGGCCCGGCACCGCGGGCGGCGTTGGGCTGGGCACGGCTGCGTAAGGGTTTCCAGAAAAGGCGGAGTTGGGCGGAAGGATTACGCGGGCGGCCGTGACCGCCGGTTGCTGGGCCTCGCCCGGCAACGCGTTGAACATCTCGTTGGCCATGCGCGCCAATTCCGCAGGCGAAAGAATGCCGGGATCTATACCTTCGCTCCCCCGCAATACTGTAGCCCAGTCGCCAATCTCCGGAGTTGCTATCGAGGTTCGTGTCTCGTCACTTGTACTCATGGTATTGACCCACGTCTACGTCTTCGAGCAGGGCAATCGCATCGTCTGTGAGCACGGTAGCGGAGCAATACAGCGACACCAGGTAAGAGGCAAGAGCGCGCTGATCGATGCCCATGAAGCGGACAGACAAACCGGGGCTCTGTTCTCCCGGAAGTCCCGGTTGGAAGAGGCCAACCACACCCTGTTTCTTTTCACCGACACGCAGCAGCAGGATTTTCGACTTCTGGTCCTTGGTCTTCACCGCGATCTTGTCCGAGGGAATCAGCGGGATCCCGCGCCAGGTGACGAACGGCGTGCCGAACAGCGTCACCGTAGGCGGCGGCACTCCGCGGCGGGTGCATTCCCGCCCAAAGGCCGCAATAGCGCGCGGATGCGCCAGGAAAATAGAAGGCTCTTTCCAAACCTTGGTCAGTAGCTCGTCCAGGTCGTCCGGCGTCGGCGCGCCTTTGCGCGTCTTGATCTTCTGACTATCAGCTACGTTGTTCAGCAGCCCGTAGTCTGCATTGTTCAGCAGTTCGCTTTCCTGCTTTTCCTTGACGCTCTCAATCAACAGCCGTAACTGCTCGCGGACCTGATCGTATGGATTGCTGTAAAGATCGGAGATTCGTGTATGGACATTGAGCACCGCGTTGATGCTGCTCAGCGTGTATTCACGCGGCTCTTCCTGGTATTCGACATAAGTGGACGCCAGGCTCGACTCATCTTCATGTCCGCAGGTCGACTCGATCGGCTTGGATTCGTCCACTTTGTTCAATCGGAATGTGCCGGCTTCGAGAGGCTTCCAATCGAGGAGGCGAACCAGCCAGCGCGGTGTGATGGCTCCAAACTGCAGAGCCGACTTGGTAACATTGGAAAGCTGGTATGCTGCCTGCTCGCTTAGCGAGGCGCGGACAACTTCTTCTTCAGCCACAGGTTGCCTCCTGGTAACTTGCACGTGAATTCTAGAACCTGCGGATGAACTCTGCAAGCAGGGCAGATTCTAACTCAAGGCTCGAATCCTGAAACCAGGACTCTGCCTGGTCGATGGATAGAACCGGGCACCCCGGTCTCCGTTCTAGACCCTGGGCGAAGCGTCAAACCCAATGAACGAACTTACGCGCTCAAGGACCTCTAGTACTTCCGAACGCCGCGATCGATGCGATCTGACCAGGCGTGAATCCCGCCGGTAAGGTTCCACACATGGTTGAATCCAGCCTTGCGCAACACCTGCACAGCCTTGGCGCCGCGAGGGCCCATCTTGCAGACAGTGACAATGTTACGGTTGACGTCGAGTTCGTCAAGACGCTTCGACAATTCAGGGAGCGGGATCAACTGCCCGCCGATGTTGGAGATTTCGTATTCGTACTCATCGCGCACATCAAGCAGAAAGAGGTTTTCGCCGGCGTCTAGCCGCTTTTTCAGGTCTTCGACTCGAATTTCAGGAACGTTCATTGTCTTCTCCGTAAATGCAAATTGTTCGGCGAATCCCCTTCTTGCTGTATCCGCCTCGTTCTTAACCCAAAATAGAAAACCCACCTGCCAGTACAATCTCTGGCGGTGGGTCCAAATGAGGCGGTAGCTTGTAAGTTACTCTAGCCCAGCCATTTCCTCACGCCAGATGACATGCATGCACAACACATCGCTGCGCGACAACATGCCCCGGCCTTCATGGCTGTAAAAGTACTCACTCGCACAAGGTACCATCAACTTCAAGAAACCGCAATGCCCCGAACCTGACATCTTCAGTAAATCTTCAGTAAATCCGATTTGACACCGACTTCGATCCGTGCCAAACTAACGTTTCCGTGGCAGTAAGTGCGGAGTTCCTGATTTTCAACAGGACATTGCATTGCTTACCGACCTTCATCTCGCCTGTCGCACCCTCTGTTGTCGCTGACCTCTCAGCGACGATATGACTCAATCCCTGCGCCAGCGCTATTGCATTCTGACAATCGAGCGTTTGACTGAACAGAGGCAATTCTTCTGCGCATGGACCCCATCCATTTGCATTCATCCGTTTCGTGGAGCCGTTCATGATAGACCGTAGGAGCTTCTTGGTTTCGGCCGCTGCATTGGCGGGCGCAGTTCTCGCACAACCCATACTTGGACAGGTGGCCGGCAGAAAGCCGCTCACCCGCAAGGAGCGCGTAGACCGCGCACTCGCCGGGCGCGATGTGGACAGACCGCCCTTCACGCATTGGCATCACTTCGGTCCGCAGTCTGCGGAAGTCCATGCCAAAGCAACGCTCGATTATCACTGGAAGTACAAGACGGACATCGTGAAGGTGATGAGCGATTTCTTGTATCCCAAGCCCGAGGGCAACTGGTATGAACTGAAGGTTCTGGACAATCCTTTTCCTGACCAGATTCGCGCGCTGGAACTGATCAACTCCGGCTTGAATGGCGACGCGTACATTCTTGAGACCGCCTTCAATCCCTGGCAAGTTGCGGTCAAGCTGTCGTCGAAGGAAGAGGTCTTCCGTCTACAGCAGGAGAATCCGCAGAGATTGCTCGACGCTCTCGATGTCCTGACCAAGTCGCATATCAATCATGCGAAGCGGGCTTTTGCGGCAGGTGCGTCGGGAGTCCTCTTCTCGATTGCCAATCCCAATCACAAAGAACTCTCGCCCGCGGATTACGCGAAGTTCAGCGCTCCATTTGACAAGCGCTTTTTCGATGCGACCGCCCACGCAAAATTGAATTTCCTGCATCTTCATTGGGAGGACGAGTACGTCGACCAGTTTGTGGGCTTCAAGGCCCCGGTGGTTAACTGGTCCGTGCAGACCAGCGGCGTGCAGGTGAGCACCGTGCGCGCCAAGTTTTCGCAAACCATCGCAACCGGCATCGATGAGGTGAAGTACAAGGACCTGTCCCCGGATCAGATTCGGTCGCAGTGGCACGCCGCCAGCGCCGCAGCCGGCGGCAAATTCATTTTGACACCTGGTTGCTCCGTACCCAACGACAGCACGGACGACGAATTGTCCCGGCTTCCGCAGGTTGTGGGAGCCTGATCCAATGCCATACGTTCTTGTCCAATTCGCTTCTTTAGCCACTCTGCCGGTGCGCTTCGTCCTGCGGAGCGCACCCTATTCCTGTTGTCCATCCTCACGACAATAGCGCGCATCCGCACGCTTCATTTCAGGACATTCATTTCAGGGAACAGTGCATGCCGGAGGTGTATCCGGCGTCAACGAAGGTCCACAATCAAGAGCGGGGCTTCCCCCACATTTTCATTCTTAGGAGGGTTCAAATGATTTCAATACGTAAGGCGCTCATCTCGCTGCTCTTAGTTATCTCCGCGCCGGTATTTGCGCAGTCATACCATGCAGAGGTTCGTGGTCTCGTGACCGATCCCAGCCATGCTGTTATTAGCGGCGCTAACGTCACGCTCATCGACGCAGCCAAACACGTCTCTCGTTCCGCAGTTTCGGACTCAGCCGGTCAGTATGTTTTCAGCCGGGTCGATCCGGCCGGTTATCGAGTCATTGTGGAGAATCCTGGATTCAAGCGGTTTGAACGCGGCGGAATCGCGGTGGGAACACAGCAATCGGTGACGGTGGACGTGGCCCTTGAACTTGGCGACACTTCGCAGACTGTTGAGGTCAACGGAGGTACGCCGCTGCTGGATACGACGAATGGCTCGACATCCACGGCCCTGGAAGAGGAGAAATTATCCGATCTGCCGACTTCCAGTGGCAATGGACGGAATCCGTACACCGTCATCAACGTATCGCAAAATGTTTTGCCGGTGATTCGCGGTTCAGGATTCATCGATCAGAGCGATACATCGACGGTATCGATTGCGGGAAGTCCCGAGTCTACGAACCAATACCTCGTCGACGGCGTGCCCATCACCGATACAGTGAACCGGCCAACGATCATTCCCATTACCGAAGCGACACAGGAGCTAAAGGTTCAGGTTACGACTTATGACGCCGAAGTAGGGAGAACGGGGGGCGGCGTTTACAACACGTTGCTGAAGTCGGGGACAAACGATCTTCACGGCTCGCTGTATGGCGTGACGCGCCAGTCCGATTTCAACGCGAACAATTTCTTCTTCAATCGCGAAGGGATCGCACGGCCCGATACCCCTTTCTATAGTTACGCCGGCTCCATCGGTGGCCCTGTGGTTGTGCCTCACTTGTATCATGGAAGGAACAAGACATTCTTCTTCTTTGCCGAGGAAGGCTTTCGTGAGCGTCAGTTTCTCTCCAGTAACTACCAGGTGCCAACCGACCTGGAGCGGACCGGTGACTTTTCGCAAAGTGGTGTCACCATTTATAACCCTTTCAATCAGACGGTGAATCCGGATGGGTCGGTAACCCGGCATCCATTTGAGGGCAACGTCATCCCTTCAGCACTGATCAGCACCGTCGGGAAGAACATCGCCTCATACTATCCTCATCCCAACCTACAAGGACTGCCGTCGGGGGCGGTCAACTACACCGTGCCGGCATCGGGGCCGCAAGATCGCGGCGATGAGTTCGTCAGCAAACTCGATCATCAATTCTTCCAGTGGTGGTCAGCAAATGTCTCGTATCTGCACTACGGCAGCCTGATCCCGTTTGGAAATGCACTGGGCACCGTGCCTGGCTCAGGTTCGATCACCTATGACCGGCACGTAGACGCGACGCAACTGAATAACATCTTCACGCTCAACCCCACCACCGTGCTGAGTGTCCGATTCGGCTTCAACCGGTTCCCAAACACCATTCTTCCGCTGAGCAAAGGCTTCAGTCCAACCGGCCTGGGGCTGCCCGCTTATAACTACCAATACGGATTCTTCCCGCCGGTAAGCGTTACCAACTTCACGCCGCTCAGTGTTGCTACCGCAACTACGGACTTCTGGTACTCACGGAATCTGTTTACGCAAGTTGCCAAGGAGGTTGGTCGTCACAGCGTCAAGGCCGGCTTCGATTACCGTTCGATCAACTTGTCTTTCACAGATCTTTCCAATGCTCCGGGGAGCTTTACCTTCAATGGTCAATTCACGCAGGCAACCCCCTCTGTACATAACGGAGGCAGCGCCATCGCGGATCTTCTTTTGGGCTTGCCGGTCAGCGGACAGATCGAGTCGTCGCAGCGTTTCTACCAGTACATCAATTATTTTGGCGGGTATGTTCAGGACGAGTTCCGCGTGACGCGACGGCTCACGCTCGACGCAGGGCTACGCTACGAATACGAGACAGGACTGAAGGACGCGAACAACAACGAGGTGGTCGGATTCAACAAGACCATCACCAGCCCGCTTTCCAGTTACAGGACAGGGACAGTCGGCGGTCTCGAGTTTGCGGGAACGGGCGGTCGCGATGAAACCGGACAACTTTCCAAACTGAAGTTCGCACCGCGTGTTGGATTCGCCTACGCTGTGGGACAGAAGACTACTATTCGCGGCGGCGCCGGCGTCTTCTATTCCCCATTGCGCTACGATGCCACGGCGGCCCTGCAAACCGGGTTTACCACCGAGACGCAACTCATATCGAGTAACGACAACTACCAGACCCCTGCGCCTGGTTTCTCTTTGAGCAATCCCTTTCCAGGAGGGCCGCAGCCTCCCACTGGAAAGGCCAACGGCCTGCTTACAGGTATTGGCAACCCTATCGCCGCTTATGACGAGAATATCAAGTCTCCTGTGATTTACCAGTTCTCGGCAGGTGTGCAGAGGCAATTGTCAAACAACACGATACTGGAGGTTGATTACGTGGGATCGCGCGGACGGCATCTCTTGCCTTCACCCCAGGGCGGTGGAAGTGCCTCACCCGCGGGAGGTGGCCGAACCAACATCGACCAACTCAACCCGTCCTACTTCTCGCTGGGATCGACAGTGCTCGGCGCTGCCACTGCCAACCCGTATTATCAGCCGGGAGGACCTGGCCTGATCGGCAAGCAAACTGTGGCCTACCAGCAGTTACTTCTGCCGCTCCCGCAATTCGCCTCCGTCAATGTGATAACGACCGACAGCGCATCGAGCTATAACTCGTTTGCGGCCAGGGTGCAAAGGCGGTTCTCCTCCGGACTGACCTTCTTGAGTACCTACACCTGGTCACGCAATTACGACGGCTCTTACGAGACGTCCAGTCCGTCGGGAGGCTCGAACCCTGGGCCGCAGAATATTTACGACTTGAAGTCGGAGTATGGACGCTCGTTTATCGATGTTCCCAACCGCTTCACGTTGGAAGGCTCCTATCTGCTGCCGTTTGGCAGGGGCAAGAGATTCCTGAATAGTGGAGCATGGTGGAATAACACGATCGGCGGTTGGGAGTTGAGCGCTGTCACCTACTATCAAAACGGATTTCCTCTCGACATCACCCAGAACAATCTCAACAGTTCGATTGGCGCGGCCGTCCAAAGGCCCAATGTAAACGCCGGCGTCAGCGCGCGGACACATGGAAGCCTGTACGACCGGGTCAACGGATTTATCAACCCCAGCGCCTTTACGGCGGTTCCCGAATACCAGTTCGGCACCCTGCAAAAAGCTTCCTCCATTCGAGGGCCCGGTCCCGGCGCGGGCAATTGGGACGCAACTCTTAGCAAGACTGTCTCCATCAAGGATCGCGTAAACTTCGCATTCCGTGCCGAAGCGGAGAATGTGTTCAACCATCCGTGGTTTGCCTTACCCAACACCACACTCGGCAGTTCGACCTTTGGTCACATCACCAGCACCTACAATAGTGCCCGCTCGCTGCAAATAGGCGGGCGCGTCACTTTCTAAACGTCAGCTCGGAGCGCAGGCCGGCGCGAGTCATCGCGGGGTCTGCGCTCCCTTCTGCCGGAAGATTCATGGCGCTACATTTCCCGAGGAGGAATTCATGTTGAATCGACGCAATTTTCTTTATACCGCTGCCGCCACAACCGGTCTTGCGCTTGCGAATCCGGTATTCGGAAGAGAAGCGGGATCTGCCAAACTAACTCACAAAGAACGCGTTGACCGGGCGCTCAAAGGGCAGGACCTGGATCGTCCTCCGTTCACCTTTTACCATCACTACAAGAGGCCGACTCCGGAGTTGGAGGCGAACGATCATCTGGAGTTTCATCGCACCTTCAACACCGACATCGTGAAGGTGATGAATGACTTCGACTATCCAAAATCGGCGACCGGTAAATGGCATGAGTTGAAGGCCCTCGACTCGCCCTTTCCAGAGCAACTAACGACGCTGAAGTTAGTTCGCGACGGGCTGAACGAAGATGCATATTTCATCGACACAATCTATGGTCCGTACATGACAGCGATGATACTGTTCAGGGGGCAACCCGAGTATTCCGCCCTGCCCAAAACAGAGGAGGCAGGAGACAAGGTTCTCGGCGCCATCCATGACTTCCAAAAGGAGCACCCGGAGCAATGGCATACTGCGTTGGAAGCCATTACTCAGTCGACAATCAACCACATCAGGCAGATCAGGGACATCGGCGCCTCTGGAGCGCTTGTGGGTGTCTTCAATGCGGCCGGCAAGTTTGGATCGGTTTCCGACTACGAGCATTACAGCCGCCCTTACGACAGGCGTGTCTTCGATGCGTTGGCCGACACCAGGCTGACCTTCCTGCACCTGCACAATCTTGAGAGGCCCTACATCAACCAGTTCAAAGATCTGAATGCGCCGGTTATTCAGTACTCGCTAAAGACCAGCGGGATTCCCGTCTCCGAGATCCGCGGACAATTCTCTCAAACGATCGCTGGAGGCGTGGACGAAGTCGACTACGAGAAACTGACGGCGGCGGGAATTCGCAAGCAGTGGACGGCAGCTAGAGAACAGGCAGGCGCGAAGTATATCGCCGCTCCTGGCTGCTCTGTTCCGAACGCATCAACTCCCGAAGAGCTTTCACGCTTTCCGCGTGCACTCGACATATGACGGCAGCGGCGATTTAGGAGTGGTAGCGCTCAGGCCGGCGGCAGGCGCAATGGGCCTGAGCGCCGCCGATCCCTCAGGTGCGGTCTCACAACCCGGGGACCCAGGTGCCCGCGGATCGCACTCGTCACACTGCAGCCTTTACCGAGTCCGCGATGCCGATGGGCGTGAACTGCGGGCAAGTACATGCGCCCATCATCACCGCGCTGCCCAACCCCCGAGAACGTGCAGCCAAGCGCGCATCGAATGCGACTCCCCATGGGCCTCACCTGAGACCAACCTAAGAGCTGAAGTCCTCAGTTCCTCTATTCCGGCAAGACTTGGTCGGTGCCCGGCTAATCTTCCCAGATCGAGCAGGACGTAATCTTGCCCTGACATTCGGGTTTTGGCGGCATTTGTTTTGTTCAGGAACCCTTACCTTTTGGAACAGCCGGATCGGGTGGATCCGGCCTCTGATTCGATTG
>OCTA010005504.1_pt1 | contig 10941 bp, 11 predicted proteins | sample 1538991 | NCBI WGS metagenome assembly OCTA01 (sample SAMEA3539302, study PRJEB22396) | soil metagenome | biome: tundra; feature: field; material: soil | place: USA | collected 2010-05 | depth 0.15 m | reverse complement strand
GCTAACGCCGTCACCGTGAAGGCCATCGGAACGCCCATTGGAACGGTGTTCGCTGGCGCGCTTGCCAGGGTCAGCGCATCCCCGGTGCCGGCGTCGTAGCTCACCCCGCTGGGAATGACGGCTGCTGCCGAATATTGTGGTTCGTCCTCCACCTCCACATCCACTGACCCGGATTTCCCGCTCGCAGGCGCAATCGCCGTGATTTCATTCGGAGAGACGCTCGTCACCGGGGCCGGTCTCCCGCCCACCAGCACTGTATCGGCCACCCTGAAGCCCACGCCGTGGATTACGATAGGCCCGCCGCTGGCCGGCAGCCGTTCGGGAGCGACGGTATCCGCATAGAGCAACCAGCCGGTGTACGCGTAATCGGGACGCCCATCGCCGCGCATATCGGCAATGGCCAGACGCACCACATCGTCCCCATCCGAGGCCACCTGAAGCCACGATTCGCCAGTAGCATATCCGTTGAGTCCCGGCTCATAGCCCACCGGCGCCGAGCCCGTTGGCTTGAAAGCATCCCACACGCCCAGCCCCGGCATCGCCTTTACATCGCTCGGCAGACCCGATTCATCCAACGCCTCGGTGACCACAGTGAACAAGCGATTTTCACGCACCGGAAACTCAAACCAATCTGTCTGCCCCACCTGGCTCAGTCGTCCCGACCACATGCCGTCTGGCGGCAACGCCCGTGGTACTTCCTCGGATGAAATCGCGTCGTCAAACCCGCTTGTCGCCGAGTCCTCCACATTCACCGTCAACGTCTGCGACATTCCTGCGGACAGCGCCGCGACCGACATCGGCGGCAAACTCCCCGAAAGCGTGGGAGAACCATTCACATAGGGCCCTACGAACTGCCTTGGATATACAACGGATTAATCGGTTCAAATGCGACCTCGTAGCTGGCCGCGCTCACCCCTGGCGGCAGCGGCATGAAGCGCAGATCGAACTCGCCTTGCAGCGTCGAGTCATTTGAACCCCACCTTGACAACGGATTGCCGTTGCCATCATCCCAGCCGGACAGCACATTGCCATGATTACCGTTGAAATACGATCCGGAGACAAACGTGACCGTGTACTCCAGCAGCGGACTTCCCCCTCCGTCGAGCGGCCGCGCCACAACGTTGACTCCCTGCATGCCCATCCCGCCGCGAAAGCTGATTGTCCCTTGGATCAAAACTGTGTTGGCTGCCGTCAAGACTTTGCCCGGATAGTTGCCTAGATTGGCAGATGTGACGGGATAAATGCGATTCAGCGCCGCAATGTCGTCGTAGCGCAGCGCTAAGCCGCCGGACAAGCAGTTTCCTCCTGCCGCGCCACAAGCGCCGCTTAAGGGCTGCATCACAGGCCAAGCCTCTGCGCCGTTGATCTCGCCGTTGGTCAGTGCACCCGGATTTACCTGCGAAAAATCGAGCCCCAGGATGCGCCCAAAAGCGCGCTCCAATTCAAAGTCCATCATTGTTAACAAATCAGGAGTGGTCGCGCACAGACCATTTAGAAGAATGATCCCGTGGGCAAACGTCGCGTCACTGTTGAACTGATCCAGCCACATCGACACCCCGAAGTTTTCGCAATTCGATGGGTCACTCGTACCCGTCCCGAGCAGCGTCTCTGTCACGGCCCCGTCTGCGTCGAACGCCACGGCTATCGGGGTACTGATAGCCGACGGCATTACGTCCGCAGGTGCTGAAAACACACGGCCCGCCCCCGCGACGGCATTTGCCCCGTTCACGTCTTCCTGCAGAAAGCCTTGATCCGTCAGCACTACTCCGGCCGTAGGTACCGCTGACCACAACGCTGCTGCTGCATCCACCATCGCCGTCGCCTGCTGATTGCTAACCGCGCGGTTCAACGGCCCCTGGTCGACGTAATAGTTGACCACGCCTCCAGCCCAATGAAGTGGCTGTCCCACTACGTTGGAATTGAAAAAGCTGGTGCCCGCCACAAACTTCGGGCCGCCCGCTCGAGCCGTCCCACTTCCTGAAACCAAAACCACAGCCCATGCTAAGACACGCACAGCGAGCCCAACACGGTCGGACCCAAGCGAATTGAAAGGATTGAACAAAGGACGGCCCTCAAGGAAGAGAGCCGAGCAAAACACGCGCCGAAATTCTTAGAAGATGTTTGGGAGGCTCTTAGAATTGGGCGCGCATTCCGTAGAAAAAGCTGAACGCGGCCAGACCACTGCTGAAGCCGACCTACTGTATTTGATCAACGCCCTACGCCCCTTTTTACTTCTCGACTGTCCTCCCTGCGGAATGATCGCTACTTGATTGTTTTGCAGGCGCGCCCTAATCATGCCTCGCATTGTCAAAAGACGGGGCCTCGAGTCCTGAGCGATGTTCATTCAGCTCGGGCCTGCTCTACCGATTCAGGCGTCTACTCCGAATCGGCAGAGAGCGCCTCCGCAACCCTCTCAAATCTCCGGGTAAAAATCGAAAAAGGCGTCGAGGCTCTGTCGAAGCTGCTTCTCGATCTCCACCCGCGACCCTTCCAGCACGTGCATTGTCACGCGCGCCTCGTTGCCGTTGGCCAGCTTCAGCGTAGCGTCGTTGATTTCAGCCACTTCGCCCTCGGGAAGCATGCGCAGTCCGTAGATCAGAGTCAGATTTGCCATGTGCATCATCTTATCCAATAGGTCGAAACACTGCTCCAGCGCGGCTAGCCCCTTCGGATCGACCGGAAGGGGAGCTTTGCCGTCTACAATCGATTCGGGAAATCTTGATGACAGAAACTCGCGATACCGTAATCCTTGGCTCCGGTTGCTCGGGCCTTACCGCCGCCATCTACACCGCACGCGCCGGCCTCAAGCCGCTTGTGCTCGAAGGCCACGAACCCGGCGGCCAGCTCTCTATCACCACGCTGGTTGAAAACTTTCCCGGCTGGCCTGAAGGCATCCAAGGCCCCGAACTAATTGAGAACATGAAGAAGCAGGCTGCCCGCTTCGGTGCGGAGTTCCAGCTCGCCCACCTGGGATCGATCGACCTTCATGCGCATCCCTTTCGCCTGCAAACTACGGGCGGCGAAATCCATACCCGTTCGCTCATCATTGCTTCCGGCGCCAGCGCTCGTTGGCTAGGACTGCCCAATGAACAGGCTTTGATCGGCCACGGTGTCTCCAGTTGCGCCACGTGCGACGGCTTCTTTTTCCGCGGACACGAAATCGCAGTCGTCGGCGGTGGTGACTCCGCTATGGAGGAAGCGCTGTTCCTCACCCGCTTCGCAAGCAAGGTCACCGTGCTTCATCGCCGCGAAAATTTTCGTGCCAGCAAGATCATGCTGGAACGCGCCATCGCCCACCCCAACATCGTTCTCCGCACCAACACCGTCGTTGAAGACGTGTTGGGCGTTGAAGACAATGAGGTGAAAGGCCTTCTGCTCCGCGACGTGACCAATGGCGACAAGAGCACTCTGCCTGTCAGCGGCCTGTTTCTGGGCATCGGTCATGAACCCAACGCCCGCATGTTTGCCGGCCAGATCGATCTCGACGGCGACGGTTACATCCTCACCCAGGGCAACGTCTTCACCACGCGCAGCGGAGTCGTCGTGCCCGGCGTTTACGCTTGCGGAGACGTGCAGGATCGCCGCTATCGTCAGGCCATCACCGCCGCCGGTACCGGCTGCATGGCGGCTCTGGAAGCTGAGAAATATCTCGAGGAGCACGGGCACTGAGCCGTAACCATGACCCCGCTTGCCGAAAACCTCGAACGGCTCCATTCTGCAATTGAAGAAGCATGCCGTCGGACCGGTCGCTCGCGTAGCGACATCGAATTGATGGCAGTCTCTAAAACCTATCCGGCAGCCACGATCGCAGAGGCTGCCGGGCTGGGCCTGCGCCTCTTCGGAGAAAATCGCGTCCAGGAATTCGCCACCAAGGCACCGGACCTCGCCAGCCTGCGCGCCGAGGGAAGTAATGCCGCCGCCGACACGCCGATCATGATCCACCTGATTGGCCATTTGCAGTCCAACAAGTCCGCCCGCGCCGTCGAGCTCTTCGACGCCGTCGACTCTCTCGACAGCCTTCGCCTCGCCGAACGATTGAACGAGGCAGCGGGGAAACTAGGCAAGCGCCTTCCCGTGCTCCTCGAGGTTAAGCTCAGCCCGGAAGAAGCCAAGGAAGGCCTCGAGCCTGATTCCACTGAAGCGGCCGCCCTCCTCGAACGCCTCCCCGACCTCCCGCACCTTCACGTCCGTGGCCTCATGACCATCGCCCCCTGGGGAGTTGCTGAAGATGTAACCCGCGCCTGCTTTCGCAGCTTGCGGGAATGGCGCGATCGCTGGGCGGCCGCCTATCCGCTCCTCTCGCTCGACGTCCTTTCCATGGGGATGAGCGGCGATTTTCCTATTGCCATTGAAGAAGGCGCCACCCGCATCCGCGTCGGCACGGCCCTCTTTGGCAAGCGCGCTCCCTATGCCGGACCCCCTGAGGTAGAACCCGCTGACGAGCCGCAGACTCAGACTGCATCTCAGCGTGAAACCCAGTCCGGAACTGAGACCAACTAAGCATGCTGCGCGCAACAGCCGCCGGCGTGACGATTGCAATTCGCGCGCAACCCGGCGCCCGCAAAACCGCCATCATCGGCATCTACGGCGAAGGCGCGGCTGCCCAACTGAAGATCGCCGTCCACGCGCCTCCCCTCGAAGGCCGCGCTAATGATGCCCTGATTGCCTTCCTCGCTGAGAGCTTCTCACTCCCCCAAAAGGCCGTCGAACTCATCTCCGGCGCATCCGCCCGCAGCAAAGTCTTCCTTCTGCGCGGAGCAATCCTCGCTCCGATCAAAAGCAAGCTCTCGATTCTGATGGATTCCTACTGAACGGGAAGGTCAAACTGCGACGCAGTCTGCCGAAGGAAATAGCTCATCGCCCTTGCGTCGTAAATGCCGCAGCCAGCGCTTCTTCGGGCTCAGGGCGAACCCGGAAATCAGCATGGGCCTCGGCAAACAGCACACGTCCATCTTTCCCGATCACATAGGTAGCCGGCAGCGGCAACCGCCAGCTCGGATCCCCATTCACAAACGGAATGTTGACCAGGATGGATCGGTAGTAAGTCTGGTGATATTCCGGCACGGTATACACCAGTCCGAATTGCTCGGCCATCGCATTGCCCGGATCTGAAAGCACCGGGAAGGGAAGGCCGTGTTGTCCGGCCATGAAATCGCTCTGCCTCTGAATCTGTGGGCCGATGGCCACCATCAGCGCACCACGTTCGCGCACTCGGCCGTAGAGGTCGCGCCAGGTCTCGAGCTCCGTCACGCAGTAGCTGCACCAACGCCCGCGAAAAAACTTGAGAACCAGGGGGCCTGGGTCGAGCAGATCGCGGCTCCGCACCAATTTGCCGTTTGAATCTTTCAGCGCAAACTCGGGAGCCCGCGCACCCACCGGTAAGATCCGCTCCTCGATCCTCGACTCAAATAGCTCGGCGACGGCGCGCTCGCCCACCGCCAACCGCTCCGCCTGCACCAGCTGCCGCGTGTTCGCTGTAATCTCGTCGAGTTGATCTTGAAGGCTAACGTGCATTGCTCTTCCTGAGAAAATCATCAAATGTGAATTGTCTTTCGACGCTCTCGTGAATGAGCAACAAAGTTTTCTTTCTCTTCAGAAAGTGTTCAGCTAATTGTTGCATTACAGATCTTGTGCGCGGCCATCTACCGGGTGTTTTCTTTCGTCCCTCAATCCTGCCAAAAACAATGAGAGCGGCGACTTGAGGGGCTCTCAGAGGATTAGTGCGCCACGCATCAAGCGTGTATTCAACTTGCTTGTCGGCGCCGCGATCACCAGTGAGATTTGTATCCGATCCCTTGAGCTCTACTACCACGTCAACAACACGAGGAATGCTCAAAATGTAATCGGCTTGTTTCACGTCTGGGATCGTGTTGTAGCAGCCGTCATAGTGGATCTTGCGGATTCGTGTACGCTTTGAGTTTCGAAAAGTTGCGCATACGCCAGATTCTTCTACATCGATCGCTGGGCAGGTGCAGATCTCAATGCAATCTTCAACCCATTTACATCCCGGCTGGCTAGGAGGCTTCGGTATGGTCATATTCGAGCCTCAGCAGCGAGTCGAACTCATTGCCAATGGTTTCGGAGACGCTGTCGAGGTAATCTCCGTTGATCAGACCAGATTCAGAAAGAATGGATTTTAGCTGGCCGTCGTGTATGCAGTAAGCCCTGAAATTACCGTTTTCGATCCAGAAATGCTCAGGTACCATCTTCGCGATTTCATCCTTCAGCTCGGGCTTTTCTTTAGCCAACTGGCCAGCATAGATCAGATTGTTGAAGGCGGAAAGAATGTAGGGGCCACAAATTTCTACAGTGTATTTCTGCGAAGAAAATGTTGCTTTGGAGTTTCTCCTGAGCCATCCATCCGTCGAGAACCAAGTGTTAAAGTCTCTAGCGGCTGCCCGCACAAAATCTGTCCATGGATTCCCATTCAGCAACGACTCGACAGCAATCACAATGACTTGTGCTTCCAGAAAGTACGTGAGCTTACACAAGAGGCTCTTGCCACTAGATGGCGGGCCGATGAGAACCGTAATTTTGCCGAATTCAAGTTCGGCTTCTTTGATGACGGAGAAGTTTTTGACCGTTAGCTTGCGCATCCCGTCCTCCGCTCTTTCGCACCGAAAACCGCAGATCCTTTGACTCGCTTTACTCGCTCAGGATGACAGACTTAGCAGTGCTCTCACCCTTCGCAAAACGAAACCTTATCGCCCGAATTTCTGCTTTCCGCCCATGCCCAGTGAACCCAGGCCGCCGCGCATCATCTGTTTCGCCAGGCCGCCCTTGCCCATCTGCTTGAACATCTTGCTCATCTGCGCATACTGCCGCAAAAGCTGGTTCACATCCTGCACATCCGTGCCCGAGCCGGCGGCAATGCGCTTTCTCCGCGAACCGGAAATGATCTCGTGATTGCGGCGCTCCAGCGGCGTCATCGAATTGATGATCGCCTCCAGGCGCACAAACTGCTTCTCATCCACCTGTCCCGCAGCCTGTTGCATGCCCGCAAACGGTCCTACGGAGGGCAGCATCTTGAGGATACTTTCCATCGACCCCAGCTTCTTGATCTGCCGCAACTGGTCACGGAAATCTTCCAGCGTGAACCCGTCGCCCAGCAGTGCTTTCTTAGCAAACTCCTCGGACTTCTTGCGGTCAAGCGTCGATTCGGCCTTCTCAATCAGCGATAGCATGTCGCCCATGCCCAGAATCCGCCCCACGATACGGTCAGGATGGAATGGCTCGAAGGCATCCGGCTTTTCGCCCACGCCGATGAACTTGATCGGCTGCCCGGTAACATGGCGAATCGACAACGCCGCGCCACCGCGTGCGTCGCCATCCATCTTTGTCAGCACAACGCCCGTCAGACCTAGCCGCTTATGGAAGTCCTGCGCCGAATTGACGGCGTCCTGTCCCGTCATGGCGTCGGCCACAAACAGGATCTCCTGTGGATTCAGCAGCTTTTTTAGCCGCTCCATCTCACCCATCAGCTCTTCGTCGATGTGCAACCGGCCGGCGGTATCGACAATCAACGTGTCACAGCCCATGATGACGGCTTCGCGGCGAGCTTCTTTGGCCAGCCTCTCCACTAGCGCCGATCCCGGCGTTTCGCCCTTCTGGTCGCCCTCGTACAGCCGCGCTTCGATCGACTTGGCTACCACCTTCAGCTGTTCGCGCGCCGCGGGGCGATACACGTCAACCGACACGAGCATGGGACGGTGTCCGCCCTTCTTCAGCCACGCGGCCAGCTTGCCGCTGGTGGTGGTTTTACCGGAACCTTGCAGACCTGCCATCAGGATGACCGTGGGCGGCTGCGACGCAAACTTGAAGCGCGCCGTATCCTTGCCTAGCAGCGCGATCAGCTCGTCGCGGACCACCTTGATCACCTGCTCGGAGGGTGACAGCGCGGTCAGCACTTCGGCGCCCACTGCTTTCTCGCGAATGTGTTCAATCAGTTCGCGAGCCACGTTCAGGTTGACGTCGGCTTCGAGTAAAGCTACGCGGATTTCCCGCAGCGCCTCGGCAATGTTTTCTTCGGTGAGCGTGCCTTGACCACGAAGGTTCTTAAAGGCCCGCTGCAGCTTTTCTGTAAGGTTTTCAAACATAGCTCAATTCCAGTGTACCGTCTGCCGCTTTTCCTCGCCTGCTCAGCCGAGCTTCGGTCGAGGGCAATCTCAATCTCATCTCACGATGTACCCCCGCCGCCAGCCGCACCGCAGGTGCACGGAGGTTAATCCGCCGGTTCCACAAGATACTGCTCCAGTTTTCCGTCGGGATAAGTGTAGGTCGTCAACGTTAACCTTCGCGTGGGATACACAATGCGGTACGCCCGGAATGTCATGCCCCCGCGCAGCGACTCCGCCACCTTCCTGAAAGTCAGCGGCTCGCCCAGCGGACCCAGGCTGTCGCGAAAGTCCCCCACCGTCTCCGCGCTGAAATAGTCGTTCAGATTTGATGCCAGAATGTTGCGGTCAAGCTGACCTTTCTGCAGGTCGCGGGACATCGCCAGCGCCTGCTTCTCCTCAGGCGTCTCGTTTTTGTTGCCGGCGACCGTCGCCAAGATCAATTGTGCAATCTCGCTGGCCCCGCCCGCCATGTGATTGGTCAGCACCGCGACGGCCACGCCATCGTCAATCAACACCGAGTTCTGGGTCACAAAGCCCGTCACCTCGCCGCTATGCTCGATCGCCCGATGACCGTTGTCCTCGCCCACCGCGACACCCAGGCCGTAGTGCGAGCCCTTACCGTCTTTGAGCTTCACTTTGGTGAACATCTGTTTGTAGCTTTCCGGCTTCAGAACCGACTGGGCCAACAGGCTCGCGTCCCAAAGCGCCAGGTCGTGCGCGGTCATCGCCAACTCTCCGGCCGCGAACATCCAGCCGCGTCCCTCTTTTGGTGCCAGGCGCAACGGTCCAAGCGCCGCCCGCACATACGGTGTGGCGTCCGGCTCAGTCAGCTTGATCTCGTCCGAATTCCAAGCCGACTTCATGCCCAGAGGATGAAAAATGTGCTCGCCCAGAAAGTCCATCAGCTTCTGGCCGCTGACTTTTTCCACGATTTCGCCCGCGATCACGAAATTGGTATTGGAATACTGCCACTGCGTCCCAGGCTCAAAATCCAGAGGCTTTTTTGCCCATGTATCCAGAATCTGCTGCGCCGTCTCCGGCTTCATCATGGGCGTCATCAGGTAGTCTTCCGGCCAGTAATCCTGGTACCCCGAAGTATGCGAAAGAATCTGTCGGATCGTGACTTCATTGGCCCGCGTCAGCCCCGGCACATACTTGCCTGCCGTGTCGTCGAGGCTCAGTTTGCCCTGGTCCTGCAGCAGCAGGATAGCTGCGGCCGTGAACTGCTTTGACACGGAGCCGATGGAGTAGCGCATGTCCGGGGTCGCCGCCTTATCCGGATCAAGGTGCGCCTTGCCATACGCGTGCGTATAAACCAGCTTGCCGCCCTGAACCACGGCGATTGAAGCGGACGGAACGCCGCGTTGTTGCAGCACCTGCTCAGCAATCCGGTCGATGCGGCTGCGCAATGCCGCGTCTATCGTGTCCACCGCCTGCGCCCGACCCAAGCTCGCTCCGCACGGCAATACCGCCACCATCATCGCCACCAGCTTGAGAACACAACGATTTCCCATCCAGACTCCTTACTCTCCGCGTCTACGTCGTCGGCAAATCACTCGCAGCTGATCGCAAAAAATGCTTTCGACAATTACAACCGGAGGACTGCACTGCCGGGGTTCACCAACATGCATGGGGTTGAAGTAGGAAGCATTTCTCCACCGAATGACGGAGGACAATCCGCTACGCGGACAGTACCTTGAGTTTACTCATCGACCAATGTGATTTAAATCACGCTGGCTTGCGAGGCCGCAGTAGTTGGAGGTTCCTCATGAAACATGCAAACAGATATTCGTTAGGGTTCGTCGCTGTGCTTGTCACTTTCGCCGGTTGCAACGCGCAGGCACAGGGATGCGTCGCAGCCCATACCAATCAACGCACTTTCGACGAGCTCATCGACTCTGGTACCACCGGATCCGTATCGCCAAATTGGATTCATAACTTAACGGTCGATGTTGGATATCGCGTCTTCAACTCCAACAAGTATTTTCAAGGAAGCAATGAGATTGCACGGCCCACCGCTGTGCGCAATCACCAGAACATCTTCGACATCGGGCTGGAATACCGGCTCTCCAGTCAATGGAGCATCCTCGCCGATGTACCGGTCTACGACGGGACACGCAATCAGATCTATCCCCCGATGGGTATCTTCCAGGTGAGTGGCCTGGGCGACATTACCCTTGGTGCTCAGCGCTGGATATTCCGTCCGCCCACAGAAAACGGCGGCAACATTGCTGTCAGCGCACAAGTGAAGCTACCCACGGGCATCGACGATGCCACCGGTTCAGCCTTATACCAAGGAAAAATCATCAAGGCCACAGCCGACCAATCCATGCAGCCAGGGGACGGCTCCTGGGGATTCAATGTGGGTACGCAGGCGTACAAATCGCTCTGGCCACACGCGTCAGCCTACGGGCAGGCGACCTATCTCTTCAATCCACGGGACACCAACGGTGTGACCACCTTTCGCTCTCAACCGGGTCAGGGCGTTATGTCCGTTACAGATCAGTACCTCTATCGTGGGGGCGTCTCCCAGGGCATGCCAAAGCTCCGCGGTCTCGCTCTCAGCCTCGGCGTTCGCGGAGAAGGCGTTCCGGTTCGCGATCTGCTCGGTGACAGCAACGGATTTCGTCGCCCCGGCTCCATCGTTTCGATCGATCCCGGACTGATGTTTCGCTATAAGCGCGACACCGTCTCGGTCAATGGTCCTTGGGCCCTCTATCGTGACCGACCGCCGAGCGTACCTGAGATTCAATATCACATCACGAATGGCGATGCATTCTTTGCCGATTACACGGTGATCGCAACCCTGTCTCACCATTTCTAG
>OCTA010005503.1_pt1 | contig 10942 bp, 10 predicted proteins | sample 1538991 | NCBI WGS metagenome assembly OCTA01 (sample SAMEA3539302, study PRJEB22396) | soil metagenome | biome: tundra; feature: field; material: soil | place: USA | collected 2010-05 | depth 0.15 m | reverse complement strand
GGGCGACCTTTCTTTCCAGAACGCGAGCGACAAGCTCAATCGCATTGTGCCGCCAGTCAGCGAAACATGAGATCCTTTAGCATCGAATATCACTGTCGGCGTTCCGCTTGGACCTGTGTCCGGGAGACGGGACAATGCGATTGAGCTTGTCGCTCGCGTTCTGGAAAGAAAGGTCGCCCCAACACCTTTTGCCTGCGTGTATCTTTCAAAGGAAGCTTTTAGCTCCTCCGCGGCGGCGCCAGACACAATGGGGAAAATCTCAGCTTTGCCGTCCGCGGCTATTGCCGCAATTCCGACGGGTTGTGGTCCCTCGAATACATGGAATGCCTTTCCGCCTGGTGCTAAGTTAGCCGTATATTTTTCCCATTGGAAATCGTATTTGGTGGGAGCCGCAGGAACGGCAGGACCAAGAGGGAGCGACTGTGCCGGCACCGATTTCTGGCCAAATACCGGAATGGCCTGAGCAGCAACCAAAGCCGCCCTCCTGGCGATCTCAGACAGGTGTGAACGGTTAGACATGTATACCTCCTACAGTGACAGTTTTTCGACCCGACAATTGAACACGTCGCTTGGGAAAGCTTCTCCTATGGCCAGCCAGCGGGAACTTCGACACCGGCGAGAGCAAACACCGCCGGAGCGCCGACGACGACTTCGGAAGCGACTCTCCCCTCTTCGTCGAGTACCACCGCCGAAGGCGTACCAGCGGCTCCAAACACCTGTGTGGAACCGAAGTAAGGATCGAGTAGAACCTTGGCGCTGAAGCCCTGGTCCCGGTTGACCTCGGGTGAGCCCGAGGAGATAACCACCAGTTCCGGCGCGCTCGCAGGACGCTTCCAGGTTTTTACGTCCGGCAGCATCTTTTGGCAGAATCCGCACGACGGATTCCAGAACAGGAGCAACGTGCGGCGTCCTCGTAGTGCAGCCACGTCCACGGTCTCGCCAGTGAGATCCAGCAGCTTAAGCGAAGGTACAGTGTCACCCTTTTTCACCGGCGGCGGCAGCGTAACGCGCGCGACCAACGCGCGAATCGCGTCTGATCCAGCCTCGGTAGGGCTCGCGATCTTGTCTTCAACCACCAGCACCGCACTCGGCGTAGCTGTCACTCGGTAAGCTTCCGCTACCTCACCATCGGCCTGTAGGAGCACGTTGCGCAAGCCATGAGCCGCGCTCTTGGTCCGGTTTAGCTCCTCTTCACCGCGGCTGACCTGCACGATCGTGACACGCTCCACGTGTTCGCGTTGCCACTGCGCGAGCTCCGGCAGGAGCGCGTCGCAGGCCCCACACTCCGGCCCGGAGAACACGAGCAGAATTGGTCTCCTTGCTTCTCCCAAGGTGCGCAAACCCATTGTGCCGCCCTCGACAGCCTTCAGCTCAAACGGCGGCGCAGGATCTCCGACAGGCAGGCCGGGCAGTGGCTCGGCATTGGGATCGATGTTCAGTTTTTTCTCGACCGCTTCCAGGCGCAGCAGCAGCCGGCCGTTCTGTTGGAGCATGTGAAGCAAGAACCACCACGTTAGCGCAAGAGCCACGGCAATCGCGCCGACTACAGCAAGCATGGCCGTCTCAAACGAATCCCGGGAGAGCGCTGGCCACGCGGAAGGAGTCTGTTCTGCCTTCCATGCAACCACGCCAGCCAGCGCCAGCAACGCCAAATTGCGAACCAGCGTCCGCCAGCTCACCGGCGATGAGCTCAGTTGTCCGAAGCAGTGGCAGTTGGGCGCCCGCCCGCGAGCGAGGCTGACCGCGATTCCCGCGGTGAACACCGCCAAAAGCGACACTACACCGATGGCACCCCGGACGGCCCATCGGTCACGCAGTATAGCGACCACACAGGCAAGTTCGGCAAGAGGCAGCAGCAACGCGGACACGCCTGTCAGCGCGGCTGGCACTCCGAAATCAACTAGCGATTCTCGCGAGCCGCGCACATCGCGCAGTTTAGCAAGCGCGGCCGCGGCGAACACCGCCGCGAGAGCGAAGCGAGCGACAAGCAGGAAAATCCCCATCCCCAAACCCCGATACGTCGTCAGATCTTTGGACAAGCCACAACTTTCGCACCGCGCGGGCGCACGCGTCGCAGCCACGCGTGGTTGACCCGGAGCGGGGCAAAGGTCGGTGCCGGACATCCGCCCGATCAGCCGGCCGCACCAGGCGGCCCGAGCGAAGCGCAAAGCCGAACCCCGCGCCCGCCGTTCGGGCCGGGCCCGAAAGCCTCCCGACTAAGTGTGGCGCGCCAAAATCCTCAGCCGCATACGTCGGTTTGGAGCAGGTTCGAGGGACAACCACTGGCTGGGTAGCAACCCCCACCACAAAGGTATTTAGTCCCTGAAGGACAACATACTTTGGATACCGCGCAATACACCGGGTTTGACCCGAGGCAGTTGGCGTTGCATCCCGCGACGGTGCCCATCACGCCCGCCAAAAGCGCGCCGCCAATGAGCCTTAGAGCCTGCCGTCGGCCCGGCGAGCTCGCAAGGATGCGAGCGGTATCATCCACAAATTTAGTCATGACTACTTAATCCTCCTTTTCTACTTCCGAACCCAAAAAACACTCGCCAAGCGTACCGCGCCCAGAAGGGGCGCCGCACAAACCACCCCCGCAGCGGAATAGCGGGAGTGACGCCCCAACCCCCGCGCCGGAGCGGGCGAACAAGCCTGCCAACGCGCAGTCCGACCGCTGATGATACTCGCTCGAAACGTAATTGTCAACACACTTCCCACATTTCCCACGTTTCCCCACGTTGAAGCCATGCGACTCGCGCCGCCCGCCGCAGCAAACGTTCCTTCGTGTGGATATGGCGCACCGCGGCAAGGTATTTCCAAGGTCAGAGAATATTTTTCGGGATGACCGAAGGGAAGCGATCCGGGCTGTATTCCCCTAACTTCAAGCTTTGTGCAAAATGACTTCTGGCGAGCGCTTTGAAATAGATAGCCCATCCGCGCCATTTAGATCGCTCCGAGGTTAATCCATGGTGACGAATCGCGGGCTGACCCGCCGAGACCGAATCGAGGGCTGGAAATCGATCGCTGGTGCCTTGGGCCAGAGCGTGAGAACCGTCCAGCGATGGCACCTGCGCGGTATGCCAGTCTATCGTAATCCGAACACCGGTCATGTCTGGGCCTATCTCGGGGAACTCGTGCGGTGGCGCGACGATCCGGGCTTGCGCGGCGGCCCCTCGCCCTCCGGTGGTGGCGCACTTTGACGCGCTTTGACGCACTTTGACGCCTCGGCTTGTGGCCCGGTCGCTAGAGTTTCCGTTTGTGCCTTCGCTGGCGAATGTGGATTTCCCGGCGCGACATTTCTTGGCCCATCATCGCTGCCGTGCTCTGCGGCAAAGCGGCTTGCCGCGTCCGCTCGGTTCACCCGCCGTTCAAAACGTGGCCGCCCGGCCAGAGGAGGAATCGCCGCTCGCTAGTCAGGGCTTTGGGAAACTCACGGCGATGGTCGGCGTCTCTCGCTCGATCTTCCCGTCCCGCATCATTACCGCCTTTACCTCCAGCTTGCGGTTCTTTCCCTCAACAGCGGCGGCCGGCACCGCTACATCGAGAGAAGATGAAACTCGATCCATCATGACCTCAAATGACTGCTCAACCCCGAGGTGGCCGTCGGCCGTTCGAACATTGGCATCCGCAGTGGCGACTGCCTGACTATGATCACGGAAGACTAGGGCGACAGTTGCCGAGGAACCTGAAGCATGTCGCACGCTATACGGGACAACGAACCGCACCGCCTTAGTCTGCTTATCGACAGTTGCCTGAGGGGTTTCAACAGCCGTGAACACGGGCGGGACTCCACCGGGAGACGCCGCAGGGTCCTTCCAGCGGCTCTCGAAAACCTCGATTGCCTGATCCATCGCCTTCATAGTGCGCTGCTCGCGAGTATCCCACCGGGGATGATCAGAAGAGAAGAAGGTTACGACCTTGGGCCGGTCGCCCGTGGTATCGCGCAGCCGATCAAACAGGCCGAGTATGAAATCCGGATGGTATCCAGCCTCGGCCATCATCATTAATGCTGTGCGGTCGGCGGCCGACTCCTCGTTCCGGCTGAGCTTCATATTCAAGACATCTCCGCCGATCTTGGTCCCAAGATAAAACCACGTCGCCGTCTTGTCGCCCAGCGCCATACGCCACTGATAGTAGGCCTTCAAGCGTTGGAGTTCGTAGAGACGCATATAGGCATGATTAGGCATAATTAGTCATGATTAGGCATGATATTGGTATTGGCCAACGCAATGGCCAAGCTCATGGCTCAAAACGGCAGCCCACAGTCCAGGGTTCTTCTCAATATACGGGAGCATTCCGGAATCGACGTACACCTTTCCCGCCGCTGTGGAGAACGCATTGACGCTCGGACTGTTCAGCGGGGACAGTTCGTAGGGCTGTGAAGGTCCGGAACGATAGAGAGCGAGCAGACCTTCCGCCGCTGCCAAACACTCCGGGAAAGCTTGTGTCTTAACAGGCATAGTGAGATCCCCTGACGGCCATCTTACTCGAAGTCCGCCGGTTTCAGCGCAAGAATTGACAGGGTGCCCCTCCATTTACAATCTGCCGCTATCGCCGGGATTGGGACTGTAAGCTTCCACGCCAATCGCGGCGGACAAAATGCTTTTACCCACACATCAGCGATCAATTCGGAGGAACAGGGGTTGCTCTGATGCCTATTGCAGCAAGCGGATCGAATTACGCCGGAACACGAACCGCAGTCCCAACTCGTCCATGACGCTCACTTGGGCTAGATAATCGCCCGGTTGCAGGTTCGCCAGCGGCACCGCAAAGCTCAATGCCGCTACGCCAGGCCTCGGCACTTGAATCTGGCTGACACCGGCAGAGGACGCCGTGCGGCTGCCCGTGAACAGGTCCAGTTCCGCGATAATACCAAGCCCTCGCACAGAGTCAAATCTCGGATCGTAGACCTCAAGGTAGACATAGAGGGTTTGATCCCGCCGGAACACACGTGTAATGCTCGGGAGCATCTTCTGCCCATCCGTCACGAGCGGGTGCCAAGCGTGTACCTTTTCGCTGGTGGCTGCGCCGACAGCCGCCGAAACGGGCTCCTTCTGGGCTGCGATCACAACAGAACTCGTTTTTAGCGAGGAGGCCGAATCAAGATCGGGTATCGTGAAGTTGGTCTCGAACGTCCCCATCTCACCGGTCTGATCGTGCCGCACAAGAAACACCAGATTATACGAACCCGAGCGGAGGGTGATGCCTGTATCGTACTGTAAGCTTCGCCGGCCCGGTGAACCTGTCGGGCGATTTACAACATTTACCGTGATCTTGTCTCGAACACTGCCGGCCAGTTTGCCACGAGAATCCCGCACCTGGCACAGGAAGTCAAATTCCGAGGTCTGCTGTGTTCGCTGACTCACCGGGCCAAGGCGAGAAGTAACGACCTTCACTGAAATCGGGACGAAATATCGATTCGCCGCTACACGAAAATAGTCGACTTCAAGGGCCAGCGGAAGGTCGCCGGGTAGGTTCCCCAAAGCCAGTGCCGTTTCAAGCTGACTTCCCTTATCGGCAGGCGTGAACCTTTTCGTGGAGTAATAGCCGCTTCGATAATCGAGCGTTGCGCGAAGACTATTCTTCAGGCGAACCTTCAGCCGACGGTACCTGCCGTCTTCTGCCGGGTTGGTGGTGTAGTACCCGATCGTGTAGTAGCTGGTGAGATCCTGCTGAGCCTGCCGGATGCCAACAGTGAGGTCGTTTGAGTTTAGAAAAGCCCTACCGCCCGTCTCGGCGGCCAGTGTATAGAGCGTTTCCTGGGACGCGTTAAGACTGTCTATCACGCCCCTTTGCTGGCCTCCAGTCAGTATTCCGGTAGCGGATTGAGAGGGCGTCGATGCATCTCCGCCTGGAGGAATTGCGATAAGGCCGCGTGCGTCGATTGGATAAACTGAGACAGACGACCTTCTCGCGGTGTTCACCGTCGCTTTGAGGCGACTTAAGTTCTCAATCCCCGTCTTCTCGACACCGCTTGAGAAATATACCAGTGCTTTCTTTTCGGGGTATATAGCAAGCCTTCCTGCTACGTCTTCGAGAGCGATAAACCTTCTGTCGGTGTTAAAGAGGTTGAACTCTGCATCATCCGAAAGAAAAGAGCCGCTGCCGCCTCCTGCGGCATCGGTCCCGAAGGTCGGCGCGATTTGTACACTCATGTTGCGCAGGCTCTCCATCAAGGCGATCCCATCATCGGTGAAGTCCTTGATGACGCGGACTCTATCGCTGAACGACACGAGTGAAATCAGATCTGACGATGCCATTCGGCCCTTGATAAACGAGATTGCGGCGTCTTGCGTTCTGGCCTTTTCCGCCGGTTTCATTGTAGAGAAGTCGAAGAACAAAACGATAAGCCGCCGGTTCCGGAAGCGATCCTGGTCACTAAGCGACAATGCGGACGCTGAGCTTGCCGTAGGCCCGCCGGCACCATTCCCGGATGCCACCCTGCGGCGTGACGTCGCGGCACGGTTCGGCAAGAGATCCGTGCCGAGCGTCTGAAGGTCGAAAACAGAAATCGTCTGCGGAACGCTGTCTTCCAGAACTTCGAAGTCCGCTTTTGTAAGGTCCGTAATCAGAGAGCCGGTTTTGTCCTTTACCGAGACATTTACGATCACCAGCCCAGTATCGACCTTGAAAACGGGCTTCTGAGCAAAGAGCTGTGCGGCGACAAAGAGCAGACATACTATTTTCATTAGAAGTTGAAGCCCGCGTGGGCGGTTACTGTCCGCATGCTGCCAGCCGCGGACGGCACACCGTAGCTGAGAGCATTTACTACGGTGCCCACACTTACGATGTTGACGCGGTTCGTGACGTTGGTCGAATCCAAACGCAGTTGCAGCTGTCCCCGTCGGCCTAGCCGAACCATTCGTTGCAGAGACAGACTCGCCGTGAAAAGGCCTGGGCCGGGGATCGTGTTGCGGCCAGCGTTCCCATATTGTCCCGGCGGGGGAACAGTGAACGCAAGGAGGTTGAAGAGACCGAAGCCTGTATTGACAGGTACGCCGGTAGCCGATGCGCGACTGCTGCCGATCGTTCCGGTACCTGCCGAATCGGCCTGGTTGCCAAGAACCTGGGCTGTCAGTGGAGTCCCACTCGCCAGCAGGATGCTGCCTGAAACCCTCCAATCCCCCAACGCTGTAGACACCCATCGAGGACTGGCAACCTGGGCACAATCGCCTCCGAACGGAGACGCCCATACAAAGTCGGCATTCATTGAATGGCGGCGGCTGAAGCTCGACACACCGCGTTCAGCGCCAAAATTATAGAAGTTCTGCGCGACCGCGTTGCTAGAACCGGCGAGCGTGGAGGAGTTATCAATTGACTTGCTGTATGTATAGGCAATGCTTGAAGCAAGCCCGCGATGGAAGCGGCGAGTCAGGCGTGCCTCGCCCATATGGTAAATTGAGTTACCGTCTGGAGTATCGTATATGAAGGCCGCAGCATTCCCGATTCTCAGCCGATTCGGTGCGGTCAAAGGCGAGCCTGGCGGAGCCTGATTAGGTACTCCCAGAACATCGAGGCGCGTACCTTTGGTCCCGATATATGCGAGTTCGCTAACCAACCCTCCCGCCAGATCCGCCTGGACGGTCACATTCCAGGTTTGCGCGTACATATCGCGATAGTTCTGTTTGACGGCAAACGTGTTTGTTACGTTCGTTTCGGCTGGCATCCCGGCAAGACCGGTTGAGAGCGTCAGGACGTGGTCTGCGCTCGTGGTCATCGCGCTCGCAACGCCAAACGGAGGCTGGGCCGCTAACAAGGCCTTGAACCGGTTGTAGACGCCTGGATCGTAGAACCACGCGTAGCCAGCGCGCAGCGCTATCGTGCTTCTCCCCGATGGTTTCCAGGCAAACGCAATTCGCGGCGCGAAATTGTTCCGGTCTGGCTGAATCAATCCGGCCGGTTCGCCGGGCATCGCTGGTGTCACCATAGTTACACTAGAAAAGTTCGACGCCATTAGAAGATTCGACATTCGCCCGAACTTTTCCTGCCATGGCGAGAAGTACTCGTAGCGCAATCCAAGGTTGAGGGTCAGATTAGGCAGTACGCAGTAATTATCCTGGACAAAGCTGAAATAGCTGGAACTCCGGAAGTATGTGCTGGACTTTCCGAAACTGGTGGAACTTGCCTGAGGCAACCCGACTAGGAAGTCCGCGAGATCGTAGCCCGTACCCGCGAGTGGTTGGCCATTTGCATCGAGCGCACTCGTGGCGAGACCGGTAAAGACGAATGTTCCGCGGCCGTTGGCATCGGTGACTGCATTGTCAAACGACTTGGTGTACCCCGCACCCACGCTCCAGTTGTGTTTGCCGGTACTCAACGATACCTGATCGTTGGCCACCATATTGGTGATCGCGTCTCGGGATGGAAAGCCATCCGTGAGCGGGCTGAAGTTAGTGAAGTTGAGATTAGGCGGGCCGAAGTTTGTGGGGGTCCGTGAAGGCCCCGCAATGCCTAGCTGAGCCGCCACATCCACGCCATACGCGAAATAGGGAGTTGCTGACGCCCTGTTCCGATTAAACGAAAGCGTCAGATCGTTTAGAGCCTGTTTTTCGAAAGTGTGGCCCCAGACCACAGTAGCAGCGAGCCCATTTGCCGAAGCCTGATCGCGAAACCCGTAGGCCTGAACTATCCTGGCACCCGAAGTCTGCCAGTTCACGCCAGCCTTCAACCGATCTGTCCGCGAGAGCGTCGTCACCACGCGCGCATCGAGCAACTGGGTGTCGCTGGGCGTCGCCGTTGAAAGATGGTAATTCTGTAGTGCTCCGGGCTGGTTAGGTGCCGGAATGTACTGGAGCAGCCCCAGCGCGATCAGACTAATTCGCGAAAGAGGAATCCGGTTGAGCGGGAACGGGTGTCTATCGGTAGGATCGTAGACTGTATATCCCGCACCCGAAAATTCCCCCTTGCGTTCGGAGATGGTTGGCACTGTGCTGGTTGGACTTGACGCGATCTCCTGCAGGTTCGCGGTGTAATTGACAAAGACCAACGTTTTCTCGGGGCGACGCAGTCTCGGAAGCTTCAACGGGCCGCCTACACTGACTCCCACGAAGTTCTGCTTAACCGAGGGCTTGGGATTGCGTTGACCGTTCAGTGAAAACGGTGCCGCGTCAAAGGCAAAGATTCCTGGGTCGTAAGACAATGACCAGTGAATCAGGTCTTGTGTCTCCACTTTATGATTACCGATCGTTTCGGCAGCCTCGGAGCGCTGAGTGTAACCTCCTCGCGATCCATGTTGCGTATCGAACTCGCCAGCTTTCGTGGTCAGTTGGCTGCTCAGGCTGCCGACGACCCAATATGAGTCACCCGAATCATTGACGGCTTGTTGAGACGTCTTGTGGAATTCCGATGAAGGGATCTTCGGGACAGGATCGGCGCCCTTGCTGGGCTTGTTCGCAGCACCTGCATTCAGAGGCACGACGCTTCGAGCGGGCTTTGGCCCCGGTACTTTCATTCGAAGTGTGAAATCGACTCTCGTGTCAGCCCCAAGGATTTGCACCTCTCGGTGGACAGCCTCGAAACCAAACATGGTCGCGCTCATTTCCCATGTTCCGGGTGCCACTCCGGGCAGGACAAATTGACCGGTGTCATCACTAAGCGTCGTCAGAACTAGATCGCCTTTGGCAGCTCGGATTGTTGCTCCGGGAATCGGTTGCCCATCTGATTCAACTTTCCCGATCTGACTATAAGCAACAGGCCGAATCGCCAAACCCAAGATAAGCAAAATGAGCGGCCTGTCTATTCTTCGTCGCACCAGTGATGCTCCTTTGTAGGGTCTTGCAGAGTTAAAATTAATCTCAATCAGCGAGATAATCCACTCTGCCCCTGAAATGGACCGCCCATGCAAGACACAGTGGCGGTTTGGCCATAAATGTCAAGAGAGGCGGCACCGTTTTAAGTAACATGAGCGCCTCAGGAGCGACTCCGGAGTATGAACGAGTATGAATCATCGCCTACGAGGAAGCTCTCAGCCAACTCCTTTCAAAGCAGCGCGCGGGCTCGGAATAACCCCCGCCGTCGGGGGGCTGTATCGATTCAACTGGTTCTTGTAATGGTGAGACTCTGACTTGCGGAAATATAGCCTGGCGCCGTAATGGTTATTGTTGCCGTATTGGGACCTAGTTGCATGATATATCCGATTGCAAAGATCTGGTAGACGGCGGAGGCACCGGGCTGGAGGGTAATAGAATTTGAAGTAGATGGCAAGCCAAGGTTTCCAGTAAGCATTTGCAGCCATGTATTAGAAGACGTTAAAGTCGCATTCATAACTGCGCTGCCCGCTTTCAACGTACATGTGCCGATCTGACCAATCCCCCCCCCGCCAATTGCCTGATTCGGTCCCGTTGTAGTTGTGCTCAACGTGCATAGAAAGCTCGCATTCGCCAACGGTGACGGTGACGGGGGCTGAGGTGTGGGAACGGTTGTGTTGTGTGAACAGCCCACCACAACGACACAAAGTGGCAACAGGAATAGAGTGTGAAGCACCCGGAAATATCGCATCATAAAAAGAGTCCTCTCTTGAGCCAGAAGTTCCAATTGTGGCTTCCTGGTCACGGTCGATTGTACACCCAATCACGCGCGTATGTAGTATTTAGAACCTTTTTAGCTCTGTAGCCGCAAGCCAACGACACATCCCTCAGATTGCTAATCCCTCCATAGTCTCGATGTCTGCTTTCACTCACGGAGCTTTTCAGCGATGGGAATTTGCCCGGCCTCATCCCGCCCGCCCCAACCCGCCACCAAACTCGCCCGTCCGCGTAATCCTCCCCTTCTACTCCAAAGCCAAAAAACACTCGCCAGGCGCGGCGCGAGCAGAAGGGTGCCGCCACAAACAGCACCCGCAGCGGAATCGCGGGGCGTCACACCCCACCCCCGCGCCGGAGCGGGCGACAGGCCGCCAACAGATCGGAAGAGCACACGTCTGAACTCCAGTCACTGACCAATC
>OCTA010005500.1_pt1 | contig 10944 bp, 4 predicted proteins | sample 1538991 | NCBI WGS metagenome assembly OCTA01 (sample SAMEA3539302, study PRJEB22396) | soil metagenome | biome: tundra; feature: field; material: soil | place: USA | collected 2010-05 | depth 0.15 m | reverse complement strand
GCAATCCCCAGCGCTTTCATCTTGCGATACATGTGGCTGCGTTCCAGTCCCAGCACCTCGGCGGTACGGCTGACGTTGCCATGGTTTTCATCCAGCTTTTTCAGGATGTAGTCGCGTTCGTAGGCGGCACGCGCCTGGTGCAGGCTGGAGAAATCGCCCATGGCGCGGCGGCCACTCTCGCGGTAAACCAGGGTGGGCAGATGCTTGCGCTCCAGCTTGATCACGGTTGGATTCATGATCACGATGCGCTCAATCAGGTTGCGCAGCTCACGAACGTTGCCCGGCCACGAATAGCGCATGAGGGCATCGAGAGCGTCGTCGGCAATCTCCTTCGGACGCCGGTTGTAGGTCTGGGAAAACTCCTTCAGGAAATAGCGCGCGATCAGCGGAACGTCCTCTTTGCGTTCGCGCAGCGGCGGCACATAAAACGGGATCACGTTCAGCCGGTAGAAAAGGTCTTCGCGAAAGTTTCCCTTGGAGATTTCTTCTTCCAGGTCCTTGTTGGTGGCCGCGATAACGCGGGCATCCACGGTGATCAGTTCTTCCTCGCCGACGGGCGCAAAACGCCCTTCATCGAGTGTGCGCAGCACTTTCGACTGCGTCTTCAGGCTCATATCGCCGACCTCGTCGAGGAACAGCGTTCCCCCGTCGGCCTTCTGGAATTTGCCTTCTTTGTCAGCGGCAGCGCCGGGGAATGCGCCCTTGCGATGTCCGAACAGCTCGCTCTCGATGAGATCTTCGGGAATCGCCGCGCAGTTGACCTCGACGAACATAGCGTCCTTGCGAAGACTCTGCGCGTGGATGGCGCGTGACGCCAGTTCCTTGCCTGTGCCCGATTCGCCGTAGATCAGTACGCGGCCATTGGTCGGGGCCATCAGCGCGATCTGCTGGCGCAGCGCTTTCATCGGGATGCTATTGCCGACAATGACGCTTCGTGCCTGGAACTGTTTCTTGTATTCCAGGTTCTCGCTGCGCAACCGTTTGGCTTCGATGGCGTTCTTCAGAACGATCAACGTGCGTTCGATGGACAGCGGCTTTTCGAGAAAATCGAAGGCACCCAGCTTGGTGGCGCGCACCGCGGTCTCGATGTTGCCATGTCCGGAGATCATGATGATCTCGGGATGGTCCTCGGGCTCGACCAGCTTTTCCAAGGTTTCCAGGCCGTCAATGCCCGGCAGCCAGATGTCGAGCAGCACGACATCCACCGACTTGTGGCGGAGGGTGTCCATGCACTCCTCGCCGCTTCCCGCCAGTAGCGTTTTGTAGCCCTCATCCTCCAGCACGCCTTGCAGCGAGCTGCGGATTTGGGACTCGTCATCCACGATCAGAATGGTTTGCATTTTGCTGGCCAGCCGCCGCGGCCATGTCCTGGGCCAAGGGCAACTCTACGATGAATCTGGTTCCCACGGGAGCGTTCTCTTCCACGCGAATCGATCCGCGATGATCTTCCACAATGCGGCTGACGATGGCGAGACCGAGCCCCGTCCCGCGCCTCTTAGTGGAGAAATACGGCAGAAAAAGTTTCTCCTTCACCTCGGAAGTGACGCCATGTCCGGTGTCGGCGACCACGATTTCGACTGAGTCCCGCTCACCAAGCAGCGCCGTGGAGATGTGGATTTCCTTGAGCAACGAGTTCTGCATGGCTTCAGCGGCATTGTCCACCAGGTTGGCGATAGCCCGCTTCATGGCGTCGGGATCGGCCTGGACCGGGGGCAAGTCGGGCGCGAGGAACCGCTCGACTCGAATTCCATCGAGCCTGCCATCGAACATGGCCAGCGCCTGATCGACGATGCTGTTGATGTGGGAGGGTTGTGGCTGCGACGCCGGAAAACGGGCAAGAGCCGAGAACTCGTCCACCAGGGTGCGAACGGTTTCCACCGATGAACCGATGGTTTCGGAGCATTGCCGAATCACGTTGAGCGAGGCCGCATCCGGAGGGGTCCCGCGTTCGAGGTGGCGGCGAATGCGCTCGGCCGACAAGGCAATCGGGGTGAGCGGGTTCTTGATTTCGTGAGCAATGCGGCGGGCTACCTCACGCCAGGCAGTCTGCTTCTGGGCGCGTAACAAATCGGTCAGGTCCTCAAACACCATCACGTATCCCATTCGCTGGCCGTGGCCAGCGCCCGAGGGCGACGACGGCGGATCGAGCGAGGCCACGGTCACCGCAACGTTCAAGCTGACGCGCGAAGTGACGATCTCCATCTGGCTGGTGGTGGTTCCCATGCGGTCGGCTTTGCGCAGCAGGTGCTCGAGATCGGAGACGGCTTCTGCGGGAAACAGGTCGTGCAGGGTTTGCCCGGAATCAGGCGAGTCCTCGTCGAGCCGGAGTAAGCGCCGCGCCGCCCGGTTGGCATGAAGAATGTGGCGCGAGGCGTCCAGCGAAAACACCGCGGAAGGAACGCTCTCCAGGATGGTCTCGATATGACGGGTGCGCTGCTCCAGTTGCACGTTCACGTCAGCCAGGTCGCGGCGTGAAGCTTCAATGTTTCCCCGGCTGGCTTCCAGGTCGGCAGCCATGCGGTTGAACGATTCCACCAGTTGTCCGATTTCATTGCCCGCCTGCACGTCCACCCGGTAGTCGAGGCGCCCGCGGGAAATTTCGTGGGTGGCTTCGGCCAGAGCGACCAAGGGGCGGGTCACCATCTTCGACATATACAAAGCCAGCCAGGTCGAGGCGAAGAGCACCGCGACCGTAAGCAGCAACAGAAAACCCATATAGGTGCGGCGCAGACGCCGCCGCTGCACGCGCAGCTCACTGTATTGTTGCTGGCTGCGTTCCACATCGCGCAGCGTGGCCGAATAATTTTCCGGCAACGGCATGGCCACCAGGATCTGTCCGTTCGGTCCCACCCGGGCCCGGCCCAGGACATAGGTTTGGCCGAGAACGTCAAACGACTTTGCCTCACCCGGTAAGACCGTCTTCAGAGGCAGGTTGTGGCGCAGCAGAGGCCAGGCTTCGGGAGCATGGAAACTGGCCTCGGCACGGTCATCCACGATGGCAAAGGCGAAGCCGCCTTGTAGAGTGATTTCACTGCGCCGAAATTCATCCATTACCAGGCTGAAATTTCCCGTCTGGAACGACTTCTGCGCGTCCGGGTTCGAAGCAATGCGCTGCGCCTCAACCTTGGCATTGGTAGAGGCGTATTCCGTCAGCAGGGAAATAATGACATTGGTGCGATATTGCACCTCCTCCACCGGCCGGGAGAACCATTTTTCGATGGAGCGATTGATCAGACCGTAGGAGAACAGAAACAGAAAAATAACCGGTCCCAGCGAAAGCAGCAACGCTCCCAGCACCATGCGGCTGCGAAACTTGGAGCCGAGTACCCCCGTCTTGCGCTCCGCGTAGAGCCGCAGGAGAGTGCGCAGCAGGACGAACGTGAGCGCGATGAATAACAGAAAAATCAGCGCCGAAACCGCGGCAAAGATGAGCGTCTCCTCGCTGGTATCCGGCTGCAGGAAGGTCAGCTTAAAGGTGGCCTGCGCGAAAATAACGGCAAAGAGAAAGAAGGTACAAATGGAGAGCGCGACGATGGCGGGAGTGCGGTTTCGTTTTTTTTGCGGACGGGTTGAAGGCGTAAACGGCAACATGAACAGCCCACCATCTGCCGCTCGCGAATCATGAATGCAAAATTACGCGAGCCGACTCCAAGGTCCGGCAGGTGGCTTCATTATATCTGTGGGCCGCTTTGGGGCGGGTGGAGATTAGGGCTGCCAGGCGGCAGGGGCTGGCATGGGCCTGCGGTTGCGCCTTACCAGCCAGACAACCAGCGCCACGATCAGGATCAACGGCAGCAGCGGAACAAGGAATATTGCCACCAAAATGAGTGCGCCCGACTGCACGCTGACATCGCCCTTCACCACCGCGCTGGGATGCCGCGATAAGTGTCCTCCAAGCGTGACCAGGTCCTCGGAAACCGACGCGTTGTCGCCCAAGCGAACGCCTCCGCCGAGGGCTACCACACTCCCCTTCACCGTGCCATCCACCATGATGCTTCCACCAATAGCAACCACATCCCCGCATGTGCCCGCCACTTCAATCGAGCAGCCGATGCAAACCAGGTCGCCTACATTTTCGTTTTGGCCTACGGTAATGCTTTGGCCAATATGGACCTGGTCTCCATCCCGAGCGTGAAGGGTTTGAGGGGTAACGATGAGAAGCAGCAAAGCGGGGGTCAGCAACCATGGCGCGCGATGAAGCATGAGTTCAACTCCTCGGCCGGGCGATGTGGATAGAGTAGTCCGCTGAAAATCAGAACACAAACCCATGTTGTACGTTACGAGCCAATGGTCGCCAAGGTTCCAGGATTTTTATCATGCCATGGCGGGTTTTCCAAAAAAGAAAGGCCGCACCGGAGAGGTGCGGCCAAAGTGAATCGAAGCTAGCGGTTGATTCGAAGCGCTGGTGCGCCTCAAATACCGGGGTTAGAAGCTGACGCGGAACCCGAACTCCATCTGCCGGGCAGGGTTGTATCCGCCACCAGTGTACTGCCCTGGCAAGGTGCCGAAGGACGCCGCATTGCTGGTGTCGATGTAATCACCGGGGCCGGGATCCTGGAACTGGACATGGTTAAAAAGGTTGGTGACGACGAGTTGCGCCTCAAAGTTGACCCGCTCGGTAATCATGAACTTCTTCTTCAAGCTGAAGTCCATGTTCCAGTATGGGAGCCCGCGCAGAACGCCGAAGCCACCATCACGGGTATCCAGACCCAGAATGGGCTGCCGGATGTCGTTATAAGCGGCTGCGGGGTTGGCGAACAGGTTGACCCCGAAACCGGAGTTGCCGATGCCGTTCGACCCATTGGTATAATGCACCCCGACGCTGGGAAGCTGTCCAATCGGGATGGCGTTTTCCGAGACCCCATAGCCAAAGAAGTTAGCGGAGTCACCTTCGCCGAAGGCCTGGCCACCGCCATTGATGGTGCCCAGAGTGATGGGCAGGCCGCTGCCGGCGGTGAATACCGGTGCAAATGTCCAGCCGCCCAGCAGATGCCCGGCCAAGCCGTGCTGCCCCTTATACCATGACGGCTGATAGACGAAGAACGTGTTAAAGACTAGCGGGCGGTCGAACGCCTGCAAGCCATAGCCGGTGCGCAGGTTGAAGGGATCAGGTGGGGTGGACTCGCTGGTTGCCTGAACCTCCGCTCCCGTGCCCAGCGCCCTGGACCAGGTAAGGTTCGACTGCATGGTCAGGCCCTTCCAGTCGGACATCTTAAGGGAAAGAAAACCGGCATTGTAGTTGCCGTAGCCGATGCTGGCGTTGACTGCCACTCCGCTACTGAGCTGACCGGCCGTGTTCAGCATAGAATGCGGGAAGTTGAATCCCATACTGTTCACACCACCGCCATTGTCCAGATCGCTCCACAGGCTCCAGACGTTCTGGACTGCGATGTTACCACCTTCATTGGCCGCAACGGCTTGCGTACAACTGGCGAAGCCTGTGCAGTAGCCGGTGCCTGCCAGGGCCGTCTCAAAGAACGGTTGTGGCGTCACCGCACCGACATTGCCCGCGCAACCGCCGCCGCGAAGTCCATTGATCCCGCCGCAGTATTGCAGCACCATATTGGCGTAGGCCTTGTCGAAGCGCTGGCCGCCCAGCGTCATCATGTAGGGCACGGCATTGATGTTAACCGGCATGTACTCATTCTTGATCCAGCGCCCAATGTAACCCATTTCCATGCTCATCTTGCGTGAAATTTGGTGCTGGTAGGTGAGGTCGACCGAGTCCACGACATTGGGCCGGAAGTTGGGATCCAAGGACTCGGCCGCTCCCGCTTCGGGCCCGTTAATGCCGGGGAAAATAGGCTGCGGCAGTGTCTGACTGGGTGCCTGTCCAAGCGGCGCGACCAAGCCATTAACGCCAACACGGAAAGCGGTCACGGGAGTGGCGCCGCCAGTGCCGCCACATCCAAAGTTCTGCGCCGTCTGATAGGCCGGGGCTAGGGCGCCCACGCACTGTACCGCCTGAATAAGGCCGTCGCCGAGCAGGGGCACCAGCACCAGGTCAACCCCGTTCAGCCGCCCGTAGATTCGGCTATAACCAGCGCGGACGACATCGTTGCCGTTGCCCAAGATGTCAAAAGCGGCCGCCACTCGAGGGCTAAACTCCTTGTAGTAAGGATTGTAGGGGTACTTGGGATGGCCTGCCACGTTGCCAATCAGGGAGAAACCGACTTCGGGGTTGTACACCTGTCCCGCCAGCGCGGCGGATTCCCGGTCGTGCATGTAGGTTTGCAGAGCAATCGGGTGATTGGAGGAGTCCACCAACTCGACCTGTTTCCCGGCCGCCTCGGTCGGTGGCATCTCCAGTGTCCACCCCAGACCGTAGGTCAGGGTAAACCTCGGCTTCATGCGCCAAGTATCGCTGAAGTACATGTTGTAGTAGGGAATGGTGCTCTTATCAAAAGCTGGTGTGAGCGGCGGGTTCAAGTTGAGGCTGGTTCCCGAGCGAGTGTAGGCAACCTGCGCGATGGACACCATGCCCAGCATGGCCGCGTAGTCGCGGCCCCAGTTTGGGTCGGTCGGGGAAATGCCCGGCGGCGTATAGCCGGTCAGGTCAATCCCCGAGCCGGCGCCCGAGTTCGTACCTAGCTGGTACGTCGGAAAGTAGTCAATACCCCCGCCATTATCACTGCGCTGGTGGTAGTCAAAATTATGCTGATACTGACCGCCAAACTGGAACATGTGCTTGCCGTGCAGCGTGGTCACGTCATCCTTGAACGTGTGGTCGTGCCCATCCCAGAAGCGGGTACGCGTATTCTGCGTATCCACATTGAAAGGGCCGAGCACTTGCGTAGCCGACTCGCCACCCGGTTCCAGCGCCCCTGCCAAACCGGATATCTGCGGCGGGGCTCCCAATGTGCCATACTGCCAAAAGTTGCGCAGGAAGCTGTAATGGAAATCGTTGGTAGTGTTGGAGCTGATGTTGGTGGTCAGCCCCGCCACCAGGTACCACGGTGTTTGTGGGCGGTTGGACACGGCAGAAGCTGCGCCCAGCGTATCGCCGGGGAAGAAGCCGCCGATGTCAACCTGGTTGGTAGTGGCGCGGACCAGGTGGTAATAACGGTAGCTCGACATGAAGTGCCACTTATCGCCAAAATCGTGGTCAAGACGGGCAACTCCGAAGTTATCATTCTGGGGAGTGCCCACATTCCCTATGAATCCCTGAATGTTCGCGCCGTCGCAGCGGCTCAGACTGCAGGTCGCTTCATTCGACTGCGGCATATACTTGTTCCAGAACTGCCGCACCAGGGGGTTGATTCCGATGCCCAGCGGATCAAAGGTCGCAACGTTGTACGTCACCGGGTTCCCGGCGGCATCAGGGAAGGTGAGGAATCCGGCGCGCATGGCCGCCGACGGCACTGCTCTCTCGATGGTGGTGGCGTTGGGCCAGCGGAAGCCTTGATAATTGGCGAAGAAGTAAGTCTTTCCCCCCAGCATTCTAGGCAGGATGGGGCCGCCAGCCGCCGCGCCAAAGCGGTTGTAATGATAGTCGGCGTTTGGCAATCCGTTGTGGTTATTCACCCAGGTGTTGGCGTTGAAGTTGTTGTCCAGATAGTACTCGTAAACCGTGCCGTGCCAGGTGCCGGTGCCGCGCTTGGTGACTACTTGCACCTGTGCGCCCGACGAGCTGTTGAAGTCGGCGCCCTGCAGGGCGGAACTGACCTTGAACTCCTCCACGCTATCGCCCGGGGTCGGCATAACACCCGTGGGTCCCGCAGCCACACCGTTACTTTGGTTGGAAATGCCTCCCGTTGGGTCACCGGCAAAGCTGGGCGTGTACACGCTCATGCTGCCGTCCATGTCGTTGGTGTTGTTTCCGCCATCGAGTTGGAAGCTGCTCTGATCCACCACGGTTCCAGCCACACTGCCATCCGGACTGATGCCCGGTTGCAGGGTAACAAAGCTGCTGACGTCCCGCCCCAAGGTAGGGAGCGACTCCAACGTCACACCGGTGACGGTGTTGCCGATGGTAGCGTTCGTGGTCTGCAACTCGACCCCGGTTGCCGCCACTTCAACGGTCTGCGTCGCCGCGCCCACCTCCAGGATGACATTGGCTGTAACCGGCGAGCCGACAGTCACCGTCTGGGCTGAAATTACAAACTTACTGAACCCTGTCTTGACAACCGTAATGTTGTACTTCCCGGGGGGCACATTGACGAAGACGTACTGGCCAGCAGCGTTAGAGGTGCTGTTGCGCTGCTCCTGGGTGGACGTGTCGGTCAAGGTGATTGCCGCACCGGGCACTACCGCACCGGTCTTGTCTGTCACCACCCCGTTAACTTGCCCGGCTGAAGTGACCTGTGCCCCGGCAGGCACCGCGCTCGCCAGTAGCAGGATTGTGACCATCAGAACTAATGTTGAAAGCAACCAACAGGAACGGCGTCCAAGTCGTGTCATCTTTCTCCCTCCAGAAGTTGACTAGTGTCTGACATCTGACAGCGCGGAATTTTAAGCTTGAAAAAGCCGCATGAAAGAGAATCCTAACGACAGAACCTCGCTGGGACACAGCGCGGCCTCTTCGCTCTTAAGGCGAGCGATAGAAACCCAGGCATCGGTAAAAATGCTCCGACCAACAAACCCAAATCCAAGTCGGAGCGTGATATGAATTGGCAGGGTAGGAGCATTCGGCTGGCCAAACAGCCATACCCAAACTAAGTCATTCTTAAATGTTGTATATACAATTAGTGCGCTGGCGGCGGGGCTACAAAATTCTGAATTATCGGAGCGCGAGAGATATTGATTTTCATAGAAGGATTAGAGGGACAACAAGCTTCGCGGCCGTTACCAGAACTTGCTGAAGTCAGGCTGCCGCTTTTCCGCAAAGGCGCTGAGCGCTTCGCGGCTTTCTGGCGAATCCAACAGCCCCGAGATGATGGCGACTTCTTCCTGGATAGCGCGATCGACTTCCGCCTTGTAGGTGCGCCGCAGCAGCTCCTTGCAGGTACGCAGCGCTGCCGGAGGCTTTTCCGCCAGCTTTTGCGCCGCATTCGCCGCGGTGGGGAGCAGATCCCCAAGTGGGACGACAGCGTTCACCAGCCCTAGTTCATAAGCTCGCTGCGCCGTGAACGGAACCGCCAGCATCAGCAATTCGGCAGCGCGTTGGTGGCCCATGAGCAAAGGCAAAAGCACGGTGGAACCTGCTTCGGGAACGATGCCGAGGTTGATGAAGGGCATCAGGAACATGGTGTTGTCGGCGGCATAGACCAGGTCGCAGTGCAGCAGGATGGTGGTGCCGATTCCCACCGTCGCCCCGTGTACGGCGGCGACAATCGGCTTTTTTGCGGCCACCACCGCGCGGATAAAGCGAACTGCGGGCGGTAGGTCTTTTCCCTTCCACGGCCTTTGCAGAAAGTCGACCAAATCATTGCCCGCGGTGAACGCCTCGCCGGCGCCGTGCAAAAGCACGACGCGAACCGCGGGAGCAGCCTCCGCCTTTTCCAACTCGTCTGCCAGCGCCTCGTACATCTCGGCGGTCAGTGCGTTCTTCTTTTCCGGGCGGTTAATGGTGATGCGCCGGATGGCGCCGTCGCTTTGGCTTTCAATGTGGCTCATGGTGTGGCTCCTTTAGGGGTGAGGCCGAAAAGGCTACGGTGCGCACATAAAGCTACTGCGCGCACCTGTGGTCTCGCGGTGGCAACAAGGCATTGTACGGGAAGCCGCACCCGGTCGCGGCAAGGTTCGAGCGCTAGCGCGGCATCCACACAGCGCTGGCGTGCTCCACCCGACACACACCACCGGATACAAGGAGCTCCGGAATTGTTCTAGTGACACCGCGGAGAAGCGGCTAGGCTGGTCGTGCCACTTCGCTATAAACCTGGAGCATGCGGCGCACGCCGGCCTCCCAGGAAAACTTTTCGCACTGCTGCAGTCCACGCGCCTTTAGCTTGTCGCGCACACTCTGGTCGAGCAGCACCCGGTGCAGCGCTTTCATGATTTCGAACACGTTCTCCGGATTCACCATGACGGCGGCGTTGCCCACAACTTCTGGAATAGAGGAGGTGTTGCTCGTGACCACTGGGGTGCCGTGTGCCATGGCTTCCAGGGGCGGTAGCCCAAATCCCTCATACAGCGACGGAAACACGAAGATCTTTGCCTGATCGTAGAAGATGCGCAGCACGTCGATGGGCACGAAGCCGAGGAAGCGCACATCGTTCTGCACCCGTCCCTTCACCACCGCGCGGCGCAGGTCGGGATGCTTGGAGACTTCATCGCCGATGATGATCAGCTTCAGGTCCTCAAACTGCTTCTCCTTGACCAACTCCGTCTTGAGCGCAGCAAAAGCTTCGATGATGCGCACTACGTTCTTGTGCGGACTGATGCGGCCGGCGTAGAGCAGAAAAGGATAGTTCACCTGGTAACGCTCGGCGATGAACTCGCGCTCCGCCACGCTGGCGTGTCCCAGGCGGAAACGCTCGTCGATGGCGTTGTAGATAACCTCAATCTTCTCGGGGGGGACCCGAAACAGGCGCTCGGTGTCTTTCTTGGAGAAATTGGAGACGGCGAAGATGCGCGCCGCGCGATGCAGCACCCGCTTGGTGAACTCAAAATGCAGACGCCGTTTCAGCGTGGAATGGCTATTCGCACGGTAGAGGTGATCGAACAGGTCATGCACCGTGACCACGTAGGGACACGGAATGCCCTGCGGTTTCCAGAACAGATGCGGCACATGCAACAGATTGCAGCCGAAGCGCTTCAGCAGTTGATGCAGTTCGAAGTAGCTGGACAGCGAGAACTCGTTCGGCTGCGCCGGCAAGGTCTTGAAATTCGCCGGCAATCCTTCGGTACCGGGCAGCTTTCCCGGAATGCCGATGAGGAAATATTCGTTCTCCTGGTCCAGACGGGCAAGCGTGCGGATGGCGTTGCGGGTGTAGGTCCCCACACCGAACTCGTTAATGCGGCGGATGTCGATGGCGATTCGCACTAACTCAAGTGTAAACCGGG
>OCTA010005497.1_pt1 | contig 10949 bp, 8 predicted proteins | sample 1538991 | NCBI WGS metagenome assembly OCTA01 (sample SAMEA3539302, study PRJEB22396) | soil metagenome | biome: tundra; feature: field; material: soil | place: USA | collected 2010-05 | depth 0.15 m | reverse complement strand
CCGTTCGCTGGCGCGCGACTTCGACATCGTCCTCGTGACGCAAACCGACTTCGAAGACCGTTTGTTACCGTGGGGACGGATGCGCGAGCCGCTTTCATCGCTGCGACGCGCCGATGCAATCGCGTTGCCGCAGGAGTTGGATGAGCACGCTCGACACGGACTAGAGCTCGAAGTATCAGGGAACCCGGATGGCGCCGCTGAAGTTGCAGCCTTTCCGCAATTCATCTGGAGCACGCGCCGAAACATTCATGTCAACGACGCGCCCGCTGCGCCGGTTGTGTTTTGCGGTATCGCGAGGCCGCAGCAGTTCTTCGCACAGCTACGCGCCGCAGGAATTGCTCCTGCCGCAGAAATCGCCTTTCGTGACCACCATCCATATAAACGTGAGGACATCGAGCGGCTACGAACCGCGCGTAAAAAGTTCGGGGCAACTGGTTTTCTGACCACGGATAAAGATGCGGTAAACTTGGGAAATCTGCGAGCGCAGCTTCAGCCTTTCGTTGTCGCCGAACTCGAGATGACGCTCGAAGATCCGGCCGGCGTGCTCGATGCGATTTTGACCGGAATCACTCGAATTAAGCCTCGCTCGTGAGAAAATCTCGGGTGCACCGCACGAATCAAATTAATGACGAAGCATATTCAAGCTAAAGACAGCGGCCGACTGCGCCTGCGAAAGATTGTCGAATCGTTTCCTAAACTCACTGTAACGATCCTCGCCGATCTGGTTGCCGACGAATTTGTGTTCGGCGAAATTTCTCGCGTGTCCCGCGAAGCGCCTGTACTGATTTTGAAGCATCATGATCGAAAGGTGGTTCCGGGGGGTGGCGCGAATGCCATCTACAATCTTGCCGATCTCGGCGTGAACGTCTTGCCGGTGGGAGTCGTGGGAGATGACGAGCCGGGGCGTCTGCTGTTGCGCGCTTTTCGTCACAAGCACATTCCGATCAGCGGTATTTTTAAAGAAAAAAATTACACGACGGTGACCAAGACCCGCATTCTCGCAGGCTTCGCGCACACCGCCGGGCAGCAGGTCGTGCGGCTCGATCGCGAGCCCGCGGAAGGTCCAAATTCTCATCTGCGCCGCGAAATCGTACTTGCTGCGCGCGAATATACACGTGCGTCCGACGCGTTGCTGGTTTCTGATTACGGATATGGCGCGGCCACGCCCACTCTGCTGAACGTCATTCGCGAGAAGCGCGGCATCGACAAAGTTCCGGTAACGCTTGATTCGCGCCACCGCATCCTCGAATTTTCTGGCATCACGGCCGCGACTCCCAATGAATCGGAGGTCGAGGAAGTTTTGGGCATTCGCATCGGCAACGATTGGGAGCGCCTTCTGGCCGCGGGCGATCAAATTACGGGCGAGATGAATTTGGAATCGCTGCTGATCACGCGCGGCAAGGATGGCATGGTCGTTTTTCCGCGCCGCCACAAGCCGGTGGATATTCCAATCTACGGCAGCGATGAGGTCGCCGATGTTACGGGAGCAGGAGACACGGTGATTGCGACTTTTACCGCAGCATTGGCGGCCGGCGCGACTGCCGAAGAAGCTGCCCATCTGGCAAATTACGCGGGCGGCATCGTGGTGATGAAGCGCGGTACGGCAACGGTCAGTCAGCAGGAATTGTTGGAGGCGCTGGATAAAGTAGCTCCGGCGGCTCGCGAGCATTAGTTCTTTGAGCGGCTACGACTTCAGAAACTGCGAAAAAATTGGTCTTTGGTTTTGCTTTGAAAGGGCACGACTTCAGTCGTGCCCAAAGCCTCAAAATCAATCGCGGCTTTTAGCCGCTGAGGGCGTATCAAGGAATCGCTCAAACGAGTTATCCGGTGCGATCCGGCGGGGCGCGATTTAGAGTCTAATTGACACATCATTTGAGTACATCACCTAATAAAATCGTTTCGCGCGGCGAACTGCAACAGCGTGTCGCGGAGTGGCGCCGCGCCGGCGACCGCATTACGCTCGCAAATGGTTGTTTTGATGTGCTGCATGTCGGCCATGTTCGCTACCTCCACGCAGCGCGCGACCTCGGTGGCAAAGTGATTGTTGCCGTCAATGCCGATGCTTCCGTGCGCGCGTTAAAAGGGGAGGGACGGCCGATAATTCCAGCGGAAGAACGCGCGGAAATTCTTGCGGCTCTTGCCGATGTAGATGCTGTAATAATTTTCCCGGAAACTGACGTGCGTGCCATCATCCGCGAAATCCGCCCCGACGTTCATGCGAAGGGAACGGACTACACCGTCGAGAGCGTTCCCGAGCGCGCCGAAGTTGAAGCTGGCGGAGGGCGCGTTGTGATCGTCGGCGATCCCAAAGACCATTCGGCAACAGAAATTATTCGTTCGCGCTCGCGGCTCGGTCCGCCAAAATCGTGAGAAGCAGCACATCGCGATGCGGCCTGCGACAAGTGGAGCCGCTACTGTCATGAGCGATTATTCTTCCGGTGCGGCGCAATACAAAAGTGTACTTATCGTTCGTCTCAGCGCCATGGGAGACATCATTCACACGCTCCCCGCTGCAGCCGCTCTGCGCCAGGCTTTTCCACTTGCGAGGCTGGGATGGCTGGTCGAAGAACGATGGGTTGAGTTGTTATGCACGCTGCGCAATCCGCGGTCGGGGCCGCGCTCGCCGCAGCGTCCGTTGGTCGATCACGTCCACTCGGTTAATACTGCCGGGTGGCGCCGCGCTATTTTCTCGTTCAACACATGGCAGCAAATCGCCGTGGCATTGAGCCAGTTGCGCGGAGTTCGATACGATGCGGTGATTGATTTTCAAGGGGCGGTGCGCTCGGCATTGCTGGCTCGCTGGTCTGGAGCTCCGGTTGTCTACGGAGACGCGCAACCGCGCGAGAACGCGGCCAGTATGTTTTATACGCGTCAGGTGCTGTTGGATACCAACGGCACGCATGTCATCGAACAAGGGCTGAGCTTGGCCGAAGCGATTGCGCCGGATGGCATTCCCGGCCAAGTAATTGGAACTCCCGGGAGTGAAGTTCCGACGCGGGGCCCTAGGGTAAAGCTTCCCATCGATCCTGATGCTGAGCAGAAAATTGCGAGCGTCACTGCGGAAGCGAAAGACTTCGTCATTCTCAATCCTGGCGCGGGTTGGGGCGCGAAGATGTGGCCAACGGAGCGCTACGCTGACGTCGCCAAACAACTCGCCAACGATGGTTTCCGTTCGCTCGTGAATTATGGGCCAGGAGAAGAAGCGCTTGCGGCCGCCGTGGAAGCGGCGAGTGATGGCGGCGCGCGAGCTGTTTCGTGTTCAATTTCGGAGTTGATCGCGCTCACGCGGCGCGCGAGTTTATTCATCGGGGGAGACACCGGGCCGATGCATTTAGCCGCGGCACTAAAGATTCCAGTGGTGGCAATTTTTGGTCCGACGAACCCGGCGCGCAACGGCCCGTTCGGTACGCCATCGATTGCGCTTCGCAGCGTGAATAGCACTACCGATCACAGCCGCCGTGGCGAGGCTGAACAGGGTTTGCTCGAAATCACAGCCAACGATGTGGTCGCCGCGGCCCGCAAGCTTTTGCAAAATCGGTCTCAGGAAAGTCCCGTGGCCGAAGTAAAGTAAATACAAAAAGTGAACACTGTTCAACAATCCGAACTGCAGCCATCTAAGCCGACCGTGACTACGTGGTCACGCGTGGCTCGTCGGATTCGCATCCCCTTGGGATTTGGTTTTGCGATTGTTTATGTCTGGCTTGCGTGGCCAACTAAATCCTCACTCATCGCCGGAGCCCTTGTGATGCTGCCGGGACTGCTACTGCGCGGCTTGGCTTCAGGCCACGTTCAAAAAGACAAGCAGCTCACGACGAGCGGTCCGTATGCTTACACGCGCAATCCGCTGTACCTCGGTTCGCTCACTATGGCCGCCGGCTTCGCCATCGCAGCGCGCAGTTGGTGGATCGTAGGCGTGATGATTTTGATGTTTGCAGTAATTTATGTGCCGGTCATCGCTGGCGAAGAGCGCTACCTGAGGCAAACTTTTCCTGACTATGACGATTATGCGCGCCACGTGCCACGCATGTTTCCGCGGCTTACGGCTTATGGTGGCCAGCAAAGCGCGTATTCCTCGGCACGCTACTGGAAGCATCGCGAATATGAGGCGGCGATTGGCTGCGCCGCGGTGCTGGCGATTCTAGTGGTTAAGCTGATCGTGAAGATGGTGTGGTAGTCTGCCGTGGAGCATGAGTCGCGTACCCCATGGGCTAAAGCCCGCCTATTTGGCGGCCTGTATGGCGGTGATCGTTACCGTGCTGCCGGCGCAGCCACCGCAGGGTTCGACTATAGGCCCAGCGCCGGTGCAGATTGCACCTCCGCGTCCCAACTATCCTTTTCCTGATGGACGCAGCTACGTTTACTCGGCCGAGTGGCATTTGATCACTGCCGGAACCGGGGTCGTGAGAATGGAGGTCGCTGGCAACGACCGCAAAGTCACGGCGTCCGCTGAATCCTCGGGAGCCGTGAACGTGATTTTTCCTGTGCATGACCGCTTCGAATCTCACTTCGATCCGCGGACATTTTGCTCGCTCTCGATTTTCAAGCATAGCGAAGAAGGCAATCACAAGCGCGAGACTTCGATCCACTTCGATTACGCCCGCAAGAAAAGCGTGCTCGATGAAAAGAATTTGAAGACAGGCGAAACGAAACACGTCGAAAACGATCTCCCCGGATGCTCCACCGACGTGATCACCGGCTTCTATTATTTGCAGTCGCTCCCGCTGCAATTGGGCGCCACCTACGAGTTCCCGATTAGTGATGGAAAAACAGCTGTTGTTCACGCCAGCGTAGACAAGCGCGAACCAATCAGGGTGCCGGCGGGAACTTTTCCCACGGTGATGGTGACCGCCGAAGCCACCTCGGGCTCCCTGCAATCGAAGGGGAAAGTTTGGGTCTGGTTCTCCGAAGATTCCGCGCACACGCCGGTGCAAATGCGCGTGAAACTCGGATGGGGCACGCTCTTATTTCGCCTGCAACGAATCGAGAAGTGAACCTGCAGTGGCGCTCCAGTCTTCCATCTATTTCTGAGCCAGCACCGCCTTCTTTGCCCTCGCTAATTCGGGACGCGCTGAGATCGAGCCATCGCACGTCTTAACGAGCGTGGCGTAGTATTCTGTCGCGTGCGAAGCCTGACCCGCCATTTCAGCCGCTTGCGCCGCACCGTACAGTCCATTGAAGCGCTTCGGATTGAATTTCAAATCGGCCTGATACTCGGCCAATGCTTGATCGGGATGTTTCGTTTCGATCAGCATATCGGCCAGCATCTCGCGCGCCGGCATAGAAGTTTGCTCTTCGCCGACGGCGTCTTCATGATCGGCGACTTTGCGCAGCGTGTCGGTCGCTTCTTTGTCTTTGTTCTCCTCATGCAGAACCCACGCCGACGCTTCTTGCTCAAGCATTTTCACGAAGTTGGTCTCGTAGGTTTTCTTCTGCGCCACATAATCTTTGCGAATGGAGGCGATTTCCGCCAGATTCTTCTTGGCTGCAGCTAGGTCTGCATTGCGCGCACTACCAATCGCCCGCGCCCAATAGGTGTAAGCGCGGTCGCCCGCGTCGGCCTTTGCGATCACTGGCAAAGCGGCAGCTTCGGACCAGCGATGCAGTTCCATGGCATACATCGCAGGAAACTTCGACATCGCGAAGGCCTGCATATTGCGATTCATTCCGCCCATGTGCATCGCGGGCATTTCCTTTACTTCGTCAATTACTTTTGCGGCCTCGTTTTCACGACCAATCTGCAAATAGGCATAGATCAAAAAATCCATGGCGTGAAACTGGTGACCCTCGCCACCCATGTGCATCTCCGAAGCCTTGCGGGTCGCGGCAATCGAAGCGAGGTTCGAGGAGATCGAATCCGGCCAATCTCCGACGCGTGCGAAAATGTGCGACGGCATGTGTACGGCATGCGGTGCCAACGGCGCGATCTGCGCATAGCGACGCGCCGCAGGTAATCCGAGTTCCGCCAACTGCGGCTTGTCATAGGTGTGAATTAAATAATGAGCGATGCCTGGATGGTTGGGCTCCGCGGCGAACAGTTTTTCTAGAATCGCGCCCGCCTGTTTGCGGTTGGCGAAGGTCGTGTCGCCTTCGGGCTCTGAAGCTAACAGTGAAAGTGCGTAAAAAGCGGCCGCCTCGTGGTCATCGGGATATTTCCTGTAGACCTTTTCCATCTCTGCACAGTAGGCGCGAGCCCGCGCTTCGTGGTCCATTTTGCTGCTGTTGGAATAGAACGCCTCGAGCGCTTGAATGTAATCGCGTTCGCGGTCGGTTTTGACCTCCGCCTTATCGGCCTTCTTCAATATTGCTGAGGCGCGCTTGATGGTAGCCGCATTCGGCTGATCCCAAAGCTCATGCCACAGGCTCATGGCTTCGCCCCAATACGCCATGCTGCAATCGGAGTCCAGCTTTTCGACTTCAACAAACGTCTTCTCCGCCTCTTCGTACCAGAAGGAGTGCAGCAGCGCGACTCCCTTCTCGAAGGTCTTCTGCGCGCTCGCCGTGCACGAGATCGGAAAGTGAACGGTGCCCAGTTGATCGGGCAAAAGATCCTCGTGATGCTGACCTTCGTCGGCACCAGAAACGCCAGTCCAGGCCAGGGAGATAAAGAGAATCCAAACAAGTTTGTTCATGGAGTACCCCGGTCGGAGTCTAGTGCGCGGATAAAGGAACGGTCAAGGCGCGAACCGGGATTGCTCACCGGAATTCACTGTTACCAGAGGGAGCACAAGTGAGCGATTTAGAACACATTATTATCCAAGACTCGCATGATGATCATAATAGGAGGCGGAGTATTTGCCAGCAAGACGAACAGAACCCTGTTTCACTAGCCCATGATGTGAGCAGCTGGTATGGGCCCGTCTCGTCGTCCATTTTCACAAATCGCTCGTCCCAAATAGAGCGATCACGGCGCCAGCCGGCTCGAAATGCAACAGTGAAACGCCGCTATGAGTTAGAAGTCAGCCGCGATGAAAACTATTTACCAATCGAGTTGGAAGGTGCAAGTCGCCTTCGGGTCAGCCATTTTGACCTTGCTGGTTATGGGCGCGATCTCCTATCGCGGGATGGTCCTATCGCGCGCCAGCGAGCATTGGGTGAGTCACGGCCACGAAGTTCTTGAAAGCGTTCAGGACCTGGTCTTCGCAGTGGAAAGTATCGAATCGAGTTCCCGCGGATATGCATTGACTGGCAAGGAATCGTACCTCGGCAACTATCGTGCCGCCATGTTAAGGGTGGCGAACGATCAGGCGACTGTCCGCAACCTGACGCTGGACAACCCTGCACAACAACGCCAAATCCCAGCTCTCGAAGATCTGACCGCTAAGAAGATACAAGATGCTGAGACTGTGATCAGTTTGCGCCGGACCCAGGGGTTGGCGGCGGAAGATAACGCTCGTAACGCTTCGGATCAGCGAACAATGGAAGATTTTCTAGCGGTAGTTGGTAAGTTGCGGGCCGAGGAACTGCGACTGTTACTGCTGCGCAATGCGAGCAACAACCGGCGGTTGAGTCAGACCCGGATGGTGCTTATTCTCGGAACCCTCCTCGGGCTGTTAATCGCCGCTGCCGCAGGTGTGAGCGCGCTCCGCGACAGTTCGGCTCGCGGGCGAGCGGAGGCCGCGCTCCGGGATAGCGAAGAAAAATACCGCATGCTGCTCGATGGAGTTCAGGACTACGCGATCTTTATGTTGGACCCGCATGGCAAAGTCCTCAGTTGGAATGGCGGTGCCGAGCGAATCAAAGGCTACACCGCCGAAGAGATTATCGGGCAAAGCTTCTCTCGTTTCTTTTCTCCCGAAGATGTCATGAGAGGCAGGCCTAAAGAAGTGCTTCAGCTCGCGGCCCGAAACGGCCGACACGAGGAGCGTGGTACGCGCGTGCGGAAGGATGGCTCCCAATTTTTGGCGAGTGTCACTTTCACTGCATTGCGTGACGCTGGCGGAAAGCTAGTAGGTTTTTCTGAGATCAGCCGTGACCTCAGCGAGAGTAAGGCGTCGGAGGCGAAATACCGTGGGTTGTTGGAGGCGGCGCCAGATGCCATGGTGGTCGTGAACCAGCGCGGCGAAATTGTGCTGCTGAATGTTCAGGCGGAGAAACAGTTTGGCTACCGTCGCGATGAACTGCTCGGGCAGAAAGTGACGAACATCATTCCAGAAGGCTTCGCGGAACGGCTGATCGCGGACGCCCTCAGGCCCGCAGCCGAGGCACTGGCGCAGCAGATTGGTACGGGGATTGAGCTCAACGGAAGGCGCAAGGACGACAGCGAGTTCCCGATCGAGATCATGCTGAGCCCGCTGGAAAACGCCGAAGGAATTCTAGTGACGGCCGCGATCCGCGATATCACTAAACGTAAAACTGCCGAAGCGCTGATCATCCACTCGGCGGAGCACGACTTTCTCACCGGTTTACCGAATCGCATGCTCTTGACCGATCGGGTTGATCAGGCAATTCGCTTGGCGCGACGTTACAAAAGAAAAGTCGCGGTGCTGTTTCTGGATCTGGACGGTTTCAAACACATTAACGATTCGCTGGGGCATCCTACGGGCGATAAACTTCTCCAATCCGTCGCAAAACGCCTGATCAATTGTGTACGCGCCTCAGACACCGTGAGCCGACAGGGAGGCGATGAGTTCGTCGTGCTGCTTGTCGACGAGGAGCAAGCGGACGATGCGGCTATCACGGCGAGGAGAATGCTCCGAGCGGTAGCTGGATCTTATTTGATCGACCGGCACGACCTTCACATTACTTCGAGCGTCGGCGTCAGCGTTTTTCCCGACGATGGCATCGATGCGGAGACGCTGATCAAGAATGCAGACACGGCCATGTACCAGGCCAAGGAAAATGCCCGGCAAAGCTACCAGTTTTTCAAGCCCGCGATGAATGCCCGGGCAGTGGAGCGGCAAGCGATTGAAGAGAGCCTTCGGCGTGCCCTGGAGCGGGACGAATTCGCGTTACATTACCAGCCCAAGGTTAACCTGACAACAGGAGAGATTGTCGGCGCGGAAGCATTGCTGCGTTGGACGAATCCGATTCGGGGAGCGGTGTCTCCGGCTCAATTCATTCCCGTGGCGGAAGATTGCGGCCTGATTCTTCCCATCGGCAACTGGGTTCTTCGCAGGGCCTGCCTACAGGCCAGGGCGTGGCTCGATGCCGGGCTGGCTCTCGGTACCATCGCCGTGAATATATCCTCGATACAAGTGCGCGACGAAACTTTTCTCGATGGCATATTCGACATTCTCGAGGAAACGGGTTTGGATCCGGAACTTCTGGAACTCGAGCTGACCGAAAGCGTTCTTATGAAGAACGTCGATTCCACCGCGACCATGTTGAAGGCACTCCGAGCGCGAGGAGTCAAGATCGCGATCGACGACTTCGGCACCGGTTACTCAAGCTTGAGCTATCTCAAAAAATTTCCGATCGATGCTCTCAAGATCGATCAGTCGTTTGTCCGTCAGATCACCACCGTTACTGACGAGACGATCATTGTGGCGGCGGTGATCGCCATGGGGCGAAGCCTGAAGCTGCGGGTTATAGCTGAGGGAGTAGAAACGCAAGAACAGCTCGCATTTCTTCAGGCTCATCAATGTGACGAGGCGCAAGGATACTATTTCGGCCGACCAGTGCCTCATCAGGAGTTTGCCAAGCTACTCGAAACAGGATTGCGTGAAGTTGTAGGGTAGATTGCGTCGGACTTACGGGCTTTCACGCGCCACGACCGCGCGGCCGATCCAGGCAAAAATAAAAAGCGTTAGACCGCCAATCCAGCCGCCGAGACTGAATGACCCGGCAAAGTGGAGAGCGACAACGGTGCCTGCTCCGACAAGAATTGCGCATAAAGGAATGAACATGCGCATGCCGTAGAGAAAAGTGAAAGGAAGATAGTGCGCTCCCAGAAGGATCATTAGCGCGGGATAAAACCAGTTCAATCGAAACGCCGTCACCGGAATGAGCAGAAGCATTGAGAGTGGCAGGGTAAACGCAACCTGCATGCCAAGACTTCCGAGCGGATTACCGGCCGCGACAGAGGTGGGCCGGCCGCTTAGACGCAGAAGCAATTGCGTGAGCGGGAAAATAAAAAAACCGCCCACGACCAGTGTAACAATGGCGGCGCGGGGAGAAACCCAAACTCCAAGAGCGGACGACGCCAACCAGATTGTGGACGATACCAGTTGACCCCAAAAGCCCCCGACGAAGACAGTGCGCACTTCGCGTTGAGCGTCTTGAACGAGCATAGTTGAAGAGTAATTTTAGCCTTCATTTGCTGAGCTAAAGATTTGCTTGCAGGCACCATTATACGGGCCATATTGCAGCTGCTAAGGCAAACGTTCGTCGTCGGCCCTCGTCGACCTTGAATCTTTTCGCCCCGCCGACCGCTCTTCCTAATGTAGGGAGCTCTTAATTAGGGAAGATTTGAGGCGAGAATCTTGAACTCCAAAATAACCGTAGATCAACTTCGTAAGCAGCCCTCCAATGAATCAATGATCGTGGACGTGCGATCTGGCACCGAGTTCGCTTCAGGCCACATCCCGGGCGCCGTCAACATTCCGATGGAGCAGATCGAGTCGCGCCTCGACGACCTTGGGTCGAAGCAACCGATCGTGCTGGTTTGTCAGTCGGGCAAACGCGCCAGCATTGTTGCTGACTTACTGGGACCCTGCCAGCGAGAGATTGCGGTACTTAACGGAGGCACGCAAGCCTGGTTGCAAGCGGGCTGCCCGGTTGTTCGTAGCGTTAAGACGCGCTGGTCACTGGAGCGACAAGTCCGTCTCGGAGCGGGTCTCTTGACTCTTAGCGGCGTCATCCTCGCGCTCGCGGTAAATCCGCGTTGGATTTTCCTCTGCGGCTTCGTCGGCTTGGGATTGACGTTCGCCGGCCTCACTGACATCTGCGCGATGGGGATTCTCCTAGGCAAAATGCCGTGGAACAGCCGTAGTCACTGCGCAACGATTCCT
>OCTA010005496.1_pt1 | contig 10951 bp, 7 predicted proteins | sample 1538991 | NCBI WGS metagenome assembly OCTA01 (sample SAMEA3539302, study PRJEB22396) | soil metagenome | biome: tundra; feature: field; material: soil | place: USA | collected 2010-05 | depth 0.15 m | reverse complement strand
GTGAACTCGTTGCGCATGTATGTATTCTACCGCCGCTGGCTGGCTCTGAGCCGGACGGAGCCTGGCCTACTTCACGCCTTGCATCAGCCTGACGGTGGGCTTGATCAGGATGGCCAGCACTACGGCGGCGGCGATGCTGAAACCGGCGACGGAGCCGAACAGACTCGGCAGCGGCATGGAGCTGTACATCGACGCCGCCTTGCCGGCCAGCCAGTTGCCGATGCTGGTGGAGAGGAACCAGATGCCCATGATGAATCCGGCGGCGCGCGCCGGGGCGAGCTTGGTCATGGCGCTCAAACCGACCGGGCTCAGGCACAATTCGCCCAACGTCTGGAGCAGGTAGGTGCCGGTCAGCCAATAGGGCCCGACTTTGGAGCCACCGACTACCGTGTACGCGGCGGGGACCAGGATGGCGAACGCCAGGCCCCCGAACAACAAGCCGAGTGAGAATTTGGCCGGACTGGAGGGCTCCCTCCGGCCCATCTTCAGCCAGATCCAGGCGAAGACCGGCGCCAGCAGAACCACGAAAACAGGCTGCACGGACTGGTACCAGCTTGCCGGAAACGCGTAACCCAAAACCCTGCAATCGGTGCCCCGTTCGGCGAAGAAGCTGAGCGACGAGCCGGCCTGCTCGTAGGCGGCCCAGAAGAGGGACGAAGCGACGAAGAGCACCAGGATGGCGGCGCAGCGCTTGCGTTCCACGGGCGACCAGTTGCCAAAGAAGATCAGATAGGAGAAGATCACCACGGAGATCGCGAGCAGGCACCAGCCGAAGCCGTCGGAGATCAGGTTGGCGTTGAGCTCGACGATGCCGCTCATTCCAAGCGCAGCCAGAACCGCGACTACCGCCAGGCCGATGCCGATGGCGCGCATCGCTGTCTTCTTCTCGCGCAGATCCTTCTCGGGATCGCCGGTGGAAGCCGGGTGCAGGCCAGCCGAGCCCAAGTGCCGGCTGGTGAGGAGGTATTGGATGACTCCGGCGAGCATGCCCAGACCGGCAACGCCGAAGCCGAGCCGCCAACTGATGCGCTCGCCGACATATCCGCAGATGACGGGCGAAATCAGCGCACCGAGGTTGATCCCCATGTAGAAGAGGGAGAAGCCGGAATCGCGGCGCGGATCGCCCTGGGTGTACAACTGGCCGACGATGGTCGACACGTTGCCCTTGAGCAGCCCGGTGCCGGTGACCAGCAGGATGAGGCCGAGATAGAACGCCGCTTCCGAGGGCGCCACCAGACAGAATTCGCCGCACGCGATGAAGATGCCGCCGATCAGCACCGCGCGGCGCTGTCCGGTGATGCGGTCGGCAATCCAACCGCCGCCCAGGCACATCAGGTATACCATCCCGGTGTAGAGTCCGTAGACGGCGCCGGCTTTGGAATCGGTGAATCCGAGGCCGCCCTTGGCGATGGTGTCCGTCAGATAATAGATGAGGATGGCGCGCATGCCGTAATAGCTGAAGCGCTCCCACATCTCGGTGAAGAACAGCGTGGCCAGCCCGCGCGGGTGACCAAAAAAGCTCGTGTCCGCTCGAGCGGCATTCAATGAGGCGGCGTGATCGGAAGGGGAGGCCATAGGTTGTCCGGATTCGTCAGTGTAACAGAGGTGGGACAGACGATCGCCTTGTGTCGTCTGTCATTCCCCTACCGCACCTCGAACCAATAAGGCATCATGCGCAGATAGCCGCCGCGCAGCCACGCATGGAACGGCATACGGCCCACCACCTGGGCGACTTTCGCCTCCAGCATGTCCTCCTGCGATTTCTTCAGGATCAGCTCCAACAGGCTCCGGCGCCCTGGATAAATCATCAGGCTGACACGCTCGCCGGCGGGGATTTTGGCCTTCTGCTTGACCATCTCGATCGCTTTATCGAGGCCGCCGGTTTCGTCCACCAGCCCGCGCGGCCTGGCCTGCGAACCCAGCCAGACGCGCCCTTGCGCCAGCGGCTCGATCTCCTCGAATTTGCGGTGCCGCGCCACCGCCACTTTGCCTACGAAATCCCGATAGCTTTCGTCGATCCCCTCTTTCAGCGTCGTGCGTTCCTCTGGCGAGAGCGGCGTGTAATCCGAATCGATTCCGGCGTTCTTGCCGCGCTGGATGGCTTCCTTGGTGATGCCCAGTTTGTCGTACAGCCCGTGCAGGTTGGGTTTGCCGAACACCACGCCGATCGAGCCGGTCAGCGTTGCCGGGTAGGCCACGATCGGGTCGCCCGTCATCGCCATGAAGTAGCCCCCCGACGCGGCTGCGTCGGACATCGAGATCACCACCGGCTTCTTCTTGCTCAGCAGGTTCATCTGCCGCCACAGTTCGTCCGACGCCGTCACTTCGCCGCCCGGCGAATCGATGCGCACCACTACCCCCTTCACCAGCGAATCGTTTTCCACCCGCCGCAGCAGCTTGTTGAAGCCGTACGAGGTCAGGCTGTTTTCGCCCGCGCCATCGTCGCCCGCATCGCCGCGCACGATGTCGCCCTCGCCAACCACAATGGCGATGTGGCTCTTGCCTGCAAGCCCCAGCGATTCCGAAGTGATCCTGGAGTATTTGTCCATGGAGACACGCGAAGGCTCGCCCTTGAGCCGCTCCTTGAGCTCACCCCACATCTCGTCTTCGAAGCGCAGCGCGTCCACCAACCCAGCCTTCAGCGCCTGCGGCGCCGTGAACGGACCGCGGTCGATGATTGCCCGCACTTCCTCGGGCGATTTCCGCCGCCCCTCGGCGATCCCCGCCACCAGGTTGCCGTACAAGTCATCTACCACGCTAGTCATGACTTCCCGCGTCTCCGGGCTCATGTCCGAACGCGTGAACATGTCGCCGAAGTCCTTGTATTTGCCCGCGTGTTCGATTTCCATACTCACGCCGAGCTTGTCCAGCGTCCCCTTGAAATACATCATCTCGGCGCGCAGCCCTTTGACCATCACCGGTTCCGAAGGCCCCAGATAAACGCGGTCCGCCCCGCTGGCAACGTAGTACTCGCGCGTCCCCGGTTGCCGCAGGTAGGCGAATACCGGCTTGCCCGATCTCTTGAATTTGTCGATATCGAGCCGCAACTCCTCGAGTTTGGCCCATCCCGCCGAAAGGCCTTCCGGTTGCAGCACCACCGCCTTGATGCGCGCATCGGCCGCCGCTTTTTCCAGCGCGCTCCACACCCCGATCACGGTTAGCGGCGTGTGGTCGTCGCCCACAAAGGACGGCAGTTCCATCGGTGGCTTCTCCGGCAACTCACCGCTCAAGCGCAGCACCAGCACGGAATTGCCGGCGATTACCGGCGCGCTTTCGCGAAACCGCAGGGCTACCGCGAACAACAGAATCACCGAGAGGAACACCAGCGCCACTCCCGTCATCAGGCCGATCAGGAACTTCACCATAGCACCAGCATAGCGGGTGGGGCGGCTTCAAGCTTGCCAATCCGGCCGCAAGGCCGGCCACCTTCACGCCCCCGGTTGGCGAGCGAAGCTCGCCCCCGAACAGGCCGGGAGGCCTGTCCTACTCTACCCGAACAGGCCGGGAGGCCTGTCCTACGCTACCTGAACAGGCCGGGAGGCCTGTCCTACTCTACCCGAACACTACCTCGAGCAGCTCGGCGCGATTGCTGTCGACCCACGCGGCGATATCGCCGATGGTGCGCCGCGCGTCGCGCCGCGGATTCCAACCGCGGACCGCGGTGACCGCGCGGTGGTCGGTAATGTACAGGCGCAGGTCCGCCGGACGGTTTTCGCCGGTGGGAAGCACCTCCACGGTTCGGCCGGTCACCTCCCGGCAAAGAGTGGTCGCTTCGCGCAGGGACAGGCTGTTGGCGACGCCGCCGCCGACATTCCAGTGCCGCCCGGCATAAGCCTCGAAGTTGGCTATCTGGTCCAGCACGAGGTCGCAAAAATCGTCGATGTGGAGGAAGTCGCGAACCTGCTTGCCTGTGCCGCCGAAGCCGATGTACTTCAGCCCGCGATTGAGACAATGGGCCGCCACCCAATACGCCACTACGCCCTGGTCCGCCTTCGCCATCTGCCAGGGGCCCGTCAGCAGGCCGCAACGGTCGATGATGAACCGTATCCCGTAAGCGTCGCCATATTCGGCCGCCATGAGTTCGGCCGCGAGTTTCGTCATGCCGTACAGCGAGCGCGCGCCGGCCAGTGGAAACTCCTCACCGATGCCGTATTCGCTGGCGCCGGCAACGGTTTGCCCTGGCCGCAAACGGTAACGCGTTTCGGTCTCCTCGAAGGACAGGCCATTGACCGCCGCCACCGGATAGACGCGGCTGGTGGAGACGAAGAGGAAGTCGGCTTTGGCCTGCCGTGCAATCTCCAGGCAATGGAAGCAGCCGGTCAGGTTGGTGTGGATCAGGTATTCCGGCGAACCGCCGTAGCCGGCCAAAACAGAGGGCTCCGCCGAGCACTCCAGGATCAAATCCGGCGCGGGACGAATCGCCGCCAGGTCCGCCAGTGACCGCACGTCCCCGTGGACGAACCGCGCACCCTCCGCTTTCAGCCTTGGCAAATTCATTTCGGAACCGCGGCGGCGCAGGTTGTCGAACGCGATGACGGTAGTGCCCGGATGAGCCCGGCGGATGGCGATCGCCAGGGTGGAGCCGACAAATCCGGCCCCGCCGGTGATCAAGACGGTTTCATGCATGAAGGGTCCGAGACAATAATATCAGGCAGGCCGCGCGCGCGACAAAACAACCCATCGATCTGGTGCGCGGGCGGAGAGCCGCCAGTTATCATTGTGGCCATGGAGAAATTACGCGGACTGGTCCGCACGCCCTGGCGCGCAGCCGCGGCCGCATTGCTTGGGACGCTGCTGGTAACGACGATTTACCGGGCCGCCACACAGGCCATCAGCCATGATGAGGCGGTGATGTTCGAGTGGTTCCAGTCTGGTCCGTGGTCGCAGCTCTTTGGCACGGAATTCGGCAACCATCATCCGCTGACCGTGCTGTTCAGCCGGATCTCCATCGGCATTTTCGGCCTCTCCGAGTTCTCCCAGCGCTTACCCAGCGTGCTGGGCGCGGCATTGTACTTCTATTCGGTTTTTCGGATCTGCGGGTTTCTGGGGGAAGGCGCTCTGTTTCTCCTGGGCGTGGCATTCCTGAGCCTCAACCCATTCCTGCTGGATTATCTCTGTCTGGCGCGCGGCTACAGCCTGGGCCTGGCGTTTTTCCTTTACGGGCTTTACCAGATCGTGCTTTATCTTTCGGCCCCCGGCGCGCCGAATCCGAACCGGCTGTTGAACAAGGCGGGGATGGCGGTGGGCCTGTCGATTGGCTGCAACGTGATCATGATTTTCCCGGCGGGCGCTCTGACGCTGGCCTTTTTCGCCCTGCTGATTACCGAAACCATGCTGGCCAAGCCGGCCCCTGAAGAAGGCGGGGCGGCTGCGGCGGAACGGCGCAAGAAGAAGAAGGAACGCAGAAGGAAGGCACGTGGGGATGCGGCCATGGACGGCCCGCGCAGCGCGTGGCAGGCCATGATCCACATGGCGGCTCCGGCATTCGTGGTGGCTGGCATCGGCGCGACACTGCCGCGAAAGCTGGTGCAACTGGAGGAGGGATACCTTGGCCCGCCGTCGCTCTTCGCCATCCTGGAAGGCATCGTGCGGCCTTCTTTGCAGCACTCCGCGCGCGGACAATTGGGCCTGGCGGCGCTCGTTCCGCTCGATCTTCTGGTTCGCACGGTCACCTACATCCTGGCGCCCGTAGTGCTGCTGGCGGTGGTGATGTGGACCATCGCGATGGTTCACGCGTGGGTGTGCGGGCTAAGCTTCGATACGCTGGCGGAGGCGGACCGCATCCTGTTGCTGTTGGGCGGAACCATGCCCGCGGCGCTCGCCATGATCGTGGCGAGCCGATACTGGTTCGCCCAGCCGTTTCCGGAGATGCGCACCGTGCTCTACTGGATACCGCTGTTCTCGCTGGCCTCTCTGGCCCTGGTGAAGAAGCTGCTCGCCGGTTCGCGGATGCAACAGTTGGGCGCGGCGCCGGCCATCGTGTTGCTGGTTTTGTGCGTCGTGCAGTTCGCCACGCAGTTCAATACGCGCTACTTCGCGGAGTGGGCTTACTGCGCGGCCACCAAAGACATGATGGAAATCATCCGGGCGCAGCACGCCGCAAGACCGGAGACCCGCGTCCGGGTCGGCGCCAGTTGGGAGTTGGAGCCGGGGATCAACTTCTACCGGGCGATGTGGCAGCTGGCGTGGATGGATCCGGTCTACCGCGAGAGTCCGGATGCGGATTACGACTATTATCTGCTGCTGCGCGGCGATCAATCGCTGATCGAGCGGCGGCGCTTGAAGCTGCTTCTGAAGGACGAGCTTTCCCAGTCGTCGCTGGCCAAGGCGGGGGGTTAGCGGGCTTTCCTGGGCTTCGCCGGGCTGCTTACGATGGCGAAATCCTCGGGCCGCCGCAGCAGCAGGAAAACCGCCAGCACGAGCGCCGGCCAGAGATGCAGGTAAAGACGATCAAGGGCGGTGGCGAACAGCCAGTCGAGATCGTCCTTGGTCACCAGGAAGATAGCGAAGTAGCCGACTAGGGCGATGAGAATGGCAAGCAGCGGCCCTGCCGTGCGCTCCCGGCGGGGACGCAGACGCAACAGACCACAGGTTACGGCGAGGATGGCGAGCGCTGGGCCGGGGAGGCAATAGAGTTCCCACGCCTGTTTCAGGAATCCGCCGGCAACCTGAAACCACCGGGCGGGGCTGGCGAGTTTTTGCCCCAGGTTCAGGGTCAACTGGCCGGCCAACGGGTCGGGCGGAGCTAACACCACTTTGAACCACAGCACCAGCATCAGCCCGGGCAGCGCACCAAGCAGGAATGCGCCGGACCGGCGAGCGGCGGAAGGCCATCCGGCGGAACGCCACGAGCTCACAAAAAGCGCTGCCGCCAGCGCAAGAACCAGCAGACTGCCTTCGTTCTTGGTCCAGGCGGCAAAACCGGCAAATACGCCGGCGAGCGACAGGTAGCGCGCCGGGCAGGGAGAGTCTGCGCCGAGCGCGATCAGCGCCACCGCGGCTGCAAAGAAGAACGCTAACGGCACGTCCGCATATTGCGACGCCGCCTGACTTACCAGGGAGGGGTTGGCCAGCAGGACGATTCCGGCCAGCAGGCCGATGGCGGCTCCGCGCGCCAGCGCGAGCGTCGAAACCAGCAGCATCACGAGCGCCACCGCGAAGGCCAGCGCGGAGCCGATGGGTACCAGGGGCGTGAGAGAGCCCGCATAAGTCCATCCCCGCGCGATGAGGCTCGACGTCAGCAGCGGGTATTCCATGTGGGCGCCCACCGGGAACGGGGTGACGGCGTACTTCCAGGTTTCGGAGTGCAGCAGATAGCGCGCGCGCAGATTCCAGATGCTGAAGGCATCCCACCCGCCTTGCGGATTCAGGTCGCTGACACTCACGAAGGCGCCGACAAAAAGGCCGAGCATTAGGGCCACGCCGAGGCCGGGCAGCCATGCCGGGAAAGCGGGCGAAGCCGCGGTCTCAATGCCGGGACCGGCGGAACGCCGCCGCACGACTAGCCCGGCGAGCACGGCGAGCAGGACGAGTTCCACGCCTGCCGTGACGGGCAACGTGCCCGCGCCACTCACCACCAGCAGCCAGAACAGACAAGAGGTGAAACCCGCGCCCAAGCCGATTCCCAGAGCGGCATGAAGCGTCAGAGTCCATTGCGGTCTGCCCACGCCGGCGGGCAACCAGAGCCGCACGCCGCAGTATCCCAGCAGCGAGGCGATGACGAACGGAGGCAGCGCGCTCAATGGGGCCGCCCGCGGAATAGCACAATCCCGTTGCCGAAGTCCTTGACGAGTTCCAGATGGTGCTGGCGGCCGGCGGCGGCGTAATCGAGGGGGTGCGAGAAGTTCCCCACCACCCATTCATGGCTATCGGCGGAACGCGTTACCAGGCGCGGCGCCAGCGCATACATGACGCCGAAGTAGGCGGCGGATCCGGTGGCCACCTCGAACGAAACGTCGGACAGGTAGCCGACCTGCGCCTTCTCCGGGAGGTAGCGAACGGCCTCCCGAAGACGATCCGGCTGTGCATTGATCCGGTAAGGATCCTGGTAGGCGCGGGCGTTGTCGTCGGCGGATCGATACGCCTGGAACGCGCTGCCGATGGAGAGAAAGACCACGACGCCGATGCCGGCGGTCAGCCAGAAGGGGTAACGGACAATTTGCCTGGGTAGCGACATGGCGAAGGTTCAGGGTAGCCGAGGGAGGATTCCCGGGTCAAATATCTTTATGGCTTCCGCCGAAGATCCGCCGGGTCCGGGATATACCACAAGTAAATGCTCTTACCGACGCGCTCGGTGGGTTTGACGCCCTCCGTCCACAGTTTCACGTTCGGAAACTGGTCGTACATGCCAAGGCGGCCGGACAGCATCACGGTGAGGCTGGCGGCATTCCAGCCCGGCGATGGCCGGGTGGGCTGCATCAGCGTGATGGGCGGAAATCCGTGGGCCTCCTCCAGGTAGGACATGACCAATGGGTTGAAAGCGACCTGCCGCGCGCCCAATTCGCGGAGGCGCTTGCCGAGACGAATCATATCCTGACCCCAGTCCAGATCGGAATCCACCAGAATCCTCTCGGGGTAGTCGCCGGCCAGCAAGTTCGTATAAGGAATGTAATCGGGGTGACTGAGGAGTGAGGTAGCGGCGTGCCATACCAGCAGCGCACCAAGAATCCACGGCGCCCAGCGCGCAGTGGACGATTGCCGGTAGAGCCATACGGCGCCTATCGCGGCGGTGATGGAGAATCCGAGATAGACGGGAAGAATGTGCCTGACGCCGATGTTGATATGGCTGGTGAGCGAGAAGAACAGGATGCCCAGCGAGAACGCCAGTGGTAGCCAGTAGGCGGCCAGCGCGCGCCTGGACTTGCCGAGCGAGACGGCTAGCCCAACGAAGAACAGGGCGAGGAAGGGCAGCGGGGTTTTCACGGCGAGGACGACCGGATAGTAGTACCACCAGCCGAAATGGCTGCGTTTTCCGAACAGATAGGCGGGATGCCCGATTGCATTGTGGTCGAAGACTTCCTTGATGCCGTCGAAAAGCTCCGGGAACGGCAGCGTCATACCGACGGACGCCGCCTTACCGACGGAGAACCGGTAAACGGTCCAGACAACCAGAATCGCGACGGCGACGGCGAGCAGCAAAGGCACGAACCTGCGCCGGGTATCGGCAAGTAGAGTGGGCCACCCGGGCCGGGCGGCAACCAGATAGCAGAGCAGCGCCGCCACAGCCGACACGGGCAGGAAAGCGAATATGGAGAACTTGGAGACTATGGCGAGTCCGGTACAGGCGCCGAATAGAACGCTGCGCCGGGTGTCGGGCCGTTGGAGCCACATCAGGCCGGTGACGAAACTGGCGGCCAGCATGGCGGTAAGCGGCATGTCGGTGGTGGCCAGGCCCGCATGGGCGAGCACCGGCGGGAGAAAGGAATATAAGAAAACGGCGCACAGGCCCACTGCCTCGCCCAGACTCGCTCTGGTCGCGGCGTACAGGACGATGCAGGAGATCCAGAAGAACGGAAGAATCCCCATGCGGGCAAGCGTCAGATTGCGCATGTAGTGCCCGTCGCCGTAAAGGATATCGACGCCTTCCTTATCCCTGTTGGGCTGGTTGGCGGTGTGGCGGCCCATCAGGAATGGCCCGAAAGCCACGGCGATGCGGGCCAGCGGCGGGTGCTGGGACTCGTAAGTGTAGCGGCCTTCGTCGAGCCACTGCATGCCGACCGCAATGTGGCCCGGTTCGTCGGCGGTGTGGTTGAAGACGGCGTAGGTAGCGGCAATGCGCAGAGTGGCCAGCGCCAGCAGACCCACGAAGACGAGGGTCGAGTGTTTTTCGATCCACGCGGTGGGTGACAGACGGGGCTCAGGCGGCCGCGCGCTGTCCGGATTGCGCTGTTTCTTGCCCAATTCTTACTGTACAACCACGGCGGTTCGAGGGAGGTGGCCAGACGATCGCCTTTTGTCGTCTGGCATCCAGTCCAGTAAGGCAGGTGCATGCGCCAGGCAAGACAGACCACGGAAAGCGAGGGTCTGTCCCACGCGGCTTAGAGACCCTTGGCGACGAGGAAGGCGCAGAGGTCGACCACGCGGCAGGAATAGCCCCACTCGTTGTCGTACCATGCGACTACCTTCAACAGGTTGCCGTCCAGCACCTTGGTCAACAGGGAGTCCACGATGCTGCTGTTGGGGTTGCGCAGCATATCGCTGGAGACCACGGGATCGTCGGTGTAGGCCAGGATGCCCTTGAGTTCGCCTTCGGCAGCGGCTTTGAGCGCGGCGTTGACTTCCTCGGTGGTGGCGGGGGTTTTCAGGATGGCGACCAAATCGACCACGGAGACGTCCGGCGTGGGGACGCGCATGGAGTAGCCGTCCAATTTGCCCTTGAGTTCGGGCATGACGAGGCCGATGGCCTTGGCGGCGCCGGTGGTGGTGGGGATCATGTTGATGGCGGCGGCGCGGGCGCGGCGGAGATCCTTGTGGGGGTAGTCGAGCACCTTCTGATCGTTGGTATAGCTGTGGATGGTGGTCATCGAGCCCTTTTCCACACCGAACTTCTGGTGGATGACTTTTACCACGGGCCCGAGGCAATTGGTGGTGCAACTGGCATTAGAGATGATGTTGTGCTTGGCCGGGTTGTACGCGGCGTCGTTGACGCCGAGGACGAGTGTGACGTCTTCGTTCTTGGCCGGAGCCGAGATAATGACCTTCTTGACGGTACCCTTGATGTGCTTGGAAGCATCCTTGCCATCGGTGAAGAAGCCGGTGGATTCGATGACGATTTGGGCGCCGACGCTGGTCCAATCGAGTTCGGCGGGATCCTTGATTTTGAAGACCTTGATGGTCTTGCCGGCCACGGTGATCGAGTTGTCGTCATGGGTGACGGTCTCCGCTAAGGGACCGAGCACGGAATCGTACTTGAGCAGGTGCGCAAGCGTCTTGGTGTCGGTCAGGTCGTTGA
>OCTA010005494.1_pt1 | contig 10959 bp, 9 predicted proteins | sample 1538991 | NCBI WGS metagenome assembly OCTA01 (sample SAMEA3539302, study PRJEB22396) | soil metagenome | biome: tundra; feature: field; material: soil | place: USA | collected 2010-05 | depth 0.15 m | reverse complement strand
CGTTGATGAATACGCCAAAGTCTTTGGAGGCATAGGCCGGGTACACGTTGGTCCATGTGCCCAGCCCACAGCCTTTCCAGGGGTTCGCTTTGAGCATCTGAACCGTCGCCGAGGCTACTTCCCGGCGTCCGGCGTACGGGTCTGGAATGCGGAGGCGTTCGTAAAGAGTTTCCCAACCGACCACGAAACCGAAGGCAACCAACAGAGCGGCAACAGCCAACACCGTTCGGCCGGAGAACCTCAGCACCACGAACAACACCAGGAGTTCTACAGTGAGAAGCACAAAACCCGCGCGCGACGCTCCTGCGATCACCGAAGCATAAAGGGCCGCGATGGTGAGAGCGAAGAACCAGCGCCGGCGAGGTTGCCGCAGCATCTCGACCGCGGCTGCGGGAAGGGCCAAGGCGATGAAAGAAGCGTAGTGATCCCTGCTGAGGAAGGGTCCCAGCGAGGCACGCTCTGCCGGCTCAAAGAGCCAGTAGATCTTGCCGTTCCCCAGGAAGTATTGCAGGACCGACACCACCGCCAACACCAGGGCGTAGATCGTGAAGATCCTACGGAATGTTGCCGCGTTCCCGGGCTCTCCGAAAAGTTGAAAAGCCAGGAAGAAGATCGTCAGGTAAACGCCCCACCGAATCGTATCCGATTCGGTGGCGAAGGCGTAGACTGTCCAGCCCATCTGGAACTGCAGTGCGCCCCATCCGACGATGGCAAGAAGAGGAAGAAGCAGCCACGTCCAACGCGCCTGGAGTTTTCCCAAAGACCAGGCCGCCGCCCACAGAATGAAGAGGCTGAAAATCAGGGCCTCGAACAGGTGCCAGGCGAACAGTTGCGGCATCCAGGCCATCGACAGGCCCGCACCGCAGAGGGTCAGGAGCGAGTAGGAAAGGGCGCGTTTCAGCATGGTGAAGGCACCTACGGCAGGAGCATCAACTGCACAGACTGGATCGAGAGCGCGCCTTCGATTCTGGTTGTGCCAGGCAGCCTGGAATAGGAGAGGAGTATCCTTGCGGGGGTATTCTGGGGCGGGGTCTCGAATGGGAAGGACTGTTCCGCGAATTCGGCCGACACCTTCAGCAGGCCTGACATCAAAGGCTTGTCTGAAGGCACGGATAGAACGGACCACATCAAACCACTTTCGGAAGGGGAGCAGCGGAGACGGTAACGGATTTTGAGCTGATACTGCCGCTTCGGCAAGAGCGGCACAAACTTGCCCATCAGCTCGCACTTTTCGGGTTGGCTGCCGGAAAATTCGAAGCAAAGGCTCCGGTCCGGTACGGATCGAAAGGTCGAAACACCGGAAGGAATCGAATTCTTCCAGTCAAATCCACGTTCCAACGACTCTTGGGCGAAGGAGTCATTGCCGACCGATTCTCCCAGCCAGGGAGTCACGGGAGAGCGATCTGTCCACCGGGCCCGGATGACCGTGTTCCAGAGGTCAACGGCCTGGTCGATTTGGCCTGCGATAAACAAGGACTCGGAGGCCTCCAACACACTGCCACGGTTTTCGACCGAGCCGATTCGTATAAGTCGCCCGGCGACAGCCTGTTGCTGTTCGACTTTGCCTTCCTGGAGCAGCAGGTGAAGATAGGAGTCAACTATCGGGGGAACGTCGGGAAGCAGTTCATTGAGTAATTGGCTGGATGTCAGGTTCAGCCTCTGCGCCATCTTGAACAACGATTCGGCCTCGCCATTGCCGGTAGATAACGCCGATTTCGCCCATTTGACGAATTCCGTCTTGTCGCCCTGACGATAGTAAAATGCGGCCAGACTCCAACGAGGCGTGAAGTAACGGCTGACCAGGTTGGCTTGGAGGAGGCTTTTTTCGGCTGCGGCGACGTCACCGTCCTGTTCCTGGCGGACCGACAGCATGATCCACCAGGAGGGATTCCTAGAATTCAGCGCGAGAGCGGCGCGCAGTTGGCCGTCTTGCGAAGAGTCCAGCGTAGCAATGCGCGCATAGTAATCCGCGTTACGGGGCGTGATCTCAAGTGCTGCCTGCAGCGCCTCGACGGTGTCCATGCGGGAAAGTTGCTCCGCACGGGTGAAGCGCAATGTTTCCGCGATGGCATAGCCGGCCAGCAAGATCGCGGGGATACTCACAGCCAACCGGATTTCGTGCCGTATTCGCAGTTTGTTACCCCGCTGCCAGTATGCGCCTAATGCTGTTCAATGGGCCGGTCTGGCCGCACAGTGACAGGGGTTGGCAGATTCCACGAGTCTTTCATGCTCAGCTCCACCCCATACAAGAAAACCCGACTGGCCTCTCCCGGAGTCCAACGCTGCGACGAAACAAATTGCTGAAGCTCCTGCACTGTGATGGACTGGCCGGTGGGGCTCGGGGCTGCTTGCGGTCGGACCGACGCGTCGTGGCTGAACCAGTAATCACCCGCCGGCAGCGTCAGGGGCGAGGCAAGCCGATAAGTCAACCTGTAGACTGCCTTCGGCGCATCCGCCGCACTGCTCGAGATCATTTTGACTCCTGTATCGGAAAAGCCGAAGGTCCCCGCGGTCGTATCGCTGGAGAATACATCTCCAATGAAGCCTCCGGTGGTCCTGGGGAGAGGTCCGGTAGAGTTGGACCAGATATTCATCCGGTACTGCACGGAAGGATTGTTCGGGTCGAACGGCAGGTTCAACTGTCCCAGCACATCGAAGTACCCGATCATGGTCGTGACAGTTGCGGATTGCGCCAAACGGAAGTGCCCGGCGAAGACCAGGGGGAAATAGTTCGACATCGAGTACAGATCGGACAAGCCCGGCTTTTGGGAGTTTGCCGCGCCGTTCGCATTGTTATAGAAAGTCCCGTAGGTGTTGGTCTCGATACCATTGTTGTCGTAGACGATGGCATTGCCGTTCAGGAGAGTCGTGGCAAGCCCGGAAACCGCAGCGAAGGTACTGCCGAGACCGGTGTCGTTGGTCCACGCATTCAGTCCGTTAGTCCCCCACGTGGAGACATCGGAGTGCTGGTAGGCGAGCGCGCTGGTTGCGCCGGAGACTCCGTTCAAAGTCTCCCCCGGGACCGCCTTACCTCCGAGGAGAGCGTAGTAAAGGCCAAGCTGGCGATACGGCAGGGTTACATACGCCTGGCTCGATATCTCTCCCGCTGTAACCCGTACCGCCACCGGACCGGTAATTACGGCAAAAGGCACCTGTACATTGACCTGATACAAACCCGTCGATCCCGGGCTCAGGCCGGCAAATACAACCTTGGCGGGCATCCCATAGACCGTGGCCGTGACCGTGTCGGTAATGACGGAAGGCTGCGAGCCAGGATCGGAACCCGGGGCCGGCTGGCCGGCCACCGGGTTACCCGAGGTAGCACCCATGCTGTTTATCCAGAGGACGATCGTCTGGCCCGGAGCAGCCGGATTCGCCGACGAAAGTACCCTGTAGTCACTGGTCGTGGCAATCCCAGGCCCTTGTCCCGATTGATCCAGGGTGAAGATCCTGGGCGCGCGGGCCGCGACCGTAATCGTGTCGATATTGCTGTTGCCGGCGGCGTTCACCACCTTGATTTGCACCGGTCCAGGGGGCACGTCGTAGGGCAACTGCGCGTTGATCTGGGCCGGAGAGACGTACCACAGCGGCAGCGCCTCTCCGCTGGAGGCCAGTTGAACCGAAGCGCCAGCCAGGGATTTGGGAAGCGGGAATGCCGCGGGCTGCCCGGTGGAGGATGCCAGGTTTGAGCCGAATATGGAAATCAGAGCGCCTGGAGCAAAGCCTCTTGAATAATCCGCGCTATTGACGGTTCCCTGGGATGCAATGTTTGGAGCCTGGGCATGGCCCACACCGACGGTGAGGCTCAGCGCCGAGATGCAGACCAACAAGAGACACCGTTGATTCAAATTCATGTCCGTTTACCTACCTTCGCTACAAATCTCACCGTCATGCGGAAAGTCGCCCGATTCTAGCCGCCCGACGCACTAAACTGCCCGTTCGTCACGGGCGAAGGTGTCGGCGGCTGGGTGCCTGCGGGCAAGGTGCCATTCGTCACCCCGCTGTTGATCCCCTGCTGGATTCCGGTTTGGACAGCGGCAGCAGTTTGCTGCGCCGTGAGCGGCGTACTGGTACCGGACGGGGTGAACGTCAAAATCGAGGAAGTCCCAGACGTGGAGATGCCTGTCACGGTGGCCCCAATCAAGGGTCCGGAGGTAATGGTGACAACGGCGATACTTCCAGTCGAAGTCGTGACGTTCTGCTGGATACTCGAAACCACATAAGTGGTGGCTCCGGTAGTGGGATTGACTACGGCAGTAAGATTCACCGTCATTCCGTTCGGGGTGAGGATCTGCGGGCCGGCTTCAGCTCCGGCCGCAAAGCTGCCCCGACTGAAACTACCGGTGAACGCCGCTGCCCGCGGTGCGATTACGCCTGGCTGCGACACGGCCTGACCCCGGTACCGTGAGCCTCCAGTTACCGGGGTTTGGTAACTGTTGTCCCGGCCGGCAGCGGGAGCGGGCGAAGCTACGCCGGGCGAAACCTTCGAATTTGGGGTGATTGCGCGATTCACTGGAGCACTTAAGTGAGTCCGGGCCGCATCGTAGATGGCGGAGCCGCTGAGGACACGTCCAACCGGATTGGAGGCCTGCCCTTCCACTCGTAACTTAGAGTGCGGTTGCAAGGTGATCGCTGTTCCATCGGTGAACTGAATGATGGCCGATGCTGCCCCCGTGATCACCTCGGCGCCTATTGCCAACGGCACGAAATTTCGCGCCGGCGCAAGGATACCATCGACGTTGACGGGAGCGGCGCTGATCACTCTCGCCACGGGCGCCGCGGCGAACGAGACAATGGCGGCCGAAACGCCGAGAAAAAGTATTCCGACTCTCATTTTCATGGCTCAATTATAGGCTGTTACAAGGATTGAGTAAAGACAACTAAGTAAGTTATTTTTCAACGGTGTTACATATGTTTTACAACTAGATTGCGAGTTAGGGCGGAATGCAGGGCCGGGTTATTCATCCGAGGCAGGATCTGCCGGGGAAGGCAGGCAGAGTTGGACTCCGGACAGGGCGAGAGGCCGCTGCAACGCGAGGTCTGCGGATCGCAGCAGGATTGGAGCACGGTCCGGACCCGGTGAAGGAAATGGCGGCCATGCAGGTTAAGATCACGCTGACGGGCCACGAGCAGTACGGGGGGTGGCGGGAAGGCACGCATGACGACCTGGTGTTCGCCGTGGCGCTGGCATGCTGGAACGCGCAAAACATGTATCCGAACGATCCGGCGGGCGGCGAGCAGTGGTGGCAGAACGAGCACCAGGCGGACGCGGCGAGGCTGTTGGGGACGCCGTGAAAGCCTGGGTCGCGAGATGAAAAGAGCGGGAACTACGTCCGCATCGACAGGCTGAAGCCTGCCCGAGCGAGATTTCTAAAGCTTTCCGTGCTTCCTGCCGATTCCAGTGTATTAGCCCATGACGGCTGATCCAAAAGATTCATTAGATTCAAGGGAAAAGGTTCAGTACATCGATGGTATCTACAGGACTGGCATGTACTTATGAACTGTTGCAAGATAGTGTGCAGTAAGGCCAACGAGGGGTACGACTGCTTGCGAACACGGTCTAATCCAGTCCCATCGACGATCTCCGGGTATCCAGCGGTATTCGCAAGGCAGCGTCTGAACGCGACGCCACAAAAAACAAAAAGGATTGAAATCGAAGTGAAACTAAAAACTCCGTGTCTCATCGCCGCCTTCGTCGCGGCTTGCGGGCTGCCCCTGGCCGCCCAAATGCAACCAATCCAAACCGGTCAGTTCGCGTCCGGACCCGCGCCGGTTACCCTGGTGCTCCTGAATCAGTCGCATTTGCCCGATTCGAGCCTGGCGGACGTCGCCAACTCTCTTAACCGCAAGACCTTGGGAGTGGTACTGGCAACGCGGCTGGCCGGTATCGGCGCGTGCGGCCAGGGCGAGTGGTGCCTGGCAATTACCGACCAGGTACTGGGCAATGGGTCAGACGCGGCGGTTGGAGCCTCCGTTGGAGCCGAGATTGTCAAAGAGATCTTACGGAAGATGCTGTCGGCGCTATCGCTGCAGATCTAACGCAGGCGGTGGCGCAGCTTAGATTGCGCGGGCGAACCGGAGCGGCGGCGGGGAGCATCCCGGGGCAGCGGCAGGCGAGCCCGCGCTGATAAGTCTCGACACGCTTGCGGGCTGCCCTCGCCGCAGTTTTGAGTACGGGCAGGGCCTCCGAACCGGAGGGCTGCCGGCTGTAAAGGTCCCCCGGAGAATGTCTTCGGAAATCGACGAGCTGGTTGCCGGCGGCGATGTAGTCTAAGAGAAGTTGATTACAGCAGTTGCAGTCAGGGTTCATTTTGCGGTCCAGGAAGTCAGGCGTTCGAGGTGCGGCGCAGGCAATATGCCAGCCGCCAACACCCCGGTTACGGTGTGCGAGAAGGGTTCACTCAAAAGACGTCGAGGCAGGCGCGGACCGGCCGGCCCAACAGGGCGCCGCAACCGACACCGGCACCGTTGGCAAGAACATCGCGGAGTTCGACCGCGCGGGCGGGCGAGAAATGCTGGCCAAACTCCATGAGAAGGCCGAGAACGAACATGGACAGGCCCGCTTTGAAACCGGAGCGGCGATCCTGGAAACCAAGCACCGGCAGGAGCGCCAGGGCCAGGTAGGCGAAGAAGTGCATCACCTTGTCGTTGACGTGCAGGCGACCGATCGCGGCCACGACGGGAGAGCCACCGGGCGACAGGGAACCCACCACGACGCAGAGGATGAGCACGGCCCAGAAGGCCAGGATCAGGTTGCGAGGGGTCCCGGGAGCAGGACAGAAGAATCGCGATACGTGTTTGTTTTGCAGTGGATGCATGCGGCTTCGATTTCCGTGACGGGGGGAACGGTCTTACACTGGAGCGTGCGCCGTTACTCTACCGTCACACTTTTGGCGAGATTACGCGGCTGATCCACGTCGCAGCCGCGGCGCACGGCGATATGATACGCCAGCAACTGGAGCGGCACGATTTCCAAGATCGGGGCCAGCAGCTCCAAGGTCCGGGGGATCTCGATGACGTGGTCCGCTGTTTTCCGGGCGTCGTCATCGCCCTCCGTGACGAGGGCAATCACAAGGCCGTCGCGCGCCTTCACTTCCTGGATGTTGGAGAGGGTCTTCTCGTACAGAACCCTGCTTTCCGAACTCGCCGGGTCGCGCGTGGCCAGGACTACCACCGGCAGGTTCTCGTCAATCAGCGCGTTCGGCCCATGTTTCATTTCGCCCGCAGGATAACCTTCCGCGTGGATGTACGAGATCTCCTTCAGTTTCAGCGCGCCTTCGAGGGCGATGGGATAGTGGATGCCGCGGCCGAGAAACAGAGCATTCTTGAAGTGATGCAGGCGACGCGCCAACACCTCGTACACGGCGTCGTTGGAAAGCACCTCTTCGAGCTTGCCGGGAATCCGCAGCAACTCCTGCATCAGGCACCGCGACGTGCTCTCATCCAAGGAATGGTTGGCCTGCCCCAAGTGCATGGCCAGGATGAACAGCGCGGTCAACTGGCACGTGAAGGCTTTGGTTGAGGCCACGCCGATTTCCGGCCCGGCGTGGGTGTAGATGGTGCCTGCCGCCTCGCGTGTGATCATCGACCCCGCCACGTTGCAGATGGCCAGCGTCTTCGAGCCCTTCTGTTTCGCCTCGCGCTGTGCAGCGAGGGTATCGGCCGTCTCGCCGGATTGCGAGATCACCACGGTCAACGTGTGCTCGCTCACGATCGGGTCGCGGTAGCGGAACTCGCTGCCGTAATCGACCTCTACCGGCACGCGCGCCAGGCGCTCGATCATAAACTTCCCGGCCAGAGCCGCGTGCCAACTGGTGCCGCAGGCGATGATGCGGACCTGCCGGAAGCGCGAGAACTCCGCAGGGGCAATATCCATCTCGTTTAAGAAGATGCGACCGGTATCCAGCCCTACCCGCCCGAGCGTGGTGTCGCGGACGGCACGCGGCTGCTCGCAAATCTCTTTCAGCATGAAATGCTGATAGCCGCCCTTTTCGACTTCAATCGGATTCCAGAGGATGCGCGATACCTGGCGTGACACCTGCCGGCCGTCGAAATCACACAACTGCGCGCCGGCGGGCGTGAGAACGGCCATCTCGCCGTCACCCAGGAAGAGCATATCCTGCGTATGCGCGAGGATCGCGGTAACGTCGGAAGCGACGAAGAACTCCTTGTCGCCGAGACCGATCACGACCGGCGGCCCGGAGCGCGCCGCCACGATCTTAGACTGGTCCGAGCGTGAAATCACCGCCATGGCGAACACGCCGGTCAGTTCCTTCACTGCCGCGCGCACGGCCTCTTCCAAATTGCCTTGAAAGTGTTTCTCCACCAGGTGCGCGATCACCTCAGTGTCGGTTTCCGTCTGGAATACATGACCTTCGGCCTGCAACTGCTGTTTGAGGGACAGGTAGTTCTCAACGATGCCGTTGTGCACCACAACAATATCGCCCTTGCAATCGCGGTGCGGGTGTGCGTTTTCTTCGGTGGGCCGCCCGTGTGTGGCCCATCGGGTATGACCGATGCCATAGAAGCCCTCCGCCGGGTTCAACTGGATGGCCTTCTCGAGATTCCGCAGCTTGCCCTGCGCGCGGCGGACCTGTAGCCGGTTATCCCCGCAACAAACCGCCAGACCGGCCGAGTCGTAGCCCCTATATTCCAGCCGCTTGAGGCCCTCTAAGATAATTGGGACCGCGGGTTGCGTTCCGATGTAGCCAACGATTCCACACATGGGATATTACCAATGCCTCCGTACGAATCGAGATGCCGGATTGTGTAGCTTTAGAAGCACGCGCTCCATCATTCAACGCCTGCCGATTCCGGTTGCGACGCCCCAGTCCAACTCACGATCTCGGACTCCGGGCGCAGTGCCCCGTCCACGGGGTAGTATCGAACGCCACGACGGGCGACGACGGGCAGGAAGCCGACCTTTCGCCCGAAGCGGAACTGGAGGATCTTGAGCGACTCCTGAATGTCCAAGGCGCGTGACATGAGAGCTGTGCGATTCTGCAATTTGGTGCCTCCATTGAATGGCATCAGAGCCTTACGATCTTCTCAGACGCGAACCCCTTCAGCGCATTCCTGGTGTCTACAATGAGCTTTGCGCGCTCCACGAGCAACTGGTAATCGAAAGCCTTATGATCGGTCACGATCACGACACAATCGGCCCGCTCCACGCTGCTGGCGAAGTCTTCGGCCGCACACCTGTGTCCATCGAACTTCAGGGAAGGGACGTGCGGATCTGAGTAGCTTACCTTCGCGCCGCGCTTTTCCAATAGATGCATGATGTCGAGGGCAGGCGACTCGCGGACATCATCGATGTCCCGTTTGTAGGACACGCCGAGGACGTGAACGCTGGAGCCCATGACTGGTTTGGCATGGCTGTTTAAAGCGGCCTGCACCTTATCGACGACGAAGAGCGGCATCTGGCCGTTGATATAGCCCGCCAGTTCAATGAAGCGCGCCTCAATGCCAGCCTGCTTCGTCTTCCACGAGAGGTAGAACGGGTCGATGGGAATGCAGTGACCGCCAAGGCCCGGCCCGGGGTAGAAGGGCATGAAGCCGAAGGGCTTGGTAGCGGCGGCGTCGATGACTTCCCAGACGTTAATGCCCATGCGGTCGCACATCATGGCCATTTCGTTGGCGAGGCCGATGTTGATCATACGGAAGGTGTTCTCGAGGAGCTTCACCATCTCGGCGACGCTGGTGTTGCTCACGGATACGACCTGTTCGAGCGCCTGGGCATAGAACAGCGTGCCGATTTCGGTACATGCGGGCGTGATGCCGCCGACCACCTTGGGGATGTTCCTGGTCTGGTACTGAGGATTGCCCGGATCGACGCGCTCCGGCGAGAAGCACAGGAAGAAGTCCACGCCGACCTTCATCCCGCTCTTTTGGAGAATGGGGAGCAGCACTTCTTCGGTGGTGCCGGGGTATGTGGTGGATTCGAGGATCACCAACAGGCCCGGGTGGGCGTATTTTGCGATCTGATCGGCCGCCGCCATGATGTAGCTCATGTCCGGGTCCTTGGTCTTGCGCAAGGGTGTAGGGACGGCGATATTGACGGTATCCAAGTCCGCGATGACGGAGAAATCCATGGTGGCGCGGAATCTGCCGGAATCGACATAGGGACGCAGTGTGCCGGTCGGGACATCCTGGATATAGGAGAGGCCGGCGTTCAGTTTCTCTACTTTGGAGGGCTCGACGTCGATCCCCGTGACCGGGAATCCGGCTTTTGCGAACTCCATGGCGAGAGGCAGGCCGACGTAGCCTAAGCCTATGACTCCGACCTTAGCGGTACGGCAGCGGATCTTGTCGGTGAGGATTTCTTGTTCGGTTGATAAGGTGGCTTGCATATTGAGGCTGTTTCGTGTTCGGAAAGTTAAGTAGCGCTGGTGGCCGTTGAGACCACGACGAGCGACTCGAGCTTCTGGTGGATTGTTTCCTCAGCGCAGGGGGCTGTGGGGTGAACCGCGAACGCGGCCAGTTTGTCGACGAAGACTGTGCCCACCGAGGCCACCAGCCGGCCGATGGTCGCGGGGGGTTGAGTGGAATTCAGAGGGACGCGGAGAAACACATGGCCGGAATGGTTCAGGGGGATGTGCAGATCCCAGCAGTCCCCGGAATCGACCTCGGCAAGCAGGGCGCAGATGTGGCGGTCATTGAATTGGAGCGAGACCTGGTTACATCCAAGGCTGCGACTGGCTTCCACCAGAGCGGTCCAACATTCATCCGGAGTGTTCGAGACGTGGACAGCAGCTTCCATCCGACTGATGGCGAGGTTGCCGACCAAAACGCGACGGAAGAGACCGCCGAAGATCATGCGTCGGGCAGCACCGAATTCCTCATAGCCGAGGTAGTTGACGGCGAGCCAGACGATGGCACCGAATGCGACCAGCGCGATGCCGCCCAAGCGGCCGCTGGCGGAACTGAGGATGAGCGAGAGCCCGGCGACAATTCCGGCGG
>OCTA010005493.1_pt1 | contig 10959 bp, 6 predicted proteins | sample 1538991 | NCBI WGS metagenome assembly OCTA01 (sample SAMEA3539302, study PRJEB22396) | soil metagenome | biome: tundra; feature: field; material: soil | place: USA | collected 2010-05 | depth 0.15 m | reverse complement strand
CGGCATACCATGCTTTGTCGGTGAACTCGAGGGAGCGCACCCGCGGCGCTTTGGCAGGAGCGATCACGGCCTCAAGCGGAGCCTTGGGCGCGTGAGTCACCGGCTTGCGTCTGGAGTTGGTCGCAGCCGAGTGGGCCGTTTGCGAGCGGGCGGGCGGCGCGGCTTGCTCGCTTTCCGGCGGACGCTTGCCCATGATCATTGCCGCCGGTAGCCAGGTTGCGTTTACGGAGGGCAGAGAAAAGATTCCATGATTGGTGCCGGCGAAGATCACGCCGCTGTCCGCCTGTTGCAGGCTCAGAATGTCGCGCTCGTCCAGTCCGCGGTTCGACTGACGCCAGCTTTGCCCGCCGTCAGCGGAGAGGAAGAAGCCGCCGCGGTCTTTATCGTTGACCACTCCCACGTACAGCCGGTTGGGGTCCTTGCGATCGATCACGACGCCACCAACCACACGATGGGAAAACCCGCGGTTCGAGGCGGCGTAATGATCAAAGCCATCATCGCTCGCCAGCACGCCGCCGCGATCGGTCGCCAGCAGCACGCGATCCGGCTGGCGCGGATCGATGAGTACGTCGTTAACAATCACGTCCGGCGCCGAGTAGAGTTCCCATGTGTTGCCGCCGTCAAAGGTCTTCCACAGGCCGCCCGTGGTCCCGGCATACACGATCCCCGGCCGCTTGGGATCCTGCTTTAAAACCCGGGTGCGGATCGCCGAGTGCGGTATGCCTTTGATGCGGGTAAAGAGATTACCGGCATTCACACTCTTGTAAATTCCCGAACAGGCGCTGACGTAAACCATCGCGGGCCTATTCGGATCAATAATGATGCTGAAAACGTCGGAATCCAGCAGCATTCCCTGCTGAATACTGTGCCAGTTTTGGCCGCCATCGTCGGTTTTCCACGGCAGGTGGAAAGTGCCGGCATAGATGGTGTCGGGGTTCAGCGGATCGATGGCCACTGACTCAATGTTCTTGATCTCGGCGTAGTTCTCGGGCGAAATGCGGGTCCAGGTGGCGCCGCCGTCGGGCGAACGGAAGACCCCGTCGAGGGCGCCAAGCACCAGGGTGTTGTGATCGCTGGGAGCCATGGCCAGGGTCCGGACGGACTTGCCGTGCACCATCGGCAGCGTGCGCCAGGTGCGCCCGCCGTCGTCGGAACGGAAGACGTCGCCTTCCTCCTTGTTGTACAGGCTCCATCCTGCGACGTAGATCGTGGCCGGGTGGGTGGGATCGAAGATGATGTGGTCCAGAACATAATCATCGCCGTCGCCAAGGTGCGCGAATGGAGTCCAGGAGTTTCCGCCGTCTTGCGAGACAAATAATTGCCCCGCGCTGGTACCCAGCAGGATGTGGTTGGGATCGGCCGGGTCGTAGGCCAAACTGCGCACGTCGCCACCTTCGGGCCCGATCAGTCGCCAGTCCGATGCATAGGACCCTACGCTGAACAGCACGGCAACGCAGAAGAGGAGTTTCACCAGGGACAAGACAATCTTACGCATAACAAAAACAGACACCGAAAGAGCCATTTGTTAAATCATAACTCGGAGTGAGCGGCCTGTGTAGCTGATAAAGCTACCAGTATCCGGACGGTAAAGTCCGCAGTCGAAAGTCTGCCGCACCTGTGCGGACTCGCGAAAACTTCCGGACACTTACCTTAGATGCGGGCACGGCAAGTGGCGACCACGGAAGACTGACCAGGACCGTTGCCGGGTCAACAAGGGAAAAAACGGCTTCGCCCACAAAAAAGCCGGTGAGAGCATTGCGCTCTCACCGGCGTTAGAGTTCCAGCCAAATTACTGGCTCAGTGAGGCGTTACTGCGTCCTCTGTCGCCTTGGCGCCCTTCTTGACAGCGTGTCCGGTTTTCTTGGCGGCCTTGCCAACGTCCTTGCCTGCAGTTTCGGCGCCCTCTGCCACGGCGTTGCCCGTGGTTTCAGCCGCACCTGCCGCTGCCTTCTTGTGATGGTGCATCGGAGCCGCCGTCTTCGGTTTCGGATAGGCGTTCTCGCTCGGCGTCACCATTGACTCGTCGACTGGGGTTGTGCCCTGCAGTAAGGAAGCACTGGCGGTGTCCGCGCCCTGCGGTACCCAGAAGATATCCGCAACGTGGTCCTTGCCCGTGCCCTTGCGTACCTCGATACGGCCTGGGTCGATGCCCTGTTGCTGTACCAGGTAAGCCTTGGCGTTTACCGCACGCTGCGCAGCCAGATCCATCTTGGATCTCTTCTTGCCTTTTCCGCTCATCGGCTGCGGTTCGCCATCGGCGTACCCGACGATGACCAGCTTCGCATTGGGTTCGTTCTTCAATGCGGAAGCGTCGTCGTCCAGTATGGCCTTGGCTTCGTTATCAACACGCCACGGAATGTACTTCTGTTTCGGGCGCTGTATGAACTGAATCGGTGTACGCGCACTCACCTGCGGCGGCGGAAGTGGATTCTCGACCGTGACCGTGGTAGTGCAGTTACCAGTCAGCCCGCGCGAATCCGTCGCCGTAACGGTGACATTGATCGGCCCAGAGGGCGTGCCGACAGTGTCAAGCGTCGCGGTTGTACCATTTCCACTAATCGTTCCGGTCGAAGCCAGGTACGAATAGCTGGAGATGGTCACGCCGGGATCCGGACTGGTCGCGTTCGCTGTGATGGTGGACGGAGTACCCGCGGGTACCGTGGTCGGATTGGCCGAGCAGCTCACCTGCGGCGGGTTCATCGGCTTCGCCTTAACGGTGAAGGCCGCGTTACACGTCGCCGAGTTCATCTTCCTCATCTTGGCATCGGTGAGTGTCGCGTTGGCGGTGTAGGCTCCAGCGGCCACGCCGGTCGTGTCAATCTTGGCCGACTGCGCATTCGCCGTACCCAGTTTGCCACCGTTGGTTGTCCAGGCGTAGGTCACGGTGTGCTTAGGATTGAAGTTGGTACCCGTAGCTGTAACCGCAATCGGCTCGCCTTCGATGACTTCGGTAGGCTGGGCCGAGCAGGTCGCCGCCAACGCTGGGGTGTAGTACTCGCCTAGGTTAACAACAATGCCTGCTGCTAGGCGAATGCTGTTCCACTGGGTACTAAAACCGGTAAATTTCGGGTGATAGTTGCTGTAAATGTAATCCACCTGCGCCAAGCGGAGGGCGAACCTGTGGGTTACATTCAAGTCGAAACCGCCGCCACCGCCCACCGCAGGCTTCCACTCATCTACGTAGGTTGGGGGTGAGATCCGGGCAACGCCAACAAAAACCCGGACAAACGGGGAGAACGTGTCGGTATGATACTTGTACTGCAATCCTCCCAATATGTAACCTACGTCGGTATCTTCGCTGCCATGGAAGTGGCCGCTCCCGTCGAAGAGGATGCCCAGATTGTGCGCCGCGGGAAGGTAATATACGTTCGAGAAGTCAAAGCCCTTCGCGATATCTTCGACTTTGTAACCGTAGTCAACTCTGCCGTTTGGATGTAACCAGGAATAACCGCCAAAGACCTCGTCTTTGGGCTGAATATCAGTTTGCGCTGTAGCAAGGACGCCCAATAGGCACAGCGCGAACGCTAGCGCAATCGTTGTCGCAATGAGGCGTGTCGGAACTACTCCAATACGAGAAGACATTCGTAATCCTCCGGAACTCTAGCAGTACCGCAACCAAAAATGGCTTAGGTCGAATTCAGTTTCGATTGTCTTAGCACAAGTGCAGACAATCATCCTGCTCGCAACCGGAACTGATTGTACAGCAACAGGGGAAGATTAACAAAGCCTTCTCTTGTGGTCTTCCCCGTTTATCCTGGGGAGATGTTTACTGACTTTGCACCCTCGGAATTATCCGCCTCACCCGTCCAACCGTACCGTTCTGAACGCTGGAATCGGCTACGGAGTCGCTTCCCAGGTCACCCGACGGTGCGAGGCTCTCGGCCCGGCAGACGGCTTCGGCATCGGCCCAGATCCAGCCCGCTCCGGGCTGGGCGACGCGCGGGATTGCCATTTCCCGCCCTAGCAACCAGCATTCCTGATGGCTCCAGGGCCAGAACCACCGCGTTGGCGGTGATGCCTTCGGCCTAACTTCCAAAACGAACGCCAGAGACCATCCCGGCACCAAATCGGGAATCGTCATCCGAGCCAGTATAGATTTGGACAACAGGGCCCGCAACTTTTGGCCCAGCAGAATCCCGGACAGCACCGACGTACATTTGCACACTGATTTTGGCAATCCGCCTCATCGTTCCCGTGAGTTTCCTGGAGTCCCCACCGCCAAGTTACACCGTCCGAGCAAAAGTGGCTCGAAAGATGTTACTTTGGTTGGCAGTTGGTCGTGAGCGCGCTGCTTCCCGGCTGAAGCAGGCCGGTTCACGTTTCGACCCAGAGCCGCTGGTTCGCATTTAAGCTTGTCTTTTGTCGGCAGGTTGTAAGTTCGTCATTCGAGGTGCAAGAGGCGCCTGTTCCCCATGCTGCGTGACAAAATCTTGATCGTAGAGGACGAGGAAAACGAGCGAACAGGTATGGCCGAACTGCTCCGCGCCTGGGGCTATGACACCGCAACCGCCGTGGACGGGGTTGAAGGTCTGGAAAAGGTCGAGTCGTGGAATCCGCAAATCGTGATTACCGACCTGAAAATGCCGCGCATGGATGGCATGGAGCTGCTGCAGCAAATCGCGGTCCAGCCGCAAGCCGTCGCCGTCATCCTGCTCACCGCTCAAGGTAGCGTGGATGCCGCAGTCAACGCGATGAAGATCGGCGCCTTCGATTTTATCGAGAAGCCGGTGAATCCTACCCGCCTGCGCAACATTCTTCAGAATGCTTCGCGCATTCAAGGCACCGAGCGCGAACTGGAAGCCAGCCGCCGCAAACTGCGCGATGTCGGCGTATTGGGCTCCTTGGTCGGCCCCTCGAAGAAGATGCAGGAAGTGTTCCGTTTAATCGAGATGGTGGCGCCCAGCACTGCGTCGGTGCTCATCACCGGCGAAAGCGGTACCGGCAAGGAACTGGTGGCGCGCACCATCCACTCGCTCAGCAACCGCAAGCCCAAACCGTTTGTCGCCATCAACTGCGCCGCCATTCCCGAGACGCTCATCGAGAGCGAAATTTTCGGGCATGAAAAGGGCGCCTTCACGGGCGCGCTGGAACGCCGCACCGGCTGCTTTGAATTGGCGGAAGGCGGCTCGCTGCTGCTCGACGAAATCGGCGAGATGCCCATCGCGACCCAGGCCAAATTGTTGCGTGTGCTGGAAGACCGCAAGCTGCGCCGCCTGGGCAGCAAGAGCGAGACCTCCGTCGACGTGCGTGTCCTCGCCGCCACCAACCAGCCTCCGGAAGAAGCGGTGGCGCGCGGCAGTTTGCGCAACGATCTCTATTATCGTTTGAACGTCTTCAACATTCACTTGCCGCCACTGCGCGATCACAAGGACGATCTGCCCGACCTGGTGCACTCGTTGCTCGCCGACATGAGCGAAAAGCACGGCCGCACCGTTGCCGGCATAAGCGATGCTGTGGCGGGCGCCTTCCAGGCGCATGCGTGGCCAGGCAATGTTCGCGAGTTGCGCAATACCCTCGAGCGGGCCGTCATCGTGTGCGACGGCGCGCTGATCGAACCCCGGCACTTGCCGCCGGGTTTTGGCCATGTGGCCCCGCGCGCTCCTGTGCAGGAAGCCAACGCAGTGCGTCTCGGCGTCGGCACCACCGTGGGCGAAGCCGAGCGCCTGCTCATCCTGAAAACTCTGGAAGCTACCAATAACAATAAGACGCGCGCCGCGGACATCCTCGGCATCAGCCTGAAAACTCTGCACAACAAATTGAAGGAATACGGGGCCCATAGCGCCAGCGAGGCTGCGGAGGCGGCAAGCTGAGAGGAAGCCACTAGCAATTAGCCGTTCACAATTCACGATTGGCGGCCGCTCTCGCTCATCCTGAAAGACTGTGTCGCAGCCCGGAGACCGGACGGCGAGACCAGTTGCGACACTGTCTTGAGCGCCGCGCGCCAACAGCGCCGGGCTGAATGCTAAAGGCTAACTGCTAATTGCCAATTGCTAACCCCGCCTTTACAATAGTTATGCTTCCTGATGGCGGGCTGAATGTCTGGCTCGCATCCACTCGCCGAAGTGGCGGAATTGGCAGACGCGCATGGTTCAGGTCCATGTACCCGCAAGGGTGTGGGGGTTCGAGTCCCTTCTTCGGCACCATAAGCTTCCGCAAGGTCCTTCGCTTCGCTCAGGATGTCACCTGCGAAGCTAACCCCCGCAATAAATTCGGAGACGCGCCGGTCATCTGGGCGCTCTCTACACATTTACTTACACATCGATATGTGTAACAATGGCAAAGGTGCAGTTCTATGGCTACAAATCTCGCGTTGGACGACCGTCTTATTGAGGAAGCCCGTGCCATCGGCGGACATAAAACGAAGAAAGAAGCTGTCACAGCGGCTCTGGCGGAGTATGTTCAGCGCCGCAAGCAGATGGGCATCATCAAGCTATTTGGTACCATCGACTATGACCCCGGTTATGACTACAAAGCTGAGCGGCGGCGGAAGCGCACATGATGGTGTTGGTGGATACGTCCATCTGGTCTTTGGCCCTTCGCCGTGCTCCGCGCCAGCTTTCTCCTACGCAAACCAAGCAACTCCGCAAACTCGACGAAATCATCACCGAAGGAAGGGTGCGGCTGTTAGGCCCGGTTCGGCAGGAACTCCTGTCGGGGATCAGATTTCCTGAGCAGTTTGCCCGTCTGCAAAAGCAGCTGCGTGCCTTTCCGGATGTTGCCCTTGAGATCGAGGACTATGAAGGCGCAGCCGAAATGAGCAATGCGTGCCGGACCCACGGCATTATCGGAAGCCCCATCGATTTCCTGTTGTGCTCGGCTGCCGAGCGCAGGGTCTGGGCGATCTACACTGCCGACCGCGATTTCGAGCGTTACGCCAGCCACATTCCTCTTACCCTTTTTCCTTAGCCGTTAGCGCCACTTGCCGTTCCGGAACCGGTCAACTGTCCTGCCGCGGCGCATACTGAATCGCCAGCAGGGTCTCGTCGTCGGCACGCTCGGCGGACCCACGAAATGCCGCCAACCGCTGCTTGCAGGCCTTTACCAGCGCGGCCGGACAGCACGTCGGATGCTGCTCCGCAACAAGCTTCCGCAAGGCCTCGACGCCATATTCCTCGCCATCCGCATTGCTGGCCTCGCTGATTCCGTCGGTGTACAGAACGACGGTATCGCCGGGCGACACAACCGCCCTCACCACATGCACTCTTTCGTCGGAGAAAAATCCCAGCGGCTTGCAGTTACTCTCAAACGTGGCCACGCCCGATTTGCCGGCCAGCAGCACCGGCAGGTGACCGGCATTGGCTAGTTCAAGTTCGCCCTGGTTCGAAGTACGCCCAAACGCCAGGGTGGCGTATTGATTGGGCAGCGCGCTCTCGCGGAACAGGCGATTGGCGCGCACCATCAACTCTTCAACCGGCAGGCGCAACGGTATCAGCGAGCGGAAGACCGCCCGCAGGTTTGAGGCCAGCATGGCGGCTGCGACACCCTTGCCGGAAACATCGGCCATGATGAAGTTGAGGTGGCCGTCGTCCTTGATCACGTCGCAATAATCGCCGCTCACCATGCCGGCGGGCTGATAGAGATAGGAAATCTCCCAGCCCGCGATGGCGACATCCGTCGGGGGCAACAATCCTTTCTGGATCTCCGCGGCCAGCTCCAGGTCGTACTCCAGCGCGCGCTGCTGCTTAGGGGTGAGGCACTCCAGGCAAACCCGAGCCAGCGGGTTTTCCATCAGTACTTCGCTGGGGACCACTCCCGCGCACACTTCGCACACGCCGAAGGCGCCGTGCTCAATGCGATGCAGGGCGCTGTCCACTTCCGCCAGCAGGCGCAGCATCTGTTCGTTCTGATTGCCGGCGAGCACATTGCTCAGCCGCTCGCGTCCGGCCAGCAACTGCTCCCGGACGCTATTCACGTAAGTCGTTTCCCCAGTCGCCATGGCTAACCACCTTATATCGTTTAGAGGGTTATGGATAACGGGTGGATGCAGTCTTTTTTCGCCTGAAAGTTACCTTAGGCTTTGATTCCCGCGGGCGTCACCCCGCATCTTGCGCTCAAAGCAAATTCCATTTTCGATGACTAGCGGCGCTTTGCGCCCAAGTCAGTTGCCAGCCGATTTGCAGGTGTCCGCTATGTGCTTGACACTCTTTACTTCAATCGTCGCTTGGGTCACCGCCCCGGATGCGCCACCCTGAGGGGTGGTGTCCAGGGTTCGCCACCCGGGCTTACCGGTGATTTCGACCTGGTGGCCGATATGGTGGCTGAGTTTTGCGGCGCCGCCTGTAAGGTGATGGATCGTGTTGGTGTCGTCGATGAGCGTGTATTGACCCGCAGAGCGCTGCAGGCATCCTTCAATCGTCTCCACGCTGGACGTCTTGCCCGTATCTTGCGCCTGCAACCAAGCGGCAGAGACCATTAGCACCAGAGTCAGCATCAATCTCGTTGTCTTGCGCACAAAGCCTCCTTGCGGCTGCTTCCTGCCGCCACTTTTATTGCAATAAACGTTCCACCACGTTATAACTTTCGGCCAGCGCCCCATCCAACGCGGCAGGATCTTTGCCGCCGGCCTCCGCCATATCAGGGCGCCCTCCGCCAGAGCCGCCGACCTTCTTCGCGACTTCCGCAATGATCTTCCCCGCCTGCACGCGCGATGTCAGGTCCTTGGTCACGCCAACGATCAGCGCGACCTTGCCGTCGCTGACCGAGCCCAGCACCACCACGCCCGAGCCCAGCTTGTTGCGCAGGTTGTCGATCAGCACCCGCAGTTGCGCGCGTTCCAGATTGTCGGCCCGCGTGGCCAGCACCTTCACGCCCTTGACCTCGCGCACGTTCTCCGCCGCCGACTGCACTGAGGTGGAAGCCGACTTCATGCGCGCCTGGTCGAGTTCTTTGCGCAGCTTCTTCAGCTCTTCTTCGCGGCGCTCCAGTTCTTGCTTCAGGGCGTCGGCGGGAGATTGATCGTCGCCGCCGCGCACCAACGTCGAGACGACATTTTCAAGCTGATGATCTTTGCGGAAGTGGCGCAGTGAGCCTTCGCCGGTCACTGCCTCCAGCCGCCGCACGCCGCTGGAGACGCTGCCTTCTTTCAGAATCTTGATCAGCCCGATCTCGCCGGTCGCAGAGGTGTGCGTACCGCCGCACAGCTCGGTCGAAAAATCGCCAATGCGAATGACGCGCACCCGGTCGCCATACTTTTCGCCGAACAACGCCATCGCGTGGTACTCGTTGACGGCAACGTCGATGGGCACGTCCTCGATCACCTCGACGCGGTCATTGCGCAGCACTTCCCGATTCGCGAGGTCTTCGATGTCCTGCAACTCTTCGTCGTCGAGCGAGGCGAAGTGCGAGAAGTCGAAGCGCAGGTGCGCAGGATCGACCAGTGAGCCCGCCTGCTTCACGTGCTTGCCCAGCACCTCGCGCAGCGCGGCATGCAGCAAGTGCGTGCCGGTGTGGTTGCGCATGGTGGCGCGGCGGACCTCGTCGTTGACCATGGCGTCCACTTTGTCGCCGACGTGGACGGGATGCTTGGCAATGACGCGGTGTGCGCGCACGCCCTGCACGGGATAGGTGACCCCTTCAACTTCAGCGACGATGGTGTTGTGGTCCTCGGCGTAGAGCCAGCCCACATCGCCGACCTGCCCGCCCGCATCGGCATAGAACGGCGTATGGTCGAGCACGATCTCGCCGTGCTCGCCGGGCCTCAACTCCTGTGCGCCGACCCCGGCTCCGTCGTGCGGCTTGATGATCGCCAGCACCTCGCATCCGGTGGAGAGTATTTTGCGATAGCCTTCAAAGACGGTGTGCGACAGCGCTTGATACGCAGGACTGGCACTCGCCTTCGATCCGCCCTTCCAGGAAGCCTGCGCGCGCTTGCGCTGCTCGTCCATGGCAGCGTCGAACTCGTTAGCGGCGAACTGTATCCCCTGGTCTCGGCAGGCGTCTTCAATAAAATCCCGTGGGAGACCGAAGGTGTCATAAAGCTTGAAGGCTTCATCGCCACGAAGCGTAGGTGCGGGCCCGTACATCTGCTTGGCCGAGTCGGAAGCGGTAAGCCCCAATGCCTGTTCAGCTTCAACCCCTCCCACCTGCTGGCTAAATTCGAATTCCGCCGCGCCAACGTGGCTTTCGTGATCCGCGCGGGTGAGATCCAACAATGCTTCAAGTTGTTTCAATCCCACATCCAACGTGTGCGCGAATCGAGTCTCTTCTCCCTTGATCATTTCCGCAACGCGATTTGCGCTCTCGACGACCTCGGGATATGCGTCCTTCATCTGATCGCGGACGGCAAAGACCATTTCGAAGAGGAACGGTTTGTCCTGACCTAGCAGCCGCCCATGGCGAATGGCGCGGCGAATGATCTTTCGCAGAACATAGCCGCGTCCTTCATTCGAAGGGACCACGCCATCGGAGATGAGAAACGTTGATGCGCGCGCGTGGTCGGCGATCACGCGCAGCGATGCCGCCTGGTGATGCCGCTCTTCTTCATCCTCTTTCTTTAACTCGGTCTCCAGCGAGGCGCCGGTCAACTCGGCGGCGCACTTGATCAGCGGCACAAACAGATCCGTGTCGTAATTCGAGATCACTCCCTGCATCACTGCCGCAACGCGCTCCAGGCCTGCTCCCGTGTCGATGGACGGCTTGGGTAGCGGCCTCATCGTGCCATCCGGCTGCTTGTCGAACTGCATGAACACCAGGTTCCAGATTTCGACATAGCGACCGCATTCGCAGCCGAATTGGCAGTCGGCGTGTCCGGCGTCGCTGGCCTCGGGCCCCATGTCGTAATGGATCTCGCTGCACGGGCCGCAGGGGCCGGTGTCGCCCATCATCCAGAAGTTGTCTTTCATGCCGAGCTCGTAAATGCGCTCGGGCGCGACTCCGGTTGCGATCCAGTGCTCGTAGGCCTCGTCGTCGCGCGCAATGCCGTTCTCGCCTTTGAAGATGGTGGCGAAGAGCTTGTCCTTC
>OCTA010005492.1_pt1 | contig 10961 bp, 7 predicted proteins | sample 1538991 | NCBI WGS metagenome assembly OCTA01 (sample SAMEA3539302, study PRJEB22396) | soil metagenome | biome: tundra; feature: field; material: soil | place: USA | collected 2010-05 | depth 0.15 m | reverse complement strand
TCGATCACGGCGAAGTCCCGGGTGCCGGGGTAGTCCTCCGTCACCAGGTTGAGGGTCATGATGACCGAGGTGGCGCCGTCGGCGGTGAGGGTCTTCTGGTGGTACGTCATGCCTGGCGGTCCCCACGCGACGTGGACACGGCGGGCGGCCAGGTAGTCGTAGGCGCCGGTGTTGCGGGACTTCTCCAGGTGCTGGTCGAGGATCACCCGCACGTCGACCCCGCGGGCGGCGTCCGCGGCCAGGTCCGCTTCCGCGGCCGGGTCGGCCAGCTCGTACATGGTCAGGTCGACCGAGCTCCGCGCCCCGGTGATGATCTGGTAGATCGGCCCGATTCCGGCCTGGGGTTCGGCCAGCACGCTGAGGGCCGCGGCGCGGCTCGCGGAGTGCTGCGCGACAGTGGGCGCGACGGCCGCCACGGATGGCGTCGCTGCCTGCTGTGAGCCCGGCATAGCGGCGGGCTGCCCGCTGGCCTGCTGCGATGGCGCTTGGCTGCACGCGCCGGCGCCAGTGGCCAGCGCCGCGGAAGCGGCTAGCACAATCAGGATGTTCCGGTACATTTCCCGCGCCCCGCCCCACGCGCGGGAATCTCCCGGCTTCCCCCAATCTAGGTGGATGCCCAGGCCTCACGCGAGCGTGGGGTAACCCCCGGCACGGCCCCCTCAGGTCGGACCCGCATCCCAGCAGGCCCAGCCACCTCACGATGGGCAGCGGGCAGGCCGCTCAGTTCAAGCGCATGATGGCAGGGTACTGGAGCGCTGGATCGCCGCCCCGGACTGCCCCTGTGACCTGGTCACCTTCGAGCCGCTGACAACATCCGGGTCCCGCCTGGCCAGAGCAGAAACAGGTGAATTTGAGCAGCCCGAGCTGGGATTTCCGGTGTAGTTGAGCACCGCTCGCGGCGGATCGTTTCGGGTAGTTGAGCATTGCGACCTGGCGGTTCCCTCACGCACGCCCGGTCCTGACATCAGGCACACGACGTGCGGTTGCTTCCAGGCGAGCATCACGTCGCCGGCAACGCCACTCGTCTGCCGTGCATGGCGCCGGGGTATCTCAGCTGTGGCTGAGAACGAGCGCCTGATTGGGGCCGCTGTTGACGAACCCCGCTGCCCACTCCTGGGCGGCACCGGGCACTGCCGCGGCGGCGTAAAGCTCGCTGAACGTGCTGCCCGTCGGATCGGTGTCCTGTGACCACGTGCTGCCGTTCCAGCGCAGGATCAGTCCCTGCATGACGCCGCTGCCGCTGGGCTGGGCGAACCCGACCGCGTAGACGTCGCCGGAGCCGCGGGCCGCGACCGCGGTCAGGACCGGGAATGTGCCGGCGGGCGTCGGGCTGGGCACGATGCTCCAGGCGCTGCCGTTCCAGTGCTCGGTCAGCGTGCCGACCGCGAGCCCGGACGGGGACCGCACCTCCCCGACCGCCCAGATGTCGTTCGCGGCAACCGCGGTGACCCCGTTGAGCACCGCCGAATTCGTGCCGCCTGCCTGCTGCACCGGCACGACCGTCCAGGTGGCGCCGTTGAAGTTCATCGCTTCGGCAGTGGCCCCGGCGGAGGCGCTGCCGGCGAGCCAGATGTCGGTGGCGGAGACAGCCGTGATGGACGAAGCCACAAAGCCCGTGTCGGGCAGGCTCACCGTGCGCCACGCCGTGCCGTCCCAGTGATACGCCACGCCCGGATCGGTGCCGACGGCATAGGCGCTGGCGGGACTCAGGTCGGCCACCCCCCTGAGTGCGAAGAACTTGGCGCTGCTGCCCGGGCCGGGCACGACGCTCCACGCCGAGCCGTTCCAGTGCTCACACAGCGCAATGTGCGAATACCCGCCGGTCCACCCGACCGCCCAGGCGTCGGTGGCGCTGCTGGCACTGACCGCCACCAGGCTGGCGGCCGCGGGCAGGGTGGGCGTGGTGAGCAGCGACCAGGCGCTGCCATTCCAGTGGTAAGCCACCGGGGGCGGCGCCGTCTGGCCGGACGGGCCGTATTGCCGGCCCACCGCCCAGACATCGGTGCCCGTGCGCGCGAAGGCACCGTTCAGTACCGTGCTGACGCCGGTCTGCGGGACAGAGACCACGGTCCAGCCGGTCGCGGCTGACGCGGTACCGCCCAGGATGACGACGGCCGACGCCGACGCCCCCAGCGCTGCCCAGCGCGCACGTGACCATCGCATCCGCCGGAACATCAACATGATCCGCTCCTTGTCCCTCCCGCACGAAAGCGGCACGATCGGTACATCGAAGCGGGCCGTTCTCAAGGTACGGTCCGCGAGGGCTAGGAACTAGGGAAGGCTACAGAAGTGCGTCCAGGCGGTTACAGCGCACGGCACTTCGCGGACGCGCGGGTGGCAGCCCGGCTCGTCACGCTCTTCCGGACGGCCCGTGCCCGATAGCCGGTTTCACATAACGCTCAGTGAGCGGAAAGCGCTCGCAGCTCAGATAACAGGACCACTGCTCACATAGTGCTCAGCTACCGGCGCGAATGCTCATTAAAATCGGTTCCCTACAGGCCGTGTAGGGAACCGAGATAGATGAGCAGCGCGAGCTGGGGCTTAGGTGTAGTCGAGCAGTGCCCGGGCGGAACTGGTTCAGGTAGTTGAGCATTTATGCCCTGTGGTCGCGTTCACGATGCGTAGCTGGCGTCCTGCTGATGCGACTGGGTGCGCTGTGGCTGGCCGAACCGGATGCTGGCGATGGCCGGCTGGTCAGCCCACGCCGATGTGCGGGAGCATTGCCCGGACCTGATCGACCTCCGCCGGGGGCATCGGGCCATCGTCGCCAAACTCATCCAGGCCTGACAGCCGGGTGAGCGCTGGCATGGCGGCGGCGAACCCGAACATCGGGGCCGTCAGGCCTTTTCTTTCTATGTGGAGGTGCCGCAGCTTCGGCAGGCGGGCCAGCTGCTGCAGGCCATGCTCGGTGTACGCCCCGTCGAGGAGCGCCAGGTATTCCAGGGCCGGCAGGTCCGCGATCGCGGACAGGGCGTGGTCGTCGAGCCGCCGGCCCTCGTCCATGGCAGAATCGCCGGAGAGTGACAGCGATTCGAGGGCCGTCAGGTCCGCGATCGCGGACGGGGCGTCGTCGCCGAGGTCGTCGAGGTAGACGGAGGAAAGGTCCCGCAGGCCCGGCGCGAGATGAGCGATAGCGGCGAAGGAGACCGGGACGACGCCGCCTGTCACGCTGAGGTCGAAGACGCTGTCCGCGGGCAGGCCGCGGATGAACTCCAGGTCCACGGCCTCCTCACCGCGCCCGACGCTGTAGCTTGCGTCCCCGGGGCCGCCCCAGATGCTCCTGTTGTTGCGGAGCGCGCTGTCGGGCATTCCCCGCTGCCAGGTAACCCTCTCCCGGGCTCGCCCGAGCGGGACCGTCGGCGCCGGCCCGGTCCCGGCCGGGGCCGGGGCCGGGGCCGGGGCCTCGAAGATACCGGCCTGCTGATCGGAGACGCTGACCTCGGCGACCGTGTATACCGAGAGGCTGACCGCGGTCCCATCGGGCACCTCCACCACGCCGATGGCAAGCAGATGACCCCACCCGCCCGGCTCCCGGGCGTCCTCCCACCAGACCTCGCCGACCGCGATCTCGGCGGGGAACCGCAGCGCAGTCACCCGATGCTCCCTCGCCGCCTTGTCACACCTGCCGCAGGCACCCGCGCCCGGGGCGAACTGAACGGTTGCCGGATCCGGCCCGGACATGAACCATCGGCGCAAACCGGACACTCACTGATTCTACGGGCCCGACTTAGTGCGCAACTTCCGCCCAAACCGAACCGCGAAACACGGTCGCTGCTGCTCGGTGCGACGGTCCGCTTGCTCGCGACGCCAGCCCTGGAGAATCACCATGATCACCTTCATGGAGATACCGTGGCGCAGGGCCGCACGGATTTCACTGACACGGAGTTGACGGAGCTATATGGGATCAGATCAGGGATCTGCACGCCCGCTACGGAGACGTCCCGGTCGAGATACGCCTGCTCAAGGTGACCGAGGAGGCCGGCGAGGCGGCTGAGGCGTTCATCGGGATGCACGGCCTGAACTCGCGCAAGGGGGTCTGCCGCAGCCGTGGTTATCGCCGAGTGACCCGGGTCGCCCGGACTCTCCAACCTGAGCGTAGTCGTATGTAATACGATCATCAGATGGGTGGCGAACGGTTCGATCCGGACCTGCTGGATGAGGAAGATCCGTTCGAGATCGACACGCAAGCCGCTCACCTGTTCAAGCATCCGCACTTGGGAATCGACGATATCGACGACGTGTGGGCCAGCGATCCGCTGAGCCGGTCGATCAGCGCCGGATCGGTGCCGGTCGATGTGCCTGCGGAGAGCACCAGGTAGCTTCCCGGGGCTATGAACTGGGTGAACATCGCGACCACGACATCCGCCTCGTCCGGCTCAAGGAAATGCAGCACCGAAGCGAGCAGCAAGCACACCGGCGTCCCGAGGTCGATAAGACGCTGTAGCTCACGGCTGGCCAAGACCTTCACCGGGTGGCGCATGTCACCAGCGACCACGCTGACGCCCGGCCCGCCCGCCAGCAGAGCTCGGGCGTGGGCGAGCACAAGTTGGTCGTTATCCACGTAGGCGACCCGGGCGGCAGGATCGACCTCCTGGGCGATTTCGTGCACCGCCGACCCGGCCGGTAACCCAGCTCCGACGTCGATGAATTGAGTGATCCCTTGCTCGGCGACGTACCGCACGGCGCGGGTAACGAACTTCCGGTTCGCACGAGCAACCTGGGCGACCTCAGGGAAATCCGCTGTCACGCCGTCGGCGGCCTGCCTGTCGGCGGCGAGGTGGTCCTTCCCGCCGATCCAGTAGTTATACATCCGGGCAATATTGGGCACCCTGGTGTCGTACGGCAGGGCGGCTACCTGCTGCTCTGCGCCCTCATCCAGCGCTGCGCGCAACTCGCCCAGGTCGGCAGTAACGACTGTGTGCAGGTGCGACCCAAGGCTGAGGCTACGTGCGATATACCGGGTGCGCTCCCCGATAGCTTCCTTCCATATCTTGAAGCCCGGGAACTCCTCTCGCAGGTCCGCCAGTTGGTCCGGAGCATGGCTCACGGCCAAGGTGTCAGAGTTGTGGTCAGATGCCATGGCCGCGACATTAAGGTCGCTACTGTACGCCAGGAGTCAATGACGAGGACTTACGACAATGTGCTGACAGCCTTATGTGGGGAGGCAGCGTCGGGCCGACAGCCTGCCGCGGTGCCGTCTGACCAGCATAGGTGAGTTCGGGTCCAGTCGCGGCGACCACGATCACGAACGCTGGGACTGGTGCCAAATGGTCTCAAACCTCTGTAATCACGCTAGGAATCGCCTACACCAGGGCACCGCCACTGCACCAGCAGCTCAGGTGCACCGGCATCCGCATTTGCCCGATTCTGCAGATTAGGCGCTGATCAAAATGTCGTGACCCCGGGAGCAGCGGCAGGCGTGCCCTGAGCGAAGGTGTCTCGCTCAGTAGCCCAGGGCCTCTGGTGTTAACAGTGCCAGAATGACCGAGGGGGAGAATCGCTGTGGTGCCGTTCACCAGGAGCCGCGCAGCCGGTCTATTGGTGGGAGCATGGAAGTGTGGGACTAAGACTGGCGAACGGACGTCCAGTTAGCGCTGCGGCCGCTTGTCCGAGGGGGGCGCGGTGAATGGTGACATAGAGCTGGAGATTGGTGCCGGATCCGGGCCGGGGAACTACGTGGTGCGGGTGGTGCGCGCTGCGGCAGGTGGGGAGCCTGCCTGCGCACTCGAACTCGACGTGGAAGAGGTGCTGGGGAGGCGTGGCCTGCTGGAGGCGACGGTGCTGGCGTCCGCGGTGGCGCGCCGGTCGGTGTCTGCCGCCGAGCAGCCGGTGCGCGAGGTCGGGCGACAGCTGTTTGAGGCGTTGTTCACCGGACCTGTGTATGGCATGTACAGGGCCAGTCTGGGAGTGGCGCAGGAGCGTGGCAGGCGGCTGCGGGTGGTGTTGCGGCTGACTGCCCCCGAACTGGCTGCGTTGCCATGGGAGATGTTGTTCGATTCGGAGACGGGGACCTACCTGTGCCGGCAGGAGCCGTTGGTGCGCCACGTTCCTGCCCCTTACACCCCGGATCCGCTGGGGGTGCGCCCGCCGCTGCGGATACTCGGCTTGGTCGCCTCGCCGCGGGGCCTGCCGGCGCTGGACGTGGACGCGGAGAAGGGACACCTTGCCGAGGCGCTGGCCAGCCCGCTCGCCGAGGGATTGGTCGACGTGACCTGGGTCCCGACGGCTACCTGGGCCGGGGTACACGCTCAGCTGCTCGCAGGGGAGTGGCATGTACTGCATTTCGTTGGGCACGGCGACTACGACAGCGCGACCGATGAGGGGACCATCGCTCTGGTCGGTGCCGATGGCCGGGCAGACCTAGTGGAGGCTGGCCGACTGGCTGACCTGCTGGGCGAGGCGAGGCCCGCCCCCCGCCTGGTGGTGCTGAACTCCTGCTCATCCGGGCAGGCCGGGGCCCATGACCTGTTCTCCGGCACCGCCGCCGCGTTGGTCCGTAGCGGGATCAGTGCGGTTGCCGCGATGCAGTTCGCTGTCAGCGACGTCGCGGCGGTCGCATTCGCGCGCGGCTTCTATACGGCGATTGCCCACGGCCGGAACGTGGACGAGGCGGCGCGCAGCGGGCGGATTTCCATTCTTGGGCAGCCCCGCAGCCTGGAGTGGGTCACTCCGGTGCTCTATGTGCGCGGCGAAGCTACTCAGCTGTTCACCTTTACCGCCCCGGCAGTTGCGGGTCCCGAGACCCCAACCGGGCATAAAGCCGGGCCGGGGGAACGATCATCCGCCCCCGAGCAAAGCCGGCGAAGGCAGGCGGAGCTGCGCGCGCTATACGTCGAGGCGCGCGCCGAGCTAAGGCTAGAGAACTTCGGCACCGCGATCGGTTTGCTCGAAGACCTGCTCATCCTCGACCAGGACTACGCCGATGCTGCAGCGCTCAGGGACAAGGCGCGGCGCGGTCAGCAGCTCGCCGATGCCTACGCGCAGGGCGTCGGAGCGGAGGACGTCGGCGACTGGCTAGCCGCGGCCCGCAGCTACAACGCGATCCTTCAGGTCGACCCGGGCTACCGCGACGCCGCCATCCGAAAGGAGGTATGCGAAGCGCGGCGGCAGGTGGCCGACCTGCAAGCTGAGCTGCGTCACCATGCCGAAGCCGGCCACTGGCAGGCCGTCCTCGACGTCGACGCGGAACTCACCCGCCTCGACCCGTCCTCCTCCGATCCGGACGAGCTTGCCACCCAGGCTCGCGCCACTCTGGCTGCGTTGGCGTCCGCGGCGAGCCTCGAACGCCTCTACGCTCAGGCGCGCGCCGACGAGGAAAGTGGTGACTGGAGCGCGGGTGTCCGTGGCTACGACGAGATCCTGCAATCCGATCCAGCCTACCGGGATGCGGCGGCGCGCCGTGACTGGTGCCAAGAGCGTGACCAGGTCGCCATCCTGCAGTCCGGGCTGGAGGACCAGGCCGCGGCCGGGAACTGGCTGCAGGTTCTCGCCACATTCAAGGATCTGGCCGGGCTCGACCCGGCCGCAGCCGCGCAGCCGTCCTGCGCCGACCTTGCCGGCCGTGCTCGCCTGGAACTCGCCACCCATCCCCCTGGGCCCCTACGGCGCATTGACAGCTACTCACCGGTCAACGCGGTGTCTTGGCATCCGGGCGGACACAGCATCGCCGTCGCCAACGACAGCCCAACAGTCCGTGTATACGACATCTCCGGCAACGAAAACAAGGAGCAACTGGCGGTCGTAGACCCCGATAAGGGCAGCTGTGTTGACGTGGCGTTCAGCCCGGATGGTGCCCGGCTGGCTACCGGCAGTGCGGATGGCAGCGCCCGGGTCTGGGACGCGGCTAGTGGCAAGCAGTTGCTGGAGGTCCGTCACGGCAGCCAGGTGGCGGCAGTGGTGTTCAGCCCGGATGGTGCCCGGCTGGCTACCGGCAGTGCGGATGGCAGCGCCCGGGTCTGGGACGCGGCTAGTGGCAAGCAGTTGCTGGAGGTCCGTCACGGCAGCCAGGTGGCGGCAGTGGTGTTCAGCCCGGATGGTGCCCGGCTGGCTACCGGCAGTGCGGATGACAGCGCCCGGGTCTGGGACGCGGCTAGTGGCAACCAGTTGCTGGAGGTCCGCCACGATTATGTGGTCAAGGCAGTGGTGTTCAGCCCGGATGGTGCCTGGCTGGCTACCGGCAGTGCGGATGACAGCGCCCGGGTCTGGGACGCGGCTAGTGGCAACCAGTTGCTGGAGGTCCGCCACGATTATGTGGTCAAGGCAGTGGTGTTCAGCCCGGATGGTGCCTGGCTGGCTACCGGCAGTGCGGATGACAGCGCCCGGGTCTGGGACGCGGCTAGTGGCAACCAGTTGCTGGAGGTCCGCCACGATTATGTGGTCAAGGCAGTGGTGTTCAGCCCGGATGGTGCCTGGCTGGCTACCGGCAGTGCGGATGACAGCGCCCGGGTCTGGGACGCGGCTAGTGGCAACCAGTTGCTTAAAGTCCGTCATGACGGGACGGTGTGGGCGGTGGCGTTCAACCCGGACGGTACCCGGTTGGCCACCGCCAGCTATGACCGCAGCGCCCGGGTCTGGGACGCGGTCACCGGCCAGAAGCTGCTAGAGGTCCGTCACGACAGCGCGGTGTGGGCAGTGGCGTTCAGCCCGGACGGTACCCGGTTGGCCACCGCTGGCCGGGACAAGAGCGCCCGGATCTGGCCCGTTGCCGGGCTGTAGCGTGGCTTCGGCAGCCGAGGGATATCGCGGTGCGGTTTTGGCCTGGAGGTAATCGGAAGGAGCGGCGGCGATGGGGCAACTGGTCGAATTTCCTCTGACAGCAGGCGGTTCGGTGCTCGTCGAGATCGCTGGACCTGCGGCAGGCCCGGTGACGCGCGGCTTGAAGGGTGCCGACGTCGTGGAACGGGCGCGGCAGACCTTTGAGGAGGCGGTTAGCCGTATCCAGCCCGCGGTGGAGGGCGTCGTTGGCCAGTTCCGCTCACTCGCCGAGGCGCCAGAGGAGGTGCACGTCGAGTTCGGCCTCGACCTGCACGCCGAAGCAGGAGCGTTCATCGCCGCGGTCAGTACCACAGCGAACTTCACCGTGGCACTGACCTGGCGCCGCAACCCGGTTAGCAAGGGCCAACAGCCGGGAGTCGACATCCCTTAGACGGGCAGCCACAGAACGGACAAAGACTGTCCCCTCGTTAGTTGCCCGCATCGCTACGCGACGCTGCACATAGCGCGCGTCAGACCCGCGTGCTCAGCGCCTCCAAAACCATCCGCGATTCGGCATGACAGTCCTGTACAGGACGATTCCACTGTCACGTCTATCGGCTGCCGTTGACAGCCAGCTCAGCTGCCTCTGACAACCTAGCCGCGCTACGCCGCGGGTCAGCGCCTGAAGGTATGAGAAGCCGCCTCAGACCGAGACGGCGATGACTGGTTCTGGCAGCTGGGACGTCACGTCCCCTCACCTCCTAGGGAAGCATCCGGCCCGGCACCCGTCGTGCGACCGGCTACGGCGTCTGTCTGCGCCCAGCGTGGAAGCCCGGGCGCGGGCGGCGGTCCGTCACTGAAAGAGCTTGGGCCTACCCTTAATTTGGGGCTGGCCAATCTAGGTCAATCGGATCAGCAATGGTGGTGTCACGGTGACTGGCGAGACCACTCTGCTCCAGCAAGCCAGGGCAGCCAGCGTCTGAACCATCGCCGCTAGCCGTCGGTGCTGGGGTGGCACAGCGGGCAGCGGCCCGCATCCGCGCCGTCGGCACGCTCGCCTTCGGGTCTGCTCATCACACTCGCCGCACCATGGCGGCCGACGTGCCCGCTCAGTATCGCGCGGCGCTGGCAGCTCGGCCGGTGACAGCCGCGCGGCGAGCACAGCGTACGGATTTCTCACGCTGCCGGCATTCGGGCTAATAAAGGCCGCCAGCTCGCGATGCGCCCACCCCGCGCCGAGGGCGGCCTCGACGGCCGGAGCGAGCCTTCACGCGGGTGGCCAGTTTCCTGGGGCACAGCGGGAACTACCGGGAACTACACGGCGGCGCGCGTTCTTCAGCAGCAGATCGCCGATGCCAGCGAGCGGGTGCTCCGCGCCGAGCACCGCGACACCGTGACCGCCTGCGGCAACCTCGCCGGCTAGACCGGGCGGGCGGGGGGATCCGGCCGCGGCCCGCGACCAGTTCGCCGCGCTGCTGCCGGTCATCGAGCAAGTGCTCAGCCGAGCACCGCGACACCCTGACCGCCCGCGCCAACCTCGCCGGCTGGACCGGGGAGGCGGGGGATCCGGTCACGGCCCGCGACCAGTTCGCCGCGCTGCTGCCGGTCATCGAGCGGGTCTCCGGCGCCGAGCACCCCAGTACCCTGACCGCCCGCGGCAACCTTGCCTGCTGGGCCAAGCAGGCGGACACCCAGGCCGAACGATGAAAGATCACCTCGGCACCTGAAGTCGGCCCCCAGCGTCAAACACGATCGGTAGCCGGCCGTCCGCGCTCTGGCGGCCAACCCATCGGCGATCGCAGTAAAGCGGCTACGAGCTGAGCTTACTCGCGGCAAATACGTGGCCATATCTTCGCTGCCGAGCGTGTCAGCGCAGGTCAAGCCTGCTTCATCGCCGGTCTTGAAAACCGCTAGAGCGCTTGCTGGCAAGCCGGGCACGTATCGCATCGGGACCAGCCAGGAGGGGCCACAGCAAGATGCCAGCGCGTGCCAGGGAAGGCATTCCGGAACGCACAGTGTCACCTTCTGACGCCTGGTCCCGGTGACACCTGGGTGACAAATGATCTTCGGTGCCGCCCCAGCAGGCTCTTGCGAGACTGTGACCTGCGGTTCTGGGTGGAGCTGAGGGGATTCGAACCCCTGGCCCCCTCGATGCGAACGAGGTGCGCTACCGGACTGCGCTACAGCCCCAAGAACGGCTGTCAGCGTAGCAAACTCAGCCGACTCCTCGTGCGGTTGAGATCTCCGTCCCCGGTCACGATCTGTCC
>OCTA010005489.1_pt1 | contig 10965 bp, 7 predicted proteins | sample 1538991 | NCBI WGS metagenome assembly OCTA01 (sample SAMEA3539302, study PRJEB22396) | soil metagenome | biome: tundra; feature: field; material: soil | place: USA | collected 2010-05 | depth 0.15 m | reverse complement strand
GGTGTGCGTGGGTGGCGACGAGCGGCGCGCCGCCTACGCGCGGCTCGACGACGCCGTCGCGGCCGGCGAGCAGGCCTTCGTCGTCTGCCCGGTTCGGCAGGAGGCGCGCCGGGCCGGTGCGGTGACCGCCATCGCGCAGCACGCGCGCCTCGCCCGTGCGCTGGCGCCCGCCCGGGTCGGCCTGCTGCACGGCGCGCTTGCCGCCGCGGACAAGGAACGGGCGCTTCGCGCGTTTGCGGAAGGACGAATCGACGTGCTGGTCGCGACGACGGTGGTCGAGCTCGGGATCGACGTGCCGAACGCCACCGTCATGATCGTCGAGGACGCCGACCGCTTCGGCCTGGCCCAGCTGCACCAGCTGCGCGGGCGGGTGGGGCGCGGTCCGCGGCCGGGGATCTGTTTCTTCTGCGCCTCGACCGGAGCGGCGGCGGAGGGAGATGGAATGGCGCGCTTGCAGCTGTGCGCCGAGCTGGACGACGGGTTTCGCCTGGCGGAGGCCGATCTGGCGCAACGGGGCTTCGGGGACCTGTTCGGGACCGAGCAGGCGGGGATGTCGTTCGGGCCGTCCGCGCCCGGGCGCCCGGACATCGAAGCGGCGCTGGCCGAGATCTCGGCGTTGACGTTGGACGCGCGCCGGGAAGCGGAGGCGGTGCTGGCGGCGGATCCGGCGCTGCGGGCGCCGGCGCACCAGGGCTTGGCGCGCGCGGCGCGGGCGCGCGTCGCGACGTTCTTCGCCGGGGAGGCCGGGTGAGATGCCCGACGTCGACGGAATGAGCCCAGTCGACCTGCGAGGTGGCGGCGTGTCGACCGGCGCCGTCTGCCCGACAGGCGTCGCATGGTTGAAAGCCGGCATCCTGGCGGGGGCGCTGGCGGGGGCGCTCGACGCTTCGGGCTCGGTCTTGCGCGGCATCGGCGGCCTCACGGCGGACAAGGCGGTGGAGCTGATCGCGCTCGACGCCAGCCTCATCGCGCTCGTCGGGGGGGTGCTGGGCCTCGTCTGCGCGGTAGGCGGATGGATCGCCGGGCGCACCCGGGCGCCCGCGCGTACGGGGGCGGCGCTGGCCGCGCTCGGCGGGGCGCCGCTGGTGGTCTACGACGGGTTCGCGCTCTTCTCCGGGCATCAGGCGGCCGCGGTTCCGGGTCATGCGGCGATTTCCGTCGCGCTGTCCTTGGCCGGTCTGGGCGCGGTCTACGGGCTCGGGCGGGGCTTTGGTCGCGGGCTGGCTTCGGCGACGGCCTCTCGCCCGATCGGGTTGCCGATCGCGCTCCTGGGGTTGGCGATCGGTTGCCAGATCGCCAACCGGCTGGTGCTCCCGCGCCTCTATGGCTGGTTCCACCAGACGCTCGCCGCGGCGACGGTGGTCTCCCTGCTGCTGGGTGCGCGGTTGCTGACCCGCGGCGGTCGGTGGTGGCGGGTCGTTCTGCTCGCCGCGGTGACCGCGGCGGCGTGCGTGGCCTCGACCCTCGAGCTGCGCCGGAGCCAGGTGCTGCGCTACGCGGCCTCCGAGCGGACGGCGCTGGCGGCTCTGGCGCTGCGTGCGGGGCCGGTCGCGATGCGGTCGAGCGCGGCGGTGCCCGCCGAGGGTCGCGTCGGGCAAGGCGATCTGACGCCGCTGCCCGAGGGGCCGCGCCGGCCCGAAGCGGACGTCCTGGTCATCACCATCGACGCGCTCCGCGCCGATCACGTGGGCGCCTACGGCTACGCACGCCACACGACGCCCAACATCGACGCCCTGGCGGCCACCGCCACCCGGTTCGCGCGTGCCTACGCCCAGGCCCCGCACACGTCGTTCTCGGTCGCGTCGATGCTGACGGGGAAATATTTTCCGGCGGTGGCGCGGCTGGCGCCCGGAGAGCGGCACGATCCCATCGCGCGGGTGCTGCGCAACTACGGCTGGAAGACCGCCGCCTTCTATCCGCCGGCGGTGTTCTTCGTCGACACCCAGAAGCTGAAGAGCTACGCCGACACCAACTTCGACTTCGAGTACGTCAAGTTCGAGTACATCGACGCCGAACGCCGCGTCGATCAGATCCTGACCTACTACCAATCGGTGGATCCCAAGCGCTCGTTCGTCTGGGTCCACTTCTTCGAGCCGCACGAGCCCTACGAAGCGCACGCGGCTTTTCCCTTCGGCGCCGGCGACATCGATCGCTACGACAGCGAGATCGCCTACACCGATCACGCGGTGGGACGCCTCATCGCCGCGGTGCGCGCGCGCCGGCCGGGGACGATCATCGTCGTGGCGGCCGACCACGGCGAGGAGTTCGACGAGCACGGCGGCCGCTATCACGGCTCCTCGCTCTACGACGAGCAGCTTCGGATCCCGCTCATCGTCTCGATCCCGGGGATCCGGCCGCACGTGGTCGAGGGGCAGGTCGAGCTACTCGACACGACGCCGACCGTTCTCAATCTCCTCGACATTCCCGTGCCGGCGCGGATGCGCGGAACCGACCTCGGCCCCTGGCTGGCGACGCCGCCGGCCCCGCCCGGGCGGTTGCCGCCGGCTTTCGCGGAGCTCGAAGACAAGCGCATGGTGGTGCTCGGCCCGGAAAAGCTACTCTGTGACCTGCACCTCGACTTCTGTGCCTATTACGACCTGGGGGCCGATCCGCACGAGCGCCACAACCTGGCCGAAGAACGTCCGGCGCGCGCGGCCTTCATGCGCGTTTTGCTCGACGACTGGCTGGATGGACACGTGCGGTTCGAGCCGCTGCCGGCCAAAGGGGCCTCGAACCCGGAGGGGGGCCCGGTGCCGAAGGCGCTCGACCGCGGCCGTCTCGGCGATCTCTCCGCCGCGCCCGAGCTGGCCGCGCTCATGAACGCGCGGGCGCCGCTGCCTCAGCGACGGGAAGCGGTGGCCCTGCTGGTCAACCTGCCGCCGCGCCCCGAGACGGCGGCGGCGCTCGCCCAGGCCGCTTCGGACACCGATAGTACGATCGCCGACTGGGCCTCGGTCGGATCGGTGCGACTCGGCGACTCCGGCGCCCGGGCGCGCGTGGCGGCGATCGCCGCGGACCCGAACGCCGACGGCAAGCTGCGGGTGCGGGCGGCGCTGGCGCTGGCGACGGTGGGCGAGGGGGGCGGAATCTCCGTCTTGGCCGAGGCGCTCGATCCCTGCGACGACGTGCTGCTCTGCCGGGTCATCATCGTCGGCCTCGGCAAGCTTCGGGATCGGCGTGCGGTGCCGATTCTCATCAAGCACCTCCCCGAGGTGCAGAACCGGCGCGAGATGGTCGACGCGCTGGGCGAGATCGGGGATCCCGCTGCCGACCAGGCCCTGCTCGAGCGTTTGCGGAGCGATGCCTACGTCACGGTGCGCGTGGGAGCCGCCCTGGCGCTGGCCAAGATCGGAGATCGCCAGCTGGCGCCTCGCGTGCGGCAGGCCGTGCGCCACGAACGGGAGCCGGAGGTGCTCGCGGCCGCGCGCGAGGCGGCGGAAACGCTCGAGGCGCGGGCGCCTTGACGGATCCCACGCCGAGGCGGGCCCTGGCGATCGCGTTCGCTTTCGCGCTGGGGGCCTTCTTCTTCGAGCGCCTGAGCGGTCAGAATTTCTTCGATCCCGACGGGTACCATCAGATGTCGCTCTACCGGGAGTGGCTGCGGTCCGGGTCGCTGCCGCTGCGAGACCCGTTCGCGTTCACCCACACCGTCGTCCCGGCCGTTCAGCACGAATGGGGGGCCGGCGCGGTGCTCTATGGCCTCGCGACCACCTTCGGCGCGCCGGGGGTCATGCTGGTGCGCTGGCTGATCTCGGCCGCGATCGCGCTCCTCGCGGCGTCGACGGCGCTGCGGCGGGCGCCGGCCGTGGTGGTCGCGTTCTGCGCGCCGATCGCGATCCTGCTCGGCCAGGTCGCCTTCACCACCATTCGTGCGGGCCTCTACACGATGCTCATGCTGACGATCCTGCTCGCCGCCATCGATCGGGATCGGGACCAACCGCGCGCGCGGCGATTCTGGTTGATCTACCTGCCGGTGGTCGCGATCTGGATCAACCTGCACGCCGGTTGGGTCGTCGGCGTCGGTGCCGTCGCGCTGCACGCCATCGAGCAGGCGCTGCGCCGCCGTCCCATCCGCCACCTCCTGGTCGCGCTCGCGTCGACGCCGCTCTTGATGGCGGCGACGCCCTACGGGCGCAACTACTTCATCGGGTGGTGGCGGAGCATCACGTTTCCGCGAGACCAGATCGGCGAATGGGCGCCGCTCTTCCGGAGCCCCTACGTTCTCGGTCTGGCCGCCTTCGGGTTCGCGCTGCTCTTCGTGCTCTACGCGCTCGGCCGGCGCGGTCCCCGCGCGCTGCCCGGGCTGCCGTTCGTGCTGGTCGCGGCGCTGGCGGCCTGGCGCCACGAGCGGCACGTGGCGTTGTTCGCGCTGGCCTGGTTCTGCGCGGTGCCGGGCTATCTGGCGGCGACGCCACTCGGCGCGCTGCTCGAACACGGCGCGGCGCGCCGGCGGGTGGCGCTCTCGTTGATCGCGGCGTGCGCGCTGACCGGTATCGGACTCCTCGTCGTCGCGGCCCCGCGCCATCCATTTCGGCTGCGCCTGCCGGCGCAAGGGATCGATCTCGCGACCGAGGCCGTCGTCTATCCGGCGGGTGCGGTCGAGTATCTGCGGGCGGCGCGGTTCCGCGGCCGGCTGGTGACCTCGTTCGTGAATGGCGGCTTCGTGATCTGGAAGCTCTACCCGGCGGTGCGCGTCAGCTTTGACGGCCGTTACGAGGTCGCCTATGCGCCCGAGGTGCTCGGCGAAGATCGAACGCTCCACGGCGCGCGCGACGGCTGGGTCGGCATTCTGGCCCGCTACGCGCCCGACGCGGTGTTGGTCGAGCGCGACGAGCCGCTGGCCGCGGCCCTGCCGGGGCGCTTCGATCTGGCGCGCGTCTATCGCGACGACGCCTACGAAGTCTGGGCGCGTCCGGCCCTGAACCTGCCGATCACGACGCGCAGCGGGGTCATCGCCACCTCATTCCCGTAGCGGCATGGTCGGGCGGGTTGGCTCCGACGGGGCTACGTTTTCCGGCCGGCCGTCGCGTCGTGCAGCCAGTCGAGATAGGCCGGGCTTCCCTCGTCGACGGCAAAAGCGAGAATCTCGGGAACCTCGTAGGGATGGAGCTCCAGAATCCGCCCGCGCACCCGATCGAAGATCGCCGGCCGGGTCTTGATCAGGCAGAGCACCTCGTCGTCTTCCTGGAGCTTGCCTTCCCAGCGGTAGATCGATCGGACGCCCGGGACGATGTTCACGCAGGCCGCCAGGCCCTCGTCGACCAACGCCCGCGCCAGGGCGGTCGCCCGTTCGGCGTCGGGCATCGTGACATGGATTTCGATCGCGTCGGCCACCTCGAAAATCTACCACCGCCGCGGACGCGGCAGGCGCCTCAAGGAATCGTCATCTGGATGGCGGCGGAGGTGCAGGTCCCGCAGCCCGGACCGCCGCTCTCCCCGGTCGTGTAAGCCGGCTGGAAGGTCTGTTCGGCCACGGTGTTGCCGCCCGTTGATACGGAAACGAGGATCTTGGCGAGGCCGTCGTCTTCGATCCGGATGGTGTTTCCGAGCTCGGTGTGAGTCTCCGAGGATCCACAGAGAAGCTGGGTGGTGCCTCCGTCCGACGCAGAGAGGGTGCAGGTGGCGATCCGGACGGTTTCCGGCGTGGCGGTGACGACGGAGATGACGATGTCGTAGGTCGTCCCTGGCGTGAAGTTGCCGTCGAAGGTGATGGAGAGCCCTTCCAGGCAGGCAATGGCGTTGCAGGTATGGCTCGCTTCGCAGGCGGGGGTGGCCGCGAGCAGGATGGCCAGCAGCGCCGCCGCCCATCTTCCGATCCTGCCGATCCTGCCGATCCTTCCGATCCTGCCGGTCAATCGCGACAAAATGGTCATGGTTTTGGCCCCTCTGGAGAAGCGGCGCGAGGCATCGTCCCCGTTTCCGCCGCTTTTGACGTCGTTCCCCGCGGCATGTGCAATCGTGATGCCGGGTCGCCCTCCGCCTTGACGGAGCGCCCGGCCCTAGTAGAAATTGGCGCGCCTTGCTCATCGTGCAGAAATACGGCGGAACCTCGGTCGGCAACATCGAGCGGATACGGGCGGTCGCCCGGCGCTGTCTGGCCACGCAGCGCCAGGGCCACGACGTGGTGGTCATCGTGTCGGCGATGTCGGGGGAGACCAACCGGTTGCTGGCGCTGGCCAAGCAGCTCTCCGAGCTGCCCAGCGAGCGCGAGCTGGACGTCATCGTGTCGACCGGCGAGCAGGTCAGCGTCGGGCTGGTCGCGCTGGCGATCCACGCCGAGGGGGGCGAGGCGGTCTCGCTGCTGGGGCACCAGGTCCGCATCCTGACCGACAGCGCCTTTTCGCGCGCCCGCATCAAGGAGATCGACGCCCGCGCCATCGGCAGCGCGCTCAAGGACGGCAAGATCGCGGTCATCGCCGGGTTCCAGGGCGTCGACGAGAGCGGGAACATCACCACCCTGGGGCGGGGCGGCTCCGACACCTCGGGCGTCGCCATCGCCGCCGCGCTCAAGGCCGACGTCTGCGAGATCTACACCGACGTCGACGGCGTCTACACCGCCGATCCCAACGTGGTGCCGAACGCGCGCAAAGTGAGCCGCATCAGCTACGAGGAGATGCTGGAGCTCGCCTCGCTGGGCGCCAAGGTTCTCCAGATCCGTTCGGTCGAGTTCGGGATGAAATTTGGCGTCCCCATTCACGTGCGATCGAGCTTCAACGACAACGAAGGGACGTGGGTCGTGCCGGAGGAAAAAGCGATGGAATCGGTCATGGTCTCAGGCGTCACCGCAACGCGCGACGAATCCAAGATCACCCTACACGGCATCTCCGACCAGGCCGGGATCCAGGCGATGGTGTTTCGCCCCCTGGCGGCCGCCGGGATCGTGGTCGACGTGATCGTGCAGGCCTACGTCCAGAACGGTCGGACCAACCTGACCTTCACGCTGCCGGCGGCCGATCTGGCGCGGGCCCGCGATCTGCTGATCAAGCAGTGCGGTCACCTGTGCACGCCGGATCAGATCAAGGCCGAAACCAACCTCTCCAAGGTGTCGGTGGTGGGGGTCGGCATGCGCTCGCACGCGGGCGTCGCCCTCAAGATGTTCGAGATCCTGGCCCGCGAGAACATCGGCGTGCAGCTGATTTCGACCTCGGAGATCAAGATCTCCTGTGTCATCGACGAGAAGTACGCCGAGCTGGCCGTGCGCGCCCTGCACGACGGCTTCGACCTTGACAAAGGCTAGACAAAAGCGACGGCGTCGCGACGATCCGCGATATTGCACTTTGCCTAGTCGCTATTGCGTATTGCCACTAATTCAAGGGTCTTACGGCCAAGTTTTGCGGTAAGTAACTGTAGTTACGAAACAAAGCACGTCTTGAAACAATTGCGAAATGCAATAACGAGATGATGTCCCCAGGCGCCCCGATTGGGTGGCGTCGACAAAACCAGGAGGGACATCGTGATCAGACGGTTTATCGACGGAATGAAGGCCCGCGATCGGCGGCAGGTCTTTTACGCCATCTTAGGCGGAAAGGCCTTGGGGCTCGCGCTCCTCTTTCTAATTATTGCCGGGATTCCGGCCTACTTCGGCCACCACGCGCTCGCGGACGACGCCGCAGCGGCGCCGCCGCCGGCCTACGTGAACCCGATCAACACGATGTGGACGCTGGTGACGGCGTTCCTCGTGTTCTTCATGCAGGCCGGGTTCATGTTCCTCGAGGCCGGGTTCGCCCGGACGCGCGAGACGGTGAACGTGCTCCTCGAAGGGATCGTCGACACCTGCCTGTGCGGACTACTCTTCTGGGCCTGGGGCTTCGCGTTCATGTTCGGCGCGGGGAACGGCTTCATCGGCCACCAGTTCTTCTTCCTGCATGGCGCGCCCGAGACCTACGGCTCGACGGGCGTCGCGATCCTAGCGTTCTTCCTGTTCCAGTACGCCTTCGCCGACACCTGCTCGACCATTACCTCGGGCGCCATGATCGGCCGAACGGGATTCTGGGGCGACCTCATGTACAGCTTCGGCGTCAGCGGGTTCATCTACCCGATCTTCGGCCACTGGGCCTGGGGTCCGGACGGCTGGCTGAACACCATCCACCCGGCGGCCTTCCACGACTTCGCCGGCTCGACCGTGGTTCACACCATCGGCGGTATGGTCTCTCTGGCCGGCGCGATCGTCCTCGGGCCTCGCATCGGTCGTAAGTTCAAACGCGACGGCGGCGGTGCCATGCCAGGTCACGATATGACGATCGCGGCCGTCGGCGGCGTCATCCTGTGGTTCGGGTGGTACGGCTTCAACCCGGGCAGCACTCTGTCCGCGATGGATTTCGTCGGCATCGGGCGCATCGCCGCCAACACCACGCTGGCCGCTTGCGCGGGTGGTCTTTCGGCCATGATGTGGATGTACCCGCGAAACAAGGTGTGGGACTGCGGCATGACCATCAACGGCTTCCTGGCCGGCCTGGTCGCCATCACCTGCCCCTGCTACTGGGTGTCGCCCTTCGGCGCGATCATGATCGGCGCCATTGCCGGACCGGTCTGCGCCCTCTGGGTCGACCTGATGGAGTACCTCCGGATCGACGATCCGGTCGGCGCGGTTGCCGTCCACGGCGCCGCTGGCATCTGGGGAACGCTCTCGCTCGGGCTCTTCGCGACCGGTCAGTTCGGCGCGCCGACCCCGACGGGCGCGGACAACTCGGCCGCCTCGGTCGTCACCGGCCTCTTCTACGGCGGCGGCGTGAACCAGCTCATCGGTCAGGCGATCGGCAGCGCTTGCATCGGTGGCGCGACCTTCGTCGCCTCGATGCTGCTCATGTACTTGACCAAGTACACCATCGGTCTCCGCGTCTCGAAAGAGGGCGAGCTCGAAGGGCTCGACCTGCACGAGCACGGCGGCGGCGCCTACCCCGAGCTGGTGGGTTCGTCGCACGGCTACTCCCTGCCGGAAGAGGCAGCGTCGGGCGCCCCCGCCCGCGCCGCCGTCCCCAGCCCGGCAACCTAGAAGGTTCAGCCCCTTCGCCCGACCAGGCGAGCTTCGTGCGGCTTAGCCGCACGAAGCGAGGGGGCCCGGGGTCCGCAAGCGGCAGCGCGCCGGACCCCGTGAAACAGATGGTACCCGCCGGGCTAACAACCCCGGCGGGGACCACGCGACCCGGGGTGGTTCCTTGGTCGTGTTGGGGTGGACGGCGCCCCCAGGCAACTGGGGGCGCCGGTCCCATTTTCGGCGCGGGATGGGCTGCGCGTCAGTCCAGAAGCTGGTGGATTTTGGATTCTAGGTCGGCGGCGGGGATTTCGGATTGGGTGCCGTGGGCGAGGTCCTTGACGGTGAGGTTCCCCGAAGCGATTTCGTTGCCACCGATGATGACGGCCAGGCGAGCACGCAGCTTGTCGGCGCGCTTGAGCTGGTTTCCGAGGTTCTTGTGGCTGGCTGGGCGGTGCTCGATCTCGACGCGGATTCCGGCGACCCGTAGGCGGTGCGCGATGGGCAGCGCGTAGGCCAGCGAGGCGGCGTCCATCGGCGCGAAGAAGACGCTTACCGCCGACTCGAAGCTCTCGGCCGGCTCGGACAGCGCGAGCAACGCCCGCTCGATCCCCAGCGCGAAGCCGATCGCAGGCGTCGGCGGCCCGCTCAAGGATTCGACCAGCCGGTCGTAGCGTCCCCCGCCACAGATGGTGTTCTGCGCGCCGAGCTCGCCCGCCGTCGTCTTGATCTCGAAGATCGTCGCCGTGTAGTAGTCGAGCCCGCGCACGAGACGAGGATCGAGCGTGTAGGGGACCTTCAGGTCGTCGAGCCGGGCCGTCACCTGGTGGAAGCGGTCCTTCGATTGGTCGCTGAGCGTCTCCAGCAGGACCGGCGCCGAATGGTTCAGCGCAACGATCTCGGGACTCTTCGAGTCGAGGATCCGCAGCGGATTGGTCTGCAGGCGCCGCAGCGAATCCTCGTCCAGCTTGCCTCGGTGGTCGTCGTAGAACGCCACCAGTGCGTCGCGGTAGGCGGCCCGTTCCTCTGGCGCGCCCAGCGAGTTCAGAACGATCTGCAGAGAGCTTCGCGGCAGGCCGATCTCCTCGAGGATCGTCACCAGCATCGCGATCATCTCGGCGTCGGCCGACGGCTGGTCGACCCCGAACCACTCTGCTCCCACCTGGTGGAACTGGCGCAACCGCCCGCGCTGCGCGCGCTCGTGGCGGAACATCGGCCCCAGGTAGTACCAGCGGGTGACCGGCTCCTTGTTCCACTGGGCGCGCTCGACGTAGGCGCGCACCGCCGACGCGGTCCCCTCGGGCCGCAGGCTCACCGAGCGGCCGTCGCGGTCGTCGAAGGTGTACATCTGTTTTTCGACCACGTCGGTGACCTCGCCCACCGAGCGGACGAAGAGCGGGGTGTACTCGAGGACCGGCGTGCGCAGCTCGCGGTAGGCGAACGCCTCCAGCACCCCGCGGGCCTTCTCCTCGAGAAACTGCCACTTCGACACCTCCGGCGGGAGGATGTCGTTCATTCCTTTGACGCCAGGCGGGACGTCGGCCATGGCCTTCTCTACCACGGCGGGCACATCCGCACGCCGGATCGCCAGCTACTCCGTCCCCACCACCGCGTCGCCGAGGCGACCCACCAGAAACGCGAGCGCGCGGTCGACCGCCGCCGCGTCGCGCCCATCGAAGGTGATCTTGACCCGATGGGTCGCGGCGTCGCTCTGGGGGTAGGAGCCGACCTCGACCCCGGGGAAGGCGGCGACCGTCTCGTCGAGCGCGCCCGCGATCTCCCCCTCGCCCGCGCGCGAGTAAAGGGCGCGGCCGTGGATGGGCGGCGCCCGGAACAGCTCCCGCACCGCTTCGAACTTGCGCCGGAAGATCGACGGCACGCCCGGGAGAATCCAGACGTTGCGTACCACCACCACCGGCCAGATCGCGCCCGGTCCCCCCGGACCATGCTCGAGGCGGGCGCCCGCGGGCAGGTCGGCCATGCGCAGGTCGCGC
>OCTA010005487.1_pt1 | contig 10967 bp, 12 predicted proteins | sample 1538991 | NCBI WGS metagenome assembly OCTA01 (sample SAMEA3539302, study PRJEB22396) | soil metagenome | biome: tundra; feature: field; material: soil | place: USA | collected 2010-05 | depth 0.15 m | reverse complement strand
CCCGTCGCCCCCGCCCGCCGCTCACCCCGGGCCAAAGCCAAAGACGCCGCCAAGCGCAGCGAAGCCAGGCTCCCCGTCCGCAAGCACGGCGACCTGCTCAGCCACCTGTCCGCACTCGACCGGCAGACCGTCACCTTCAGCGGCCAGCACATCACCAAACTCACCGAGCCCACCCCCGTCCAGCGCCGGGTCTTCGAACTGCCCGGCGCCCCCATCCCCATCACCCTGAAGTAGCCAGCAGCAATCCCGCAGCTGGCCTTCACGCCCGCCATCAGCTCAGGTCAGCGCGCCGCCATCACCACCAAGATCACGTAAGTTCGGACTAGCCATCGACTGAGCGGCTCGCCTTCGACCGCCGGACCGGCGTTGTGCTGAACTGCTGCGGCGCCGCCGTCGGCAGCAAGCAGGCTGCCGGGTGGGCGGGCCAGGGCTTCGGGTGGCCGGCCGGCACCCGCAAGAGGACCTACCTCGTCTTTGATCCGACCTTGCCGCAGCCCGAGCCTGCCCGCTACGCGGGCACTGCTTCGCTCGACGGCATGACGACCCTCAAGTTCGCGGAGCAGGTGCCCGCGACGCGGTTCGGCAGCCAGACCCTGCCAGGCGCCCTGGTCGGGCTCAAGGACCAGGCTTCGGTAACCCTCGGCGAGTATTACCAGACCACCACGACGTCGTGGGTGGACCCGGTCACCGGCCAGGTGGTCGACACTGCGCAGGACGAGCAGCTGAGTCTGCGCAGCGGGGCCGGTGACCAGCCGCTTGAGCTGTTCGGCGGGAGCATCAGGATGCAGTCGCCCAGCGTGGCCGCCCTGGTGCGGTCGGCGCGGCGGCGCGACCGCCTGGTCAGGCTCGCCACCACGACCGGGCCAGTGGCCGCGTTGCTGGCGGGAATCATCCTGCTGGCCGTCGGCAGCGTCCTCGCGCTCGCGCGCACGGCGGGCGGCGAAGCCGCCGCGGACGAACAGCGTCACGCCGTCGCGACGCACGGCGATCTGGCCCAGCGCGCTCGCTGAACGCAAGCCCACTTGTCCGGCGAAACGGACGCGTGCTCTACTCGGTTCTGGACAGACTTACCGGGCCGTGGCCGACGGGCCTGGAGGTGAGCAGATGGGATCGCTGGGTTCTGGCGCCGCGCGGAGGAGAATCCGGGCTGGGTCGCGGTGATCGAGGCCGACGGCACCGAGCACACCGGCGGTGAGCTGCTCGGCCGGGTGCACCAGATTACCCGTGCGCTCCGGGCGCTTGGCCTGCAGCCGGGCGACGGGATCGCGGCCCTGCTGCCCAATGGCGCGGCGGCGGTAGAGATGTACCTGGCTGCGCTCCAGGCCGGCTGGTACCTGACCCCGATCAACTGGCACTTCACCGCGCCCGAGATCGCTGACATCATCGGCGTTCCCGGTGTCTCAGCTTCGAGCGGGCCGCTGCGACCGGGACGATCGTGCCGAGCACAGAGGGGAACGCGGCGAGCCGTACCCGTCCTTCGCGCAGCCCGACGTGGGCGGCCAGCTCTGATTCCGCGGCGTCCAGCCGGCCGATGATCTCCTCAGCGCGCTCGGCGAGGAGCCGGCCGGCCTCGGTCAGCCGCACGCCGCGGCCGGCCCGCTGCAGCAGCTGTGCTCCGGTCTCGGCCTCCAGCCGGGCAATATCGATGGCTGATCGATGGCTGGGCGTAGTTCAGGGCCCGGGCCGCGGCGGTCACGGAGCCGTACCTGGCTACGGCCACGAGCACGCGGAGTCTGGTCACGTCCAGCATCTGGCAACTATAGATTCCCTCGTTGTTCTTGGCGCATTCAATCAACCGGGCAGTTAGCTGGCCTGCGGAGCTGTACCGCGCAAGCGGACGACAGAAATCAGCAAGAACTCCTTGCGCTACGGGCATATTAGCTGCCTGCCCAGAGGCCCAGAGCGCTCATTTGAGGGCCGCTTCTCTGACCCCGGGCAGGCGGGCGACGATGGCTTACCGCACAGTTGTACCGCTGATTTCGCGGCTATATTCGATAGAAACGGGTGCCGGGGCGCCGCGCAGGATACTGCTGCGGTTTAAGTGAATATATAGCGAAAATTCGTGCGTTTCTAATTTGATGTCCCAGTATGAAAAAAGCCGGGCTGACGCGGGCTGCGTGCATCTGGGGGACGCGCGGGGACGCTGGTGGACGCGTTTACAAATGCGTGACATTCGCGTAATCGGCAGGTAGCAAAACGGGATAACGGTTGGTCGTGGTGAACGGTAAGCGCGAGTGCGGGCGCCATTTTGAATGGGCGTGCCACTGCGCAGACTAAACAATCAAGGAATGGTGATCATGAGCAAGCACGCCGAAGACAACCTTGCGGCAGCGCTCGACTGGATCCAGCAGGCCGCCGCGACCGGGAAGACATCCGCGCTGCGAACCGAGGCGGAGCCGGCTGAAGACGAACTGGTCGGCGCGCTGTTGCCGATAGTCCCGAGCGAGCACAAGACCGCGATCCTCGCGCACCACATCAGGAAGACGCTGAGCACCGCCAGGCCCGGCCCCGTGAACGGCGTTCCGCCAGCCGATCACGACACGTTCCGGTACGCCGACCCGTACACGGCTCGCTGTCCCGACTGCGACAACGAGACGGGCGCAGCGGCAGAGGCGCGCAGATTGGTGGGTCGCTGGGCCCAATGAGCTCAGGGCCGCGGGGCGGTCTCGTCCCGCGGCCCGCGCCCGGCCAGCAGCGGCGACTGCGGCATGCGGACCGTCGAGTCATCGCCCGCTGCCGAGCGCCCCCGCCGCCAGGCGATCCCGGACAGTGCCTCCAGCACCACCCGGTTGGCCAGGAACGCGGTGACCTGCGCGTGGTCGTAGGGCGGCGCGACCTCAACGACGTCCAGCCCGGCAACCGGGAGTTCCATGGCGATGCGGCGGACCGAGTCCAGCAGCTGGCGGCTGGTCAGTCCGCCGGGCTCGGGTGTACCGGTACCCGGCGCCATGCCGGGATCGACCACGTCGACATCGACGGACAGGAACACGCCGTCGCAGTCGTCAGTCGCGATCGCGAATGCCTCGGTGAGGCAGTCATCCAGGCCCCTGGCCACCACCTCGGTCATCTCATAGCTGCGCATCCGCTGGCCGGCCATCCAGTCCAGCGTCTCCGGCTCCGGCCAGTATCCGCGCAGGCCGATCTGCAGGAACCGGTCGCCCCGCACGGCACCAGACTCGATGAGGCGGCGCATCGGCGTGCCGTGCCCGTGCAGTGCGCCGAACTGGGTGTTGCCGGTGTCGGCATGTGCATCGAAGTGAATCATCGAGAGCCGTCCCCAGCCCACGTGCCGGGCCACGCCGGTCGCGTCCGGCAGGGCAACGGTGTGATCGCCGCCGAGTATCACCGGGATGGCGCCGCCGTGGCAGGCCCGGTGCACGGCCTGCTCGAGCCTGCGCAGCGACAGCTCGGTGTCGCCGGAAGGCATTTCCACGTCGCCCGCGTCCGTCACCCGGAGGTCGGTCAGCGGGTCCACGCCCAGGGCCAGGTGCGGCCTGGACCCGTCGTGCGGCAGGTAATCGGTGAAGCGGATCGCCTGCGGGCCAAACCGGGCGCCCGGCCGGTGCGATGTGCCGCCGTCGAACGGCGCGCCGATGATCATTATGTCGGCGCCTGCCCAGGAGGCGGGGTCGGCGAGATCAGCCCTGGGCACGCCGAGAAACGTGGCATCTGGTCCGTACATCCCGCCCAGTCGCGCCATGGCCCTACCTCCCGGATCGCCTTACCTTCCGGAGGTCGACGATACCGGCTCTGCTTCGCCGGCCGGGGAGCAACCGTGCGCCAGGGCGTTACCCGGAGCCGCGGCGTTACCTGCAGCCGCGGCGGCCCGGACCGGCATCGCGGGCAGCAGCCGGGCGAGCCAGCCGGGCAGCCACCAGTTCGCGCTGTGCAGCAGCTCCATGACCGCGGGCACCAGCACGAGCCGGACCAGCGTCGCGTCGATCAGCACAGCCACGGCCAGGCCGAGGCCGACCTGCTTGACCGAAACGTTGGCGCCCAGCACGAAGGACAGGAACACCACCACCATGATCGCCGCTGCTGCCGAGATCACCCGCGCGGTGCTGGACAGGCCGCGTGCTACCGCGACGGAGTTGTCGCCGGTGGCGTGGTAGGCCTCGCGGATCCGCGAGAGCAGGAATACCTCGTAATCCATCGACATGCCGAAGAGGATCACGAAGAGGAAGATCGGCACTCGGGTGGTCACCGGCATTCTCGCCGGGAACCCGAGCAGCTGCCGGCCCCAGCCGTTCTGGGTCACGATCACCAGCACGCCGTAGGCGGCGGAGATCGACAGCAGGTTCATCACCGCTGCCTTGAGCGCCACCGTCACCGACCGGAACACCACGGTCAGCAGCAGCATGGAGATCAGCACCACGATCGCGACCAGCCAGGGCAGCCGCTGGCTGACCACAGTGGCGAAGGACACATTTCCGGCATTGGGCCCGGTGACGTACGCGCGGATGCCGGTCCCGGCGGTTGCCCGCGGCAGCACCGTCCCGCTGATCCGGTTGACCACCGCATCGGTGGCCGGGTCCTGCTCGCCCGTGGCCGGGCAGGCGATCATCATGGCCGCCTTGCCATCTGGGCTCACGACTACCGGCGTCACGCTTGCCACGCCGGGTACGCCGCGAACCGCCGTGGCAAGCGCCGCCCCGCTCGCGGACCGGGACGGCAGCGTGGCCGCGATGATCAGCGGTGCATCGAACCCTGGCCTGAATCCCCTGGCTATCGCGGCGTAGCTGGCGTGGCCCATCGTCCCGCGCGCCTGCGTGGACCCATCAGGCATGCTCAGCTTCATGTCCAGGGCCGGCCCGGCGAGCGCGAGAATGGCGACGGCTGAGAGCAGGGCGGCGATCACCGGCCGGCGCTGGATGACCGCTGCGGATCGCCAGCGTCAGCTGGTCGCCGGAGTTGCGGTGGAAATGCGCGCTCAGCACCGACTGGCCGGGGTCGTTTGCCGCCGAGGCTGTTGTCCGCTGCCGCGCCGAATCGCATCCACAAGGTGATCAGGCAGGCCACCCCGGCGATCCAGGCGATCAGGGTGAGCCAGCGGTGCCGGTAGCACGCCCGCCCGATCCCGCCGAGGAGGCCGACGCGCTGGGAAGCTGGTCTCAGTGACATGGTCAATCTCCCAGGAGCAAGGGGTAGTGCTGTCACCGTCCATCGTCGTGATCATCGGGTCCGGCCGCGTCCTGCGCTGGGAGGCACCTGCGGGGCGCGATACTCGCCCGGGTGTACTCCGGCTGAAGTACGTCAGGCGTGCTCGCCGGGATAGGCGAGGCCGCATTCGCAGGCGATCATGACGACCTGCGCCCTGTCCCGTGCGCCCAGCTTGGTCATGGCCCGGCTGGCGTGCGTCTTCGCAGTCAGCGGGCTGATGGCCAGCCGGCCGGCGATCTCGTCGTCGTCGTGCAAGGATGTGGTGCCGTGAAGCGGACCATGCCGGGCGGCGCAGCGCCGCGAGCCGGCCATCCGGCCGCGCCGCCGTCCCCCGTGGCGGATAACCGCAAGCACGGGACCACTGCGTGGGAGATCACCAACCAGGGCTCGTCCGATGCGATCGAGGGGTACGCCGATCACGGCAGCGTGCTGCCAGGCGATCCGCACCTGCTGGAAGGGCCAGGGCAGTGATTTCGCTCGGTCACGGCGAGCACTATTCGCAGTCGGCGCGCGCCGCGCTGCTGCAGGCCAGCGACCGCGGCACGAACCGCGCGTTGCCCGGTGCCAATGCGATCTTCCGGCACATCAGGCCCGCCTCCTCGCCGCTGGGCGGGTACCGGGTTGCGATCTGCTGCAAGGTCGCGACGGACGCGCAGGTCCATCCGGCCGGCGTGCTACTCGCGCCGGGCAGCTGAGCGGCGACCCGGCGATGGCCCTTGATGACCTGGACAAGCGGATCGTTGCCGCGCTTGTGGGCGACGCCCGCGCCACCTACGCGGAGGTCGGCACGCAGGTAGGACTGTCGGCTTCGGCGGTCAAGCGCCGGGTCGACCGGCTGCGGGCTTCGGGCGCGATCAGGGGGTTCTCGGCCAGGGTCGACCCGTCGGCGCTCGGCTGGACGACCGAGGCCTATGTCGAGATCTTCTGCCGCGGCCGCACGTCGCCCGCCGACATCGCCGCGGCCATCGGCAAGTTCCCTGAGGTGACAGATGCCTGCACGGTGACCGGCGATGCTGACGCGCTGCTGCACATCAGGGCCGCGGACGTGCGGCACTTCGAGCAGGTCGTTGAGCGAATCGGCGCCGAGCCGTTCGTGGTCAGGACCCGCAGCGTGATCGTGCTGTCCCGGCTGGTCAGCCGGCCGGAAATGCCGGGACCCGGCGCCGAGTTATGACACCACCCCGGCTGCGAAGTTCGCCGGGATCTCGGCTGACCGGCCATTTTTCCGTCCCGGATTCCGATACAGTCGGGCCATGTCCGAGCGCGACATCGATCCTTCCGGCGGCGCTCACCGGCCTACCAGCACCGGTGAGTTCCGCGCCACGCCCGACATCTCGGCCAGCACCGCCCAGTTCCGGGCGTTCGCTGCGGGGAACGAGACCGACGCACGGCGCCCGTGGGCGATGCGAGCGCCCCGCCGTAAAGTCGCGGCGCTGGCGGCCGTCGTCGTCGGCGTTGCCGTCGTGCTGGTCATCATCGCGATCCTGGTCCTGAGCCACTGACCTGTGCTCTCGCCGGGTAGACGGCCGGGCGTGCGCAGCCGAGTCAGGAGCGGCCCGCCGGGTCGGCGTGCCGCATCTCACTAACGGCCCCGGTTTCATGCTTGTATCAGGGCCATGACCGCTGCTCCGGATCACGAGGAGCGACATCGGCTGACCGCGTTCGGGGGCCTGGCCGCGCTGTCCCTCGATGCGCTGTCCTCGGTGGCCTATGGTCCCGAGGCGATCGTGGTCGTGCTGGCCGCGGCCGGAACCGCGGGCCTGGCCTACACGCTGCCGGTGACGACCGCGATTGTCGTCCTGCTCATCGTGCTGGTGATCTCCTATCGCCAGGTAATCGCCGCGTTTCCTGGCGGCGGCGGCGCGTACGCGGTGGCCGGCCGGCATCTCGGCCGGCAGCCGAGCCTCATCGCGGCGGCCTCGCTGATCGTGGACTACGTGCTGAACGCCGCCGTGGGGGTGTCGGCCGGCGTCGCGGCGCTCACCTCCGCGTTCCCGGCACTCTACGGGTCCCGCGTCTGGCTCTGCCTGGCCGTTCTCGCGGCGATCACCGGCATCAATCTGCGGGGCGTGGCGGAGTCAGCGCGGGTCTTCATCGTGCCGACCGTCGCGTTCATCGTCGCGATGGCCATCGTGATCGCCGGCGGCCTGCTGCGGTCGCATCCGGTGATTCCGCCGACCGGTCATGTCTCGCAGGTGGCCGAATCGATCGGCATCCTGCTCCTGCTGAAGGCGTTCGCGTCCGGCTGCTCGGCGCTGACCGGCGTGGAGGCGATCGCCAACGCAGTGCCCGAGTTCCGGCAGCCGCGTGCCCGCCGGGCCCAGCGCACCGAGCTGTGGCTCGGCATCCTGCTCGGCGTCATGCTGCTCGGCATCGCCGTCCTGATCCGCAAGTTTCATGTCCCGCCGTCGGCGACGCAGACAACGCTGTCGCAGCTGACCGCGGTTGCCGTGGGGCATGATGTCGTCTTCTACGCAATCCAGCTGATCACCACGGTCTTGCTGGCGCTGGCCGCGAACACGTCCTTCGGCGGCCTGCCGGTGCTGGCAAGCCTGCTTGCCCGCGACAACTTCCTGCCGCACATGTTCCGGCTGCGGGCCGACCGCCAGGTATTCCGCTACGGCATCAGCGTGCTGGCAGTGCTGGCCGCGATCCTGCTCGTCTTCGCCCGGGGCAACACCCTGGCCCTGGTGCCGCTGTTCGCCATCGGCGTCTTCGTCGGCTTCACGCTCTCCCAGGTGGGCATGGTGCGGCACTGGCGGGAGCAGCGGGGCGACGGCTGGGCCCGGCGCGCGTTTATCAACGGGCTGGGCGCGGTGCTGACCACAGCTGCCCTGGCGATCGAGCTCGTCAGCAAGTTCACCGAGGGCGCCTGGCTGGTCGTGATCGTGATACCGCTGCTGGTGCTGATGTTTGACCGGGTGCACGCCGTCTACGGCCGGATTGGCGCCCAGCTGAGCCTGGGTCAGCAGCCGCCGACGCCGCAGCTGCACAATTCCCTGGTCATCGTTCCGGTTGGCGGTTTGTCCCGGCTGACGGCGGAGGCGATCTCCGCGGCGCTTTCGCTGGGCGACAAGGTCATCGCCGTGACCGTCTGTTACGCCGATCCCGAGGACGAGAAAGCCGACGCGGACTTCCGGCATGGCTGGGAGCAATGGCAGCCAGACGTGCCGCTGATCACGCTGCACAGTCAGCACCGGGCGCTCGGTCCGCCGGTCGTCGAGTACCTCCGCAAGATCGAGGACGATGACCGGTACCGCCGGCTCGTCGTCCTCATCCCGGAGGTGATGCCTGTCCACCCGTGGGGGCGTCTGCTGCACAACCAGCGCGGTTTCGTGCTCGAGCGGGCAATCCAGCGCGGCACGGTCAACGTTGTCATCTGCAGGCTCCGCTACCGGCTGGCGGCAGTAGCCGGTGCGCCGCCGGAGTAACCGGCCCGCAGGAGACGGCCATGCGCACGCCAGCCAGTCCTGGCGCTGCGGCTGCGGCTGCGGCTGCGGCTGCACTGAGGCTGACATCCAGCTGGTCGTTGTCGATGTTCATCCTGACGCGGCCCCAGGTCTCATTGTGGCCGCCCTGGTACTGGTGGATCCGCTGATGGCCGGCCCACAGGCCGGCGGGCAGGTAGGAACTCGAGGCGGTGGCGCGGCCGTCCCAGTCCGCATAGTCCATGACGGCAGGCTCGGTCATCGTGCCGGCCGCGCTGACCAGGTCCCCGATGTTCGAGAAGGATTCGTAGATTCCTGCCCGGTAGCCCTCGGCGCGCAGCTGGCTGTCCCAGGCGCCCAGGAAGCCGGTCACCTGCTTACCGCATCCTGCGTAGGCTTCCATGTCGTAGATCAGCGGCGTGCCGGGCGGGATGCCGAGATTTCGCGCCTGGGTGGCAGCGTCGGCCGCGGCGGCGGCGCCCTGCGCGGCTGCCTTCCGCGGCTTAATGGCGGCATTGCCGTTCTTGTTCAGCATGCAGGTCGCCTGCAGTCCTACGTAGAACGGGAAATAGTGCCAGCCTCTTGCCCGGATGGCGGAAATCCAGCCGGCGGTGAGGTTGGCCTGCGCGCAGGCCTGGTTGATCCCGCCGATGTAGATGCCGACTGCGCGGTACCGAGAGGCCAGCCAGCTGTTCATCGCGGCGGCGGATGGCGCGGCGCAGGTGTCGAAGCCCTGGCCGTGGAAATAGCCCTGCGGTGACCCCAACGGCAGCGAGCGGGCCTGCATCAGCGGCACGGCCCGGGCCCCCGCGCCGATCCGGATGGTGGCGCTGATCGCGGTCGCCAGCGCCTCGTTACTGCCGTAGGACACGCTGACCTCGACGCCTGCCGCGGGCAGCACGTCGATGATCGTGTGCGTGATGGCGGAGTCCAGGTTGGTCCTGGCCGGCCGGCCGTCGATGGTGACCGGCCGGGTCGCCTCCCGCACGTCCGGGCTCTGCGGATTGGCAGGCTCCAGCTGCACTGCCTCGGTCTTGCCGCGCAGTCCGGCCGGGCAGGACGAGTCCGGCCCGGCCGTGCCCAGGTACACGGCATGCACGTCCAGCCGCGGGCAGGCGAACGGCTGCCGGGCAAGATTCACCACCGGCCATGACGAGGGCACCTGGAGCCGCACACCGGAGAAGGTCACAGTGTGCCAGGCCGAGCCCGCAGCCGAGCCCTGCGCCGCGAGTGGCGCAACGGCCGAGCCGGCTACTAAGACAGCTATGACAATGGGCGCAACAGCGGCAAATCTTCGAAATCCCATACTGCAATCGTGACGCGCCGCGCGGTCGGGGGAAAGGGCTTTGAGGTAACTCTAAGCAGTTGTTTGATAGCTGGGTGTCACGCTAACCCCGCTACGCGGCTTGGTCGCCGTGGGCGGCATCGTTGGAGCCGTGGGCAGTGTCGTTGGATTAGTCCTCGTCGGGGCCGGGCTGGAAGCGATAGCCCATGCCGGGCTCGGTCAGCAGCCAGCGCGGCCGGGCCGGATCGGGCTCGAGCTTCCTGCGTAGTTGCGCCATGTACAACCGGAGGTTTCCGGTCGCATCGCCGTAGCCGGGCCCCCAGACCTCGGTCAGCAGGTGCTGCTGGCTGAGCAGCTTGCCGGGATGGCGCAGCAGTACCTCAAGCAAATGCCACTCGGTGGGGGTCAGCCGGATGTCGCCGCCCGCTGGCTCCCGCATTACCCGCCTGGCGGCCAGATCGATGGTCAGGCTGCCCAGCCGGATCTGCGGCTCGTCGCCGTCGCCGGCGGCCCGCCGGCTAACCGCGCGCATCCGGGCGAGCAGCTCGTCCATGCCGAACGGCTTGGTGACGTAGTCGTCCGCGCCGGCGTCGAGGGCCTCGACCTTGTCGGTGCTGTCCACCCGGCCGGACAGCACGATGATCGGCGCGTCGGTCCAGCCGCGCAGGCCCTGGATGACCTCGACTCCATCCAGATCCGGCAGCCCGAGGTCCAGAATCACCAGGTCGGGCGGATGCCGGGCGGCACTCTCCAGCGCCTGCGTGCCGGTCCCGGCCGTATCGACGTCGTACTGGCGCACCCGCAGGTTGATCCGCAGCGCCCGGAGGATCTGCGGTTCATCATCGACGACCAGGACCCGAGTCACCTCATCACCGTGTCACGCTCAGCTGCCAGTTGGCTCCCCGATTGCGGGGAGGGCTGGCGGATTCTCGGCAGCCTGGTGCCCGTCGGCCCCCTGTTCGCGCGGCTCCCGTTCGCGCGGTTCGGGCTCGCGCGGCAGCGGCCGCGCGGGTCCTGGCGCCGCGGGGAGGGACAGCGTCATCGTCAGGCCGCCGCCTGGCGTGTCTTCGGCCCCCAGCGTTCCGCCCATCGCC
>OCTA010005485.1_pt1 | contig 10969 bp, 7 predicted proteins | sample 1538991 | NCBI WGS metagenome assembly OCTA01 (sample SAMEA3539302, study PRJEB22396) | soil metagenome | biome: tundra; feature: field; material: soil | place: USA | collected 2010-05 | depth 0.15 m | reverse complement strand
GGCGTCGTTATTCTTTGCGTATTCCAACACTTCTTGCGGATTCATTCGTCCTCCAATGGGGAGTGGATGCGTGGGAATGCCTTAAGTAGAGCAGATGGTGTTTAGCATAGCGAAACCGGAAGGCTGGGGTCAAGCGCCGAACGCAGCGCTGTTACGGAATTTCCGCCCATCGAATCGATAGATCTTCTAAACTGGGATTTCTCGTGAAACCCCGATCGCGAATCCCCGTCCTGGTGGGGATAAAGCTCCTGCACACGGCGATTTGGTTCTTCTTCGCCGGATGCATCGTGGCGATTCCCGTTGCTGCCGCACGGGGCCGGTTTCGATGGGCAGCCGTCCTGACTGGGCTGGTACTGGTCGAGTGCGCGATCCTCGCGGTGAACCGGCGCCGTTGCCCGTTGACCGATCTGGCAGGCCGCTACACAGAGGAGCGCACGGATAACTTCGACATCTACCTGCCGCTTTGGTTGGCCCGGCGCAACAAAACGATCTTTGGGACGATCTTCGCCGTCGGAGAATTGTTCTTGCTGTGGCGGTGGTTGATTTCTGGCCGGTAAGCCTGCTTCGCCGGGCGCATGCGTCAGCCGCCCGATTCCCGCCGCTGAAGCCACCGGCGAAGAGACTCCTGCGTCTCACCGGATCTGCGGCCCGCCAGGAGACTCTCCACGCTGATATCTTCATCCAGATCCGGCCAGTGGATCCCCTCGCCACGCGCGATGAGACGCCAGTTGCCGCGCTCCGTTGCTGTCCCGTGTGCCAAACGCGGGAACCAGGCGAGTGGCACCGTGATCGTCCTGCCATCCGCCAGGTCCACAACCAGAGCGTCGTCGCTTACACTGTGGGCCAGTGCTTCCCTGAGTTCAGTCCCCGAAGTACTCATGCCATGACCTAAAACTTCGCCCTTCCCTCTTCCCGCTCCACGTGCACGTGGGGAGGCTCATCCCGGTCCGCCGAGTAAAAGAACAACCGGTATGGCCCCGCGTGAAGAACGGTTGGCAACCATCCCAGTCTACACGCGATTCGCAGGCGGCAGGAAGCCCTAACCCGCGCTCGGTTGCAGGAAGGCCTCGATCTCCTGCACCTCCTCTGGACTGAGCCGGAAGTCCGCGGCGCCGATCACGCCCTCCACCTGCTTCGCCGAGCGCATGCCGACGATGGCCGCCGTCACCGCCGGATGGCGCAGCGTCCACGCAATGGCCACTTCGCCCGGCGTGCGGCCGTGCCGCTGGCCGATGGCGCGCAGCAGTTCGGCCAACTCCAGATTGCGGGTGAGCCGCGGCTCCTGGAAATGCGGCGTAAGGCGGCGCCAATCGTCAGCGGGCATGGCGGCGACGCGTTCGCGCGTCATGGCGCCCGACAGCAGGCCCGACTTCATCGGGGAATACACAATCACGCCGATGCCATGCTGCTGGGTGTACGGCAGAACCGTCTCTTCGATTTCACGCGCGAGCATCGAATAGGGCGGCTGCAAGGACGTGATGGGCGCGATGGCTTGCGCGCGGCGCAGGTGGTCCACATTGAAATTGGATACGCCGATCCAGCGCACTTTGCCCTCGCGCTGAAGCTGGGCCATGGCCGTCCAGCCTTCCTCGATATCCTCTTCCGGCTCGGGCCAGTGAATCTGGTAGAGGTCGATGGTGTCCAACTGGAGGCGGCGGAGGCTGGCTTCGACTTCGCGGCGGATGGAGTCCGCCTTCAGGCTCTTGCCGATTTCGCGGCGCTCGTTCCACACGCGCTCGCACTTGGTGAAGACGAACGGTTTGCGGGAGCGGCCCTTCAGCGCGCGGGCCACCACTTCTTCGGAATGGCCCAGGCCATAGACCGCGGCCGTGTCGACCCAGTTGACGCCCGCGTCCAGCGCGGCGTGGATGGCCGCCACGGATTCGTCATCGTCCTGCGGTCCCCAGCCGAAAGCCCAACCGCCGCCGCCCATCGCCCAAGCGCCGATGCCGATGGGCGTGATGTGCATGTCGCTGTTGCCTAATTGCTTGGTCTGCATGTCCGCTATTTATGATAACGGCTGGCGCATCACTGCTGAACCATGATGGAAACCCCGGTTTGCGTGGATACGCCGCCGATCGTCGCCACTACCGGGGCATCGCCCGACGGCAGACTCGGCACCGTCACGTTGAACTGATAGAGTCCCGATTCGACCAAGCCGGCGAATTGCACATTCGCCGTCACGCCCCCGATGGTGAGCGTGACCTTATTCGTCAGGGGCTCCGCCGTAGTCACCAGGTTGGCAGTGGGCAGCGCCGGATTGGTGGGGCCGAATCCAGTCCCGTACAGCAGGATGATTTCGCCCGGCTGTGCCGGCGTGGTGGTCACGCCCGCGATCAGACCGGGCGCGCCCAGATAGCTGTAATTGGCATGTTCCGCCGCCACATACTTGCCGTTGGCAAAGGCGAAGAACGCTGGCGCAAACTGCTGCTTCTGCGCCGTGAAGCTGTTGCTTTTCTGCCCGGCCGCGGTCACCACGACCTGGACGGCGCCGGTCGTCGCATCGTCGGGCGCGAGCACATTGATCTGCGTCGGGCTGATGTAGTTCATGTACGCCGGGACGCCGTTGATGGCGACCGACACGCCATCGAGTGAGGTCGGCAGCAGCCCGTTGGCGAAGCTGCTCGATCCCCAGTTCGCGGTGTTTGCGGACAGGTTCGTGCCGAAAATGGAAACCCAGGTAGCCGATGCGAAACCGGACTGAAAGCTTCCTCCGTTCAACACGCCCGTGATAGTGCCGGCTGGCTGCGTACCTTGCACGACGAGCGTCAACGTAATAGACGCCGGGCTGCCGGCCGCCCCTGCAGCGGCGATCTGCACGTTGCCGGTATAGGTTCCGGCCGCCAGATTGGCCGGGTTTACCGATACCGACAGGGTGGCGGGTGCGCTGGCGGACGCAGGCGACACGCTAGCCCAAAACACACTGGACGACGCAGTCCACGATAGCGCGCCCGCGCCGCCGGTGGTGATCGAAACGCTCTGCGCGGCTGGAGCCGTGCCGCCCACTGTGTAATTAAAATTGAGTGCGGCCGGCGTCACCCCCAGCGTCGACGTAGACGCAGCCACCGTAAGTGTGACCGCGACCGATAGCGGGCTATTGGACGCGCCCGAAGCGGTTATCAGAACAGTGCCGCTGTAGCTCCCCGCGCTCAGAGCCGCGGGCGAGACAGACACGGTAAGGGTCGCAGGCGCTGTGCCCGATGCCGGTGACACACTCAGCCATGACTGACTTGCCGTGGCGGCGAAGGTGAGCGTTCCGCTTCCGCTGTTGGTGATCTGGATGGATTGCGCCGCGGGCACCGCGCCACCCGCTGTGTAGGCGAATTGCAGGCTCGATGGCGTCCCGGCGAGGGTGGGGCCGGGCACGGCCGCCATGATGGTGATGGCATCGGTCCCCGTCGTTGCTTTCACTATGATGGTGAGCAAGCCGGTCAGGGACGCGGGCAGCATCGCGGAAATCGACGTACCGGTCCACGACGACACTTGCAGGGCAGTTTGCGTCGTGGAGCCCACCGGGTTCGCCAGTACCTGGCAACTGGTGCATTGGTCGCCAAAGTCGTATCCCGTGATCGTGATCGTGCCACCTGAACTGACAATTCGTCCGGGCGCGCTGGTCAGCGGGCCAACACCACTCGCATAAATGTCGGCGCCGATCTTACAGCGCGCCGCCGAGAAGTAACCCACACCTTCGGCGAGCGAGGCGCAGTTGGTGGTACCCAGCGATGAGCTGGTCGCCTGATAGTCGCCCGTCCCGCTGACGAAGTCGGTATAAAACACGATCCCGGTATCGCCGCCATTCGTCAGCGCAACAGTTCCCCATTGAACGGCGGTCAAATCCGTGACGTAGGCGCCGCTCTGGTTCTGCATGGCGAAGAATATTCCGCCGTCAATGGACAAAAAGGGGTCTTTGGCGGGCGTTCCGCCGACGGACTTCCAATCCGAAGTGCCCGCCAGAAAGGAGCGCACGATGAGGCCGGTGTCCTGTGTGTCGCTGGTTACGTTGGCAATTCCCGCGGCATTGCATTCGAATGTTCCCAGGGTTGTGTTGGTGAAAACGGATGGGTCCACGTGGCAGTAAGGGACAATCTGGGTCGGCGTGGAGTCCGGCAGGGCAAAGCCCAGCGCGGCGCTGGTCACGGAGACGAGGCCATCGCTGGCGTTGTTGAGTTGGGTACTCGCCGACAGGCTTGACACATAGGCGCCGGCGTTGCCGATAATGGCCAGCGTGTTGACTCCGCGGAGATCGTCGCCGCGCTGGTTCCAAGTTGCCAGGTTCCACAAGAACGAACTACCCGGGACCAACTCAGCGCTCTGTGTTCCGGCCTCAGCGGTAAGGATGGTCGCATCGTTGCCGGCCACGAATGACCCGAAGTTCGGCGTGGCAATCAAGATCAGGTCTCGCACCAAGGTGGTCGCCGGCGGAGTGGCCGTCTCGCTGGGTTGCAGTCCTGCCAGGTACGCCCTGGCGATCAGCCCGCCCATACTGAACGCAACCAAGTCTATTTGGGGAACCTGGTCGCCATTGCCGTACTTTATGGAATTCAGGTAGGTGCCCAGATCGTTGCCTAGCACTTCTATGGTTTGGTTAGGATCCACGACGCAGTTATCGAAGAAATACACCACCGGAACGCCGTCGGACACCAGGTACTGCGCAAGATTCCCAAAGGTATCCGACGAACTGCTCGATACGGTGCACGTGCCCGTGAAGCCGGTTTCCCATCCATTCAGCAGCACCACGGGAGGCCGGGTGGCGCCGGATGGCACCGTTTGCCTGGGCTTCACGACGATCGCTAATGTAGTGACGCGCTCCTCACCCGCTTCGCTGGTGGCTGAGAGCTTGGCTGTATACTCGCCGGGTTTCGTTCGTGGCGGCGCCGCCAGTAGCACCCGATCGTGGGCGCGGTTCGGCCCGGCCACCAGGGCGCTCGATTCCGCGCCATCGATGTCGCCGTCGATAGCCAGGCGCAGGTTTGTGGCTTTCAGCAGGAAGTCGAGCGTCTCGGGCGGCGCGGCAATCTGTACGGATTCGCCCACCCGCATCTCGTAGCGGGTTTGCTCTACCGCCAGAGGGTGGATCCCGGCGGCCTGGCAGACGGCGCCGCATAGCATCAGCGCGACCACCCACAGGGAGTTACAGCGAAGGAATTGCGGCACGCAGGCAAGCCTCTGGATTATCGTCCAAGAGTTAAAGACGAACGGCGCTCCCGAAACGCGCAGGCCGGTTTTTGGTCGTGGGGCAGGACACCTCCAGTCCTGCGGCCGACGTCCACGTCGGCCTTTTCGTGTTGGGCGATGGCAGCGGGTCCTGGAGGACCCGCGCAGACCTGGAGGTGCTTATGTATCGAATCGTGTGCGCGCTTCTCCTATTGACACCGTGCGCCGGCGCCCAGACCGGGCATTTGTTATTGCGGAAACCGGCGCTCAGCGGGACACAGATCGTGTTTTCCTACGCGGGCGATTTGTGGAGCGTCGCGCGCGAGGGGGGCGACGCCAAACGGCTCACCACGGCGCCGGGGGTGGAGACCGACCCGGTGTTTTCGCCGGATGGATCGACGATTGCCTTCACGGGCGAATATGACGGCAACGTGGATGTCTTCGTCATGCCTGCCTCGGGCGGCATGCCGCGGCGGCTGACCTATCATCCGGGGCGGGACGCAGCAGTCGGCTGGACGCCGGACGGCAAGCGTGTGCTGTTCGTCTCGGCGCGCGCGGTTCCCAACGATGGCGCCAGGCTTTACACGTTGCCGGTGGAAGGCGGCGGACTGCCCGAAGAATTGCCGCTGCCGATCGCATTAGAGGGATCGTATTCCGCCGACGGCTCGCACCTGGCTTACGTGCCGCTGTTTCAGTGGCAGGAGGCGTGGAAGCGGTATCGCGGCGGGCAGACCAAGAAGATCTGGATCGCCAACCTGGCGGATTCGAGCATCGTCAAGATCCCTCGGGAACAATTCCAACGACTTCAACCCCATGTGGGCCGGCGACCGGATCTACTTTCTTTCCGACCGAGAAGGGCCGGTGACGTTGTTCTATTACGACACCAAGACGAACAAGATCACACGCGCCATTGCCAACCACGGGCTGGACTTCAAGTCGGCTTCCGCGGGACCGGGCGCGATCGTGTACGAGCAATTCGGCGAGTTGCACCTGTACGACCTGAAAACCGGGCAGACCAAGGCCGTGGCCGTTACGCTGGCGGGCGATCTGCCCGAACTGCGGCCGCATTATGTAAACGTCGCCAAGCGGCTGCGGAATGCCGATATCTCGCCAAACGGGGCGCGCGCGGTGTTCGAGGCGCGCGGCGAAATCCTGACGGTGCCGGCGGAGAAGGGCGATCCGCGCAACCTCACGAACAGCACTACGGCGATGGAGCGCGAACCGGTGTGGTCGCCCGATGGGCAGAACATCGCTTATCTATCGGACGAATCGGGCGAGTACGCGCTGGATATCGTCAATGAGGTTGGCACGGCGAAGCGGCAAAGATCCCGTTGGGCAAGGCGTGCTACTCCACGCCGCGATGGTCGCCGGACGGCAAGAAGATCGCCTACCTGGACAACCACAGTCACCTGTTCTACGTGGACCTCGCAGCGAAGAAGCCAGTGTTGGTGGAGACTGACTATTACTACAACGGCAACGGCCTGGCGCCCGCGTGGTCGCCGGACAGCCAGTGGCTGACATATTCGAAGACGCTGAAGAGCCACATGGCGGCGATCTACCTCTACTCGCTCGCAGACGCTAAAAGCACGCAGGTCACAGACGGCATGAGCGACGCCGAGAATCCGGTGTTCGACAAAAACGGCAAGTACCTGTACTTTACCGCCAGCACCAATTCGGGTGTGGCTATGCAGCCGGATATCGAGAGCTTTTCGCGGCCGGTCACAGCGAGTGTGTATTTGCTTGTGCTCGCCAAGAGTGAAGCGTCTCCGCTGGCGCCGGAAAGCGACGACGAAAAGAAGAAGGACGAGCCTAAGAAAGACGACGCCAAGAAAGATGAGGCGAAGAAAGACGAGGCCAAGAAAGACGACAAGGACAAGAGCGCCGAGAAGGTGGAGGTTAAGGTCGATCTGGAGAACATCGGCCAGCGCATTCTGGCGCTTCCGATCCCACCCGTCCGGTACGTGGGTCTTGAGGCCGGCAAAGCGGGAATCGTTTATGCCATCGAAATGCCGGCGCCTTCGCCGCAGGCGCCGCCGGTCTTCACGGTCCATCGCTTCGATCTGGGCAAGCGGAAGACGGACGTAGTCATCGGCGGCGTCAAGAGCTTCCAGGTATCGTTCACGGGTGAGAAGATGCTGTACCAGCAGGACGACAAATGGACCATCGCCGAACCGCCCCCCATCCCTGAAGGTCCCGACGGGCCGCCGCCGAAACCGGGGAACGAGAAGACGCTTAAGACTCAGGATCTGGAAGTAAAGGTAGACCCGCAGGCGGAGTGGAAGCAGATGTTCCACGAAGTGTGGCGCATCGAGCGCGAATTCTTTTACGATCCGCACCATCACGGGCTCGATCTGCAGGCCGCCGAGGAGCGCTATGGCGTGTACCTGAACGGCCTGGCGTCGCGCGACGACCTGAACTACCTGCTCACCGAGATGCTGGGCAACATGACCGTGGGGCACATGTTCCTGGGCGGCGGCGACCGGCCGGAGGTCAAGCACGTTCGCACAGGGCTGCTCGGAGCGGACTACAAGATCGAGAACGGACGCTACCGTTTCGCGCGCGTTTACGACGGCGAGAACTGGAATCCCGATCTGAAGGTGCCGCTGACGCAACCGGGCGTGAACGTGACGGCGGGTGAATATTTGCTGGCGGTGAACGGACGGGAACTCCGCGCCTCCGACAGCGTTTACAGCTTCTTCGAGGCGACCGCCGGGAAGACCACGCTGCCTAAGGTGGGGCCGGACCCATCGGGAGCGAATGCGCGCGAAGTGAAGGTAGTGCCGGTGGACGACGAAGCCGGCCTGCGGCACCTGGCCTGGATCGAGGATAACCGCCGCAAGGTCGATCGGATGACCGGGGGCCGCGTGGCCTACATCCACATGCCCGATACATTCTTCGGCGGCTACACCAGCTTCATGCGCTACTTTTTCGCGCAGGTGGACAAGGACGCGGCGATTATCGACGAGCGCTTCAATCACGGCGGCGCGCTGGCCACCGACGTCATCGAGTATCTGCAGCGCAAGCTGATGAGCGTGGCCACGGCGCGCGACGGAGCGGACTTCCTGCAGCCGCAGGGCGCGATCTTCGGTCCGAAGGTGATGATCATCAATCAATTCGCGGGCTCGGGCGGCGACGCCATGCCGTGGTATTTTCGGCGCGCGGGGGTGGGCAAACTGATCGGCGAGCGCACCTGGGGAGGCTTGGTCGGGCTGAACGGATATCCCGAGTTGATGGACGGCGGTGTAGTGATGGCACCGAGCGTGGCGATCTGGAATCCCAACGGAACTTTCGATGTGGAGAACCACGGCATCCCGCCGGATATCGAAGTTGAATACGACCCGGCGGCAGTACGGCAGGGGCACGATCCACAGTTGGAGAAGGCCGTCGAGGTGGTGATGGAGGAGTTGAGGAGCAATCCTCCACCGGTGCTGAAGAGGCCGCCGTATCCCGACTATCAGAAGAAGTAGAGAATCGTCACTCGTTGGAGATCGTCGCCATGCTGCCGTCCAATTTCGTCAGTGTCACGGTGAACTTCTCGTTGTATGTCTGTGCGAGATCCTGTAAAACACTCAAGGCCGCCGCCTCGCCCAGTTGGATAGAAGTATCGGTGTCACTGCGCCAGTGTATGCCGGCGTGTATGCCGTGACCAAAACTGATGTTGTGCGCTATCTTGTTTAGCTCGCCGTTAACGGTGATCTGTCCGGCATCGGCGCCCGTGTAATTGTTTAGCGCCGTTCCGTCGCTCGACGGCGCCATTGGTTTTGGGATCACGAAACCGCCATCGAAGAAAAACTTCAAAACGGTGATGCAGGCGCCGGCCACCGTTCCGTGTCCCGTGGGATAGGCGGGGTGGGTGGGCGAACCCTCCGGGAAGGCTTGAGAAAGAAAGTAACTGTTGTTCGCCTTAAAGCTGGCCATGACCGCGTTAGAGTTCAAGACGGTCGGGCTAAGCTGACCCTCGATCGAGTCGCCCTGACCTGTCTTTTCCGAGTACACGATTGCGCCGCCCGATTCCGGGCGATGGCGCAGATGCACAAACCACTTCTGGTACCACACTACATTGAGCGCTTCCCTGGCTACCGCAGTGAGTGTCCCCGCGACATCCGGCCCCCCCAACGTGCCAAATCCGTTTTGGGTCTTGGACGTGTTGTAGGGATTGCCGGGGTTCGGAGGCGCGGGCTTGCCGCCGTTGATCGTGTTCAGGACCAGGAACGCCGTGAAGTAGGCCTGAAACAGCACGTCGACGTGCGTATACGCGGCCAGTCCGCGGCCGTTATGCAGAAAGACCGGCGTGTCCGGCTGCAACTGCAAACCCGTGGAAATGCCGTTCTGCACTTGCAGGAAAGTGACCGGATCTTTCATGAAATCGGTTGACTGGGAAGTTGTGTATTTCTGAATTATCGGCAAGGCGCCCATGGAGGTGTTCTGGATAAGAAACTGTGAGATATATGGGCCGACCGTCTCGCCTTCGAAGCCGCCGCGGAACAACAGGTCCGGCGTAACCTGGTTATGAGTGTCTCGCGGTCCTATGTAAGCGGGCATGGAGGACAATTCACCTGCCGCCTGCGCGGCTACGGCATTCGAGGCGTACGCGGTAAACGCCACATCCCGCAACAACGAAGCCCAGTATAGTTCCACCAGCTCCGTAGCGTACGCCTCGCTCGCCAAGGCGGGCGCGGGCGGTACCGGAAATTGGCTGCTGTCCAAGCATCCCAGATAGAAGGCCAAACCGCCCTGCGGACCGTTGAGTGTGCGCGGGCCGCCCAGCGTAATCGCCTCGAAATCGGCCGGAGCGCCGCTGTCCAGAGCTTTTTTGAACGTTCGGTAAGCAGCCAGATCCACCAGGCCAATTCCCGCTTGCAGAATCCCTTTCGTATAGGTTCCGCACTTATCGGAGTAGCGGCTTTCGTCTCCATTATCGATTTGCGCTGGTGCTGGCGGAAATGCGTCTTTTCCGGCCAGATATGTCCGTAACGCGAAGGATCGCGGGATGCGATGATGGTTTGCAGGCGTTATGCTCATTTTTTTCGTCTCCTTGGGGCGGTGCGCTCTTCGTGCCGTCTCTATATAGTGAATCGGTGGCGGAATTCGTTACAAGCGCGCCCGGGAGTATTTCAATGCGTTCGAAGCCGCGCCCGTCTTATGCGAAGATGCCGGTGGCCTCACGAAGACCCGCAGCGCATGCCCAATGGCGTACAATCGCCAGATGGCCGCGCCCACCGATCGTCTATCCGGCACGTTCTGGCTCCTGTTCCTGTACGACGTCTGCGAGGAGATCAGGCTGGAGGAACTGCGCGTCATTCTGGGGGCGCAGCCGGCCGGACGCGAACCCAGTTTCCGGCGGCCCACGCCCGAATACGTGCGGTTTGAGAAGCCGCCGGTCGTCGAGTACCTGGAGCCCTTGCCACTCGAAAGCGGCGAGCGGTTGCAAGCCCAGATGCACTACTACGAATATGGCGTGGTGTCGATCGAGCTGCAATTGCCCTTCGAGTTCGGTTGGCGGGAATTGCTGCGCCTGTCGAGCCGATCGATCGCGGCGCCGGAGATCGAGAAGCAGGCGGCCGACAGCGTCCGGCGCAGCCTGGCGCGCGCCCGCCCGGCCTTGGTGAAACCGTACACCGACTGGCTGACGGAAGATTACTACATCATCCAGCTCCGCCCGGTGATGAAGGGCGACGGCAGCCCGGTGACGGCGGAGGAATTGATCGCGGAGCGCGGCGAAGAAATCGCGCAGGTCGTGCGCGGAGAGGAGATGCGCCTGGCCGAGGACGAGCGCATGGAAATCCTGCAATCGCGCCGATCGTATTATCCGGAA
>OCTA010005481.1_pt1 | contig 10972 bp, 6 predicted proteins | sample 1538991 | NCBI WGS metagenome assembly OCTA01 (sample SAMEA3539302, study PRJEB22396) | soil metagenome | biome: tundra; feature: field; material: soil | place: USA | collected 2010-05 | depth 0.15 m | reverse complement strand
GCGGCATCAGTGGCAAGACTATCCTTCCCATTCGGCAAAACTATGGGTGAAGTGATCCGCAACGACGACGACGACGACGACGACTGTGGCTTGAACCATAGTTTTGCCAGGAGTGGAACCATACCTTTGCCGCCACGGGCCGGAATCCATTGGCGTCGCCACGTGGCAGCCCCTACCTGGAACGATAGTTTGGCCAAAAGCTCCATGTGGAAGGATAGTCCTGCCAGTCGCATTTCTCCAAAAACCACCGGTCAGGTAAGCGTCAAAACAAAATCATTGACTTCTGATCTGCATACATGCACTATGGCACATATACGAACATGGCGGATGAGAAAAGCCCTTCCGACGTCCAGCGGTGGTTCACCGAGACCGTTGGTGGGATCTGGCCGGTAGCCACTGGTTCGCTCTCGCTGAGGAAGGGTCCCTGTATCCGCAAGAATTGTCCGGCGTGCGCCGCTGGTAAGGGACATAGCAGCCATGCGCTGTACGTGCGCCGGGGTTCTCGCCGGTTCTCAATCTATGTCCCCGAGAGGCTCGTGCCCGAGGTCCGCAAGGCCATCGAAAACGGGCGCTTGCTCCAAGATCTGATCAACGAGGCCGGGGTGCGATATGTGAGCGCGCTCAAGAACGAAGAGCCGTCCACGTCGCGAAAGTAAACAGGATAACCAACGCGGGCTGGCGCCGACAGAGCACCGTCGTAGCCGCCGTTTTCGAGGAGGCTGCCAATGCTGAGTCGAGAAGCCTTGGAAGCTTGGTGCAGCGGGATCGCCATGTCGCCGCACGCCCGAGCGCTGATGGATCGAATCCGCACATCCGATCCGGCCCGCCGGGTAGGCGGTGGCCGCTCAAACGTCAGCGGCCGTTATCCCAGCCGGAAAATGGGCGTCACCATCCAGTTCGAAAGCCATCGGGTCGAACTTGCCGGCATTTACGAGATGGAGCACGATCCCGACGTTCTCGAGTTTTACGATCAACCCATTCAGATCAAACTGGACTACGAAAGTACTGGTGGAAAGCGTCTGGGTGTTCTCCATACCCCCGACTTCTTCGTGATTCGCACGACCGCCGCCGGTTGGGAGGAATGGAAAACCGAAGAGGAACTCCTCCACCTTGCGGAGCGCAGCCCAAACAGGTATCTCGCCGCCGAAGACGGTCATTGGCGCTGCCCGCCGGGCGAAGCATACGCCAGAGATTTTGGATTCTATTACCGTGTCCGTTCCTCCAGTGAGATCAACTGGGTGTACCAGCGGAATATCCAGTTCCTGGAGGATTACCTCCGGCCCGACCGGCCATTACGGCCCGAAGCCCAGAATCACGTCCGTGCGCTCGTTACCGCCAGCCCGGGCATCCGACTGAGCGAGATCTTTCAGGAAACGGCGGGCGTCGCGACGCGCGACGATCTCTTTGCGATGATCGCCATGGGAATTTTCGATATCGATCTCTCCGCGGCTCCGCTCACAGAACCTGACAAGGTTCAGATCCGCCTAACCCAACCTAAAGACGAATGCGTGCCCGCGTCGAATGGTTCCGGACCGAATGCGGATCCTGGCGCGGCAGTCAAAGGGCTCCTGCCGCAAATGGGTCCGGCACAGGTGGCGGAGGCGAATCGCCGGCTACGGCTGATCCAAGCTTATGAGGCAAACCTGCCATTAGACAACGGCGTTTCGAAGCGAACCGTCCGGCACTGGCTGCACCGATACCAGCAGGCAGAGGCGATGCAGGGTGATGGCTATTTCGGTCTTCTGCCCCGCTTCCATGATTGCGGAAACCGGAACAGCAAACTTCCGGAGAAAACCGAGGCGCTGATGATGAACATCATCGGAACGGACTACGAGACCCTCAAGCAGAAACGGAGGTTTCCCGTGTATGGCGCGCTGATCCGCGCTTGCGAGGCCGAGGGCGCTGTGGCGCCAAGCTACAAGACTTTCTCTTTGGCGATCAACCGGCGTTTACAATCGGAGGTCGTTCTCAACCGGCGTGGCCGCCGGGCCGCATATCAACTAGAGGCACCTTATTTGGAACTGCACCTCACGACCCCGCGCCATGGTGACCGGCCCTTTCACATCTGCCATATCGATCACACCGAGCTCGACGTGGAGGTCGTTTGCTCCAGCACGGGGCGAAACCTCGGCCGTCCATGGCTGACAATATTCATGGATGCATTCTCCAGGCGATTCCTGGCCTTCTTCCTGTCCTTCGACCCGCCGTCCTATCGATCCTGCATGATGGTCCTGCGGGAGTGCGTTCGGCGGCACGGACGCCTTCCGCAAATCCTGGTCCTCGACGGTGGAAAGGAGTTCGACAGCGTCTACTTCGAGACGCTGCTGGCACGCTACGAATGCACCAAGAAGACCCGGCCTCCGGCCAAGCCACGGTTTGGATCTGTTTGTGAGCGGCTCTTTGGAACCAGCACACAACTGATCTACAGCCTGGCGGGAAATACGCAGATCACCAAGAACGTGCGCCAGGTAACCACCAGCGTCGACCCGAAACATCACGCCATCTGGACTCTGGAATCGCTTCACCGTCGCCTGTGCGAGTGGGCCTACGAGTTCTATGACACCACGATGCACCCGGCCCTTGGCCAATCTCCCAGGGATTGTTTCGAACTCGGATTGGAGCGCTCCGGGAATCGCCCTCACCGTAACATTTCGTACGACGACGAATTCCGCATGATGACCTTGCCAACCACCGCCAGGGGAGCCGCTTTGGTCGACTCCGGGAAGGGCGTCAAGATTAATCACCTGCACTACTGGTCTACCGCTTTCCGCGACCCAGCCATCGAGCGGACCAGAGTGCCCGTCCGGTACGACCCGTATGACGCGGGCACCGCCTATGCCTACGTGGGAAACCACTGGATTAGTTGCTATGCCGAACACTTCTCGTCGTTTCGCGGGCGTTCGGAGCGAGAGATGATGATCGCCGCCGCCGAACTGCGTAAGCGATCGCAGGACCATTCCCGGGAATTCAAGGTGACGGCCAGACGGCTGGCCGACTTCGTCGCTTCGGTGGAGGCGGAGGAGTCGCTTCTGACTCAACGTCTGCAGGATGCGGCGGCCCGGAGAATCCGCCAGGTTGACGGCGACCCCGGCGACCAGCCTGAGCAAACCGCAACATGTCCATCGCAATCGGAGCCTGACGCGACGAATTCAACACGGGCAATCGAACCTTGCGCCGTACAGCAGCCTGAACTGTATGAGGAGTACTGAATCGTGCCCGACCACGCATTCCCCCAAGATCTGCTGGGCCAACCGCCGGAAGCGCGGCTCGGCTACTTCAAGTCTTTCACGATTGCGCACCCAAAACTGAAGGAAGCCGATGCCGCGCTGAAACAGGCTATTCAGGAGCCTGCCGGCTGGTCCCTGGTCTTCGTGTACGGTCCGACCGGCGTAGGGAAAACGACCTTGCGCCGGCGAGTGGAAAAGCACCTGAAGGAATCCATGCTGGGGGCTCTTCGTCAGAATCCCGGGCTGGTCCCCGTGGCGAGCATGGAGGCGGCGGCCCCGGATTCCAGCCAGTTCAGTTGGAAGGACTACTACCGGCGGGCACTGCTCGCTCTCGACGAACCGCTCGTCGACCGGAAGCTGACATGCCATGTCCGCAGTTCCTTCCACGACGGCCGCGACACCTTCGGCCGAGCGCTCACCGATCCGCGTGCGTCGGGGCTTGAGATCCGCCTGGCTCTGGAGAGCGCGTTGATTCACCGCCGGCCGGCGGCATTCTTCATAGACGAGGCCCAGCACCTGGCGAAGATGAAGAGTGGCCGCAAGCTGCAGGATCAACTCGACTCGATCAAATCGCTGGCCAGCCTCACCAACACCCTCCACATCCTGGTGGGCACCTATGAGTTGCTCCCCTTCCGCAATCTCAGTGCTCAACTGAGCCGGCGCAGTATCGACATCCACCTTCCGCGGTACCGTGCCGAAAGCGGCGAGGACTACACAGCCTTTCGGAACGCGGTCTTCACCTTGCAGCGCCATCTGCCTTTGACTGGTGAGAGCGACCTGCTGCCTCACCTCGAATACTGCTATGAACGTTCGATTGGCTGTGTTGGGCTGGTGAAAGACTGGCTGACGCGGGCCTTGGCCCTGGCCCTGAACCAGGGCGCCAGCACGGTGAACCTCAAGACCCTTGAAGGAACGGCTTGGTCGCTGGACCAGTCCGAGAGAATGGCCCGAGAGACGGTCGAGGGCGAGCGTGACGTTTCCGAAAACGCGGAGAACCGCGATCGTCTGAGACACATTCTGCGCTTGGGGACCACCAGTTCGGTGGTGGTGCCAGCAGCGGATCGGGTGAACTCGCCGGCTCCGCATGTGCGTCCACGTGTTGGACAGCGCAAACCGGTCCGAGATCTTGTTGGAATCGCCAAGGAGGCTTGAATGAACAACGACAGTCTTGCAACCTATGAAACGTGGGACATGACGGCGCCGGTAGTTCCGCCCCGTAGCCGGCTGTTCCATATCGACCCCGTCGGGCTCGGAACGCCGCTGGTCGAGTGCCTGACCAGCTATATCTCACGCGTTGCCCAGGCTCACTCTATTTCTCCCGGCGCTCTGCAACATCACGAAGTGCCGAAGTACGGCGCTCCGCGGCAAAATATCTTTAGCTGCGGGATCAAGTCCCGCGCACGTTCCTTCACTGCCGGCATCAACGCCATCGGTACCCTGGCCGCCGACTTCGTCTCATCGATTGGAAAGTTGACCGCCAGAAACGATCTTCAATACCTCACCATGATCCCCTGGAAATCGCTCTTCCCCACGCAGATGTTGATGCGTGGCGTGGCGGCATGGTGTCCCGTCTGTCTGGCCAGTTGGGAACAGGCCGCCAAACCAGCTTATGTGCCCTTGCTGTGGACTCTGGAAGTCGTCAAATTCTGTCCTTACCACTGCCGTCCTTTGCGTTTTACCTGTCCGCATTGCTCACTTCCGCAACCGGTGCTCGGACAGTGCTCCTGGGTGGGGTTCTGCGCGCGCTGCAAGCACCCGCTCGGATCCGATTCAGGCAAGGACAATCCGGAACCGTATTCGGTTCTCCAGCAGGAGACGCCGGAGTGGGAGATATGGGCGGCGAGCCAGGTCGCGGACCTAATCCAAGCTGGGTTCCGCGATCCGGCTTTGGTAACCAGGGAACAGTTGGCCGAACTGGTTCGGGTCGGATGTGACTTGGAAGGACTGTCCAGTTTTGCCCGGATACTGGGGGTCAGTTCCACCTCGGTCTGCGAGTGGCGAGCCGGTGAAAAGCATCCAATTCTGCCGGCCTACTTGCGCCTGGCGCGTGTGTTTGACGTGTCATTGGTCAACCTCCTCACGGGAAGGGTCTCGCCGGGGGACCTTCAATCGCTGGCTCTCACCGGCGTGCCGCATTGGCGGAACCTCTGGGTCCGGCGATCCACGGCTTTCCATAAGGACACGGCAGCACGCCAGATGGACGAAGCATTGAGAGAGTCGCCCCCGCCTTCGCTGAGGGCCTTCGCGATGCGAAACGGGTATCACAACGCAACCATTGAAAAACACTTTCCGGGCCAATGCAGGGAAATCCGGGAACGGTTTCGAGAGTTTTACGGGGATTCCATCCAAAAGCGCCAAGCCAAGAAGGTCGCGGAATTCCGCCAAATCGCTTTCCAACTCCACGAGCAAGGCACGGAGCTATTTGTGAATCGCGTGCTCAAGCGGATGTCCCCGCCGAGGAGTATGGATTACCGCATTGCCTGCGAGTCCCTCGCCGAAGTTAGGCGGGAGATCCCGGCGAATCAGCAACGCGTCGGCAAACCACTGCGGTAGAATGGGCGAGCAACGCCCTTCCCCCGACGCCTTCCGCGCGCAGACGGAATGATGGAGACGTATGCCTACATGGGTCTACAACCCTCACACTGGCGGGAAGACCATCCCGGCCGGCATCAAAGCACGTACAGAGCGGCGCATTCTTGATTACGCTGCCAAGCACCACGCCGGAAAGTTCGCTCGAATCGACGTGCGCTTCCGCGGCGCCCTATGCTACATCGACGTGTACAGCGAACCCGACATGCCGCGCGGAAGTGCTCCACCTCATGGCGAGACGCGTGAGCAGTGGATCGAGCGCCTTCGCAATACCCCCACGCACCTCTGCCGGATTCGCTACTTTGGCAATGAAGATCGATGGAGTTTCGCCTGGTACACCTACGCCCATGAAAAGTACGAACCGGGCTTTTTGATCACCGGCGAAGATCAAGGCACGCCCGAAGAAGCTTTCGAGACGTCAGCCCACTTCCTCTGAAGAAATCCCGGGCGAAGTTGCCGCGCACTCTCCTTCGGATCCGGTGGAGCCACTGCTGCCAGTGGCAAGACTATGCTTCCAATCCGGCAAAACTATGGGTGAAGTGACAAACAATTCTGTGAAACTTTGGAACTTAGGGTTGGTGGCCAGGGACGGAATCGAACCCCCGACGCCAGTCTTTTCAGGGCTGGATTCTCGTGGAGCTATCATATTCATAACAAAGACTAAAAACCGTCTCAATGTCCCGAAAACAGCCTATTTATTGGGACAAGAGTGGGACAAGATTTTGGCCGGTCAAAACTGTCTCTCCCATGCTGTCCTATTCCGCGCTCAGATTTCAAAGATATAAAGTGGTTCCCGGCAGCTGGCAGCATGAGATGAGACCATGGACTACGCACCACTTTCGCCATGAAGATGGAGTGGGGTGGCCGAGAGACGGTAAGACTTAGTCAACTTGCGCCCGGTTCAGCCGTGCCCGGCGGCGTCGCGAGCGGATTACCCGACTCGCTCAACCGTACATAAGCTGGAGCGAGGAGGCCGGCCAAGACTCCGGCCTCCTCGGCGGTTATTTAAAAGTTGAACTTCACCGCGAGCTGGATTTCGCGTGACGCCGACGACCCGACCGCCGACTGCGTCCCGGTGACCTTGCCGAAGTTCCCGTCCGCAACGTTGGTATCGGGTGCGGCAAAGATAGGATGGTTGAGCGAGTTGAACATCTCGCAGCGGAACTGGACGTTGTACCTGTTTTCCCTGCCGAAATAATTGTTCTTGAAGAACGACAGGTCCGCATTGGCGATGCCGGGATTCCGTACATCCGGCAAGGTGCGGCTGGTGGTCCCAAAAGTGAAGAGCGCGGGCTGAGAGAACACCGCCGTGTTGAACCACCCATCGATGGTTGGGTTGCTCATCGTGGCGCTGTGGCCATTATTGTCCGGCCGTTGGGCGAGGGCGAAAATCGCCGACTGGCTGTTTTGCGCGGCTGCCAGAACGATTGGAGTGCCGGTCTGCCAAGTGACAATGCCGTTGGCCTGCCAGCCGCTGATCAGCAGGTTTGCGAAACGAGGAGCGCTATTGAGGAACATCTTACCTTTCCCGAAAGGCAACTCGTAAACGAAACTAGCCACCAGGCTCTTCGAGACATCCTGCGGAGAAATGGCCCACTCCAGGCGGCGGTTGTACTGGTCCTCGCGAGTGCTGCTCACGGGTCCAAGATATGTGACGGCCGAAGCTGAGTCGTCCATGGTTTTGCCGCCGGTGAACGACACCAGGAAGGTCAGACCGTTCGAGAAGCGTTTGTTCAGCCGCAGCGTCATGCCGTGGTACATGGAAGTCGACACTGGTTTGCGGAAGCTAGTGACGCTGCAATATTGCGGGAAGGGCTTCAGCAGATAGTCCTGCTGAACGGTCTGCTGGTTGATCTGGCAACCAGCGCTGCCGATGATGCCGTAGAACGGATTATTCATCTGCGTATAAAGCTTGTTGCCAAGCGCGTCGGCGGAAGGAAGCAACTGGGAGTAGTTCTGGCCGGGATCGCCATCCACCAGAAATAGCCCGCGGTTGCCCAGGTATCCGGCCTCCACTGTCATCCCTCCCGGAAGCTCGTGTTGGAGGTTGAAATTCCATTGAATGGAATACGAATTCCGGTACGAATCAAAGTACGACTCACTGATGTTCTGGCCGATGTCCGTGGACGCTCCTAAGGAAGTTCCCGGCGGCAGGATGAATCCAGTCGGGAAGGGATTGCTTAAGGTCGCCCGAATCGTCTTGCCGTTGTCGAAGGTGCTGTTGATATAGTTATTGAGGCTGAACCCTTCCATGCCCTGGGCGCCGGAAGTGCCGGCCGCTTGCAGGGCCGAAGGCGCGAATACGATTCCGAAGCCGGAGCGGACCACGAACTTGCTGGTAGGGTTCCAGGCAAAGCCCACGCGTGGTCCGAAGTCTTTCCATTGCACGGGGCCCTGGGCGCGCCCGTAGCTGCTGCCGCTGCCATCGACAAAATGCATCTGGCCCAGCAGGTCGCCGCAAAACGCGCAAGCACCGGCCGGGACCATTCCGGCCAGCGGGGAGGGCTGATTGGGATTCCAGTAAGAGAGCCGGTTGAACCGTTCGGTTCTCGGGAACTCCACCTCCCATCGCACACCCAGGTTCAGAGTGAGCTTGCGGGTGATCTTCCAATCATCCTGAATGTACCAAGCCATATACTTGCTCTGATCCGCGGCCGTGGGCTCCTGCGTAATTTGCCCACCATAGCTCGATGACGGCAGACCCAGCAGCAGCGAAGCGTAGGACGAACCGGTTCCGTTATTGTTGTTGGTCTGGTACTGCGTCCAGGTCTGGTCGAACTCGAACTGGCCGTCCGGTTCGCCGTATTGCGTAAAGTTGATTCTCAAAATGCGGAATTCGCCGCCGAACTTGATTGTGTGGGCACCCGAAATCTTCGTCAGGTTGCCAATAAAATCGTGCGCCAATGGATTTTCGATCAGGGGTACGTATCCGTTGCTCCCTAATCCGTTGGTGTTCTGGATGTCGAAACGGGGGAACAGCAGGGCCCGCTGTGAAGCCAGGTCCGTGAGAGATTGCGGGAGGCCGAGACCGGTGGTCGGGTTGAAACCCTCGCCATAAGCGGTACGGGTTACGTAGCTCATGCTGAGACCGTAACGGAAATCCGCCAGCAGAGACGGGCTGATGGTGAGGGTGTGATCCATGGAGACGCTCCAGGCTCCGCCGGTATCGGGACCATCCCAGCCGGTGGCGGCAACGTTGCCGTAGTCGTTAAGCGGGGCGTGGTCGTTCCAATCATGAGAGAAGCGTACGAACGCATGCCACTTGTCGGTGAAATTGTGATCCAGGCGCGTGTCAAAATGATCGTCGTCGTCCTTGGCGGTGCCGGCCACGCAGTAATTGCTGAACTGGGCTCCAGCTCCTCCACAGTTGGGAGAAGGAAAGAAGCTGAGGGCCTTCGCCCCAACCGGATTGATCCGGCTGGCCGGAATCAGGTTCCCCGGAAACGGATCGCGCACCAGATTGCTGTTGGGATTGCCGGGATCCAGCAGATGGACGGTCAGCGGATCGTAGATGGTTGTGCCAAGCGCGGCGTAGTTGCCGGTCCGGAAATCCGCTAGCGGTACCGTCTCGGTGGAGCTTGCTAGCGAACCCGAATTGGTTCCTTCAAATGCGAAGAAGAAGAATGTTTTGTTGTGCCCGTCGTATACGTGCGGGATCTCCGCCGGTCCACCCACCGATCCGCCATATTGATGCCGGTGCAAATCCGGGCGCGGCTGGCCGCCACGGTTCGAGAAAAAGTTGTTTGCGTCCATGACGCCGTTGCGCTCGAAGTCGAAGGCCCCGCCGTGCCAGGCGTTCGTACCCGATTTCGTGACTAAGTTGATTACGCCGCCGCCGAACCGCCCATACTCGGCCGAAGCCGCGTTGATCTGCACGCTGAACTCCTGAACCGAGTCGACGATGGGCGTGTAGGCGGACAGGTTGTTACCTACGTTGTTTTCCGGCATGATATTGGAGATGCCGTCCAATTGTTGCTCGTTGACTGCATTCCGCGAACCGCCGATGTGCGGAGTGGAAGCCTGACCTGCGTTACCGACGCTGTTGTAGACGCCGGGAGTCAAGAAGACCAGGTTGAACGGGTTGCGGCCATTCAACGGCAGATCAATAATCTTCCGGTTATCCACCACCGTCCCGAGCGAAGACGTGTTAATGTCGAGTGCCGTTGCGGCAGCCGTCACTTCTATCTTCTCCGTCACCTGGCCTACGGTCAGAGAGAAGTTGACGGAGCGGTTTTGACCGACATCGATCTTGATATCGCGTTCTTCGGCCGGGCGGAAGCCTGAGGCCTGCACGTTGACGGTGTAAGTGCCGGGAGTAAGGAAGGGAACCAGGAAGCGCCCGGCGGTATCTGTTTTCAGTTCCTCCGTTTCGTTTGTGTCGACATTGCTAACGGCGACCGTGGCGTTGGCCACGGCGCCGCCGGTTTGGTCTACGATGGTACCTTGTAGGGTTCCGGTCGGGGTCTGTGCGAACCCGGCGGACATGAACATGAGCACGAGTAGTGCGATGAGCGAGACAAACCTGGGTCTCATTGGAAGCTAACCTCCCATGGCGCCGGACTTAACGAGATGCAAGCTGTCTAGCGCTGGTCTTTCCCTAGTCAACGCTTTCCAAACCAGGTCTACAAGGAGCACACCGTAGTACACCCGTTTAAGTCTCGTGTTTTCAGATTCTTAAAATTTAGGTATATCCAACGTTACACGAAGGGATATAATTCAAAAATAGCGTTAACTGGGATTTGTCTGTGTTGAATTCGCAAGATTTGCGGGTTGTGCCAGAAGCGAGTGAGGTCCGGGCTGAGCTGTCGCGGGTGCTGAGCAGCACGGTCTTTCGAGGCAGTAAACGCTGCCAGGACTTCCTCCAATTCGTGGTCACGAAGGTGCTGGAAGGCGATGCCGAAACGCTCAAGGAGCGCACTCTGGCAGTGGACGTTTTCGGCCGCGACGCCGCCGGGGACCTGGGCGACGACAATATCGTACGCGTGGGCGCCCGAGAAGTGCGCAAGCGGTTGGCCCAATACTACGTGGCCGATGGCGCCCACGATCCGATTCGTATCGATCTTCCAGCGGGCTCCTATGTAGCGGTTTTCCAATATCACACTAAAATCGATCAACCGCTTCTGGCGCCGCCCATCGCGCCAGCCCAAGAGCAACCA
>OCTA010005477.1_pt1 | contig 10975 bp, 8 predicted proteins | sample 1538991 | NCBI WGS metagenome assembly OCTA01 (sample SAMEA3539302, study PRJEB22396) | soil metagenome | biome: tundra; feature: field; material: soil | place: USA | collected 2010-05 | depth 0.15 m | reverse complement strand
AGGACATGGCGGTCTTCGCGGACGGCATCGACAACATCGTCAGCACCCAGCAGCGCATCGCCCGCCTGTATTTCGACGACGGCAGCGTCGAGCAGGCGTGCCCGCCGCTCCACGCCTTGCTGCACATCATGCTCAATGAGACCTGGAAGGGCAAAGGGCTGGAACACCCGGACGTGCGCCGTTTGTTCACCCGGGAGTATCTGTTGGAAAGCGATTGGTATGCGGCGCGGCTAAAGGCGCGCCAGGCGGTGGAAGGCGGGCTCTGGCAGCGGCATGTCCGTTATCTCGAACGCTTTCTGGGGAAACCCAACTATGCCGAGGAGGCCATTCGGCTGGGAATCAACGCCCGCCTGGAACGGGCGCGGCAAGAGCTGGCGCGGGCAGAATCTCCCGCCCTGCTGGCGAAGCTGGCCGGCACCCTGGGCGCCGAGCCCATTGAAAAGTTTAGAAAAGCTTGCTGAGCACGGCGATTGAATTACAAGTCCGCCTCTACTCGTGTCTGGAAGATGTTGAGATTGCCTTCGGGTTGTATGCCGGAGACGTGGCCGAAGCCGTATTCAAAACGCCACTTCACGTGCGAGTGCAGGTACCAGTTTACGCCGGTCATCAGCATTGACAAACGCCCGCCGTGGACGTCAGCGCTATCGAGGTTTAGGTACGAGCCGCGCGCGGCCAGCTCCCAGGCGCCCCAGCCGCCTTTGCCCCAATCGAAATTCTTGTGGGGGATCACACGTCCAAAGCAGGCGTTTTGCCGGTCGTAGGGACGGGTTTCACCGGTGAGGAACCAACTGGCCATGGCGTAAAAGCCGTCGAAGCCCGGCTGTTGTCCGTTGTGCTCGTCCACCCACGAGTGCAGGTACTCAGCCTGGAGAGAGAAAGGTCCGTTCACCCAGGCGGCTTCCGCGCCGGCTACCAGCGCGCTGTCCGCGGCGATGTCGCCGGTATCGACGACGTACGGCGCAAGATGGCTTTCCGGGCGGGAGCGATAGCGTATGGAGCTGGTGCTCGAATAGAGGACGTTGGCGCTCAAGCCCAGATGCAGTAGCGTGGTGGCGTCAGGGTTGTCGGCATCAGTCTTGTAAATGGGCAGGCCGGTAATGCGAGTGATAGCACGGCCATAGTTCTTTGTCGCGTCACCAAAGTCCTGGCCCCCCCCACCTTCGGAGAAAACCCCCAGCTTCCAGGTGGCGCGCTGGTCGAAGACAGGCCGGCCTATCTGGACGCCGGCGTTGACACCGGGAGCCAACGCCTCCAGCACGGCCGCTGGTTCCATGAGGGTGATGTCCCGGCTGCTGGTGATGACATCCAGGCCCATGGGCGCCTGATACTGGCCAAACTTGAGGTCGCCAATCAAGTCGATGTTCCTGAAGGCGACGTAGCTGTCATCGATGTAGAACTGGTTGGGAGTATAACCGACTTGCAATTCGTAGGAGACGGGCAGCACGAGGAGGCAATCCCCCCGGACATAGGCGAGGGCACGGCGCACCTCGAAACCGTTATCGAAGTTCTGGAACTCCTTCCCTGTGACGTAAGCCGCCCCATCGACCGCCAGCCTGCCGCCGATTTGCATGGTCATCCGGTCTTCTTCGAGGCGCAAACGGTAATTAGTGGTGCCGAGGGTCGAGAGTCCGGTAAGGTTACCCAGGATCGGCTGCTCGACATTAGTGACGCCTGGCAGGAAGCGACCGATAAGTGTTTTCCGGGTGAGTTCAAGGTGCAAGCCGTTCCAGCCTTCCCACGAGGCTTTCCAGTCGAAGGACTTTTCCTTGGAGCTAACCGCGTTGGTAGTGGCCACGGCAGGCAGAGCATTGGTTTCAGCCGTCACGCGCACCTGTTGTTTCAATCTTTCGGGGCCGACTGCGGTCGGTGACACGGTGTTTGAGAATACAATCGTCGCCGTCCCGGCAGTCTCGGAGGCATGGACCCTTGCAAGCGCCAGGGCGTGCGCGACGGCTGCGAACAGCAAGACTGTTACGAATCTCAGAACTCCTAACAACGTGGAAACGGCGGGAGCTTTGTTCCCCCTCACCCCAGCCCTCGCCCTCGGGGAGAGGGTGCCTTGCCGTCCGTCGCGCGAGATGCCTGCACGGCTTGGTTTGTCGCAATGTGGGCGATGGTTCTCCCTCTCCCCAAGGGCTGGGGTGAGGGGGAAGGAGACCGAAAGGGGCTTAGGCACATTCCACGCCACTCCAGGATCAGGCAGCGGTTCAGGAAGCATGCGGATGAGTTCGGTTCTTCTTGACGCTATGCCGCCCTTGAAGCTCATCGGGTGAAAGCGGGGAGCTAGTGCGCGGGGCGTTTCAGCTTTTCCGCAAAGAAGCGATAGACCAGGCTCGCCAGCACCGCACCGATGAGCAGCACCGCGATCAACACGAGCCCCAGGCGGAAGGCGCGGTCAACCACCTTCTGCGCCTCCGCGGTGGCGTTTTGGCTGAGGCGATCGACTTGCGGCACACTCTGGTTCACCGTGGTCACGAGCGTGTTGATATCCTTCGCCATAGCACCCACCCGCTCGGCAGTCTTGCCATAGTCCAGGATGTTGAACGGGGGCGAATTGGTGTCCGGCACTGAGTTCGTGGTCGGCTGGCCGACGCCGAAAAGCTTCATCAGACCGGTGAACGTGCCGAGGGTGGTGTTGAGGGAGGTGGACATCTGCGTCCCGGCGGTGAGTGTTTCGCGCACGTCGTTGACCAGCGGTGCCAGATTCTTTTCCTGCGACTGGAGCGCATTGAGGATTGCCTCGCGCTCGGCGCTGACCTGCCCCGGCAACTGCTCGGCCACACGGGCAAACCGTTCCACGGAAACCGCGATCTCTGTGGAGTTGCTCACCATCTGTCGGACGGCGGGCGTGTCCACCGCCTTGATAGTCAGGAGTTCGGTCTGCCACCGCAGCAACGTCGGCATCTTCTGGGTCACGTAGAGCGCGCGCTCGGCAAACAGGCGCGTCTGGGCGATTTCGCGCGTGACCGGGTCGAGACCGGAGAGTGGGTCGATGTTGATCAGGTCGAACACGCTGCTGGCTGTGCCGGTCTTGGACTGGTTCGCATGCGCTACTTGCGATGCGAAGCCCAGCGCGCGGGCCGCCATCGCCCTCCCCGGCTCCGGATTCTGCTGGCGCCACACCTCAATCGCCCGGTGCAGTTCCGCCTGCTGCTCTGGTTTGAGCACGGTGCTGGCGATCTGCCAGATGTCCGTCTCGGAGTGCCAGCAACTGTTTAACATGGGCAGCGCGGATTCGCCGAAAACTTTCGGCTGCCAGTAGTCCTCCAGGGCCATCCTCGTCACCGTAACGAAGACGGTCATGTCCAGCACATCGGCGACGGCGTTCGGCCCGGAGGCGATGGTACAGGTCTCGGTGCCAAACCTGATTTTCCACTTGAGAGCTTCTTCAGGGTCAAGCTCGTTGGTGCCGCGCCGGAGTTTGTCGATGCCGAGGGTCATGCTCACGGAGTATTCATCCGCAAACCGCAACAACTTCTCCTGCACGTCCACCACATCTGTGGTGTTCTGGCCCGTTTTGCCCGTTGTGACGGCGCGGACGGTTTGGCCCGGAACATTCACTGCGGTTTGCACGAGGCGGCAGCCCGTGCCCAGAGTAAGGAGCAGGAGGCTCAGATAAAGTGGAAGGTGGCGAGTGGCCATTGGCCAGTGATCGGTGATCAGTGAGCTGGCGCGAGGGGCGAGAGGCGAGGGGCAAGTGATCGGTGACCAGTGATCGGTGATCAGTGGCCAGCGGAGCCCGCTTGCCATATTTTGGAATTTAGAGGTCATAGATTATCGGCTCCTTCACATGTTGGGGCATTGGCACTCGTTTCATGGGCGCAATTGTAACCAGCAATCCTCAGTTGACCAACAGCGGTCCCTGGGTCGCCGTCCGGCTGCGTCGGTCCTTCCAGCGCAGCCGGTCCACGGGGAGAGGGGAGGTTACTTTTTCTGCTCTGGCACCTTCGCCGGCGTGAGGGCCGCGGCGATGGTGTTGAGCTCGGCGACCAAGCCGTCCATGGACTTCTGCACTTCCATGCCGTCGGCTCTGGTTTTGGCAAATTGACCCTTGGCTGCGTCCACGCCACTGATGGTCAGGTCGTTGCTCAGATATTTCTGGAGGTCCTGCAAGTCGGACATCCAGGGATCGAACTGCACCTTGAGCGGCTCGGTGTACTTGCGGATGCTGTCGAAGGTTTCCTGGAGCTTGGCCTTGCGCTGCTCAGCCAGATTGCGGATTTCCGGATTCTTCACTTCGGTCACTTGCTGTTCCCATTGCTTGAAGTACGCTTGGCCTTGTTCCTTCATTTCCTGGCCGCGCTTTTTCACCTTGTTGGCTGTGGATTCAAGATTCCCCAGCGCTTTGGAGTATCCCTCGAAGGGTTTGCGCGGGTCGGTGTTGGCCGAAGCGGCAATCTGGTCAAGGGCCGTCATCGTGCTGTCGATGGCGATTTTGCCCTTGATGATTTCATCGCGGAACTCCGCGATGCCGGCGCCGGTCTTGTCGGCCTGTTTGTAGCCAGAGGTCGTGCCGCACCCGGTCATGAGGACCGCGGCAGCCAGAGCGGAGGCTGCGAGTGGGATAATATGCATGGATTTGGTGTTCATTTATGTGTGCTTTGTCGGTGACTTGTTGTTGTTTGTTTTCTTGCTTGGTTGATTGAGAATGGCGATCTGTGTCTAGATTTTCCAGTTCAGGCTTAATGTGAAGAACGAGAACCAGGTGTCGTTGAAGCCGCCGGAGACGTTGCCACGAATGGGAGAATTCTGCGTCACAGGCATGTCGCCGCCCCACATGAACTCGTAGGCTGCGCCGAGATTCACCTTCTCGCTGATCTGCCACTGGGCGCCCAGGCCAAACCGATACGCCTGGCCCATCGGCGCAGACAGCGTGCGATTCGCGTCGCTCACGGCTGAACTGTCGTAGGCGACGCCAGCGGTGAACTGCCACTTCTCGGAAGCGCGGTACTGCGCGCCGATGGCGCCGTGCCAGGTGTCCTGATAGTTGAGATTGACGGGCGTCGGCTGGGCATTGGCGATGAGGCCCGTATTGGATTCCACAGCCACGTCCACTTTTCCATACTGGCTCCAGTTTTGCCACCCGACGTCAGCCATAAGCGCCCATTTGGGATTCAACTCGTGATAGCCGCTGAGCATCACCGACTGCGGGACGGTCATTCCCAGGTTCAGTTGCGGCGGGCTGGTGAAAAGGGGTAGGTTGCCACGCCCCGCCGGAAAACTGAAATTAGGGGTGGCCTTGAAGTCCAGGCTCACGGGCGACAGGTAAGTCACTCCGATCCGCGTGCCCGGGCGCGGCTCGATCATGACGCCTGCGTTGGCGCCGAAGCCCCAGGTGGTGTCCTGGATCTTCATCTGGCCGTCGCTAGAGCCGTCGGGTGGTGGGATGGCTTGGGTTCGGACGGCGACTTTATTGTCGAGGTAGCCATACATCGCGTTGAGACCCGCGCCGACCGAAAGCCAATCCGTGGCTTTGAAGCTGGCCGCGGGCATCAGGCTCACGCCCAGCAGAGCACCTTGCTGGATGTAATAGCGGCCCACCCAGTTATTGTCGTAACTCGCCGCCAGGCCGAAGTAGGAAAACGTGCCGAAGCCGACGGCAAACCGATCGGACAACTGGTGCGTGAAGAACAGGCCGGCGCCGGGCAGCGCGCCGATGGCGTTGCCGCTGTTGTCGCTGCCGAGGAAGGGACTGGCTGAAGTATGGGAGAACTGGACGCTGCCGTAGGTCAATTGCGCGCCCCCCTCGAACTGCGACCCTGGAAGCAGGCTCATGCCGGCGGGATTCTTGAACAACGTGGAGGCATCCTGCGCGCGGGCGGCATAGCCCGCCGAGGCCAGGCCGACGTCGGGCGTGGCGATTTCGTATAGCTCAATGCCGCCAGCATGGACGGTGGTTGACAGAGCGGCTCCGCAAGCGACGGCGGAACCGATGACGGTGAGTTTCGTATTGCGTTTCATAGCTCGTGTTTTGTTGATTATTAGGTATTTGTGTGTTCGACGGAAAGGAGAATCAGGCTTGGCTTCATGGCCGACTGGCAGGTGACACGGATGCGCTGCCGGTGCCGTGTGCCGATAACTCGGTCTGTGGGCGGTGCTTCTCGCGCCGTCGTTTGAGGAGCTGCATTTGTTGATCCTGGAAATCCTGCACAACCGTCAGGAGGACGCCAGTGGACCACGCGAACGTGAGCAGCCCGGCCATCGCGATCATGCCCTCAAGCAGGCGCCAGCGATCCTTCAGGTTATAGTTGCTGCCCAGTGTGGTGTAATCCATCAACCCGAAGTAGTAGCATAGGCTGGCGTTGCCTTTGCCGGCGGGGACCGCCAACGCGTCTTTCCAGAGGAAAAACAACGCCCAGGTGAACACCTCGATGAGATGGACGAGCAGGATCATCCAACTGGTGAGGATGAGGGTGCTCATCCCTTTGGCGAAGGATGGGGTACGATCAAACCGCAGCTTCAAGGCGCCGGTAAGGCGCAAAACCAGGAGCATGCCAAAGCCATGGGTCGCCATGGTCATGGCCACGAGCACGGCCCCCCAGATGATTTCTTCAAAGGAGGTGACGTAAAGCCGGTCAGCGACGGGGATGTCCATAGCGTAGTCTTAGCGCGTTCACCACATAAGGTTGAGTTGAAGCTGAAAGATGATGTTGTGATCCGCGTTGGGGTTGTTGGCAGGGTTCCAGATCACTTGCAGGTCCGGTTGCAGGGTCGCCAGCGGGGTGAGTTGAAGCACGTAGGTGGTTTCAAAGCCATATTCATTCGAGTGCGCCGCCGGCTCGTTGACCGCGGATGGCTGGCTCCACACGAAGCCGGCCCCGAGATAGTCGTTGACGAGCTTGGGGACCAGGCCAGCGCATTTGAGCGGCGCCTCCAGGACGAAGCCGGTGGCGATCTGCGCGTCGGCGCCATCAAACGTCACCTGTGTTCCGCCAACACCGAAGCGCCCGAACCAGGCAAACGGGGAGTCTGGTCCAAGCTGTTGTTGACAGTTCAGCCCCACGCCTGCCTGGGTCCGTCCGCCAACGGTGGCCAGAAAAGGTTGGAGACGATAAACCCCGGGGCCGAGACCCAGCACGTTCTTCGGGGTCAGACCCAGTTCCAAGAGATAGGACCAGTTCTGGAAGTTCAGGTTGTCGAAGGGGGTGTAGCCAGCAGCCTGGTTGTTTGCTCCGCTGCCGAACATCAGGTACCAGGACTTGCTCGGCTGCCACTGGACATTGAGGCCGAGGTTATTAAAGGCAAACGGCAGCACGCCGCTATTGACGAAGGCGCTGTTGAGAAACTGGCCCTGGCTGTTGTTCGCGTAGCTGTTGGCGTCCAGATAGTTGCTCTGGTCCACCAGGCCGGCCAGCAGCACGACCTTTCCTCCTGCCAGTGACTGTTGCCAGGCCAGTTCCGACAACCAGATTCCGTTGAGACCAAATACGGTGGCAATCGGATTCACAATCGTTCCCAGATTCCCCTGCGGCGACTGGCTTTGGCTGGCGCCTGAAAGGCCGAGTTTGACGTTTGCTTCAGTGCTGATCCAGCTCGCGCGGCCCTCGGAAGTGACTTCCGTCACAGCCCATTTGCCGAAGAAGCTCGCCGTGTAATACTGGAGCGCGCTGGCGCCGGAAGCGACATCGGTCATGCTAACCATCGTGAGGCTTTGGTACAGGCTGTATCGCAAACCCAGTTCAGAGGCCCCGTACTTTAGCGACTGGGCGGCTTCGCTTGTCGGTTCAATAGAGAACACCGCGCCGGGTTGGATGGCCGTGTTGCCGTACTCGTCCAGATTGGCGAGGTAAGGCATGAGGACGGGCGGCGTAGTGGGGAACCACAGCCGCTCCGTCTTGCTGTCCAGGATGCGCTGGCTAACTTCGTCCGACATCGGCGCACCTTTTGGTGACGACGGGATCTGTTGGCCCAGCCCAACAGAGGCGGGCGGTTGCAACGAAGAGGGCACATCATTCGTGGACGTGCTCAAGGGTTTCCCAAAGCGGTCGATCAGCAACAAGTGGTCGGGAGCGGCGTTGGTGTTGGTGTCGGCGGCGCAGGCGGCTTCCGCGCACGTGACCAAAGCTGCCAGCACCAGAGCGACCGGCTGACCGCGTACGAATAGTTTGTTGCTTAGCAAGTTCACGACTGGCTCGGAGGGCGCAGTTCCTCCGAGGGAGGTGGTGTGGAGGAATACACGGCCACCAGCCGCGAGATCAGCACCGCCATGTAGAAAAGGCCCGTGATGGCTTCCATCATCGCAAGCATCCGCGCTACTCTGGAGATGGGCACAACGTCGCCATAGCCCACTGTGGTGAGGGTGATGAAGCTGAAATAGAAGGCGTTGAAATTGTCCAGGGCGTGTCCGGCATCGGGCCCTACCGTGAGGGCAAACGCCCCCGGGGAGACCGGGGAGAGTCGCGCAACCAGCAGGTAACCCGGCGTCCAGAGCAATCCTAGCATCAGGTAACCCGAGACACCGGCGCAGAGGACATTGGCATCAACCCGCGGCGCGCGCAGGATGAAGTGGAGCAAGTGGGCGGTCACGAAGACGAAGAATACCGCACTAGCTCCCAGGAAGATCTCGGGAGGTGCCAGATCGGGGCGGACATGGTTGGCCCACTTCGCGGCCAGTGTAGGTGCGACCAGGAGGAGCGCAACGGTCAAGGTCCGGCGTCGTCCGCCAATAGCCAGCACGGCGAACACCATCACCAGCGTTATCAGCACCGCCTCGACAAGATCGCCCCGCGGCAGGTCCGACACGAAAGGAGTGACCAGGAACAGCAACACCAGCGCGAAGAGGAGTTTCACCGCCGAGAACCGCACCAAGCCAAAGCGGGCCGTCACCGCGGCCAAGCGTCCCGGGATGGAGCCTGGCGAATTAGGATAAGGTGGATTCGACATCGCTCAGTAATTCGTGCAGGCGAGGCCGGCTTGGGGTGGAGCTCATCTATTCGTTTCCGCCTCGCGCTCGAATAGGTGTTTCAGGTGGAGCATGGGTTCCTGGCTGATCGAATAACTGATAGTCCCAGCAGAGAAACCTTAATGGCGACGAACACCTCGCGGCCGGCGTCGTGGGTTGCGGAGTGCCACCGGCGTGCAATTTGGTACGCCAGCTCGAACGCCAGTAGCATGGCCGCCAGCAGGACGGCCACGATCCAGAGCGCACTCTGATCATAGAGCCAGTTCAAACTCATATCCCGGTCATCCGCCGCCGTTCGGGCGTGTTGCCCAAACACTTCTAGGGTAGGGCGCGCTCGCCGAGCGCGCCGCAACCCGTCGCAAAGTGGCCAATTCGCCCGATCTTCGGCCTTCCCTTCGGCGCTCTCGGCGAGAGCGCCCTACCTCTTCTGGGGTTCGGGCGACTTGGGCAGCACGCCTGTTCATCGGCGCCGCGTCCCCGGCCCGCCGTTGTCGCATCTCGAATCTTGCGCCTCCAGGCTCACTTTTTGGGCTCGTCTTTCTTTTTGTCATCAGCGTCGAGCACCAGCTTGTCCGCGCCCGCGCCCCCGCGCTTGGCGAGGTCCGCCATTAATCCCTCGTCTGAAAGATCCAGGGGATGTGAATTCTCCCAATCGTGCTTAGCGATCTCGTGCAACCGCGCGACCACGTCTTCATCGTGAACCTCGATGGCCAGCTCGCGCCGGTCGTCGAAGCTGCCAGGGGCGAGGTTGATCGAACCCACGATGGCGCGCGCTCCGTCGGCCAGGAGCATTTTGCCGTGCAGCCGCAGTTTCTTGAGCTTGTGGATCTTGACACCCACGTCATCCAGGATGCGCAGACCGCCCACGCCCTCGACCAGTTTGTCCTTCTTGAGGGTGTGGGGGGGACGCGCCATCACGTGGACTTTAACCCCGCGTTCCTTGGCGCGGACGAGGCGCTCGATAATGACGGCGTCCTGGTAACGCTCGTTCTGGACAAACAGCGTGTGCTTCGTCTCGTCAATGAAGTGCGCGACCCGTTCGCGGCCATTGCCTTTGCACGAGATGAGGTGGGAATCCTCGCGCAGCTCATAGGGCTTCCGGTGCCAGTCGGCTTCAAAGCACTTCACGACATCCTCCACCTCGTGCGGGTGGGAGGTAACAATGGCGTAATCACGCGTTTCCGTAAAGTTCTCGGTGGTCCAATTGAGCGATTTGATGAAGGCCGTTTCATCATCCACCACCATCGACTTCTCATGCGTGAGGCCGAAAGCGGGATTGCTATCCTGCAGCTCGATTTTCGCGTGAGCTAGCATCTTACGACTGGCTTCGTTGTCATCCTCGCCGCTGCGACGGGCCGGATTGAGCATGACCTGGACCTTCACGCCGCGCTCCTTGGCGGCGATCACGGCTTTCAGCAGGTCCGGGTCGGTGAAGACGAACATCTTGATCCGCAGCGACTTTTTCGCGGCGGCAATGGCGTCGAGGATTGGCTTGGCAGTGTCATCGGGAAGAATAATTACAGAACGCGTGGACATATTATTGTTAGGTTAATGGTTAGAAGTATGGAATTCGGGATGTTATTTGGATGCCGGCTGACTGCTGGAGGGGATTTCGGGAGCGGGTGTAGCGCCGGCCTGAATTCGGTACAGCTCGGCGTAGATCTCATTGCGTTTGATGAGCTCATCATGGGTGCCTTCTTCGGCGACGAAGCCGCCTTTGAGCACGACGATCTTATCGGCATCGCGGATAGTGCTCAGGCGGTGAGCAATGATGATGACTGTGCGGCCTTTCATCAGGCGTTCGAGCGCTTCCATTACGACCTGCTCCGACTCGGTGTCGAGCGCGGCGGTCGGTTCATCGAGAATGAGAATGGGCGAATTGCGCACGACGGCGCGGGCGATGCCGATGCGCTGTCGCTGGCCACCCGAGAGCGTGAGACCGCGCTCACCGACGAGTGAGTCGTAGCCATGCGGCATCTGTGAAATGAACTCGTGCGCGTTGGCCATCTTGGCCGCTGCGACGATCTCCTCCGGCGTCGCGTCGAGCCGCCCATAGGCGATATTGTCGCGGAT
>OCTA010005476.1_pt1 | contig 10983 bp, 9 predicted proteins | sample 1538991 | NCBI WGS metagenome assembly OCTA01 (sample SAMEA3539302, study PRJEB22396) | soil metagenome | biome: tundra; feature: field; material: soil | place: USA | collected 2010-05 | depth 0.15 m | reverse complement strand
TTTTCGGCTTCGATCTGGGCTTTGGCTCGAATGAGGAGCTCGTTTTCTTTTTCGAGTTCGGGCGTCTTCATCTTCTTCAAGTCTTTTTCCAGACGCTCTAGTCGTTTTTCGATTTGGCCTAGGTCGCTGACCATTAGATCGAACTCTACGTTCTTGATGTCGCGGAGGGGATCGATGGGACCGACGTGCGGGATCTCATCGCTCTCAAAGGCGCGCAGGACGTGGATCAGGGCGTCCACCTGGCGGAGATGGCCGATGTAGGCGGTCTCTTTGAGGGCGTCTTGTCCGATGGCGCCCACGTCTACGTATTCTACGGAGGCGTGGGTGAGCTTCTTGGGGTTGTAGAGCGCGGCTAGTTTATCGAGGCGATCGTCGGGGACCTTAGCTACTCCGATGTGGGCTTCGCGGGGGTTGGAGTAGGCCTGCTCGGATAGGTTTAATTTGGTCAGAATGCGAAATAGAGAGGTCTTGCCGACTTGGGGCAGACCGATGATGCCGGTTTTCATGGGTTCAGCTTTCAGCTCTCAGTTTTCAGCTATCAGTTGAATCAAAAGAATAAATCATCTGACTCGATACGCATACGCGCGCGCCTTGGGTTGCGCTGGGTTGAACGTGCTAGGCTCGGCTGCACGAGGGGCGTTTAGGGAAGTCTTGTCGGGGGGTGTTTGAGTTCTTTTTTTCAGATTCGATTTAGGGCTGTCGCTTTAGCGTCGGTTGCCTGGTTGTGCTGCGGACTAGGGACGGGGCTAGCCCCGTCTCTACAGCAGGCTAGTGCTGGGGCGCAGGCTGCGGTGCCGGTTGAACCTCGCTTGCAGGCTCGCTTGGCTGTTGAAGGACACTTGAAATCCTTTTCGGATTCGAATTTGGAACGCGAGGGGTTGATACGCAAATGGTTTGTGGAGGCGGGATGCACGAATGTCTCGGAGCAGGCGGTGGGACGGAAGCTGCCTCCGAATGTGATTTGTGTTTTGCCGGGTGAGACGCGAGAAGCGATTGTGGTGGGCGCGCATACGGACAAGGTGGATCGCATTGGCGATGGAGTGGTCGATAACTGGGCGGGCGCGGTGTTGCTGCCTGCGCTCGTTTATAGCTTGGGTGCGCAGGCGCATCGTCATACTTTTATCTTTGTTGGCTTTTCTGGTGAGGAGAAGGGACTGGTTGGGTCGCGGTTTTATGTTGAGCATCTTTCGCGGGACGAGCGTGGGCGGATTGAGGGAATGGTGAATTTCGATAGTCTGGGACTGGGGCCCACGGAGGTGTGGGCCGCGCATTCCGACAAAGTTTTGCTTGATGCGCTGGCGGCTAAGTTCGGTGTGAGAACGATGAATGTTGAGGGTGCGAGCGCGGATTCGGAGTCGTTTGCGCGGCGTGGGATTCCGAGGATTACGCTGCATTCGGTTACGCCGGAGACGTGGGCAGTTTTGCATTCTCCGCGGGATACTTTGGCGGCGATCAAGATGGATGATTACTACGGGAGTTATCGGCTGGTGGCGGAGTATCTGAATTATCTTGATGGCGCGCTCAAGCGAGATGCGCGGTAGTGATAAAAAGCAGGTCCTTCGCTTCGCTCAGGATGACAAAATTCAAGCGATGACAAGATTTTTAGCGAGGAAGATTCATTCTGGCGAATCATTGTGTCGATTCATCGTGATGTCGATTCACTAAGCTCCGCTAATTTGGGCGCCATCTTGTGCCAGCTGGTGGCTTGTTCGTAGGCTTGGGCGGCTTGTAGTAGCACTACTCCGTGCCAGGGGGCGGCGGCTAGTTGGAGGCCTATGGAGAGGCCGGCTTTGGTGAATCCGCAGGGGACGGAGATGGCGGGGATTCCCCAGACGTTGAAGGGGCGGGTGTTCCTTAGCATCAGTAATTCTTGCGGGCGCAGGTTTTCGGGATTCGCTTGCAAGTCGGCGATTCGCGGCGGCTGAATGGCAACGGTTGGGGTTAAGAGAATGTCTGCCTTATCGAATATTTGTTGAATGTCGTGACGGATTACCTGGAGTTCGTGACTGGCGCGGAGTGCGTCGAGGCCGGCGATGTTTGCACCGGACTTAACTCGCTCTAGAGTCGCAGGCTGATAGAGCTCCGGTGAGCGATCGATGAAGACTTTGTGATAGGCGTAGGCCTCGGCTTGAGACAGGGTGCGATCGGTTGGGACATCTAGAGTGATGTCGTGGATTTCGGCGTGGAATCCGGCGAAGACTTGAATTGCTTTTTCTATGGCGGCGGAGATTTCGGGATCGAGATCGTCGAAGAAGTAAGCTCGCGGAATTCCGATGCGGAGATTTTTGGGGAATTCGTCGAAGGCAGTCATGAGGCTCGGCGCAGGTTTTTCGCCGCAAGGATTGGGCGAGTTGTAATCGGACAACACCTGCATGACCAGAGCGGCGTCGTAAACACAGGTGGTGAGCGCTCCGACGTGATCGTACGAAGAGGATAGAGGGATGATTCCGCGGGTGCTGATGCGGCCGAAGGTGGGTTTCGCGCCTACGATTCCGCAGAACGCGGCGGGGAGGCGGACGGAGCCGGCGGTATCGGTTCCTATGGCGGCGTATCCGAGGCCAGCGGCTACGCTGGCGGCAGAGCCTCCCGAAGAACCTCCTGCAACGCGGGCTATGTCCCAAGGATTGTGAACTTCGCCGTAGTAACTGATCGTGGAGCTGCCACCGTAGGCGAACTCGTGCATGTTTTGCTTGCCTAAGAAGATGGCGCCTCCGCAGCGCAGGCGGCGGACAACCTGGGCGTCTTCGGTGGGCATGCGATCTTTGAACATGGCGCTGGCGGCGGTGGTGGGGACTCCGGCGACATCAATGATGTCTTTGAGGCCGATGGGAATGCCGTGGAGCGGGCCGAGATAGGTTCCGCGGTAAATTTCTCGCTCGGCGAGGCGGGCGCGCTCTAGGGCGGATTCGGCGGTGACGGTGATGAAGGCGTTGAGGACCGGGTTGAGCTTGGCGATTCGGTCGAGACACTGGTGAGTGAGTTCTACGGGGGAGATGGAGCGGTTGCGAATTTTTACACTTAGTTCACCGATAGTGAAGGGCACGAATCCTCGCTCCGTCGCAGCGCTTTATTACCTCTAAGCCTACGCTCATTTCAGGGGTTTGCGCTGCAGGTTGCGCTGAGTATTCAATGCGAAGAGGCGGCGCGCTTCGCGAACCATTTCACAACGAGATAAGCAATTGGTCCGGCGGCTAGAGCCCATGGGCCCCAGCGCATGGCGATGGGATCGCTGTAGCGGAGCACGATGTAAGTCATGGCTAGGGGCATTGCGATTACGTAGACGAGACCGAGATTGCCCGCGGGGATGCGGAAGGCGCGATGGAGATCGGGGCGTTTGCGGCGGAGTCCCCAGGCGGAGAGGACGGTCATGACAGTGGTGGCGGCGCGGAGCCAGACGTAGATGCTGATTAGTTCTCCGAGAGAATGGAGGGCTAGCGAGGAGTAGATGGCAGCGGAGATGAGGATTGCGATCCAAGGAGTGCCGTAGCGCGGGTGACGGCGAGTTAGAAAGGCCGGGAGGTATCCATCTTCGGCGATTGTGAACGGCATGCGCGTGCTGGTGAGGACGGTGCTGTTTAGGAGCGCGGCGTTGCAGAACATGGCGGCGATAGTCATGAGGCTGCCGAGCCACGGGCCTCCGATGAGGAGCGCGGCGGTGGAGAAGTATCCGTCTTTCCATTGGTGCCAATCGCCGAGGGAGGCGAGCGCGGCGAAGGTGGGCAGGAAATAAATCGCGATGGAAAGCGGAATGACGATGGCTAGTGCGCGGGGATAGGTGCGCTGGGGATTGTCGACTTCTTCGGCGACGCTGGAACATTGCTCGTATCCGGAGTAAGCCCAGATGACGAGAGCGAGGCCGACTCCGAAAACTTGTGAGAAAGGCTGATGCGGTGGGACGAGGGGAACGAATGGGTTGTGATGCCATTTCGCCAGTCCGAGAATGATGAGGGCGATGATGGGGATGAAGATGAGGATTTCGAAGAGCGTGGCGGCTTTACCTACCATTTGAATTCCGCGGATGTTGACCCAGGTGATGAGGGCGATGAGCGCGAAGGAGACGAGCCAGTGTTTCCATCCGATGATTTGGGGGAAGTAGAAGGTGAGGTAATCGGTGAAGAGGACGGCGTAGGAGCCGCCGAGTAGGAATGAGGCGGACCAATTCCACCATCCGGCGAGGAAGCCCCAGAAATCACCGAAGGCGGCGCGGGTCCAGCGATAGAAGCCGCCTTCGACGGGCATGGCGGTGGTGAGTTCGGCGGAGACGAGCGAGACGGGGATGGACCAGAACAGCGGAATGAAGAGCAGATAGAGCAGCGTCATTCCGGGACCGCTGGTGGTGACGGTGGCTTCGAGTCCGAAGGGGCCTCCGGTGGTGTAGGAGAACATGACGAAGACGAAGTAGAACAGGGTGGCCTTGCGGAGGGCGGGCTGGGGCGGGTTGTTCACAAATAAATTAGGCTGCCGCGGAACATGGCGGGTAGTTTACAGGAATTGATTTTGCGAAGGCGGGCTTTAGAGTATCGCGGGACGGGACGCGAGGACGCCCGTCGCTCCATTGTTTGTTATAGCTGTTACACGGATTAGCCGACGGCTTTGGAAGCGTTTGGTTGGCAGATGCTCACCAGAGTGTCTAGTGCGTCTTTGACCAGGAAGGTGACTGCTTTGTGAAGATCTTGGTCAGAGAGTTCGTTGGATTTGCCTATCAGGTCCATGGTCATACGCACGCGCGTGCCGCCTTTGAGGTCGGGACCGAAGTGGACATTCTGTTCGGCGGTGACAGCGATGCCATGGTTGAGAATGCTGACCGCGCGCGGCCGGCTGATGGAGTTCACGACGGCGGTGATGGTGGTTTCAACAGGACGAACGATGACATAGCGAAGGCGGCTGCCGACTTGCCAGGGCTTGCCCTCAATCCAAGAGACGTCGTCGTAGATTCCGCGTTGGAGCAGGCGATTGAGATTCTGGAAGGCGTGGAAGGCGGCGTCGACCGGGACTGGAACTGTGACCGTGTATTCGATACGGGGCAGCATGGAACCCTTCCATACAGTGGGCGATTATGCTCCCACGCGAAGAGGAAGGCAAGGCTGAGTGTGTTGCTGGCGGCGAATGTTGTTTGTCCGTTGGTCACGTTCGTTGCGTTGGATGGTTAGCGATTGAAAGTTGGACTGCTCCAAGTCGAGGAGTTGGCGCTTGAGGTCGAGGCCGCCGCCGTATCCGCAGAGAGAGCCGGACGATGCGATTACGCGATGACAGGGAACGACGATGGCGATTGGATTTTTATTGTTGGCCATGCCGACGGCACGGCAGGCTAGCGGGTGCCTGATGGCGCGGGCGATGTCGAGGTAGCTGCGCGTTTCTCCGTATGGAATTTTTAGGAGTGCGTGCCAGCAGGCGAGCTGGAAGTCGGTTCCGCGGAGGTCGAGCGGGAAGGAAAAATCGCGGAGGTGTCCGGCGAAGTATTCGTTGAGTTCGCGGAGATAGGGCGCGATGGCGGGGGCGGATTCTTCCAGCTGGAATTTGTTTGGATTTAATTTCTGGATGCGGGCTTCGAATTCGAGGCGCACCAAACCTTTGGGAGATGCGGCCAGGAAGAGCGGGCCTGCGGGTGATGGGGTTCGGTGATAGAGCAGGGTCTCCATTTGCGTGGAGAATAGCACGGCGGCGGAATCTCGAAGGAGAAAACTTGGACGGGGCGTAGCCCCCGTCACCACACAAGCAAAACACGAAGTCCCCACAAAAAAAACCTCCCGTTTACGCGGGAGGCTTCCAGGGGGAGGACACAAATTTACAAGCTACATCTACTTCTGCTGCGGTTGATCTTGCGTCGGCGAGGAATTCGACGAGGCAAGTTGTTCAAGGTTGTTTTTCAGGAGGCTTACTTCGACTCGACCGCCTGTGATGCGCTTCTTCGGTTCGCCACTAGATTCTGACTCGGGGGCCGGGGCATTGCCCATGCCGACGAGATAAATACGATACACCGGAATGTCATGGTTCAGCACTAAATAACGTACGACCGATTCCGCCATTTTCTGTGAAGTGGAGATTGCGAGCTGTCCGTGACCGGACGAGAAGCCCTGTACTTCGACTACGTAACCACGCTGACTCTTTAGCGGGGTTGCCATTTCGTCGAGGGCGGCCTTGGCTTTTTCGCTCAACACGGTTTGTCCGCGCTTGAACAAGATTTCGGTTTGGGTAGAAGGTTGGTATTGATCGATGTTGGTCACGACTTGCTCGACGGTGTTCAGGCGAGTGTTGGCTTGCTGCGCGGTCTGCTGCGCGGCTTGGGCGCGATTGCCGGCGTCAATAGCGTGTTGGTCGGCTTCGTTCGCTTTCGCCGAAGCCATCTGGATTCCCTGCTGTGCGCGGGCGTCGGTGTCTCTGATCGCCTTGCTATTGGAGGCGGTCAGCTCATCGAGTTCGTTGATGCGGTCGCGAATCGGCTGGGTCTGGCGGGCAACGTATTTCTTGCGAGCGAAGGGATTCATGCGTCCCCAGAAGCCTTCACGCGCTTCTGGCTGCAAAGGTTCTTTGCCGCTGGCGCCGGGTTGCGACATGTTGTTTTGGGTCGAGGTCGACTGACTATCGGACTGCATCGCAGGTTGGGACGAAGAGGCCGAACCGTTTTGAGCGAATACGGGTAGTGCCAGAACCACGGCGAGCATCAACGCGAAGATGGTGCGGTTTTTCATTTTTAAACTTCCTCCAATAAGGGGAGTGGGGAGCCACTCCACGCGTTCTAACGCGATTTATTTAGTGCCGTTTCAACTGCGTAAATTCGGAGGCAAGAGCGGACGGAATGGTTGCCAAAAAACTTGCCTCGCATGGGGCTTCAAAGATCGTTTACCTCAGGTTCGGTAGATGCCCGACGCAGCGGACCTGTCTGTTTATAAACAGTTTGGGTGCCATAACGAGCAGCGAAAACAAGTGCTTTGTTTTCATAGGCATTGTACATGAGACGGGAAGAGGTAGAGGTTGGCGATATAGGTAATTTTGGCGGGAACCGATATAAAAACTGCGTGGCTGAATTTCGGTGCAGAATAGCGAAAAAAAACAACACCGCCCGGTTCTGGATCATCCAGATAGTTATGCGACTAGTGATGCGGCAACTGCAGTGTTCGTGGTTTTTCTCCTTCTTCTTGCTGATGGGTTTATTCGGACAGGGTGATTTTGCTCATGCGGCAAACACGCATTTCGATCTGGCGCAATTAAGGGCGCCCGACGGATTTCACATCTCTGTTTTTGCCAACGAAATCGATGGCGCGCGGATGCTGGTGTTCAGTCCGGGCGGCGTGCTGCTGGCCAGCGAATCGGGCGAGGGCAAGGTGGTTGCGCTGCCCGATCCGCAACACACGGGGAAGGCGGCGCGAACTGTCACTGTGCTCGAGGGACTGAATGAGCCGCACGGGTTGGCGTTTGATGAGGGCAAGTTGTATGTGGCGGAGAACGATAAAGTGCGGCGTTACGACTGGGACGAACGGAAGCTGCGGGCGACGAATCCGGTGAAACTGGCGGATTTGCCGACTGGTGGCGGACACTCGACGCGCAGCATTTTATTTCATGGTGGAAAGATGTATGTGTCGGCGGGTTCGAGTTGCAATGTTTGCGTAGAAAAAGATCCGCGGCGAGCGACGGTAATGGAATTTAATCCGGATGGGAGTGGGCAGAAAATTTTCGCGAAGGGGCTGCGCAATGCGGTTGGGGTCGCCGTGAATCCTAAGACGGATACGGTTTGGGTTACGGTGAATGGACGCGACATGCTGGGCGACGATATTCCTCCGGAAACGATTTACGATTTGGGGAAGGAAGGCGGCGATGGTGGCTGGCCATATTGCTATGGCGACCGCGTGTTTGATTCGCAGTTTGCGAAGTCTGAGAGTGGAGTTGGAAGCGACCGCTGCAAGAATGTGATGGAGCCAAAGGTACAGATGCAGGCCCACTCGGCTCCGCTGGGGCTGGCGTTCTATGAGGGGTCGCAATTTCCGGCGGAGTATCGGAACAACATTTTTGTCGCGTTTCACGGATCGTGGAATCGGAGTGTGCCGACGGGGTACAAAGTTGTGCGTGTGAAGTTGGACGATAAAGGGCAGCCGGTCGGTGGCGCGGAGGATTTTATTACCGGGTGGCTGGCTCCGGGAGAGACGAAGAAGGGGCGGTGGATGGGACGTCCGGTGGGGATTGTGGTGGGTGGCGATGGGACGATGTATGTTAGCGACGACTCGGCGGGGGTGGTCTACAGAGTCACCTATGGGAAGTAGTTTGGTGGAGGTAGGGATCCTTCGACTTCGCAACTGCTTCGCGTTCCGCGAAGCGGTTGCTGCGCTCAGGATGACAAATTAATTTTCGGGCGTTGGGGGCAGCAATATTAGGGGCAGCAATATTTCTCGTATTGCTGGTAGATGAACGGGTCGGTCATTCCGGCTATGTAGTCGCAAATGACGCGCGGCAACGGCTCTTCGGTGGCCTTTTCCTGATAGTTGCGCGGAAGATCGTTGGGTTCTTCCATCCAGTGGGCGAAAAGTTCTTTGGTGATGCGTTCGGCATCCTCTTTTTCGGCGGCAAGGGATGGGCTGTAGTAAAGATTTTCGTAGAGAAATTCCTTCAGGCGCCGCCGCTCGGCTTCTACGGGCGGGCTGAAAGCTGCGATGCGCGCGGGATGGCGGCGGACGTCGTCCAATGAATGCACGGCGGCAGCTTGAATTCGCTGGGCCGTGTTGGTAATCAGGTCTCCCACAAATACGTCGAAAATGCTCATGAGGGCTTCGTTAAAAACGAGCTTCTCAGGAGAATGCGGGAATCGGCTAGTCGCGGCTTCATAGTGACGCGCAAACAAGTCGACGCTTTCGGCTAGCTGCTCGATCGTCAGCAAGTGGGCTTCGTAGCCGTCGTCCAAATCGGCGGTGCTGTAGGCGATCTCGTCAGTGAGGTCGATGAGCTGGGCTTCCAGAGGCGGGCGCTGATCTAACAGGTACTCGGCTAGTTCTGGATGGTCTTTGAAGTCGTAATCGTGGGAGTGCTTGATGATGCCTTCGCGGACTTCGAAGGTGAGATTCAGTCCGCGAAAAGATGCGTAGCGGAGTTCGAAGTCTTCGACGATGCGGAGCGCGTGCAGGTTGTGATCGAACGAGAGGCCGTGCTGGCGCATGGCGGTGTCGAGGGCCTTTTCTCCGGAATGTCCGAAGGGTGGGTGGCCTAGATCGTGGACGAGGGCTAGCGCTTCGGCGAGGTTGGTGTTGAGGCCGAGCTGGGCGGCGATGGTTCGCGAGATTTGCGCGACCTCGATGGTATGGGTGAGGCGATTGCGAAAGTGGTCGGAGTAGCGGCGAGTGAAGACTTGCGTCTTCGCTTCGAGGCGGCGAAAGGCGCGTGCATGAACGACGCGGTCGCGATCGCGTTGATAGTCGTTGCGATAGGGGTGCGGGGGTTCCGGATGGCGGCGTCCGAGAGAATTTTCTACGCGCACCGCATAGGGGGCGAGCATGGAGAGAGTTTAGCAGCCCTTGGCTTGGTTCACCGCCGAGACGCGGAGTTCGCGGAGAAAAACTAGAAATACAGGTGGCGCCCAGACGCTGCGAGTCGCGTCTCTACACGATCATGACCGTAACGATCTATGAGCGCGACATGATGAGCAGAACGGAACTACAGGGGCAATTACTTTACGCCTTCTTCTTTGGCTATCTTCATTTTGGCGGAGTCTAGTTTCTTTTGGACTCGGGCGGTATCGGCGGGATCGACTTCGGCGGCTACGGTGCGGTTCCACTCGTTGAGCGCGCGCTCCCAGTTGGTGGCGGCTAATTTGAGGCGTCCCGTTTTTTGGTAGAGATCGCCGAGGTGATCGAGGACGGTCGGGTCAGTGTTGGTTTTCTGCGACGCTTTTAGCAGGCTGTCTTCTGCCTGTTCATATTTTCCGAGACGAAAGTAGGCCCAACCCAGAGAGTCGAGATAGGCGCCGTTGGCGGGATCGAGATCGACGGCGCGCTTGATGTATCCCAGGGCTTCTTCGAGTTTGGTGTTCTGATCGGCGAGCATGTAGCCCAAATAATTTAGCGCGGAGGCATGCTCGGGATCGCTGGCTAGAACCTTCTTGAACTGCTGTTCCGCGTCGGCGTAGCGCTTGTCGCGTTCAAAGGTCGAACCGCGGAGGAACCAGATGTACTCTTTGTCTTCGGGCTTGGTCGATAACGCTTCGGCTTTGTCGAGCGCGGCCTCGGCGTCAGGGAAGCGGCGGAGACGCGTGTTCATCTGCGCGAGCACGATGTAAACCTGGCGATCTTCGGGATTGTTGTTGCCCTTCAGCATGGCGCGAACATCTTTAAGCGCCTTGTCAGCTTCACCGGTGTCGGCCTCTTGCGAGGCGAGAACCATTTTCAGATCGCGACTATTGGGGAGCTTCTGCACCGCTTCTTTGGCGGCGTCGGTGGCCTTCTGCCATTCCTTGGCGTCACGCCAGGTGTCGATAATTTCCTGATAACCGCGTTCGATGTCTTCATCGCCGCCGAGCGCGATGATTTCTCGGTAAATCGCGATGGCGGAAGGATTATTTCCCTGGTCGCGGTAGATATTTCCCAAGCGCTCGAGAAAAACGGCGCGATTGCTCTTCTCTCCGTTGGAATATTTGCCGTCGGCCTTCTCGGATTTTTTGAGCAGGTCGCGCATGATTGGAATCGCTTCGTCGTAGCGGCCCTGCGCCTGGTAGATGGCGGCGATGTTGTAGGGAATTTCGAGCGAGTCTTGAACCATGGACTGCGCTTTTTTCAGATTGTCGAGCGCGAGATCGAACTTGGCCTGCTTGCGATAAATTTCGGCGATGCGAACGTAGGTCTGAGCGTCCTCGGGATTGGCGTCGGCAATGACTTTGTATTGTTCGAGGGCGGCGTCTGTCTGCCCGTCGTTCAAGAGGTTCTGCGCGAGTCCGCGAATGGCGTCGAGGTTGTCACGGTCCAGTTCGATCGCGTGGCGATAGGCTTCGATGGCTTGCTTGTATTG
>OCTA010005475.1_pt1 | contig 10983 bp, 10 predicted proteins | sample 1538991 | NCBI WGS metagenome assembly OCTA01 (sample SAMEA3539302, study PRJEB22396) | soil metagenome | biome: tundra; feature: field; material: soil | place: USA | collected 2010-05 | depth 0.15 m | reverse complement strand
GCACCGCCGTCTCCGCCGAGAACGCCCAATTCGGCCCGAGCAGCCAGGAATGGCCGTCGTATTGTTTGGTCCAGCTCGGCAGCGGATTGCGCGGGTGCAGATAGAACGGCACGTCGAGCGCTTCGACCACGCGCCAGAACGGACGATATTGCGGGAGGTCGTAATAGGTCACGTTGTCCGGTGATCCGATTTGCGAGAAGCCGTTGACCAACGCGCCAACCATGCCGAGTTCCTTGATGCAGCGGGTCAGCTCCGCGGTGGCGGTTTCCGGATCCTGCATCGGCAGCGCGGCGAAGGCGGCGAAGCGATCGGGGCGCTTGCGCACCTCGGAGGCCAACGCATCGTTGGCTTGGCGCGCCACCGCGATCGCGGTCTTGACGTCGTGGATCGCCTGCACCGCCGGTGCGTTCAGCGACAAAATCATCATTTCGATGCCGTGCTTGTCCATCTCGCGCAAGCGGATGCCCTGAACGTCGAGCAGGCGTGGACCCAAGTCGTTCCACACATGCGCGCCGAACACCTGCGAGTCGCCGAGCGTGGGTCCAATGGCGACGTGTTCCTCGAGCGCGATCTTGCCCTGCATTTCGTTTTCCCCGTGACTTTTCCGGCATCATGCAATGCCGCAGCGGCACCTGTCAGCAGCGCCGCGTTGTGCCGCGCATAAAAAAACCGCCCGGGCGGGCGGCATCTTTTTAGCCGTTAAATCTCGTTCTTCGGCTTGCCGAGCCGTAGCTCGCGACGCGATCGAAGGCTGGTGGAGCCAGGCGGGATCGAACCGCCGACCTCGTGAATGCCATTCACGCGCTCTCCCATCTGAGCTATGGCCCCAATTCGCAATTTTTCTTGCCGCATTTTGGGAAACGCGTGCGGCCTCGCGGCGGCGTCAGGTCTCCTCTTCCTTCTCGATCGTCTCGCCGATGATGTCGGTCACATCGGGATCGCCTTCTTCCTCTTCCTCGATGAAGGCGGCATCGTCGAGGCTCTCGTCGATCTCGACCTCTTCGCCTTCGGCAGCCGCTGCCGCGCCTTCTGCCGCCGGCTTCTTGCCCTGCTGTTCGGCCTCGGCGTCTTCGAGCGAGACGAATTCGGCATCCGGGGTCTCGGGCACGACCACCTCGGGCTCCGGCACGGGCGCGGGGCGCGCGACCGGCGCCGGCGCCGCCGGCTCGGGCCGCGAGCGCGATGGCGCTGGAACGACGATCGGTACGACCTTGCCGGTATAGGGAGAAATCACCGGCGTCTTGCCGAGATCGTAGAACTTGCGGCCGGTTTCCGGACAGATGCGCTTGGTGCCGAGTTCAGTTTTCGCCACGGTCAGGTTCCTCGGAATGGTCGGTAAATCGATGTTTCACTTGGCTAGTTGCAGCGCACCTGTCAATAGCGCAGGCGGCCCGGAATCGGCCGGAACGGCGGGATGACGCGCCGCGCGGGCGCGTGGTAGGACGGCGCAGTTTGTTAAGGATAGCGCCGGTGAACCCTGCCAATTTGACACCGCTGACCGCCCGCCGCGGCGGCCCCTTGCAGGGCCGTACCCGGGTGCCGGGGGACAAATCGATCTCGCACCGTGCCCTGATTCTCGGGGCGCTGACGGTCGGCGAAAGCACGGTTGCCGGCCTCTTGGAAGGCGAGGATGTGCTGCACACCGCCGCGGCCATGCGCGCGCTCGGCGCCCGGCTGGAGCGCACGGGCGAGGGCGTGTGGCGCATCCATGGCGTCGGCGTCGGGGGCTTCGCCCAGCCGGCCGGGCCGCTCGATTTCGGCAATTCCGGCACTGGGGTGCGTCTTGCGATCGGCGCGGTCGCCGGCAATGCGGTAACCGCGACCTTCATCGGCGATGCCTCCTTGAGCAAGCGGCCGATGCGGCGCGTGCTCGATCCGCTGGAGCGGATGGGCGCGCGCGTGATCGAGGCCGCCGAGGGCGGCCGGCTGCCGCTCACGCTGCAAGGCGCAAGCGACCCGATCCCCATCGTCTACGAGCCGCCGGTCCCCTCGGCGCAGCTCAAGTCGGCGGTATTGTTTGCTGGCCTGGCCGCGCCGGGCGAAACCACCGTGATCGAGGCGGAAGCCACCCGCGACCATACCGAACGGCTGCTGAAACATTTCGGCGCCAAGCTCACCAGCAAGCCGCATGGCGAGCATGGCCGCCGCATTACGTTGCAAGGCCAGCCCGAACTCGAGCCGGCCAATGTGGTGGTGCCGGCCGATCCCTCGTCGGCGGCATTTCCGATGGTGGCCGCCTTGCTCGTGCCTGGCTCCGATCTCATTCTCGATGCGGTGATGACCAATCCGCTGCGCACCGGGCTGCTGACCACGCTGCGCGAGATGGGCGCCACTATCGAAGCGGTGGCAACGCGCGATGACGGCGGCGAGGAGGTCGCCGATCTGCGCGTGCGGAGCTCGGCGCTCAAGGGCGTCGACGTGCCGGCTGAGCGCGCGCCCGCGATGATCGACGAATACCCGATCCTCGCGGTGGCCGCGTCCTTCGCGCAAGGCGTCACGCGCATGCGGGGATTAAAGGAATTGCGCGTCAAGGAATCCGACCGGCTCGACGCCACCGCCGCCATGCTGCGCGCCAACGGCGTCACCGTCGAGATCGAAGGCGACGATCTGATCGTGCAAGGCAAAGCCAACGTCGCCGGCGGCGGCGAGGTCGCCACCCACATGGATCACCGCATCGCCATGGCGGCGCTGGTGATGGGCTTGGCCAGCGACAATCCGGTGCGCATTGACGACGGAGCCTTCATCGCCACCAGCTTCCCCGGCTTTGTCGAGCTGATGCGCTCGCTCGGCGCGGACCTGTCATGATCATCGCCATCGACGGACCGGCGGCCTCGGGCAAGGGCACGCTCGGCAAGAAGCTTGCGGCGCATTATGGACTGCGCCATCTCGACACCGGGCTGATCTATCGCGCGGTGGCGAAGAGCGTGCTCGATGCTGGCCGCCGCCCGGACGACAAAGCCGCCGCGGTTGCCGCCGCCAAGGCGCTCGACCCGGCGCGCTTCGATGAACTCGCCCTCAAGACCCATGCGGTGGGCGAGGCGGCTTCGGTGGTCTCCGCCATCCCCGAGGTGCGCGCGGCGCTGCTGGCCTTCCAGCGCGATTTCGCCGCCCAGCCGCCCGGCGCGGTACTCGACGGCCGCGATATCGGCACCGTCATCTGCCCGGATGCCGACGTTAAAATCTACGTGACGGCTACGCAGCAGGTGCGCGCCCGCCGCCGGGCCGCCGAATACCAGGCCCAGGGGCGCGATATCGACGAGGCCACGGTGCTGGCCGATATCGTCAAACGGGACGAACGCGACAGCCAACGCGCCGCCGCGCCCCTGAAACAGGCTAAAGACGCGCACTTGCTCGATACCACGCATTTAGCTATAGACCCGGCCATCCGGGCCGCCATCGACATCGTCGAGGCCACCCGAGCGGGCCGAGGGCGCGGTTAACGCCCCTCGATGTTGGAGGACAAAGCCCCGCTCGAGCCTCTGCGTAAGGCGCCTGATCGAACCATCGTTCCGAAAGCACGGTTTTAGCGCCGGCCATCCGGGATTCCGGGGGCTGCCGTTGGTCTGCGGGATCATCGGTCCGCGCTTTTCGAACGCCATTCCAACCCGCCGGCGCACCGCATACAGGAGACTACATGGCCACCGCTGCTGCCCCCACGCGTGAAGACTTCGCCAAGCTGCTCGACGAATCGTTCGGGACCGGAAACCTGCAGGAAGGGTCCGTCATCAAGGGCACGGTCGTCGGCATCGAAAAGGATCTCGCCGTCATCGACGTCGGGCTGAAGACCGAAGGGCGCGTGGCGCTGCGCGAGTTCGCGGGGCCGGGACGGCAAAACGAGATCAAGATCGGCGACGAGGTCGAGGTCTATCTGGAGCGCGTCGAGAACGCGCTCGGCGAGGCGGTGCTGTCACGCGACAAGGCGCGGCGCGAGGAAAGCTGGGGCAAGCTGGAGACCGCATTCAAGAACAACGAAAAGGTCACCGGCGTCATCTTCAACCAGGTCAAGGGCGGCTTCACCGTCGATCTCGACGGCGCCGTGGCCTTCCTGCCGCGCAGCCAGGTGGACATCCGGCCGATCCGCGACGTTACGCCATTGATGAACGTCAACCAGCCGTTCCAGATTTTGAAAATGGATCGCCGCCGCGGCAACATCGTGGTCTCCCGCCGCACCGTGCTGGAAGAGACCCGCGCCGAGCAGCGCCAGGAACTGGTGCAGAACCTCGAAGAGGGTCAGGTCATCGACGGCGTGGTCAAGAACATCACCGACTACGGCGCGTTCGTCGACCTCGGCGGCATCGACGGCTTGCTGCATGTCACCGACATCGCCTGGCGCCGGGTCAATCATCCGACCGAGGTGCTCAATATCGGCCAGCAGGTGAAGGTCAAGATCATCAAGATCAACCACGAGACCCACCGCATCTCGCTCGGCATGAAGCAACTGCTCGACGACCCGTGGCAGGGCATCGAGGCCAAGTTCCCGGTCGGAACGAAGTTCAAAGGCCGCGTCACCAACATCACCGACTACGGCGCCTTTGTCGAATTGGAGCCGGGCATCGAGGGCCTGATCCACGTCTCGGAAATGTCGTGGACCAAGAAGAACGTCCATCCCGGCAAGATCGTCTCGACCTCGCAGGAAGTCGAAGTGCAGATCCTCGAAGTCGATCCGGTCAAGCGCCGCATCTCGCTCGGCCTCAAGCAGACCATGCGTAATCCGTGGGAGGTGTTCGTCGAGAAGTACCCCCCGGGCACGACGGTCGAAGGCGAGGTCAAGAACAAGACCGAGTTCGGCCTGTTCCTCGGCCTCGACGGCGACGTGGACGGCATGGTCCATCTGTCCGACCTCGACTGGAAGCGTCCGGGCGAGCAGGTGATCGAGGAATACAAGAAGGGCGACATGGTCAAGGCGCAAGTGCTCGACGTCGACGTCGAGAAGGAGCGCATTTCGCTCGGCATCAAGCAGCTCGCGGGCGACCCGATGGAGTCCGCCGGCGATCTCAAGAAGGGATCGGTGGTCACCTGCGAGGTCACCGAGGTGAAGGAGGCCGGCATCGAGGTCAAGATCGTCGGCACCGACCTGACCGCCTTCATCCGCCGCGCCGATCTTGCGCGCGAACGCGGCGAGCAGCGCCCCGAGCGCTTCGCAGCCGGCCAGAAGGTGGACGCCCGCGTCACCCAGTTCGATCGCAAGACCCACAAGGTCGGCGTCTCCATCAAGGCGCTCGAAGTCGCCGAGGAGAAGGAAGCGATCGCGCAATACGGTAACGCCGATTCCGGCGCTTCGCTCGGCGACATCCTGGGCGCCGCGCTCAAGCAGCGCGACGACAAGGTCGACGACAAGCCCGAAACCGAAAAGGCCGAGGAATAGACCATCGGCCAGCCGATTCCATGCCTAGCCAAAGTCACCTCCCGGGCTCGACCCGGGGGTTTTCTTAACGACATCACATTGCCAAAAGCCGGTCGGATACCGTCGGTTCGCTGTAATATCCGGGGCGCGATTCGACTTTAGAGGACGAACCCCATGTCGCTCGATGCCAATGCCATCGTCGATCGCCGCCGCATGCGGCGCAAGCTCACCTTCTGGCGCGTCAGCGCGCTGCTGATCGCGCTGCTCGCGCTGGTCGGCCTGGCCGCCGCGTTGGTGCCCGGCGGCCGGTTGACGGCGCCTGGCGCCTACATCGCCCGCATCAAGGTGCAGGGTCTGATCCGCGGCAATCAGGACCGCGTCGCGGCGATCGAACGCTTGGCCAAGTCGCGCGCGCGCGCGGTGATCGTGCATATCGATTCGCCCGGCGGCACCACGGCCGGCTCCGAGCAGCTTTACGACTCGCTGCGCGCCTTGCAGGCGAACAAGCCAATGGTGGTGGTGGTCGACGGCCTGGCCGCCTCCGGCGCCTATATCGCGGCGATCTCGGCCGAGCACATCATTGCCCATGACACCTCGCTGGTCGGCTCGATCGGCGTGCTGTTCCAGTATCCCAACTTCACCGACGTGCTCAAAACCATCGGTATCAAGGTTGAGGAGATCAAATCGTCGCCGCTCAAGGCCGCGCCCAACGGCTTCGAGCCGACCAGCCCGGAAGCGCGCGCCGCCATCGCGGCGATCGTCACCGACTCCTATGCCTGGTTTAAGGACCTGGTAAAGGATCGCCGCCAGATGAGCGATGCGCAGCTCGCCGCGGTGGCTGACGGACGCGTCTTTACCGGGCGCCAGGGCGTCGGCCTCAAGCTGGTGGACAGCCTCGGCAACGAAAAGACCGCGCTGGCCTGGCTGGAGAAGGAAAAGAAGGTCCCGGCCTCGACGCCGGTGCGCGATTACTCGCTGGAGCCGCGATTCAGCGAGCTTTCCTTCCTCCACGTTGCCGCCTGGACCTTCGAGGCGGTGGGTCTGAATGCCATTGCCCACCGCATCGAGGCGTGGGGTGCGGTGCAAGCGATCGAGCGACTCAATCTTGACGGTCTCTTGGCGCTTTGGCACCCTCCCTCCGCCAACTGATCCCTGATCGAGCAAGGCGGCCGCAATGATCAAGTCCGAGCTTGTGCAACGTATCGCCGCCCAGAACCCCCATCTCTATCAGCGCGACGTCGAGAACATCGTCAACGCGATCCTCGGCGAAATCACCAATGCCATGGCCCGCGGCGACCGCGTCGAGCTGCGCGGCTTCGGCGCCTTTTCGGTCAAGCACCGGCCGGCCCGTACCGGGCGTAATCCGCGCACCGGCGCCCATGTCTCGGTCGAGCAGAAATCGGTGCCGTTCTTCAAGACCGGCAAGGAAATGCGCGAGCGGCTGAACAAGACCGGCCCGGTGTAAGCGGCCGGTTTCCCCGTTTGGTTAGAATGGTATTGTGGTGGCCGGGGTTGACCCGGCCATCGATGTTTTTGGGAAGAGGCGTCACCGGTGTTCCGCAAAATCGTCACGGCCATCATCGTCGTCCCGCTCGTCACCGTTATCGTCGCCTTCGCGGTGGCCAACCGGCAGGCGGTGACGGTGTCGTTCGATCCGTTCTCCGCGGCCAGCCCGGCCTATGCGGCGACCCTGCCGCTGTTCGCGATCATCTTCGTGGTGCTGATCCTCGGCGTGCTAGTCGGCGGCATCGCCGCCTGGCTCCGCCAGGGCAAATGGCGGCGCAGCGCCCGCCGGCTCGACGGCGAGGTGCGCGCGCTGCACGACGAGATGGACACCATCCGCCGCCGCTTCGGCACGCCCGAGCAGACAGCAGGCCCGCCAGAACCGAGCCCGCTGCCGGTCCTCCCGGGGCCGATTCCTTAAACAGCACCCGGCGGTTCCGCTTTGCGGGGAGGGGGCGAAGGCTGCTAGAACCCGGCCATGCCGCTGATCGTCAAAATTTGTGGGCTGAAGACCCCGGAAGCGCTTGATGTGGCGCTGGAATCCGGCGCCGATCTGGTCGGCTTCGTGTTCTTCGCCCCCAGCCCGCGCCATCTCGGGCTGCCGGCCGCGCGCCTGCTTGGCGAACGCGTCAATGGCCGCGCCGGCAAGGTCGCGCTCACCGTCGATGCCGACGACGAGACGCTGGGCGCCATCGTCAAAACACTGAAGCCCGACATGCTGCAATTGCACGGCAGCGAGCCGCCCGAGCGGGTGGCGGCGGTGCGCGCGCGTTTCGGCCTGCCGGTGATGAAGGCGGTGCCGGTCGCCGAGCGCAAGGACCTCGTGCGCATCGATCTTTACAAAAAGGTGGCCGACCGGCTGATCTTCGACGCGCGCGCGCCGCAGGACGCCACGCGGCCGGGCGGGCTCGGCCAGCCATTCGACTGGACATTGCTCAAGGGCGTCGATCCGGGAATTCCGTTCATGCTGTCGGGCGGGCTCGACGCCGGCAATGTGGCGGAAGCGTTGCGCATCACGCGCGCGCCGGGCGTCGACGTGTCCTCGGGCGTCGAGCGCGTGCCCGGCGAAAAGGACCCGGACAAGATCCGCGCCTTCATCCGCGCCGCGCGCGCGGCCGAGGCCGCGCTTGCATCGAAGGTCAGCGCATGACCGCGCCGCAGCCCAATTCGTTCCGCACCGGCCCCGACGAGCGCGGGCATTTCGGCATCTATGGCGGCCGCTTTGTCGCCGAGACGCTGATGCCGCTGATCCTCGATCTGGAGAAGGCCTACACGGCGGCTAAGGCCGATCCGAAATTTCAAAGCGAAATGGATGGCCATCTGGCGAATTATGTCGGGCGGCCGTCGCCGCTTTATTTCGCGGAACGTCTCACGCAGCATTTAAGAAAGACGGCTTCCGGCCTTTCGGCGGGCGGCGCGAAAATCTATTTCAAGCGCGAGGAGCTCAACCACACCGGCGCGCACAAGGTGAACAATGTGCTCGGCCAGATCATGCTGGCGCTGCGCATGGGCAAGACCCGCATCATCGCCGAGACCGGCGCCGGCATGCATGGCGTCGCCACCGCCACGCTGTGCGCCAAATTCGGATTGCCCTGCATCGTCTACATGGGCGCGGTCGACGTCGAGCGGCAGAAACCGAACGTGCTGAGGATGAAGATGCTCGGGGCCGAGGTTAGGGCCGTCGAGTCGGGTTCTAAGACGCTAAAAGACGCCATGAACGAAGCGCTGCGCGACTGGGTAACTAACGTCACCGACACGTTTTATTGCATCGGCACCGTCGCCGGCCCGCATCCTTATCCCGCCATGGTGCGCGATTTCCAGTGTATCATCGGCCGCGAAACCCGCGAGCAGATGCACGCCGCCGAAGGCCGGCTGCCGGATTCGCTGATCGCCTGCATCGGCGGCGGCTCCAATGCCATGGGCTTGTTCCATCCGTTCCTCGACGAGCGTTCGATCGAAATTTACGGCGTCGAAGCGGCCGGCCACGGCCTTACCAGCGGCCAGCACGCGGCCTCGATCGCCGGCGGCAAGCCGGGCGTGCTGCACGGCAATCGCACATACTTGCTGATGAACGACGACGGCCAGATCGAGGAGGCACATTCCATTTCCGCCGGCCTCGATTATCCCGGCATCGGGCCGGAGCATGCCTGGCTCAACGACCTGGGCCGCGTGAAATTCCTCTCGGCCACCGACGACGAAGCGGTGGCGGCGTTCCAGCTTTGCAGCAAACTCGAAGGCATCATCCCGGCGCTGGAGCCCGCGCATGCGCTCGCCCGCGTGTTCGACCTCGCGCCAACGAAACCGAAAGATCACCTGATGGTGGTCAATATGTCGGGACGTGGCGACAAGGATTTGGATTCGGTCGCGGCGTTTCTGGAAAGCAAGCGCCGATGACCACCCGCATCGACCGCCGCTTTGCCGCGCTGAAACAGGAAGGCCGCGCCGCGCTGGTGACCTTCACCATGGCTGGCGATCCCGACTACGACACCTCGCTCGCCATCGCCAAGGCGTTGCCGAAAGCGGGCGCCGACGTGATTGAACTGGGCATGCCGTTCACCGATCCGATGGCCGATGGCCCGGCGATCCAGGCCGCCGGCGTGCGGGCGCTTCATGCCGGCCAGCGCATGACCAAGACCCTGGCGCTGGTGCGCGAGTTCCGCAAAACCGATGACGCAACGCCGATCGTGCTGATGGGCTACTACAATCCGATCTACATCTACGGCGTCGATCGCTTTCTCGCCGACGCCAAGGCGGCCGGCGTCGATGGCTTGATTGTCGTTGACCTTCCGCCGGAAGAAGACGACGAGCTTTGCCTGCCGACTTTGAAAACCGGCCTGAATTTCATCCGGTTGGCGACGCCCACGACCGACGACAAACGCCTGCCGGCCGTGCTCAACAACACATCCGGCTTCGTCTATTACGTTTCGATCACCGGGATCACCGGCTCGGCGGCGCCCGATACCGGCAAGGTCACCGCGGCAGTTGCGCGCATCAAGCGGCACACTAAATTGCCGGTCGCGGTCGGCTTCGGCGTCAAGACCGCGGAACAGGCGCGCGCCATCGCGTCCGGCGCCGATGGCGTGGTGGTCGGCTCCGCGCTGGTGGACGCGCTGCGCTTAAGCCTCGATAAAAACGGCAAAGCCGGCCCGGGCACCGTGAAAGCGGTGACTTTCCTGGTGTCCGCGCTGGCCGACGGCGTGCGCTCCGCCCGCCGCGTGGCGGCCGAGTAACCTTCCGCGGCGGCGGTTATAATTCTGACGAATCAAGCCTATATAGGCGAAGCATGAATTGGATCTCCAACGTCGTCCGCCCGAAGATTCGCAGCTTCCTGCGCCGCGAGACGCCGGAAAATCTCTGGATCAAATGTCCGGAGACCGGCCAGCTCGTGTTCTACAAGGACGTCGAGGCCAACCAGTTCGTCATCCCGAGCTCCAACTATCACATGCGCATCAGCGCGCCGGCGCGGCTGAAATCGATGTTCGACAACGGCGAATACGAAGACATCGCCATGCCGGAAGTGCCGCTCGATCCGCTCAAGTTCCGCGACGAGCGCCGCTACGCCGACCGCCTGAAGGATGCGCGCACCAAGACCGGACTTGTCGATGCCGTGAAGGCCGGCATCGGCCGCCTGGAAGGGCTGATGGTGACCATCGGCGTGCAGGATTTCGATTTCATGGGCGGCTCGCTCGGCATGGCGGCCGGTGAAGCGGTGATCACCGGGATGGAGACGGCGGTGCGCCGGCAGACGCCATTCATCATGTTCGCGGCCTCCGGCGGCGCGCGCATGCAGGAGGGAATTCTCTCGCTGATGCAATTGCCGCGCACCATCGCCGCCGTGCAGATGCTGCGCGAGGCGAAGAAGCCCTACATTGTCGTACTGACCAATCCCACCACCGGCGGCGTTACCGCCTCCTATGCGATGCTCGGCGACGTGCATATCGCCGAGCCGGGCGCGCTGATCGGATTTGCCGGACCGCGCGTGATCGAGCAGACCATCCGCGAGAAATTGCCGGAAGGATTCCAGCGCGCCGAATATCTCACCGAGCACGGCATGGTCGACATGGTGGTGCATCGGCACAAGTTGCGCGCGACGCTCGCCGAATTGTGCCGGCTGTTGACCAAGGCGCCGGCGCCGG
>OCTA010005474.1_pt1 | contig 10984 bp, 4 predicted proteins | sample 1538991 | NCBI WGS metagenome assembly OCTA01 (sample SAMEA3539302, study PRJEB22396) | soil metagenome | biome: tundra; feature: field; material: soil | place: USA | collected 2010-05 | depth 0.15 m | reverse complement strand
GGTGCTGCGCGTCAAGGAAAGTAGGAACGCGGCCGCATCGTCTCTGCGGTTCTGCCGCTCGAGGATTGCGAGGCGCAACGCCACTGCCGCGCGTTCGGGAATGCCGCTCGCTACAAGCGCGACTGTCCGAGTTTCGATCATCGGCCGCAAGGCAGGCCGGCGGGCGAGTTGGAGCAGGCGCGAGCGCGCGGGAGAAGCGCCTTCGGTTCCAGCCCCGCCGGTTTCGAGCGCGCCCTTGATGTACTCCTCGACTGCGCGATCATCGTCGCCCTTGTTCTCATAAATCGCGCCAGCCTGATAGGCATAAAGGGTGGGATCGGAGAGTTTCTGGCGTCCCTCCGCCAGCAAGCGGAGCGCGTCGTCAAACTGGAAATAGTCCCAAAACACGGTGGCGGCTTCGAGATACCCGTCCGCATTTCCCGGTTCGATTTGGGGGATGCGGTTCCAAAACGGGCGCGCCTGCGAAAAGCGTTCCCGATCCGCGTAGATCTCGCCGGCCTCGGTCAGCGCCGCGCGGTCGCCGGGAGCGTACTTTACGACGTTCTCGACCAGAGCTACCGCTTTCGCCGCGTACTCCGGCCGATACGCCGCCAACGAGCGATCGACCGCCGCGGCGCGCAGGACGATCGATCGATCGCCGGGATACTGCGCGGCAAGCGCGTCGAAAACCGGTGCGGCTTCTTCGAAATGCGATTTCCAGGCCGCCATCTCGGCAACCAGCTTCGCTCCCCAGGGGTTGGCGGAGGCTAATTTCGACGTATCGCCCGCCTGCGCGCGCAACGCATCGGCCTCCCGCTGTTCTTCGTCTCCATAGGTGGAAAGGAATAACTGCCGGAGGTGATCGTCATAGAACCAATACTGGCGGAGTAGCTCACGGTAGGCGCGACGATCGAGGGTCTCTTTGCGTGAGTACGCGTCGAGTAAGTTGCGGACAAACTGCAAGTTGTTCGGGAAGCGCTGATGAGCGTATAGGTTGACCTGCCGGTAGGCGGCTGGGCCGACTGCGGAGGAATTGACCAATTCATGGAAGTACATTTCCAGGTCGGTGCCGGAGAATATCTTGACCACGTCGACTGTGAGCTTCTCAAACTCCGCGCGGCGCTGGCGGCGCAGATACCAGCGAGCGAGTTTGTGCGTCCAGGAGGCGTCTGGGAAGCGTTCCATGGCCTTGCGATAAACGGCTTCCACTTGCCCGCCCAGCTTGTTCTCATCCAGAAATGCGGCCAGGCGTTCATAGAGTCCCGGATCGTCGGGGTTGCGGTCGATCTCGCCGCGGCAGACCGCCAGAGCATCCATCACCCGGTCCAGCGAAACCAGGCGCGAGATATAGCGGTCCAACACGCGTGCATACTCGGGCGAGCGTGCGCCGCTGGCGGTGTCCGGTTGGCGCGCCGGTTGGCCGCCCACTTCCTCACCCTCGGGCGGCGCTGCGGCCCCGCCCAGCGGCACGCCGTCCGCCTTGGCGGCCAACTCCTTCAATAATGCGTCGTAGAGGGCGAACTCTTCCCGCGGCTGCGCCTTGCGCGCATACGCGTCCGCCATATCCAAGGCCACCGTCGCGCGCTGCGGAGCGGACGGAAATGCAGTCAGAAAGTCACGGCCATGGCGAATCACGCCGTCGCTCTCGCCATAAATGGCGTAGGCTTCTATCAAGCGCGCATGCAACGCGGGCCGCTCCGCCGACTGCGGAAACTGGCGGTCGATCATGCCGATTAACTCGAAAGCGCGCGCGCGATGGAAATAAGCCGCCGCACCCTTTTCCTGATCGGCCAGGCTGGTGCGCGGCGATTCTGAATTCAGCAGCAGCGAGAGGATCCCGTTGAGGTACCCCGGATAAGGATCCATGGTGGCGATGTCGCGATACAACGAAAGGTCGCCAGACCCGAAGCGAATGGGCTCTTCGGGCGACGTCAGCAGCACATTCGCGATTCCGGCGAGGGCCTGCTCGCGCGATGCCGCGGGTGCGCCCGGCAGGCTGTACAGAGCGTAGTAATGACGGATGGATTCATTCGGATCCTGCGCCTGGTCGAACAAAAGCGCGAGGGTGGTGAGTTCGTCGGCGGTCCACGTTTGGTGGCGAGCTTCCTTATTCAGCCGGAATTCGACCAGGGCGCGCCGCGCGGCAGGCTGGTTGCCCAGTTTGCGCAGGCCAAAAAACAGCTTGGCGACCGCTCGCAGATCCTGGGGATTTTTCTGGACCGTGGCGCGGGATTCGGCGAGAAACAGGCGAAGCCGCCCCGCTTTTTCGAGCATGTCGAGATACGACTCGATCAGGCTGGACGGCCAGAGAGGTTGGAATTCGCGTTCATAGAGCGCGAGCGCCTGGGCCGCGTTTCCGCGACGCAATTCCAAGTCGGCTCGGGCGGTGAACGGGTAGATCCGGTCATCCGGAAACGCTTTCTGGTAAGCGGCGATCTGCCGCTCTGCGGCGTCGAACTGGCGGTGGTCGCGCAGGTAATCGAAATACCGCGTGTACGGCTCCGTTGCCTCCGGGTAGCGCACCATCCAGTCGTGGTAAGTCTGGTCGACTAAGTCGGCCGGCAACTGCTGGGTCCGAATTAACTGGATCATTTGCCCGAAGGTGCGCCAGCTACGCTGCCCGGCGGCGGGAGTAAGCTTTTCCGCCGGCGCGGACGGGGCCAGCGCAGCGGCCCGCAGGGCCTTCATCTCATCGGCAGGCTGCAAGCGCCGGTAATAGAACTGCGCCAGCGCAAGCTGCCCTTCGGCCGAATCCGGCACGGTCTGCGCGTACTTCTGCCAATCGGCCTCGGCAGCCGCGAAATCCAATTGCAATTCCGCTTCACCCGCGCGCAGACGGTATAACTCGGCGTTGGCAGGCGATGCGGCAATCAAGTTAGTCAAGGCGGGCCGCGTCTCGCTCGGCGGCCTGCGCACGCGAACCGCGCCGTTGGGCCACGCAACACTGCGGAAGAAAGCGTCCTGGATCGAATTGGCTTCGAGATACTTCAGCCAGTCGCTCATCTCCGCGCGCAACTGCGGATTGGCAACGGCCAGGATAACCGCTCCGCCGAACAGCCCGGAGCAAACCAGCAGGCGCGAACTACGGCACCACTTCAAGGGGCACCTCCTCGGTTCCGACGTTGTGCGCGAAATCTTCCGCCGTCACAGTTAGGTTGTACTTACCAGCTGGTAGAAACGATGGGACCACGATCTTACCCGTGTTAGTCTCCTCACCGGGATTCCAATAAAGGTGAACCGGAGCTGCGCCATACAAACGCGCCATCACGGTGCGCGTGGTGCGGGACGCACTTACGCGCATCTCGACGGTTTCCCCAGGCCGGTAACGTGCCCTGGCTAGGTTGACGCGCACCACCGGCGGTTTGCTCGCGATCACGAACGTCTTCGCCTCGCGATAGATGTGGCCGTTGCGGTCGCGCAGAACCAGTCTCACCTGGTAAGAGCCATCGGACATGTCGGCCGGCGCGAGAAAGCGCGTCTGCCAGATATCCTCTTCCTTCAAGAACCGCAGCTCCTTGACCAAGCCGAACGGAAACAGCGCGACCACGGAGACAATGTCGGGATCGGTCTTCACGCGCAGCACCGGATCGCCGGGGCGGATTACGCGAGGCCTCAACAGGGATCGCGGCGCGGCCAGGAACGACGTGTAGGGCGTGACGAACTTGTATTGGCGCGCCAGGCGGATGATTTCGTCGACGCTGGCGCGGCCCTCGCCGTCGCGCTCGATCTTGGCGAGCAGCGCGTCCACGCGCGCCTTGGCCCACGTGCGCGGCAGGTCCGCATGCTCCAGGCTCTGTTCCGGCAGATCGGTCGTGACGCTCATGCGAAGAGGCCTGCCCTGATCGAATCCCGCGGCGGAGAACACGGCGCGCCGTGCAGGCTTTTGATACTCGCCGACCCACGAGGCCAGTGCGCCTCCGAACCAGCTCTCTTCGAGAGGGTAGACGAAGTCGAGGTTTGCCTTCGGCTCGGCAGCCAGCCGCAGGCCCTCCACCGGACGCCTCCCCAGCTTGGAGAGGAATGCGCCAAGCTTGAACTCGATCGGCTCGGTGGAACGCACCAGTTCCCAAACGCCATCGTTGCTCGCCAGCATTTTGAGAAGCGGCATATTGGCGTCGTCGCCAATGCCAAGCACGAAAGTGCGAGGCCGCTGGCGCTCGGGAATCTTTTTCCAGGCGGCTGCATAAATCGCCGCCAGCTTTCCGTTTTGCAGGGCGCCACGCGTGGCGCCGCCATCCGACAGCAGGACCAGGTACGACTCTCGTTGCGCCGGTGCGGCGGCGACGTGGACGCCCTGCGCCAGGCCGGCCTTCAGCGCCTCCTCAAGGTTGGTCGCGCCGCGCAACGAGCTCTGGCGAACGAATGCGAGCGCCTTCTCGACGGCGTCGGGGCTGGCAGCCACCGGGGCCGGAGCGAACGAGACAGTCTGAGTGTTGAAGAGGAGCACGTTGAACGAGTCCGCCGGTTTGAGCGCGTGCAGCAAGCCTTCGAGCGCCTGAAACTCACGATCCAGCTTCTCCCACTGCATGGAAAGCGACGCGTCGAAGAGCGCGATCACAGTCTTGGGTCTACTCGAGGCCTCGGAAGCGGCGGCTGCGGGGGCCAGCAGCGCCGACGCCTGGAAAAAACCGGGCTGAGGGCCGGCGGCGCGCGCGGTGGCATCCGCGGGGGATGGCGAGGGCGGCGCGGGATTCCGGTAGGTGATGACTGCGAGCGTGTTGGTGCGGCTGCTATCGAGAGCGTAGTCGACCGCAAAGTCCTGGTCCATTTTGAGATTGGCGGCGGTGAAGCTGCCGCGTACCAGGTGCGCGGTGCGCTCGGCAATATGCAGCGGGTAGAGCTTACCGGCGATTTGAAAGTCTTTCAGCGCATGCTGCGATTTCAATTCGAACGAGATCTTGAGCTTGCCCGCCTGCTGGGCCTCGTACGCATCCGGACGCAGCGGGATGGCGAAATGAGACGTCAGATTTTCGACCGGGATGCGCTCGTGGTATTCGATTTCGAGCCGCTTGGTCCCGTTCGGGGGAATCGGTACGATGCGGGCGCGGAATTCGGTAGCGCGGCGCGCCTCGTCGGCGCCTCCGTCTCCGACCTGCAGGAGGCCGGGATCGATCGCCTGCCACTTCAGATCGTTATAGACGTCGCCGGCACGGCGCCGCTCCATGATCACACCGGGAATGCGCGTGACGTCATCCCAAACGGCGAAATCGGAGACGATCGCGCGCACCGGCAGCGCGAAAACATAAGTCCCCTCGGAAATCAGAGGCGTGTGGTTGGCGAAGATCTGCCGGATGCTGACGCGGGCGTCGCCGTTATCGATGCGAACGTCGATCTCCATCTCCGCCAGCGAGAGAACCTTACTGTCGGGCCGGTCCTTCCCGCCCGCAATCAGCACGCCGGCATCGCCTCGCGCCAGCGCGCAAGCCGTCATCAGTGGCACGCACAGCTTCAAAAGGGCTCTCATCGGTTCTCCAGATTCTGTTCCAAAATGCGCACCAGGCCGTTATCGGTACCTATATATATGTAGCCGCCGCGCGCGGCAAGCGCCGTTACGTTGCGGGAGGGCAAACCGGCGGTGATGGCCGTCCACCGGCCTATGCGGCGATCATAGGCGTAGAGGCCGCGGTCGAGCGTTCCGGCGTAGACGCGGCTTTCGGTGACCAGCATGGCGTTGGGGTTGACGACGAACGCATCGCTCGCTTCCGGGAAGCTGCGCCATTGTCCCATCCCGTCCAGCCGCAGCACGCCGGCGCCGTATGTGCCGGCGAACCAATCGTCGCCAACCCGGCCGAGCGCGGTGATCCAGTGGTGCTTCAGCCGCGAATTGGAAGTGGTGTAGGAAGCTTTGACCACGCCGTCTTCGAGAACCGACAGACCGCCGAGCGTGCCCGCTAGAATCGTCCGCCCCTCGGATGCGATGGCGTACACGTGGTTGTTGACCAGTCCGTGAAACGCGTTCAGGCTGCGGGTTCCGGCGGCATCGACAATGGTGAGCCCGGCTGGTGTGGCGATCAGCATGCCATCCGCCTGGAGTTCCACGTCGGTAACATGGTTGGCAATCAGGCCATCCTGGCGCGTCAGCGTCTGGCGCTGCCGGGCCGCCGAATCGAACATGACCAGACCGTTGGCGGTGGCGACAGCGGTGCGCCGCCCATGGGGATCGACCGCGATCCGGTTGACGCAAAAGACGGCGTCGTTCTCGATATGAGTGGCTCGGGCGAAACCGGAATCGATCACATCGAGTCCCCTATCGAAGTAGCCGACCCACAACCTTCCGGCGGCATCTGCCGCCAGTGCGGAAATGTGACCGTCGGCCAAAAGGGCGGCTTCCGATTGCAGAATGGATTGCCACGAGTTTCCATCCGAGCCAAGTGAGTAAACGCCATCGCGCGCGACGGCGTATAGATTCGCGTCCATCCGGAAGATATGTTCGATCCGCGCTGCCGGCATCTGTGGCTGGCGGACCAACGGGCGCGCGGCCGCAGTCCGCAAGGGAACCGGCACCACGCCCTGCTCCAAAGTGCCGATCAGGAGCGTGTCGCTATGAACGAACAGGGCGCGGGCGAAAGTGCCGGGCGCCAAGGTTCGCGCGAACTTTCCGCCATCGAACTCAGCCACGCCGGCGGGAGTGCCGGCGAAGGCGCGATCGGCATCCACCGCGATGGAGAGCACTTGGGGATCGGGCAGCCCCTCGCTGGTTCCGAAACTGTCCACCTGGCCGGCATGAAAGTGTAGCAGCCCCCGATCGATGGTGCCCACCCAGAGGTTCGCGTAATCGCCGGCCAGCGAAGTGACGCTCAATTTCGCGAGCGACGGATGGAATGCTTTGATCTGCTTGCCGTCGTAGACGATTACGCCGTCCTTCTCGGTGCCCAGCAGCACCTGGCCGGTGGAGAGCGGCAAAACGGAGGTGAGCTTTCGGTATGCGGGCTCAACCGGCCGGATCTGACGGAACCCGCCATCGCCGAGGATGACCAGCCCTTCGCCTGCGGTTGTGATATACAACTCCGGCTGGCCGCCGGCGGTGCCCACCGCCAGAGTCCCCAACGGCGCGGCAGGCAGTTCCAAGCCCGGCCGGAAGCGGCGCTTGAGGATGCCCTGTGAATCGTATTCGAAGAGCCCGGCCGGACCGCAGAGGTACAGCCGGTCGTGAAAGGAAACCGCGTCGGCGAACACGGCAGGAGCCGAGAACCACTCGAAACCGCCGTCCGGTGGATGATCGAGCCGCGCCGTGGTGAATCGGATTTCCGAAGCCGCCTGCAGCTCGCGGGCAGATTCGGTGGTGGCGCGCGACGCCCGCCACAAGACGCCGGCCGAGTATGCCGCAATTGCCAGCACGCCAACCGCGCCGCCAATCAGAAGAATTCTGTTCCTTCCGGGCCTCATAATCTGAAGACTCTCCATTATCCTCAAAACAGAGTGCGGCGGGTCGCTCATGCCGTTACCGCTGGTAGGGCATGCTTTGGCTTGCCCCTTGTTTTCCCGAGCCTGCGCTACTCAGAGGCGATACAGCAAGTGGCGCGCCACACCGGAATCAGCCTTTTTTCTTGGGTTCGGTCGAGCGCGGGAGTGTCAGCCGAGACACCCGTATCGTGCGCGACACAAGGCGGCACCGTCCAGCGCTTCGGCTCCTCAAGTCACTCGAAAATCAGTTAGTGTAGAAGTTGGCCGTCAACGTGAAGACGGCCCTAAATTCTATGCCGACAAAACTTAGCAACGAAATCATCACCGCCGCCATTGAAGGCTTCGAGTCCCAAAAGGCGCAAATAGACGCTCAGATCGCCGAGCTTCGTCAGATGCTCTCCGGCCGCCCGGCCGAGACCGCCGTCGCACCGGAACCCGCAAAACGCAAACGGCGCGGCATGAGTGCGGCTGGCCGTGCCCGGATCGCCGAGGCACAGCGAAAAAGGTGGGCTGAATCGAAGAAACCGCAAGCCGCACCGGCGGCGGCAAAGCCGAAACGGAAGCTTTCGGCGGCCGGCAGGCGGGCAATCGTTGCCGCCGCCAAGAAGCGCTGGGCTGCGAAGCGAGCGGAAGCCACGAAATAAACGGGTGCTCGATCATAATTGAAAGTTTCGCGGCACAGAGCATGCCACGAAAGGAACCACAACAATGAAACTCCCTACCCCTGCTTGGCGGGCAATGGCACTGTGCTTCGTCCTCTGCCTGAGCGCGTTGCCGGCTGTTTGCCAGACGCCACGAATCGAACGCATCCGCAACGGCGTTCAACTGACCTCCGGCGATTTGAACGTTAGGGTGCAGTTCTATTCGGAGGGTACGGTTCGCGTGGTGAAATGGCCGGCCGGCGGCACGTCCGAAAAGGTCAGCCTCTCGGTGATTCAGAAGGATGTGCCCGAGCTGAGCGTACAGTTTGAGGAGAGCGCCGCGGCCATCACACTGAGTTCGGGACAGGTCAAAGTTCAGTTGAGCAAGAGCGATGGGGCGATTCAGTATCTCGACAATGACAACCACTCACTTCTGAAAGAGCAAGGGCGGCCCGTCTTCACTCCCTGTCAGATCGAGAAGGAAAAGGCCGCGTTCAGCGTTCAGCAGAACTTCACTCTGACCCCGGATGAAGGCGTGTACGGCCTTGGGCAGCATCAGTCCGGTTACATGAACTATCGGGGACGGACTGTGAAGCTGGTGCAATCCAACACCGATGCGGTCACACCCATGCTGGTTTCCACCGCGGGATACGGGATTCTCTGGGACAACTATTCCAAGACGATCTTCGCCGACAATCTCGGTGCGACGTCCTTCTGGTCAGAGGTGGCGGATAACATCGACTACTACTTCTTTGTCGGCCCGACCATCGACCAGGCCATCGCCGGATACCGGCAGCTCACGGGCCAGGCTCCGATGTACGGTAAGTGGGCTTATGGCTACTGGCAGAGCAAGGAGCACTACGCGACCCGCGACGAACTGCTTGGCATCGCGCAGGAATACCGCAAGCGGCGGATTCCCATCGATAACATCGTGCAGGACTGGAACTACTGGGGCGGAAACGACACGTGGGGCGGTATGTACTTCGACGAAACCAAGTACCCACGGCCGAAGGAAATGATCGATCTGCTGCACCAGCAGAATTTCCACCTGATGATTTCCATCTGGGGCGGGCTCGGACCTGCGTCGCCAATCTACAAGGACATGGAACGCCACGGCTATCTATACTCGCCGGTGGGCTGGGCCGGCTTCCGGTACTTCGATGCGTACAATCCGGCGGCCAACGATTTGTACTGGAAATACGCGAGCAATGGACTCTTTTCCAAAGGAGTCGACGCCTGGTGGATGGACTCGACCGAACCCGACATCGTCAACGCGCTCACCAAGGAGTCGGAAGAGTATGAGATGAAGAGAGTCGAGAACAATCATCTCGGCTCATTCGCCAGATATCTCAATCCTTATTCGCTCGTCATCACGGAAGGCGTTTACCAGAACCAGCGGAAGGAGACGGACCAGAAGCGCGTTTACATTCTCACGCGGTCGACATTCGCCGGCCAGCAAAGGGCCGCGGCAACCACCTGGTCGGGAGACATCGGCGCGAACTGGGACGTTTACCGGAAACAGATCTCGGCGGGGATCAATCACAGCATGGCCGGCATTCCTTACTGGACCTTCGATATCGGCGCGTACTCGCTCGGGTGCCAGGGGGGAGTATTTTCGAACGGCGGCAAGGACCCGGCGTATCAGGAGCTCTACGCACGCATGTTTCAGTTGGGGGCTTTCTCGCCCATCTTCCGGTCGCACGGCTCGGAGACTCCACGCGAGATATGGGAGTTTGGCGATTACACCGACTCACTCGTCAAGTTCGACAACCTGCGATACCGGCTGCTGCCTTATATCTATTCGCTGGGCTGGCGGGTCACCCACGACGGTTATTCCATCATGCGCGGCCTGCCGATGGACTTCGCGCAAGACCGGAAGACCTATTCGATCGACGACCAGTTTATGTTCGGCCCCGCCATCATGGTCTCTCCGGTGACCGAGTACATGGACCATCGCCCGCCCGAGCAGACCGTTCCCATGCCGCCCGAGGTCTTTAAAACGAAGGACGGCAAACCGGGCCTGACCGCCAGATACTATTGCGATGCGGACTTTAAGAAGCTGTGTCACGAAACCGTGGAGCCAGGGGTCGATTTGTATTGGTACACGGGCTGGCCGAGCTTCATAAAAGACCCCAGATTCTCGATGCGCTGGGAAGGCAAGCTGGTCCCCACCGAAACCGGGAAATACCGGTTCAACATGAAGAGTTTCGGGCCGAAGCGAGTGTATCTGGATGGCAAGGAGGTGGCGCATAACTACGACTCGATGGAGTCCCACACCGTGCCCGTCGAGTTAGTGGCTGGAAAGGAATATGACTTCGCGTTCGAAACATCGAACGCGGTGCTCGGCGCGTTCCGTGCCCAGATGTTCTGGAAGACTCCGGAGATTTTCGCTCGTGAGGCGAAGCCGGCCGAGCCAAGACAGAAGACACGGACCGTTTATCTGCCGGCTGGGAATCAGTGGATCGATTTCTGGACGGGAGAGGTGCTGGCCGGTGGCAAGAGCGTGGTTGCGGATGCTCCCATTGACAAGATTCCGCTGATGGTCAGGTCAGGGTCCATCATACCGATGGGTCCATTCGTTCAATACTCCACGGAAAAGCCGGCCGACCCCATTGAGTTACGGATCTATCCCGGAGCCAACGGCAGCTTCACGCTGTATGAGGACGAAAACGATAACTATAACTACGAAAAAGGCGTCTATTCGACGATTGATTTCAACTGGGATGACGCGCAGCACCAGCTCAGGATCGATGCCAGGAAGGGAAGTTTCCCGGGCATGTTGAACACGCGGACTTTCCATGTTGTCGTCGTGCGGAAGGGCCATGGCACAGGGGTGGAGGTTACAGGCACACCGGACAAGGTGATTGCGTACCAGGGAGAGCAAGAAACCGTTCCAATACGCTTCTGACCGCCTGACCTGCAGCTCAGCCCACCACCGGGGTGCGGACTGTCAACCCTGG
>OCTA010005473.1_pt1 | contig 10985 bp, 11 predicted proteins | sample 1538991 | NCBI WGS metagenome assembly OCTA01 (sample SAMEA3539302, study PRJEB22396) | soil metagenome | biome: tundra; feature: field; material: soil | place: USA | collected 2010-05 | depth 0.15 m | reverse complement strand
GGCTGAGCACGCCCGGTTGCTCGAAGAACACGTGCACAAGTTCCCACAGCACGTGGTACGTGGTCACCTGCATCTCCTTGACGATCCGCGGATCGGTCGCGGAGGTGAGCAGCAGGTGATCGACGGCCGGGCTGGCCGCGATGGCGCCGCCACCGCTCCCGGCCAGGGCAACGGTCAGCATCCCCCGGTCATGCGCCGCCAGCAGCCCGGCCAGCACTGCCGGGCTGTCGCCGTCGGTGGAGATACCGAGCGCGATATCCGCAGGCTCGGCCAGGATCGCGATCTGGTGGGCGAAGATCCCTGCCATGCCCGCCCGCTCAGCGACGCCGGTGACGGTCGCCATGTCTGAGGTCAGCGAGATCGCCGGGAGTGCCCGCTTGCCCACGATGACCGGGTGGACGAACTCCACCGCGACATGCTGGGCGTCGGTGCTCGGGCCTCCGCTGCCGAATACTACGAGCTTGCCGCCCTGGTGGAACCGCACCGCCATGGCGTGACTCGCGGCCGCCACCCGGCCCGCCTGCTCGGTGAATTCCGGCATCGGGCTCGCGCGGAACTCGAAGGCGGCGGTGACAGCGGGGTCCGGGCCGGACGGCGCGGACCCGGGCACATCTGTCCCGGGCCTCACGACTGTCCCTCCGCACCCGCCTGCCCCGCCTGCCCCTGCAGGTGGAGGTCGATCTCGACGTGGACGGCGTCACGGACCTTGAGCGCGCCGAGAAAAGCCGAGTACGGCTTGATGCCGTGGTCGGACTGGCGGACCGTGGCGGTGGCCCGGTAGTGGCCAGGGCTGGCCTGGCTGACCTCGAGCTGGACCGGCCGTGCCACGCCGGCCAGCGTGAACGTGCCGCTGATCACGCCGCCGCCCTGGGCTCCTGGCCTGAACGCCGTCGCGGCGAAGCTTGCTTCAGGATGGCGGTCGGCCGCCAGCACGCGGCGTGCAGTGACGGCGATCTCACGGCGGTCCCTGTCGGTGAGCGGTTTCAGCCCGCCGGTGCCCTCGCGCACGATAAGCGAGCCCGTGTCCATGCGGACCTCAAGGTCGACGGGATCCAGGTCATCCGTCACCGTGAGGTCGCCTGACCATCTGCCCACCTCGATCGTCAGGTCGTGGCCTGCCTGCGCAGCCATGCCATCGCGAAACGTCCTTAAGACGATCCGGCCGCGCTCGGTGTCCAAATGGTGGCGTCCTGCCTCAAGCGCCATGGAAGCACCGTAGGACACTTGCGGGGTGACGTCCAGTAGTCCGACCAGCAGGTCGTCGAGTGCCACAGCACCTCGTCGATCTTCCGCGGCTACAGCATCTTCATGAAGGGCAAGGACCCGCGGGACGCCCACTTCATCACCAGCCGCATCTGCGGCATCTGCGGTGACAATCACGCGACCTGCTCGGTCTACAACCAGAACATGGCCTATGGCGTCCGGCCGCCGCATCTCGGTGAGCGGATCATCAATCTGGGCGAGTCCGCCGAGTACATGTTCGACCACAACATCTTCCAGGAGAACCTGGTCGGGGTCGACTTCTGCGAGCGGATGGCCGGCGAGACCAACCCGGGCGTGCTCGAGCTGGCCAACCGCACCGAGGCGCCGCACGGGGCTGGCTGGTCACTGGCCGGGCTGGTCACCGGCCGGGCTGGTCAGCCACCTGGCCGGGCGCTTGTCCTGGCTGGTCACTTACCCGGCTGGCGCTGCCCGCCGTCGCGGCCGGCCGGGACACCGAGGGGACCTGGTGGGCGGCCGTCCCGCGGCCCCTGATCATGCCAGTGATGACGGCGATGCCGAGTGCGCCCGCTGGCGGGAGGGTGACCAGGGCGGGGAGCTGGTAGCGCCAGGAGAACTCGAAGATGTCGGAGGCGACCAGGTCCGCAGCGGCGGCGGTGAAGAACAGCACGCAGGCGAGGGCCAGCTGGCGCTGGGCCGCAGGGATGCGGCGGCGGGCCACGCCGAGCGAGCCGAGCAGGCCGGCCAGCGCCGCGAGGGCGTACAGCGGGCCGGGCGTGTAGCCGCCGTGCAGCTGATAGTGACGCAGGAAGAACGCCACCGGCCGGTCAACGACGGGCCGGCCGCCGCCGAAACCCGCGGCCGCCGAGCTGACGATCGCGCTGGTGGCATGGGGTGAATAGGTGGGGTAGTGGCCCTGGAACTGCCACCGCCAGATCGGCGTATCCCCGGGGCTGGTGACTCGCTTCAGCGCGAACAGCTTGGCCGCGTCCGAAGCGACCGCGGACAGCACCCGCAGGGGCTGCTGGGTAACGACCGCCCGGTTGAAGCTGGACACTGTGCGGGACGCCTCGCCGTGCGGCAGGTTGGCATAGTAGGGGCGGAGCGGGGACAGCGGGCTGTGTTCGAGGCCGTCGGGGCCGAGCGCCTTCTGCCGGGCATTGGGGCACAGCGCCTGCTGGCTGGCGGGCAATTTCATGGTCGCGCAGTCGGCCGCCTCCGCCACCCGCCCGTAGATGGTCGTGGTTCCCGAGTGCGACAGCCAGAAATGGCCGTTCACCGCGAACGAGATGCTGCAGTAGGCGAGGATCGGCAGCGCGAAGGCGGCGCACAGCCCCGCCGCGCGGCCGATCGCCTGGAGCCGCCAGCCGGAGGCGATCAGCACGTAGACCAGCGCCGGCCCGATAAGGACCTCTCCTACCTGGCGGAACGTCGCGGCTGTGCCCAGCGCGAGGCCGCCGCCGATGATGGTCCACCACCGGGCCTGGGTCGGCCAGAGCAGTAGCGCAAGGCCCGCGACGATGAGTGCCTCGAACCAGACGTCGGGCATGATCGTCTGCTCAATCTGCAGCTGGTAGGCGTCGAGCAGGACCGGCGCGACGGCGAGGGCGGCGAGCCAGCGCGGGGCGCCGCGGCCCAGCAGGACCGCGTAGATGGCCACCGCCATCGCGAGGCCGAGGAGATGCTGCACGGCGGCGACCGTGTCCAGGTTGCCGAGCAGCAGGATTGCTCTCAGCGGCACCCGGTATCCGGCCGGATCGTTGCCAGCCGCATGATACAGGTACCTCGTCGAGTCGATGTAGAACAGCGCGGGCCGGTAGGCCAGCTGCGTGAGTACCCGCAATACCAGCCCGGCTAGCAGCAGGATGGACACCAGCCAGTGCCGCCGCGCCGCCTGAGCCGTTGCCGGCCGCCGGCGCGGTCCCGGCCCGGCCGCCGCCCGGTGGCGCTGGAGTGCGGGGATCACCGGCTCGGCGCGGCGATCTTGGGCAGCTGGCCGCTGGCGTCCTGTTCCGCGCGGCCCGTCCTTCGGCGCCTGATCTCGCCCAGGATGACGGCGATGCCGAGTGCTCCCGCCGGCGGGAGGGTCACCAGCCCGGGGAGCTGGTAGCGCCAGGAGAATTCGAACAGGTCAGATGCGAGCAGGACGCCTACGGCGGTGGTAAAGAACAGCAGGCAGGCGATGGCCAGCTGCCGATCGGCCGGGCTGGCCCGGCGGGCCATGCCGAGCGAGCCGATCAGGCCTGCCAGCACGGCGAGGGCGTAGAGCGGGCCGGGCGTGTAGCCGCCGTGCAGCTGGTAGTGGCGCAGGAAGTTGGCCAGCGGCTGGATAACGCTCGCCTGGCCGCCGAGCGATGGATCAAGCGCCTCATACTGATACACGCCGCCGGAGGGCAGGTTCTTCAAGCCCACCACGATGACGTGATCAGGGTTGATGCTGATGGCCTGGCCATAGTTCGGGTAGTTATCCTGGAACTGCCAGCGCCAGACCGGCGTGTCCCCCGGGAAGGTGACCCGGTTCAGGGCGAACAGCTTGGCGGCATCGCTGGCCCACGACGCCAGCACGCCCAACGGCTGCTGCGTCAGCACCGCCCGTTCGAAGCCGGAGACGAGGTGGGCCCGGCTCACACTCACACTCAGACTGGCCGGCGGCACGTAGAGGCTGAGCGGGGAGCTGAGGCTGTGATCCAGGCCATCAGCGCCGAGTGTCTTCTGCCGCGGCGTCGGGCAGAGCGGCAGCTCGTAAGCGGGCAACTTCAGGGTGGCGCAATCGGCCGCCTCCCCTATCCGGCCGTAGACCGACGAGCTGCCCGACCGGGACAGCCTGAAATGGCCGGTTTTCACATAGGCGATGCTGCAGTACACGACGATCGGCACCGCGAATGCGCAGCAGAGCGCGACAGCGTTGACAATCGCCCGGCGCCGGCCGCCGGCCGCCAGCACCAGGTAGATCAGTGCGGGCACGATGAGGATCTCGCCCACCTGGCGGATCGTCGCGGAGGCTCCCAGCGTGAGCCCGGCCGCGACCGTCATCCAGAGCGCTGGCCTGGGCCGCCACAGCAGCAGCGTGAGCCCTCCGACGATCACTGCCTCGAACCAGACGTCGGGCATGATCGTCTGCTCCATCTGCAGCTGGTAGGCGTCGAGCAGCAACGGCGCCACGGCGAGGGCAGCGAGCCAGAGTGGGGCGCCGCGGCGCCGCAGCACCGCGTAGATGGCCACCGCCATCGCGAGGCCGAGGAGATGCTGCACGGCAGCGACCGTCTCCAGGTTGCCGAAGAGCAGCATTACCTTGAGCGGCACCTTATAGCCGACCGGGTCGGTACCGGGCCAGGCGTTGTAGACATACTTGAGCGAATCGATGTAAAGCAGCGCGGGCCGGTAGGCCAGCTGTGCGAGCACCCGCAGCACCAGCCCGCCCAGCAGCAGGACGGACACCAGCCAGTGCCGCCGTAGTAGCGGAATCAGCCGGCTGCCGTGCCACGTCGCGCCGCGCCTGCGGGCCGCCGCCCAGGAGCCGGCCGCCCCTGAGTCCGGCGCGTCCGGGCTTGCGGTGGCCTGGCCGCCGGTGGCCCGGCCGGCGGTAGCCCGGCCGGCAACTGCCTTTGGCATTCGCATCAAGGTCATCCCGATGGTGGGTGGCTGACGTTCCGGCCGACCGCGACTACCCGATGGCCAGGCGCACCTCAGCGCGCTCACTCACTAGTCTCGTCTCGAGCGGACCCACCTGTACGCCCGGCGCTGCCCTGGTGAGCCTACCGGAGCGGTATGCCTAGCCGTCACGAGCCTATCGCCCGCCAAGTTCCGGCTTTCCGGCTATGGCCTTTACGGAGGGCGGAAACGTCGGCGGCGCCGCGTAGCCTCGCGCCCATGCACGCTCAGCGGCGGGACCCGGCGGTCACCTGGGAGCCGCTGCGCAGGCAGGTGGCCATCCTGGCGCCGCAGCTGAGCGCGCCGCCGCCCGGCCGCGTCCCGGCGCCGCGTCCCGGCGCGCCGTCGCTGTGCGCCGCCTGCCGTGGGCCGGCCTGCCCCGGCCGCTCCCGGTGCTACCAGTGCGCGCTTCATTCGGAGTGCCTGCCCGGCATGCTGCCCGATGCCGTCGTGCCCATCGCTTACGCGGCCAAGGGCGGCGAGCATGCCAGGAATCTATGGACTTACAAATCCGGCAGCCCGGCCGGCGCAGCCGCGGCCAGCGCCCTCCGCGCGTTACTCCTGGTCTTCCTGCACGATCACGGGCGATGCGCCTGGCGCAGCGCGGGGATGACCGCGCCCACGCACGTCGCGGTGGTCCCGAGCGGCCGCGGGCGCTCCGGAAGGCACCCGCTCCGGTCGCTGGCCGCTCCCTATCTGGCCATGCCCTGGGCGGGGCTGTCACTGCGGTTTCCTGATGATCAGGAAGTCCGCGACCTCGACCCGGACCGGTTCAAGGCGCGGCGGTTGCCTGGCGCGCGGGTGCTGCTGCTCGACGACACCTGGGCGTCAGGGGCGAGCGCGGCGAGCGCCACGGCCGCTCTCAAGCTCGCCGGCGCGCGCTCGGTCGCGGTCGTCGTCCTCGGGCGCCACGTGGCCGCGCCGCCGGCGCGTCAGGCAACTGCCGCATTCTCGCCCGCGGCCATGCCCTTCCGGCCCTGGCTTTGCGCAGTCCACGAGCCGGCTACGTAGGCTGTCCTTGTGCCCGCTGACGCCCCATCGAGGACCGCGCTGGTCCGGCGCGCTCGTCGTATCAACCGCGAGCTCGCGCTGATGTATCCCGACGCGCATTGTGAGCTCGATTTCACCTCACCGCTTGAGCTTCTGGTCGCGACCATCTTGTCCGCGCAGTGCACGGACCGCCGGGTCAACATGGTCACTCCGGTACTGTTCGCGCGTTACCGCAGCGCGGCGGATTACGCGGCCGCCGACCGTGACGAGGTCGAGAAGATCATCCAGTCAACCGGCTTCTTCCGGGCCAAGACGACCAGCCTCATCGGCCTGGGCCAGGCACTTTGCGACCGGTTCGGCGGCGAGGTCCCGCCCAGGATGCGGGATCTGATCACGCTGCCGGGAGTGGGCAGGAAGACGGCCAACGTTGTGCTGGGCAACGCGTTCGGCGTGCCCGGCATCACCGTCGACACCCACTTCGGGCGGCTGACCCGGCGCTTTGGCTGGACCACACAGGTAGATCCGGACAAAATCGAGCAGGAAGTCGGCTCGCTCATTCCCCGGACCGAGTGGACCATGCTCTCGCACCGGCTGATCTGGCACGGGAGGCGAGTGTGCCATGCTCGCCGGCCGGCCTGCGGTGCATGCGCTCTCGCCGCGCTCTGCCCGTCGTTCGGCGAGGGTCCCACCGACGAGGCAACGGCCCGCACGCTGGTCAAGGCTGGCCCCTTCTCATGACCCGCAGCGGGCCGCAGGCCCGTGGCGACGGCGCGGACGTCCCCGGCTGGCTGGTCGGCCTGGCTCAGTCCGCAGCGCGGATGCCGGTGCCCGCCCCGCTTCGTGTCCCGGCAGGCGGGGGCCGTCAGTCCGCGGTGCTCATCCTGTTCGGCGACGGCCCTGGCGGTCCCGACCTGCTGCTCATCCGGCGCAGCCCATGGCTGCGCCGGCATGCCGGACAGCCGGCCTTCCCCGGCGGTGCCGTCGATAAGGCGGACGCCGGCCCGGTATCGGCGGCGTTGCGCGAAGCCTCCGAGGAGGCGAGGGTCAACCCGGGCGGCGTGCAGGTGCTGGCGGTACTTCCTGAGCTGTTTATCCCGCGGAGCGGATTCGCTGTCACGCCCGTGCTGGCCTGGTGGCGGCGCCCCGGCCCGGTCGGGCCGGGCGATCCGATGGAGGTGGCCGCCGTCGCCCGGGTGCGGATCTCCGAGCTGGCGGATCCAGCCAACCGGCTGACTATCCGCTATCCGTCCGGCCCAGGCGGTCCCGCCTTCCGTGCCAGCGGGATGCTGGTGTGGGGCTTCACCGCCCTGCTCGTGGACCGGCTGCTCGCGCTGGGCGGCTGGGAACTGCCGTGGGACTCCGGCCGCGTCGAGGAGCTGCCGCCGGACGCAATGCCGCCGGACGCAATGCCGGCGGAGCGGGTGCCGCCGGGGGAACTGCCGCCCGGGCCAGCGGCGCCCCCCGACCGGTGACCTGGCGGGGATTCGCTATTCACGGCGTGTTTCCAGGGTCAGTGCGGCGTATACGGTTGGCTGGTGCCGGGTGATGTGCTTGACCTGATCCTGATCGTGCTCGTGGTCGCCTTCGGCGTGGCCGGCTACCGCCAGGGATTCATCATTGGCGTGCTCAGCTTCGCCGGGTTCCTCGGCGGCGGCGCGCTCGGGGCTGAGTTCGGCCCGCGTATTGCCATGTCGCTGGTCAGCGGCCTGGCTCAGCAGGCTGTGGTGGCGATCGTCGTCGTCTTCCTGGCCGCGGTAGCCGGCCAGCTGATCGCGTCGGGCCTGGGCGTGGCGATGCGATCCAGGCTGACCTGGCGGCCGGCCACCTTCGTCGACGCGGTCGGCGGCGCGGCGGTGAGCGTTATCTCGGTCCTGCTCATCGCCTGGCTGATCGGCTCGGCCGTTGCCTACGCGCCGTTCCCGGCCATTTCCCGCCAGGTCAACAACTCCGCAGTGCTCCGCGGCGTGGACCGGATGATGCCGCCCGCAGCAAACCTCATGTTCACCGATTTCCGCAAGCTGCTGTCCAGCGGGCCTTATACGCAGGTGTTCGGGGCGCTTGGCGCCGAAGGCGCGCTCTCGGTGTCGGCTCCGAGCAATGCGGTGCTGAGTTCGCGCGCACTGGTCCGCGCCCGGGACAGCATCGTGAAGATCGAGGGGGTGGCGGCAAGCTGCTCGCGCCGGATCGAGGGCTCGGGTTTCGTCTACGCTCCCGATCATGTCCTCACCAATGCGCACGTCGTGGCCGGCGAGGCTCAGGAACATGAGGTATTCACCAGCGGCGGCCAGCTATTCCCGGCCCGGGTTGTGCTTTACGACCCCGACCGGGATCTTGCGGTGCTCTACGTTCCCGGCCTCGGTGCGCGCCCGCTTGCCTTCGGCCACCAGGCGCAGATCGGCGCTAATGCGATAGTTGCCGGGTATCCGCTGGACGCGCCCTTTACGGCGGTGGCCGCCCGGATCGGCGCTGTCGAGAATGCCCGGAGCCCGGATATCTACCACTCGACTCAGGTGACCCGGCAGATCTACGCGATCAGGGCGGTGATCAAGCCCGGCAACTCGGGCGGCCCGTTGCTGTCTCCTAACGGCAAGGTCGACGGCGTCGTGTTCGCCGCGGCGGTGTCCGTGCCCGAGACGGGCTACGCGCTGACTGCGGCGGAGGTCGCCTCGGACGCCAGCGCCGGAGCGGGCGCTACCGCACCGGTCTCCACCGGCCTGTGCGACTGAAGCCTCGGATCGAGGACATCGTTCATCGACCATGCCGCGCCGCACCGGCTGGATAAGCGGCGTAGCGGGCGCGGGCGAGGCCGTTGTGAGCACGGGCCTGCCTGCCGTCAGCGTCAGCCGGCCGCTTCCTGCAGCCTGAGCATGAGGTCGGCCGGGGTGAGGCCGGTGAGGCCCTCGCGTTCGATCCGCAGGGCCACAGCCGCGGCTGAGCGCGCCAGGCCGGCCGCGTCTATCCCGTGCCGTGCCGTGCCGCTGACGCCCTGACTGCCCCTGCGCAACAGCGCGACCGCGCCGCGGGCATTGCCGCGCTGCGCGTGCGTGAGGCCCACCGCGATCTGGGCCAGGCCTCGCCACAGCTCACGCTCGCCGGGCGGCGCCGCTCGCCAGGATGCCTCGAGCACCTCGTGCGCCTGGAACGGCCTGCCGTCGTCGATAAGTCGTTGCGCGAGGACGAGTGCTGCACCGGGCGCGAGGGCTTGCTCGTCCGGCAGCGTGGGCTCACCGGCGGCACCGTGCTCAAGCGGCCGGCCGAGCGCATCGCGCGGCCGGGCGTTGCGCGGGCGCCCGGCGGTGTCCCGGTCCCTGGGCAGGTCCGGCGGCAGCGTCATCGCTCTGGTTCAGGGTCGGCGAGCCAGGCCCGCAGTTCGGCGTCGAAGCGCTCCGGCAGCTCCTCATGCGGGAAATGCCCGGCACCATCAATGAGGCGCCAGCGATATGGCGCCTCCACGTACCTGCCGGAGCCGCGCGCCGCGGCCGGCAGGACGCAGCTGTCGAGCGAACCATGCAGGTGCAGGGTGGGCGCCTGGATAGCGGCCCGCATGGTGCGCGCGTACCGCAGCCCGTCCGGCCGGAGCTTTGACCGGATGAACCAGCGGTGATACTCAAGTGCCGAGTGGGCCACCGACGGCAGGCACATTGCTGCGCGGTAGACGTCCTCGGTCTGCCAATCCGGCCAGTCGGGGCCGGACCAGGTACTGAGCATCCGGCCTACGCGCTGGGCCCCGTCCCGGAGCAACTGCCGTTCGGGCAGCAGCGGTAGCTGGAAGCCGAGCGCGTAACCGCTGCGCCTGCCCTGGCCGAGCGGGTCCGATAGCACTGCCGCGCGGAGCCGGAGGGGATGCGGGACTGAGACCACCGCCAGCCGCCTGATGACCTTCGGGAAGTACGCGGCCATGGTCCAGGCGATCAGGCCGCCCCAGTCGTGACCGACCACGACGGCGTTGGCCTCGCCGAGCGACCGCACGAGCCCGGCCGCATCCGATGCCGCCGTTACCAGGTCGTAGCCCCGCGGTGGCTTGTCACTGCCGCCATATCCGCGCAGATCTACCGCGACGGCCCGGTACCCGGCCTCGCTGAGCGAGACCAGCTGCTGCCGCCACGTCCACCAGAACTCGGGAAAGCCATGCAGCAGCAGGACCAGCGGTCCATCGCCGCTTTCGGCGACGTGAAAACGCGTCCCGTTGGCGCTGACCGCCCGGTGCGTCCACGGACCTTCGATGAATATCGAGGCGTCGCCATTCGCGGGCACGCGGTCACCCGGCTCCGGATGCTGGCTGCGCCTTCGCCCCGTCGTCGCGCCGGAGCAGCGCGAGGTCGTCCTGGACGGTCCGCCGGGTCCGCGTGAAACCAGTGATCTTGCGCACCTTCGTGTATCCGAAGAGCACCGCTAGGCCGGCCAGCACGATGCAGGTGCCCGCCACGATGAGAAACGAGGCCCATTGCCAGATGCCCAGGGCGATCAGGCCGTATGCGAACGCGAAGCACAGCAGGACGAGGACCAGGCAGCCCACAAAGGCGGCGATTCCCAGCAGCGCCCCGGCAATTCCCAGGCGGCGAACGTCGTCCTTGAGCTCCAGCTTGGCTAGGTCGAGTTCGCAACGGACCAGCCGAGATACGTCCTTGACGGCAAACGAGACCAGTTCGCCAATGGAGGCCTCGCTGGCGCCGTTCGTTCCGGGCTTCACTGCAGGTCCGGCCATCCGTGCTCTCCCCTCTCGGGCTGTCACATCAAGTCTCGCTCATTGCCCGCTTCGGCCCTCGCACCGACGTCCATTCTGGCGTGCCGGGCCGCACGGCGTAGCTGCGGGGCCAGTTAGCCGCGTAACGGTCAGGAGAAGATATGTCACGGCAGCAAACCGGGCGGGGGCCGCAAAGAATCGGATGACAGCCCGAAGATCCCGGGGGGCTGCCGCCACAAGGAAGCGGCGCCCCCGCCGGGGGCGCCGCCACCTGCCACGTCAGGCCGGGTTACCAAGCGTGCACCTTCTCCGCCGGACAGGCTGTCCTGCTGGTGCGCCACGTCGCCGCGCCACACCGCCGGCTGGACTAGCCTGCCTCGGCACGCCTCCCGCGGCTGGTCGCGCGTGGGTGCCCGGTTGCCGTGTCCGGACGATCGTG
>OCTA010005472.1_pt1 | contig 10985 bp, 5 predicted proteins | sample 1538991 | NCBI WGS metagenome assembly OCTA01 (sample SAMEA3539302, study PRJEB22396) | soil metagenome | biome: tundra; feature: field; material: soil | place: USA | collected 2010-05 | depth 0.15 m | reverse complement strand
CGCGAATCGGGCAGCGACGCGTGGAAGGCCTACATGCGGCGGCAGACCAACACGCTCAACTGGTCCAGCCAACTGCCGCTGGCGCAGGGCATCGAATTCAAGTTGTAGGGGGCCCCGGCGGTGGGCGCCGGGCGGGTCTCCTACCTGTCGACGCGCGGGCACCTGTTCCCAGAAGCGGATCCGCGGGCCTTTACTGGTGCTGTTGGGATTTCGCGACAGCTATCGCAAATCTGGGCCAGTTTCCGGATAGTCGGCCTGTCCTGCCCAGGTGAACTGCCCCACGCAGCAAGACGTCTTGTGGGCTACGTGCCGCCCAGTTTACTTCTTTCCGTTCTGTGTTCGTTGGGAAGGCACTGTGCCCGAAGGCGGCTGCGGAAACGGAGGCGGAATGGGCCCCGCCAGGTTGACGCGATACCACGAACCCAGATATCCCCGCGATGGCGTGCCGCCCCACGACTTCATATCCAGCTTGTCTACGAAGACGCAGGGCGACGCTGTACGGGAGCCGGAAACTGCCTTCTCGCAGTCCTGCTGGACTGTGTGACAGTACGCTCCGTAACCGCTCGTGAGTCGTTCAACGTTGGCATTACTGCGGTATCGATCCAATCTGGCGGTGGCGGGGGAGGCAGTCTCCTGATAGCACCAGCCTCGCGCAGGGATCTCTTTAGTTGCCGGCGACGGGCCAGCTTGATCCCCTAAATCCTCTGGAGTGATTGGCGGACGGCTCAGGGCATTGGCCGAGTAGCCAATCTGAATATTGAACGCACCAATTTCTGCTTGTTTCGTTTCGCGCAGAGCGACGCCTGCCTGAATCGCCAGTTGGGCCGCCTTCCGCCATTGTTCCGCGGGAATGCCCGCGTACCAAAGAACGTTGGGCGGCTGGGTGAGCCCATAGGGCCGCTGTTGGACCAGGAAACCGGCCTTTTGCAGATTCCCGATCAACAGCTCGCGCTCTGTGGGGTCGGCGATTCCATGGGTGTAGAGAATTACCGTGATCCGCCCGGGCGTTTTGGCCGCGATTTGTATGAGATCCTGCTTGGTATGCTGATCTCCCGGAACAGCCGCCAGGACGCTCAGCCAATCCTTCTGGGCCGCCTGGATAGAACCTAGTTGGGCGTAGATATCGCCACGCTGCGCCAAAGTGTCGATATCCGTCGTTCCCAGCCTGACCGCTTTGTCGAACGCCCGCATGGCGTCCACGGGCTGGCCCAGGCTGGCATAGACAGAGCCTGTCTCTTTGGCGACCAAAGAGTCATCCGGGCGGACGGAAGCAGCCTTCTGATACTGGGCGAGCGCTTCCTCGAAGTCACCCCTGCTGGATAGCTGCTGCGCAGCTCGCACGAGGCCTTGGTACTGCGCCTCGTGCTGCTGCGAAATATAAAGGTAGGCCCCCGACGCCAGTACGGCGAGCGCGCCGGCAGCGGCCCAGCCGTAGGAACTCCTTTTCCGCTGTGTTTGCGCCGCCGAGATCTGCTGCACATCCGAGCTGAGGTTGCCCGAACTTGCCCCGATGTAGTCGCACTCCTGCTGGTTCAGTTCGCCGGGATGCTGGGCCGCCTGGCGCTGAGCTTCCGCCAACTGCTCCCCATTCAGCAACGTGAAGGTGCGCCGGTTGGATTGCCAGGCGGAGAGATTCCTGTCGAGGCCCTGCCGCCAGCGCAGGAACTCGCGATTCTGATCCACCAGCGTCTGCAAGCGCGGCCAGCGCTCCAGAAAAATGCGATCGGAGAACCGCCACGAATCGGTTTGACTGCTCTGCTCGCGCTCCTGAGCCAGTATCCCCGCGGACAGGAATAGCTGCAGCGCGACGGGGTCGGCGGGCGACAGGCTTGCTTCCGTCGCAGACTGTGGGGTGGCGGGTCCGGCGTCGGGTACGAAGATGAGCCGGGTCAGGGCACGCAGGCATCGCATCTGGTAATCCGCGGAGAGGCTGGCGAAGACGGCTTCGCACTGCCGTTCAACCAGGCGGACCCCGCCCATCGCCTCATATTTCGCCATGGTGAGAATTCCGCGCGGCTCACGCGCCCACAACTGGGCGAGCACATATTGCAGCAGCGGGAGTTGCACTGGTTCGTCTCTCAGATCGGCGGCGATTCGCTTCGCCAAGGCGGGGTCCACCTGGAGGCCGGCGCGGAAGGCCGGCTCGGTAATGGCGGCCGCCAGTTCCGCCTCGGAGAGCGGCGGCACCTCAATCCGCGTGGCGACTGCGGCCAGGTTACGTTCAGTCAGGGTAAATTCACAAAAGGAAACCTGCTCCGCGGTTTCGGCAACGATCAACACGCTGTGAATTGGGTAGGAACCCGGGCTCAGATTCCAGCCGGCCTGCGTGGAATAGATCACCTCACCCGTCGCTTTCCTAATCTGCGTGACGTAGGCGGCCAATACCGGGACGTTGACTACCAGTAGCACACGGACATACGGGTTGCTCAAGGCAGCCGGCACGGGGGAGTATGGCGTAGGAAGATCGAGACGTACGTCCCAGCCAAACTGCCCCTTCAGCCGCGGGATCAACCCTGCCTGGATGATGGATTTCTTGCCGGAGCGCGGTGGGCCAATGAGCGCCACGAGGCTGAATTGCGCCACGGCCTCGGCCAAGCGGTCTACCAGTGCATTGCGCCCGGAGAACATCGGGCGGTCGTCCTGGGTGAACGGATTGAGCCCGGGATACGGTCCCACCGGGAGATGATCGAGCGGCTCTTTCGTGGCGGAATCGAGCAGGGCTACTGTGCGCGCCCCGGGGTCGCCGCCGTCGCGCAAATCGAGCACGCCATAGGGGAGCAGCAGGCGTGGCAGTGTTTCAGGCTGCGCTCCGGGCAGCAGAACGTTCCAGATAGGAATCCGCGAGCCGCCTGAAACGCTTCTTACCCTTTCGACGTATAGCAATTCTTCGCGCTGCAGGGAGGTGAGACCGCTTTCCCCGATTACGATCAGAAACGCCGACGCTCGCCGCACCGACCGCTTCAGGTTCTCCTGACGGGCAACTTCATCGTCGCCGCCCCCGCGGGCCAGCGCTTCTAACCCGGAATCCTGCAGAGCGGAGCGCAAATCGGCCACGGCTTCGTCACTGTCGGAGCTGATGTAGACCGCGGTTTTCGGCTGCTCCGACTTGGCACCCGCGACCTTGGTTACCGAAAACGCGTCGTAGGCCGCCACGGTTTCCGCTCGGACCTGGGGATCTAGTCTTGGCAGATCCGTGATTTCCGCCCCGGCCAGGTGGCCGGCAATCAGCCGCATGGCGGCAAGCACCGAGGTCTTCGAGTTGACCTCGTCTCGAAAGTAAGCCAAGTTCTCTTCGAAGGCGTAAAACGGAATATAAGGAACATCACTTTCTCCCCAATATTTGTCCTTTTGCTCTTCTGTCATCGCTGCCGGCAGAAGTGCCAGGAACTTGGGTTTGGCGAACGCCTTCATGATGGAGGTCTTCAGCTTCTCGTTGGGCTCCACGCGCATCGCAATTGGAAATACGCGGATGGGCTGGAGGCGGCGCTGCTCCACCACCGATGCCGCCGCAGCCGATGCCCCAAGAACGCTTTGCAGGTTGAGGGTGAAGCATACCACCAGATCGTCGGGCATTTGAACCGTGCAGATGCCGGCCGTATCGCTGACGCCAGTGCGGCTGTCGATCAGGACGTAGTCGTACTCCTCGCGCATGATACGGCGTGCTTCCTCCAGTACCCGCTCGCCATTGAGTTTCTCGTAGAAATGTTTCCAGTTGAAGGAATTCACGCGTACGGCATAGGCAGGGTTCTGCCGGCCGGCGGGGATGAAGTCCAGCGTGCCGTCGCCGGGAAAATCGTAATCCAATTGTATGGCGTAGCGCAGCAAGTTTGAGTACGGCTTGTACCAGTCGGCGGGTGGCGCGTCACCCGTTTGTTCGGAGGCGGCTTCCGCGAAATGGATGACGAAGTCGATCAATCCGTCGGACGCGCTCAGGTCCTGGTCTTCCAGGAATGGGCGGAAGTAGCGGTGAAGTCCCGGAGCTTCCAGGTCCCAATCGATCACCAGAACCTTGAAGCCGGAGAGCGCCATCAGCCATGCCACATTGGCCAAGCCCATGGAACGGCCAGTGCCGCCCTTATAGGAATAGAAGGTGACAATGCGGCCGGAACCCGTGGGAGCGTCAGCCATTGCGGTTCGAATTCCCGATCACGGGTGCCTTCCCCGCCTCGCCAATGCCCGCAGGACGAATCCTGCCCAATTCGATCAACCGCGCCTGCACCGCGTTGAAGGCTTCCACCACCGCTTGCTCAAAGGTTTCGACTGAGGAGACCTCGCCTTTGTGATACTCCTGCCGTCCAACCCGTCCGCGGAAGTAGCCCAGCAATTCCAACTGCAACTCCTGCTTCCGGGCAGTGGTCTCAGGGTCTTTCCAGTTCCAGTTGACCAGCACGGCGGAGTTGGGAAACTCCTCGGCATCGAAATCCTGTAGGAATTGATGAAAATCCGCCAGTTTAACGCTCCACGGATCCACCACCACCAGGATCACATTGTTCAGCCTGCGGGCTTCGCGCAATTGGTTCATCAGCAGGGGGGTGGGCGGAAGGAACTCGAAATCGCGTTGATCGTCCTTGGCGGGACCGGTGGCGATTCCTTCCACCGGCCGGTTGTAGTCTGGGAAACACGGGCGCCAGTCCCGCCGGTCCACGTATATCGCATAGGAATCATTACTGTCGCGCAGACCCCGCATTTGTGGTTTCAGGCCGGCGACGAAAACGTAGCGCACATACTTGAGTCCCGGCCGGCTTCGACCCGGAAAAGGTGGACTCAGGGTATCGAAATCCTGGAGGTCGCGGACCTTGGGGGCCGCCTGCGCGTCCGCCAGGGCCAAGAGCTTCTGCGAGAATCTGTGGACGAACAGTCCGTAGGCGCGGGTATGACGATTGAACTTCAGCAGGTACTCCAGGCCCTCCTTCTCGTATTCGGGGGGGTAGTCTGCGAACGCAATCTGGAACTGGCCGACGGTCTCGGGGATGGTCACTGGAGTTTTCCAGAGCACGGGCAGAATCACCTGCGAGTTAAGTACATCGGGGAACCGATGGTCCTCGTTTTCCTGAAATCGCCGGCGAAAGGTTTCCCATTCCTTACCGCAGTAAACGCTCTGAAAATAATTCCGCGAGTAGAGCGGCACAAGGATCCGGCTGGAGGCCAGGCCAAGCGCCAATTCGTCTTTCCAGCGGACCTCCAGGCGCAACTTGTCGAAGAATCCGCCGTCAAAGTTCCCCTTCATTGCGGCGTTGAGGTCGTTGAAAAAGATCCGCACCAAATCCTGCCGGTTGGTGACTTCGGATTCCCGGTCCGCCACGTTACGATCGTTGGAAGCGTAGCTGAAGAAGAAGGAATAGTCAGGCATCTCGCCCTCTGTTAGCCCGCCTGCACCGGCGGCCGCACTGATATACTATACTCCGAAATACTGACAGCTTGAAGGAGCCTTCTTCATGTTCGGTTCGGAAGTGCTGGATGTGGCAATCGGGCTCGTGTTCATATATCTGGTGCTGAGCTTGATCTGTTCGGCGGCGTGTGAGTTGATTGAATCTTTCTGGAAGCGGCGCGCGCAATATCTCCGGCGTGGGTTGCAGGAGTTGTTTGACGATCGGGACGGTACCGGCCTGGTCCGGGAGATCTACAATCACCCGCTGGTGAACTCACTGTTCCGCGGACGCTATGAACCGGGGCAAATGGCAAATCTGCCGTCCTACATACCGTCGCGCAATTTCGCTTTGGCTCTGATGGACATCATCGGTCCCGGGAACCCGGCGGGACAGCCCGGCGGTACGCGGTCTGGCGCCTCCGGGGCGACTATGCCGTCGTCCGTCCCAGCGGCTTCTCCCACCTTTTCGGGGACCGGCACGGGCAGTTACTCCATGGGGGCCGAGACGCTGCGCAACGCGATCGTCACGAATTTGAGTTCCAACCCGCAAGCGAAGCAAGCCCTACTGACGCTGGCCGATGCAGCCGGCTACGATCCGGTGAAGGTGCGGGAGAACATCGAAGCCTGGTACAACAGCTCCATGGACCGGGTTTCCGGCTGGTTCAAGCGAACGTCGCACCTGACGATCCTCACTCTCGGTTTTCTGCTCAGCCTGGCGATTAACGCGGATACGATCAGCATCACCAACAGCCTGGCCACTGACAAAGCACTGCGCGCCTCGTTGGTCTCTGCGGCGGCCGAATCCGCCAAACGCCCGGACGGGGCTCAACGCTCGCAGCAAAGTGCGGCTTGGGCGCCAGGCACGGCCCCCGTCCCAGGGACGGCTTCGCCGCAAAGCGCGGCCTCGGCGCCTGGCACGGCCTCGCCGCAAAACGCGCCAGGGTCAGCGTCTGATTTAGCGGTCCAAGCGACTATTTTGCCCGATGAACTGACGCGCAATATTCCGGCATGTCAGGTGGATCTGAACTCGCCCGACTGCCGCTTCCAATCCAATCTACGGCAGATCCGCAACGCCGGTCTACCGCTGGGCTGGGTGGCGGCAGGCTCAGGCACCGACCCGCGCCGCGTGCCGAATTCCTCCTCGGACTGGATGATGAAGATGCTCGGCATCGGCCTGACGGCGCTCGCCATTTCAATGGGCGGCCCGTTCTGGTTCGACACGCTGAACCGGTTAATAGTGGTACGTTCCACCGTCAAGCCTAAAGAGAAGAGCGCCGACGAACCATCCAAGAATTGAGCCATCCGGTCTTGACCAACGCCGGGTTGGGAAACGTCCGCACGCCGCTGGCCGGCCACCAGGTCCACTATAGCCCAGTGATCCCGCGACGTTGAATAGCTTCGGCTCTAAGTCCTACGACCTTGGAGCGCCAAAAACCGCAGCCCGGCAACAGGCGTCGGTGGCTTTTGCGGGATCTTGGATTTAGAGCGTCTATCTGCGAAGTTCGATTGACGGCATACCAAGGCTATGTTAGTCTAGGGGTGTTTGGAATATGCCTATGATCCCCGTTAAGAAACCCGAACAGCGCGACCTGTTTCGCGGAGCGCTGGAGATGATGATCCTCGAATCGCTGCGCCGCCGGCCCATGCACGGCTACGCCCTGGTGCAGCACATCAAGCAGCAGTCGCATGACCTGCTGCAGGTGGAGGAAGGGTCTCTGTACCCCGCCTTGCAGCGCATGCTGAAGGACAACCTTGTCAAGGCTGAATGGGAGATCTCAGCCAGCAACCGCAAAGTGCGCACCTACCGGATTACTCCAGCGGGCATCAGGCATCTGGAACGTGAGGTGTCCAGCTTTGAGCAGATGCTGAAAGGCATCAACCTGGTCCTTTCCCCGGCCGAGTCTTAGTTTAAGAGGAACGCCATGCAGTGGTTCAGACAGCTTTTCACTCGACGCAGTATTTATCGCGACCTGTCGGAGGAGATTCAGCAGCACCTCGCGGAAAAGACCGAGGCGCTGATGGCGGGTGGCATGAGCCGCAAAGAGGCGGAGTACGCGGCCAAGCGCGAGTTTGGGAACGTAACCCGGATCGAGGAGTCCGGGCGCGAAGCCTGGATGTGGCCGAGGATGGAGAGCGTCGTTTCCGACGTGACGTTTGCCGTTCGAAAACTGAGAAAGTCGCCGGGATTCGCGCTAACTGCAATCCTCACTCTGGCGCTGGGGATCGGGGCAAATGTGGTGGTCTTCAGCATATTGAATGGCCTCATTCTGCGGCCGCTCGACGTGCCCCAACCAGGGAATGTGTTCCAGGTGGTTCACAGGGCCGATTGGAGCACGCAGTCTTACCGCGACTATCTCGACTATCGCGATCGCGATCCATCGTTCAGCGGAATGATGGCATACGAGTACATGCGCGTCGGACTCAGCGTTCGCAAAGCGGCGGTCCGAAGCTGGGGCTATGCGGCGTCGGGCAATTATTTCGACGTGCTCGGCGTCCAACCTGCGCTCGGCCGTTTCTTTCACGCGTCGGATGAACACGGACCGGCTTCGGCGCCGTACATCGTGCTCAGCTACGACTTTTGGCGCAGGCAGTTCGATTCCAATCCCAACGTGCTGGGCGAAACGGTGGAACTCAACCAGCATCCCTTCACCGTGATCGGCGTTGCCAGGCAGGATTTTCACGGGACCGAGGTCTTCTTTTGGGCCGACTATTGGATTCCACTGGTAAACGCGGCGCAGGTCACGGGTTTCGACGATTTGCCCTACCGGGATCATTATTCGTTCACCGTTCTCGGCAGGCTGAAGCCCGGCGTGACACCGCAACAGGCCACACACAGCTTGAACGCATTGACCGCCCGGATGGCCAAGGAGGACCCGAAGGACGATGGCCTGACAGCCCTGGTGAGACGGCCCGGACCGGCCGGCGACGATCAGGCCCCGGAGAAGAAGGCACTGCTGGGCATGATGTTGCTGGCGGTGCTCGTGTTGCTGGCGGCGTGCGCAAACCTGGCCAGCATCTTCGCGGCGCGCGCGGCCGACCGCAGCGCCGAGTTAGCCATCCGCCTGGCCATTGGCTCCAGCCGCTGGACGATCCTGCGTCAACTGCTGACAGAAGCGGTCATCGTCTCCATTGTGGGCGGCTTGGTGGGGTCTTTCTTCGCCCGTCTGTTGCTGGGAACGCTCAGCCAGTGGCAGCCTTTTGGAGACTTTCCCACTCATTTTCTGATCGCACCCGATGCCCGCGTATATCTCGTAGCGCTGGCCCTGTCCGTCGGCAGCGGCATTCTGTTTGGCCTGCTTCCGGCGCGGCAGGTGTGGAGTACCGACGTGGTGCAGGCGATCAAGAGCGGCTACCTGCACACAGAGTCCTTCCGCCGATTCGCGGTCCGGGACCTGTTGTTGACGGTCCAGATTGTGGTCTGCACGTTCCTGGTCACGGCCTCGTTGGTTGCCGTGCGCGGAATGATGCGAGCTCTGCGCGTGCCACTGGCGTTTCAACCGGAGGGGGTCACGCTGGCGCAGGCCGATCTCCGCATGGCCGGGTATTCGGGCGAGCAATCCCTGCCCGTGCAGAAGCGAATGCTGGAGGCGGCGGCAGCAATTCCCGGCGTCACCGCCGCAGCGGTCTCCGATATGGTGCCGTTCCTGGGAGGAGGCGGTTGGATTGTCTACCGGTGGGACACCACGGAGTTTCTTCCCTCGCACAGGGCCTTCGACGCGCCATCGTACCTGATCTCGCCCGGCTATCTGCAGGCTGCCGAAACACGGTTGCTGGCCGGTCGCGATTTCACCTGGCACGACGATGGCAAGTCGCCCAGGGTCGCCATCGTCAATCAGACTTTTGTCCGCCGTTTGTACGGCGACAGGTCCGCCATCGGACAACGCTTCGCGCTGTGGGCCACTGCCAGGTACGAGGTTGTGGGAGTCGTAGAAGACGGCAAATACGGGTCGGTCAGCGAAGACCCGCAACCGGTGATGTTCATACCCCTGGCGCAAGGCGTCGGCGAAGTGATGTCCACCAACGTGACGGTAACCGTCCGTTCGCCGCTACCGCAAAACCAGATCGCCACTTCACTGCGTCGTACGCTGACCGGTATTGAACCCGGCGTTCCATTTACTGTGCGGTCCTGGGCTGACGCCGTCAATCTCTCGATGGTTCCCGCTCGCGCCGCAACAGTCGTGCTCGGCGTGATGGGTCTGCTGGCGGCGATGTTGGCCGTCACGGGCGTCTTTGGAATGGCGTCCTACTCCGTTTCCAGGCGCATGAAGGAGCAGGGCATCCGCATGGCTCTGGGCGCGCAGGGGCTCGACGTATTGCGCTCAGCCCTCGAAAGGCCGCTGTTTCTATTGACCGGAGGAGCGGGCATTGGGTTAGCGGCGGCCCTGCTGGCGACCAATCTGCTGGCGCACCTTGTCTCTTTCGCCACGCCCCGCGATCCGGTAGTGCTGGCTGGAGTGCTGTTCGCCATGACGCTGCTGGGCCTCGTGGCCACCTGGATTCCCGCGCGGCGCGCCCTGGCGATTGATCCGGCGCGGCTTCTGCGCGAGTAGGGAGGGATGCGTACGCGGTTGGATCCGGTTAATTGGCGTCTCTCTCCGGGATAGGTGGGTGCGGGATAATCGGCGGCCGCCCATCCGTGCGGCGAGAGACACAAGTGACGCGGAAGGGAAGTTCGACATTGTCACCGATCCTGCCCGAATCCGCGGACGATGCGATTCCTTCTCACGCGGCTCGCCCTGTCGCCCCAAAAAGCGCTAACCTGATTCTTCGAGTCGAATATGCGAAACGTCTCCCGCTCCTCAATAGCAGCCACGTTATTGCTGCTGTCTCTCGCCGCCGCCGCCGGCGCGGCTACCGCCGAAATCAAGATCGGCGCCGACCGGCGCATCCGCATCACTGACGATTGGCGCTTCTTCAAAGGCGAAGCCGCCGGCGCCGAGCAGGCCGCTTTCAGCGACGCCGCCTGGCGCGCGCTCGACCTGCCCCACGATTGGGCCATCGAGGGTCCGTTCGACCGCAAGATCAGCCCGCACGATGGCGGACTGCCGTTCTTCGGCGTGGCCTGGTATCGCAAGCACTTCACCGTGCCGGCCAGCGCCAAGGGTAAGTATTTCAGCGTGCAGTTCGATGGCGCCATGTCGAACTCCACCGTCTGGATCAACGGCCAGAAGGTGGGCGGACGCCCCTACGGCTATGAGAGCTTCGCGCTCGATCTCACGCCCTACCTGAAGTTCGGCGAGGAGAACGTGCTGGCCGTGCGCCTGGCGCCCGAGGATCAATCCTCGCGCTGGTATCCCGGCGCCGGCATCTACCGCAACGTGTGGCTGAACGTCACCGGAGCCGTGCGCGTCGCGCAATGGGGCACCTACATCACCACGCCATCCGTCAGCGACGCCATGGCGACCGTCGTCATCCGCACGGAGGTGGAGAACAAGGGCGCCGCGGAAGAGCGCGTCACCCTGGAAACCGCCATCCTCGACGCGGCGGGCAAGCAGGCCGGGCGCATCGCCAACGACGTGACCATCCCCGCCGGCGGCAAGCAGAGCGTCGAAGCGAAGATCGATATTGTCAACCCGCATCGCTGGGATCTCGACACTCCGTACCTCTACAGCGCTAC
>OCTA010005470.1_pt1 | contig 10986 bp, 8 predicted proteins | sample 1538991 | NCBI WGS metagenome assembly OCTA01 (sample SAMEA3539302, study PRJEB22396) | soil metagenome | biome: tundra; feature: field; material: soil | place: USA | collected 2010-05 | depth 0.15 m | reverse complement strand
ACGCGCTCTGCCGGATTGGATTTCCAGCGTCGCGCCAGTCAGCTCCTTGATCCAATGCTGCAGTTCAATCGCGGCGTTGGTTTCCTGAGGCGTCGCGCGAATGGGAAGCTGGATGCCGCCTTGAGGCTTGCCTGCCTTCACCACCTTGACCGCTCCCGCTGCCTTGCCTTCAGGTTTGAGCGCATTAACCCAATCCGCTTGTACATTCGAGCAAAGGCAACCGGCGATGATTCCTATCCAGAGGTTGATAAGTATCCTCATAAGTTGCGTGCTACGCGGGTTCCTGGATTCGTGGAAAGTAGAGCCAGAGATGCCCGAGGTCGTCGTCCTCGCCGAAGATGATCTGGCCGTCTCGCCCCCCGCAGGTCATTTCGAGTAGGTCCTGATTACTTTGATCAGGGCCTCGGCGATCTGTTCACAATGGTGCGACTCATACGTTGGGTAGGCAAAGCAGGTGAAGGTATGGTCTTGGTGCCAGACCGCGTTGGGGACCTCGACCTTGCTGTAGTCAACGCTGGCCGAGTCGGCATATTCTCGCGACCGGAACGGGAACCGCGAACGGCCAAAGGAGTTGTGCTCGCGGAAGGCCCGCTCCGTATGGCATTGCGGCCAGAAGACCCGCCAGCAGGGCGCCCCCTCGGCCCCCGCCGCCTTGACGAAGTCTTGAATATCACACTCCATGCTTTCGATATCCAACGAGAAGGCCAGCACGAAGAAGCCGTTTTGGCGTTCGGCCGTGTCAATGGGCGCGTACTTGACCTGCGGCAGGCCCTTGAGGGCGTTCATGATGATATGGGCGTTATGCCGGCGCCGCGGCATGTTCCAGTTGTCCATTCGGTCCAACTCGGCGAGGCCGATTGCCGATTGCACCTCGGTCATGCGGTAGTTCCAGCCGACCATATTGTGGATGTAGGACAGTTTCTGCTCCATTTCCAGCAGGTTCAGGCGGTCTTTGACGTCATAGCCGTGGTCGCGGAAGCTGCGTGCGACCCACGCCCGGTCTTCATCGTTGGTCGTTACCATGCCCCCTTCACCGCCCGTGGTGAAGGTCTTGCTCTGGCAGAAACTGCACGCCGCGATGTCTCCCAGCGTGCCGGTCTTCTTCCCCTTGTATGCGCCGCCGAAGGCCTCCGCGTTGTCTTCGATTACCCAAAGCTTATGCCGCTTCGCAAAGGCGCGGATGCGATCCATGTCGCAGACGTTGCCATAGAGGTGGACCGGCATGATGGCCTTGGTGCGCTCGTTAACGAGTTTTTCGGCGGACTCGACGCTGATACAGTGGTCGTCGAGGTTCACGTCGGCAAAGCGCGGAACCGCCCCGGCTTGCACCACGGAGAAGCTGCTGGCGATAAACGTATAGCTGGGCACGATCACTTCGTCTCCCGGCCCGATCCCCAGCGCCGTAAGTCCCACATGGAGCGCCGCCGTCCCGTTGGCCACGCTCACGGCGTACCCGCTGCCCTGCCAGGCGGCAAACTTCTTCTCGAACTCCATGCCCTTCCGCCCGGTCCAGTAATTGACTTTGCCGGAGCGAAGAACCTCCTCCACCGCCTTGATCGCTGGTTCGTCGAACGCCGGCCAATGGGGCAGCTTGTCGCGGACGGCCCTCACGCCGCCATCAATCGCCAGCCTCCGCGCCGGGCGCTTGGCGGCTCTCTTGTGTGCGACTCTGGCGGCCCCGGGAATTGTCCGCGCTGAAGTGATCATATTCGCTTTATAGATAGCGCAAGCCCTCTCTGGCCGCTACACATTTTGCGACTGTTTCTGATATTATTCCAACGAGCTGCACGGCTATTGGGGGTGCGGGCAGGGGGGCGCCGGGCTCTGATATGCGGCAAAGCCTTGCCGCATTTGATCGGGAAATGGCTTGGGGGTGGCTTGTACCTCGCATGTACCTGGCTTGAGGGTCGCAACCCCCAAGTAGATGGCTTGCAGATGGCTTGGGGGTGGCTTTGGATGGCCTTTGCCCTGGCTGGCCCCGGCTTTCCGCCGGAGTGCTGTATCGAAAACTCGGGCATTCCTGGCAAAACTTCTTGTCCGCGCGCAAGAACCCGCTCGGAGGGGAATCTTGCCATCCTCTACAATCAAGGCAAAGGAACGAATCGTGACTGGTGCAGCCGTTGCTGGAGTTGGAGCCGGAACTCGCGCGGGCTGAAGCCCTTCAATCTCAGGAACTGCCGGTTGAAGTTTGATAGATTGGTAAAACCGCATTCGAAGGCCACTTCCGTGATGTTCAAGTTGTCTTCCAGCAGCAGAGTGCAGGCCCGGCCGATGCGCAGTTCATTCACGAACTCAGGGAAAGTCTTGCCCGTGTGCAATCGGAAAAAGCGGCTGAACGCGCCCTCGCTCAGGTTGACAATCCGGGCCGCCTCCGACAAGCGCAGGGGCTCTCCGACTTTGCTGTCGAGGAACTGGAAGACGCGGTCCATCCGCTTTTGGTCATAGAGGCTGGTATCGGCGGCAAAGCCGGCGCTGGCGATGGGCTCACAGTCTTCCGAGCCGACCAGCGCCGCCAGGATTTGAAGGAACTGCAGCACGCGATCTATCCCCTTCGGGCCAGCCATGTGCTTCATCAGCGCGGTGACCTTGCCGTGTGTCTTTCCCACAATGTGCAGCCCTCGTGTCGCGCGATGCAGCAGCCGTCGAACGGGTTCCATCGCGGGAAGCCTCAGCAACCCGTCGCCCAGGAACTTATCCTCAAACTGGATTAAGAGGAAATGGACCGAAGCTCGCCCGCCGGAGACTGGCTCGTCCTGCCAGATATGGGGCAATCCCGGTCCCACAAACACCAGGTCCCCGGCAGAAAGCCGGGAGATGTTATCCCCGACAATTCGATAGCCGTGGCCCTGGAGCACCAGGATCAATTCATACTCCGGGTGAACATGCCAGGGACAATCGAAACCGGAGCTGTGGATCGTCTTGAAGGCGAAGCCCTCTTCCGGTTCAGTTGTCAGCCGCTAAAAAATCGGTTTCACACGCTGCGGTTATCCTCAAAGCAAGCCATCGGTCGGAAAAGTATTATAGATTGGCGGATATTGTATAGTGTAAAGCGGCGGGCTGCCATGCATTTTTGTGCAAGATGCTGATTTTGCGCTGCCATGGCCACCGAAAAGTTGGGCAGGACGGCAGAGCTTTCGTTCGCTTGCCGAAGGCTCCGCAGCCTGGGCGGCAATCAGCAGCGGGCCGTGGAGCGAATTGACGGCCAAATAAGCTGGAGTTCACGCACTTGAATTCTAGCAGTATTCACCCCTGAGTTGTTACCCTTATAAAAAAAGCTCCTTCATGCCACCGGTCTCGCGGCCGCTGCCGTACTCTGCTCGACCGCCGGTGCGCAGACGAACTTCACGTTAAGCCCCCTCGCCGGCTTCGTTGGGAACGGCGATGGGAGCGTCTACCCCGACGACTATCCCCATACGACGGGCCGGGATTATCAACGCGGGCTGGCATGGGACCCCTGTCATGATGAAACTAAGAACGAAGGGCGGCCCCCCGCCGAGCCCTTGCCCGGTCCATTTTGAAGAGGCTGTCAAAGGCTGCGCAGGCTCAGGGCATCCAGGCTGGGAAGTAGTCCGAGCCCTGCCGGTCGGCGTAGGTGATGTCGAACTGGTTGTGCCAGTAGAGCCGCCAGAGTTGGCGCGGGCGCTGTGGGCGAACCGACCCATCGAAGGTCAACAGCTCAATCCCCTTGCCGTGCCGCACCATGGCGAAGTGCTTGAATTCGTAGTTTTCTCCGGACCACTCGCTATTGAACGCCGGACGATCGCCGGCTACGCTGGTTAGATCCGGTCCGCCTCCGCGCCACATGCAGTCGCCGAATAGTGGCGTGTCGGAGGGATGCGGCGGCGCGCTCATCTTCCGCCAGTTCTTGCTGGTGTCCCGGCCCTGGAGGGGGGGCGTGCCCGGCGGGGTATTGTACACCCAACAGTTCTCGCCATAGCTGGCGGTCAGGTCCCGGTTGACGGCGGTGGCCGGCAGGCTGGTATCAGTTATCGGGAAATCCACCGCCGTGGTCGGGCCGCCGTTGAGCACTGCCGTCGGCGAATCCATGGGCACCTGGACCTCCTGCGCACCCGGTCCCCGCCGCATCTTGACTGCCGGACATTGCAACAAAGTCGGTTTCTTGCCGTAAAACGACTGGAGCGTCAACACCCATTCCCCCCGCGGGAAACCGGAACTCGTCGTTCCGGGACTGAACGAGTCTTGGTAGTCGTCGCAATAGAGACGCCAAATGATGCTCCATTGCTTCAGGTTGGACACGCAGTTGATGGTCACCGCCTTCTGCTTGGCCTTAGCCAAGGCGGGCAGGAGCAGCGCGGCCAGGATCGCGATAATGGCAATGACGACTAACAGTTCAATCAAGGTAAACGCCTGGCATCGGATCAAGCGGGCTTTCATACACATGCAGGAATTGAGGGCATTCGGCCTTTCGCAGGTCCGGGAGCGCGGCACACTTTTCGCCAAACCTTCACGATTGTTGTGATGCGAAGTTAGCATACGTGCATAAGTTTGGTGCACGGGGCCGATTTACGCTACGCATTATCCAGCAATCTTTGATACTTTTCCTATCTCCTTCCCCTCAACCAGTTTTGATACTTTTCCAACCAATCATAAGTTGTGCTGGTCGGGAAGCTGTTCCAGCATGTGCCTCCGGAACTGGCGGGGAGTGAGGCCTTTCAATCTGAGGAACCGCCGATTGAAGTCAGACATATTTGCAACGCCCATCAGCAGTTCTTGACCCCCCATTCCAGATTCCTCCACACTCCCACTGCCATGATAAACCTAGCGCCAAAACAATTTCGCACAGCAGCCAACCTCCAGAAGAGTATCCAGTGGCTGCAAAAAGGACTCGGTCAACTCCTGGATGGTCCTGTGCAACCCGCAACAATGGCACCCAGGAAGCGAAAGATCAGTGCGGCCGGTATCGCTGGAATCCGAGCGGCGGCCAAGGCAAGATGGGCCAAGGTCAGAGCAGCCAAGACCGCCGCTTTGCGCCTTCCGGTTAACGTCTAGCAGTGTATCCGTCGTGCCCTGGGGGACAAGCATGCATGATTTCCTGAAGCAAAGCAAGTGTCACCATTGACACTTCCAGGCCGGTTTGAAGGCGGGCTTGTGCCCGGCACCGCCCTCCTCTGGCCCGGTTTACCCCGGAATCGCGCTGCTTCTCGCGCATTTCCTGGCCGCTGGCCCCCTGCAACCCGCCCAAGCTTCTGTGTTGGGCCAACACGGCCAGAAACTCGGCAAAAACCGCCGGTTGCCACCCTCCGACAGGTCTGTCAGGATGGGTCCGTAATGAATGAGAGCGAAACCCAATTCTCCTTCACCCGCGCAGCGCCAGTTTTAGTGCGCCGTATCAAAGCCATCTGCTTGCTTTTAGGATTGTGCTGCCGCGCCACCGCCGGCAGCGCCGTTGCGGGCCAGGTTGAGTTCACTCGACCGATTCCGACGAGCTTCCAGGTTCGGCCGTTGCCGGGTCAAACAGCATTTGTGTATACGATCTACGGCGCGCCCGCTGAGCTGGAACCGTTGAAACAACTCGTCGAGGTGATGCGGGATCAGCAACTGGGGAATGGGTTTGATCCCGGGCCAACACCAAATCCAGCCACGAAGCCGGTCTTCGACTACCTCGCCACCGTGAGTTGGCCGGTCATGTGTTATCCCAGCGGCGCGGAAATGCAGATCAAGGGGGGCCGCTGTGTGCTCGGGCCAGAGAATGAAGGCGCGCTTGCAGCCGTGGACCGGGCGGGTGTTTTCACCGCTGTCCAACTCGGCGAATGGGGGTACTACTTCCACATTCTTTCATCCAACGAACCCTGGTGGCGGGACGTTTACGGCAAGGAGTTTGACGCCTTCAAGCACCTCATGAAGCCACCGGGGCTGGCGGGCTACGATCGGCGCCCCACCAGCCGCAGGGAGTGCTACGACGCAATCAAGGATTATTACACGAGCCGCCAGCGCGACCTGCTCGGGCGCGTCATTAGCGTGACCGGGCATTCGCATTATGAAGCGTATGTCGGGGAGTGGGGCGCACGCTGCATCGGGCTGGAGGTGGGCGAAAACATAGCATTTACGCAGTCGAAGCTCGCGTTCGCTCGAGGTGCCTCCCGGCAGTGGCGGAAGCCCTGGTCGGTTCAAGTCAGTCCGTGGTTTAGCGGCGCCTGCACCACGAGCGGGCCTCTGCGGAAGGAAGGTGGCGATGCCCGGGGATTGGACGCCGGCCACTCGCTCAGCTTCTACGAGAGGATGTGGCTGCACGCCTGGTTTGCGGGGGCGGCCATGGTGACGCCGGAGAACAGCATCGCCATCTTTTTCGAGAAGGCATCGGTGCCCTGGACGTTAACCGCGCATGGGCGGAAGGCGGCGGAAGTGTTTCAGTTCATGCGCGCACACGAGCGCGGGGTCCCGTTCACACCGGTGGCCATCGTGCTCGACCACCTGGCGGGATACAACGGTTACATGGATAAGCCTTGGGGGATCCTGGAGTCGACTGCTGGCGACCGCCAGGTCCGCGATTTGTTCGACCACCAACTATTTCCGGGCAGCGATCACATCCACACAAACCCATTTCCGAACAACCCGGAGTTCAGTTACCTGCGGCCCACTCCCTACGGCGAGATGTTCGACGTGCAGCTCACCAGCGCGTCCTCCGAAATGCTCTCCAGTTACCCGGTCATCTTGCTGGCGGGCGACATCGAGTTCGACGAGGAACTCATCGCCAAACTCGAGGGTGCGTTGAAGCGAGGCAGTCGGCTGCTTCTCGCGCCGGCTCACCGGGAAGCGCTGGGCTCCCGTTTCTCCCGGCTGGGGAAGCATCGCGGCACCGAGGTGTTGCAGCCCTGGACCAACCCAGTGACCGGCCGCTCGGCTGCCATCTCTGATGCGCGTCTCCAGAGTCTGGTTCGCAAAGTCCTTCCGGTCGAAGTCTCCGGAGATCCCATCCAGTATGAGGTCAACCGCACGCCTCATGGCTGGGTGATCGAACTCATCAACAACGCTGGGGTCACCAAGAAGCCCGATCAACTTGCTGTCATCGATCCGAGCGCAGTTGCCCGCGTCGTGCTTCATCCTAAAGTCGGCTATGTCTCGGCACGGGAATGGCGATCGAACCGTTCTTACCCGAAGCGGGACCAGCACGAGTTGGAAGTGTGCCCCGGTCAGAGCATGTTCGTCGAACTTATTTGCCCATGACCAGGGCCGTGCCTCAAAACCGATGCCCGGGCCAAGTAAAACCTTGATATCGGCAGGAACCGCTCTCAGAAACCATCGAACGAAACGCCGCAGACATACCCCATGAGAAACCACGCCCCAAAGCTGCTTCAGGGCCTGCCTTATCGCTTCGCTGCTGGCAGGCATTCACCCGCGCAGCCCCAAGTACAAGCGGGCACGCCAAAAAGCAATTTCCTCTCAGTCAGTAAGAAACTGTCGCTGACCACCCCATGTTATCTTTACGTAGGAGCTGGCGGGGAGTGCGGCCTTTCAATCTGAGGAACTGCCGATTGAAGCCAGACAAGGCAAGATGGGCCAAGGTCAGAGCAGCCAAGACCGCCGCTTTGCGAGTCACTGCTTTCGCCGTGATCGTCTGGACGATGCCCGCCGCGCAGGCTCAATCGCGCATCGAGGAGATCCCCCGGGAGTGGAAACCCACGAACCTGCGGGCACTCCTGGCGCCGCGCGCGCTAGCCTCTTCCACTTTGGGGGGCGCGGAAGGTCCCTACATGGCTGGGCGCGTCGTGGATGGTGATCGTGGCACAAAATGGGTGGCCGAGGAGCGGGCAACTCTCTCCTCGCCGCAATGGATCACGCTGGATTTGGCCGGACCACAGGTGCTGGTTGGCCTTGCTGTTTTCGGAGAAGCTCCCGGCAACGACGGCGTCATCGATGCCCAAATTCAGGTTGCCGGAGCCAAACAGGACGACTTCTCCACTGTCGCGTCCGTAAAGGACGCAAAGTCACGATCATGGCTGGCAACTTTTCCGCCGGTGGAGACCTCCAAAGTGCGACTACTGGTCACACGGTCGGGTGGCGTCAGCACCCACACCGATGTTTACGAAATTGTCCCCCTGGGCCGGCCACTATCCGCTGTGGAGTTGAAGGCCGAGGTGAGGCAACAATTGGGCCAGTGTTCCCGGGAGATGCAGACTTTTGCTCCCCTTGCCCCACCCGCGCAGGGCAGGGAGAGAGATCTGCGCGAAACCCTGGTGCGCGAAATCACACCATTGCGCCGGCAGTTCGAGGGACTGGAGGCGCGCTTCAACGGATGGGACGCGCTGGACGAATCCCAGCGGCTTGTTTTGGCGGAGCAGAGCCAGCGGATGGCATCGGTCCTCCCTGCGCTGGCCGGCTCCGTCTCCAATGTTTGGACACAACGGCTTCAAGACATAAGCCGACTCGAGTCCGCGGGCCAAGCCTGTGCGAAAAATGACGGCAGCGTCACTTCCCGCGAGGGGAGCAAGGTGCGAATTCAGAACCGGGACCTCGTCATCAGCCTGGATCAAAGCACCGGCACATGGGATGTCACCTGGCTCGCGACGGCGGAACCGGTTGTTTGGGGCATCGGATGTGTTCTGAAAGCCGACGGCCGTGAGTTTCGGCCCGAGGGCGTCAACGCCGAAGTAAAGCCCTTTGCGGATAAACTGGGCCGAGGCCATGAGATCCTCCAGAGTTGGGGAGAGCGGGTCCGGGTTGAACGGGTGCTGCGCGTCCACGACGATGGGGCCTATGTGGTCGTTTCCGGGCGAATAATAAATCAAACCGACGGTGACATTACACTGGACATCGCCCGGCTGGTGGATGTCTCCACGGGTCGCAACGGCTGGTGGTACGCCGGCCGGTTCTTGCAGGCTCCGGGAGCGGTGTTCATCTCCGGTCTTTCGGAATTATCCTCACAGCCCGTCACCGCTTCGCGCGAGGGGCAGGACACCGGCCGGAAGTTTTCGGCCACCGGTGTGCTGGCCATCGCGCATGACGAAAGCAGCCCGGCGCTGGCCATCGGATACCTCACAGCTCTGGAGGCGCGCCCCGACGTAAACGCCGAGTTCAAGTCCGTGCAGGCCGGCACCGCTCTGTCTGCGCAACAGCCGTTCCTGGGCCGGAAGCTTGCGCGGGGCGCCAGTTTGCAGTTGGACAGCGTTTGCCTCATTGCCGAGACAAACATTTACCAGACGTTGGAAAACTACGCCGACCTGGTCGCCGCTCTGAGCCGATCGCCCATTCGCAAGGGTCCAAACTCGTTGTGGTGCAGTTGGTACGCGCATCGGATGTCAATGACCGAAGACCTGGTCCTGGCCAACGCTGCCGTCGCCGCCCGGCATTTCAAGCCGCTGGGGCTGGAGATTATGCAGCTTGATCACGGCTGGCAACGAGGGGACATCACCGGTGACTGGGTCGCCAACGAGCGCTTCCCGCATGGACTGAAATGGCTGTCCGACCAGTTGCAGGCGCGTTACGGCCTCAAGCTGGGTGTCTGGATCGCGCCAACCGACGTCGCCCAACCCAGCCAAACCTTTCGCGAGCATCCCGATTGGATGCTGCGCAACGCGGAGGGCAAACCGATGGTGAACTGGCGCTGGTACTGGAAGCCCAACCCGGACTGTTTCGAGCTGGATTCCTCGCATCCGGAGGCGGCCAGATTCATTCGCGACACCTTCGCCCGGCTTTCCAGCGAAGGGGTGAGCTACTACATGATTGACTTCCTCGCCGCCGCAGGCGGGGAGCACTTTTGGCAGCGTGATCCCTACTGCACCCGGGGCTGGGGTGTTTTGCGCCGCGCCATGGAAGCTATCCGCGAAGGAGCGGGCGAGCAGGCCTGGATTCGCTACAGTCAACTACCTCCGCTTCTGTCCGTTGGATTGGCCAACAGCGCCTTTGGTGGCGATGACACCCTCGATGCCGGTTTGGGAGGCAAGATTGAGGTCCTGCGCCGGAATACGCGCTTCCTAGCCGCCGGTTACTGGATCAATGACCGGCTCTACCACCGGGAAGTGTGCGATATGAGCGTCCGTATGCAGGCTCCCCTCGAAGAGGTTCGGTTGCGGCTGGCAATGATGACGCTGGCCGGCTGCAGCATCTCCTTCAGTGATGAGTTCCAATATCTTCCACCCTCGCGTATTCGCCTGATGCAAACCTGTCTGCCGCCGGGCGCTCCGCCGATGAAGCCGCTCGATCTGCTCGCCCGGCCGATTCCTTCGGTTTGGCACATCCCGTGCCGCACCAAAGCGGATGAGTGGGAGGTGATTGGCCTGTTCAATTTAGAGAGCCAGCCGGAAGACCGGGTAGTCGAACTGTCGTCGCTAGGCTATCCGCCAGGGACGAAAGCCATCGGCTTTGAGTTCTGGGAGCAGCGGTTAATCGGCGTGGTGCAGGACCGGCTTCAATTGCGGCTGCCTCCTCAATCGAGCCGGATCATCTTCCTCCGTCGCCTGGCTGGACGACCGCAGTTCCTGGGCACCGATTTGCAGATGCTCGGCGGATTTCACGAGCTGAAGGAAATGCTCTGGGACGAATCCCGGCAGACCCTCTCCGGCCGTTTCCAGCGCGCGCCCGCGCTATCGGGACGAGCCTTTTTCTATCTGCCAGCCGGTTACCAGCCACGGTTTGATTTCCCGCTCAACGAAACCTCAGCTCGGCTGACCAACATCGGCGACGGGCTCTGGGCAAAAGAAATTGAATTCCAGGGAAGTGAGCTGGAGTGGTCCATCCCTTTCCAACGCGCCCCCGGCGCAGTCATGCCCAAGGCGGAGCCTAACCAGGCCCAATGAAATTGTGGGGTAATACATCCTGGAATATCGAACTGTCATTGGCCTACCACCAACGGAACCCTTGCCGGTACACACCGTTGCTCTATCTTAGGGGTTGCGAGTCCCGCGCGTGCCGATGTGGTTAAGTGACTAAACCACAGACACTTACGACGACACGGTTTGTCGCTCTTTCGTATTGAACCGGCAAACCGGCTGGCAGAGGTGGAATATGGGATTAAGCGCAGAGGATTTT
>OCTA010005469.1_pt1 | contig 10988 bp, 8 predicted proteins | sample 1538991 | NCBI WGS metagenome assembly OCTA01 (sample SAMEA3539302, study PRJEB22396) | soil metagenome | biome: tundra; feature: field; material: soil | place: USA | collected 2010-05 | depth 0.15 m | reverse complement strand
GACTCGCGCCGCCGGTACCGCTCGATGATCGCCGTCTCGAACGGCAGGTTGCGCAGCTTCGGAACTGTCAGCGTCACCTCGCCGGCCTTGGTGTGTAGCCGCCGATCGTAACTGCCCGCACGCGTGTCCTTGCGGCCTTCGGTGCGCTCGTACTTCCGAGCCCCACAAAGCTCGTCCGCCTCCGCATCCAGCAGCGCGTTCAGCGGCTTAGACTTTTCGCGGCCCCTCTGCACATTCGGCTACCGCAATTACCATCAAACTTTGGCCGATGGGCGGCGGACATATCCGTGACTCAAAACCGTGAATCACTGGAAAGATCGCTCGATCAAACAGCCGTACCGCAGCCGCATCGAAGGAACGCTTCTTCAAACAGCGGAAATTGAGCCACCACAAAAAATATCCAGCTAAGTTATAGTAGCGAATTCGAAGCAGCCTGAATCCAGCATTCTCCAACCTATTTCGCAATTCGGGTCGAGTATAACGACGGAAGTGACCGAAGGCTCTGTCTATCGGCGCATAGATTTCCGGTCGAGCTGGAACAAACAGGCAGAGGGCTCCCCGAGCCGGGCGCAACAAACGGCGGTAGGCAGCCAACTCCCCGGCATCGTCTTCAATGTGCTCCAATACATTGATACTCAGGATCGCATTCCAGTCCGTCCCTGACGGTAAATCGCTGATGGTTCCCTGAACCAGGTCATGGCCGGGAAGTCGAGCGTGCAGATGGGTGCAAAAGCCTTCATTTGGTTCAATTGAAGTCAGGTGTTGAATTTCCGGCATCTTGAGAAGCTCGGACGTCATTTGTCCAATGCCTGCGCCGACTTCAAGCACATTTCCTCGCAAGAACTTCCCGAAGTTGCGAAGGAGGGCGGCGCGATAGTTCTTTGCCTCATTCAGCGCGGCAAATTCAAAATCATCTATCTGGACGATTGGGTTGGGAGGTGTGGTCATTTGTTCCAAAAATTATACTTCCAGATACACCACAGCGCCCAAACGCCATCGCGCCAGCCAACCTTTTTACCCTCGGCGTACGTGCGGCCTGTATAAGATATGCCCACTTCGTAGATGCGGGCCTTCGCTTTTGCAACCTTGGCCGTGACTTCCGGCTCGAAACCGAAGTGGCTCTCTTCAATCCTTATTTTCTGAATCAATTCGCGGCGAAACGTCTTATAGCACGTCTCCATGTCCGTGAGGTTCAAATCTGTTGCCATGTTTGAACAGAGCGTAAGAAAGTGGTTCCCAACCGAATGCCAGTAATACAAGACACGGCGGGCATCCGTGCCGGCTTGAAACCGTGAACCGTAAACCACGTCAGCTTTATTGGAAATAATCGGTCCAATTAACCTGTAGTATTCGGCGGGATCATATTCGAGATCCGCATCCTGAATGATGACAATGTCCGACGTAGCAAGCGCAATCCCGGTTCGCAAAGCCGCACCCTTGCCCTGGTTTACTGTATGCCGCAGGAGCTTGATGCGCGGTTCGTTCTCCGCCAGCCGCTGAAGTTCTAAATAAGTGCCATCCTGCGAACAGTCATCCACGATCACCAGTTCGTGCACCGGACGCTGAGCTAACACCATCCTGACGACCGCTGCCACAGTGGCGGCTTCATTGTAGACAGGCATAACCGCTGTAAGGCACGGCTCTATGTCTTCATTGGATATCATTTTCGACATCGTACCATGTTCAGGATTTCTGTAAGCGACAGATCATTGAATATGATAGAGCTGCAATCCTCGTTGGTAATCACGAGGATTGAGAGAGTGAGTCACATCCAAGGCCGCTTACTACAAGTCTCGCCAGTTGGGTCCAAAGGATAAGTCGGCGAGGAGAGGCACGTTGAGCTTTAACACGCTTTCCATTTCTGTGCGCACCAGCGTCTCCACTTCAGCGATTTCGTCTGCGGGGACTTCAAACAACAATTCGTCGTGGACCTGGAGAAGCATGCGCGTGTTGAGTTTGCGCTCAGTAAGTTTGCGATCCAACGCAATCATGGCCAGCTTGATGAGGTCGGCGGCGGTACCCTGCAAGGGTGTGTTGATGGCGGTGCGTTCGGCGAATCCGCGTTGATTGGGATTGCGGCTCTCGATATCCGGAATGGGCCGGATGCGCCCGAATAGAGTACGCACTTTGCCCTCACGCCGCGTGGTTTCGAGCGTCCTATCGATGAATGCCTTCACGCCTTCGTATCGCGCAAAATAGCGTTCGATGTAGGCGCGCGCCTCGGCCTGCGGAATACCCAACTGCGCAGCCAGGCCAAACGCCGAGATTCCATAGACGATGCCGAAATTCACGGCCTTGGCGCGGTTGCGCGTCGCCTTGTCCATCGCGTCGGCGGACACGCCGAAGACCTCGCTCGCAGTGAGGGTATGAATATCTTCGTTGTTCGCAAAGGCGCGCACCAGCAGCGGGTCGCCGCTGAAATGGGCCAGTAATCGAAGCTCGATTTGCGAATAGTCCGCCGACAGCATTCGGGTTCCCGGGACGGCGGTGAAAGCCGCCCGAATCTCGCGCCCCAATTCGGTGCGAATGGGAATGTTCTGCAGATTTGGATTAACCGAAGAGAGCCGTCCCGTGGCTGTGGCGGCTGCCTGGAAGGTGGTATGCACGCGCGACTCCGCGTCAGCCAGCAGGGGCAATGCGTCGATGTAATTTGACTTCAGCTTCGATAAATGCCGGTATTCGAGCACCAGGCGAGGCACGTCGTGTTTTTCAGCCAGGTATTCGAGCACATCCTGCGCGGTGGAGACAGCCTTGCCTTTGCCGCGGCTGGGCGGTGCGGGCAGTCCCAGATGAGTGAACAGGACGACGCCGAGCTGCTTGGGTGAGTTGATATTGAAGCGCTGCCCGGCTAGCTCGAAGATGCGTTCGCCCACCCGCTCAAGTTCAACAGCAAACCGCTTCGAGAGTCCGTCGAGTACGCTGGTATCGATGCGCACGCCTGCACGTTCCATGCGGAACAACACAGGCGCCAGGGGCAGGTCGATCTCCTTGTAAACACGCTCAAGTCCGCCTTGTTCCACCTCGGTGTGCAAGGCGGGAACCAGGGCATGAATGGCCGCCGCCGCAGCAGGCAAGCTCGCTGGCGGAGTCTGGCCGTTCCGCGCGGCTACATCGGCCAACGCCTGGGTGGAGTGCGTGGGATTGAGCGCGTAGGAAAGCAGCATGCCGTCATCCACTGCGCCGCGCAGGTTAACGCCGAGCGCGGTCAGGACGTGGAGCGCCAGTTTCCAGTCATGCACGCGCTTGGGCACCGCGGCATCTTCGAGCAGCGCGCGCAGTTCAGGCGTAAGCTCGAGTCGCAGTGCGATCGAAGGGTCGGCGCAGACACCGATGTTGCACTGGGTCTTTCGTTCCGCTTCTTCGACCACGTCCAGCAGCGACATGGTTTGCGGCGTTTCGTCTTCCGTCTCCTCCGTCAAAGGTTCTGAAGCATCAAGCGCCAGCGCAAAACCATGCTCGCGCGCAGCCGAATAGAAGGCTGCAATCTGCTCCTGGCTTGGCTCTTCGATCAGCGTGACTACGGCAGCGCCTACCGCAGGAGCAAGGTCGCGCAGCATCGATGTAAACTCCAGCTCGGTGAACAGCTCGCGGCAGGCCTCGATGTCCGGCTGCTGGGTCTCCATCGCACTCAGGTCAAGTGGCAGCGGCACGTGGCAGTCGATGGTGACCAACTCCTTCGACAACAGGACGGCATCGCGGTTCTGCTGCAGCGATTCGCGGTAGCTCTTGCGCTTGACCTCGTCGGCTCGGTCCAGCACCGCTTCCACGCTGCCGAATTCCAGGATCAATTCGACGCTGCCTTTGTCGCCAATGCCGGGTGCGCCGGGGATGTTGTCGATGGTGTCGCCGCGCAGCGCCATCACATCGACGACCTTTTCGGGAGGGACACCCAGGGTCTCCGTCACCTTGCCGGGGTCGAGGATCAGGTTGTCCTTTTGCGGGTTGAGGACCTTCACCTGCGGCGTGACCAGCTGCATCATGTCCTTGTCGCCGGAGACGATGAAGACTTCGTGTCCCTGTTCGGCGGCCTCGCGGGCCAGCGTACCGATCACGTCGTCCGCTTCAAAGCCCACGGCCTCGAGAATGGGGATTCGCAGCGCGTCGAGCGCGCGGCGAATGTACGGAACCTGACGGCGCAGGTCCTCGGGCATTGACTCGCGCTTGGCCTTGTAGCCATCGTAAGTAGTTTCTTCGAAGGTCTGGGTCTTCGAACTCCACTTGCGCAGCGGACCCATGGTGCGCGCCCGTTCGTCACGAAAGACCTCGCCGCTTGGATCGAAGACTGCCGCAAAGTAGAGCGGCGAAAAATCCTGGCGCAGCTTTTTGATCATGTTGACGAATACATACGTGGCCGCCGTGGGCAGGCCCGAACGCGTAGACATGGGCCTGCTGCGCTGCATCGCATGGTAGGCGCGAAAGATGAACGACATCGCGTCCAGGAGAAAGACGGGCGGTTTGGCTTGGTCCGGCACGCTACAGAGTTTATCAGTGCCGGCCGGGATACATCGGATGAACCGGATCCGCCTATCCTGCGTGGCCGGCTGGCGATATTCGCACGAATATTACGGAATTGTTGTCGGAATAGACCTGTTTCCACTCTTTCAGGAGCGGGAAGACATGCAGCATCGGAGAATGGTTCGACAAGAGGCAAAACCCCACCCTGTATTCTTGAAGAAGTGCGTTGGGATCGCTTTGCAACGTAGCCCAATTTCCGAATTCTCCGAGGACGCCCGCCCATTCATAAACGTCAGCCCGCCCGTCCATGAAGACCGGGTACTCCGGCGCCGCCCAGATCAAGTAGCCTCCGAAAGGGTAGTCATTCAACATCGGCCCGGAAAGATGGCTGTTCTTGATGAATCTCACGGCCTTGACGGGACTCTGGTCTTCCACCTGCTGCTCCAGGTTGCGGGCGCTCGGAAAGGTCAGAACCGCAATCAAGAGTGACGCCGCGATCATCACCGCATTGGGCCAGATGTGATCCTTTTCGACGCTGTATTCGTCCCACGAAGCCGAGAGCTGGCGTGAGAAGGTCGGCGCGACCAAGATGCCGAAGACAAACAGCAATCGTATATGGCTGAACGCGAGCCAAGTGCTCAGAATCATCAAAAGCAGCTCATCCCAATACAGCTCTGATCGGCCAACGATCACGAGGAGAAAACTGCAGAGAAGGATGGCCGGCAAAGCGGCTCCGCGCGGGTCGCTCACCGCAAGTGCCTTCCACTCCTCCACGTTGCCGAGATTGATTGGCTGATGCAGCATCGTATTGACGGGATATATTATCTGCTTCACGCCATCGGGATTCAGGAACAGTGCAACCACCGAAAGAATCAGCGCCAGCCCCAGCGTCCACCGGCGATGCGGATCCCAGCGCGTCGCAAGCAGCGAACCTGCCCGGAACTCAAAGAAAGAGCTGAAGAGATAGACTCCCGCCACAAGAAGTCCGAGGAAGAAAGATCCGTGAAAGTTGATCCAAAACGAAAACAGGACAGGCAGCCAGAAAAACCAACGCGGATTGCGTGTGCGCCCAAGATGGATCACAAGCATTTCGAAGATCAGAAATATATAGCCGATCATCTGAGGCCGTATGGAGAAGCCTATCGTGGCAAAGAACCAGATCGTCATTGCGCCCACAAATGCGACCTTCACATTGCCCGAGTAGAACGAACAAAGCACATACCCGGCGATGAGAAGGATTGCGGTGAGAAGGCACAACCAAAGCATCAAGCCGGACAAGCCGCCGGCCTTGTAGGCGGCATACATGGAAAGCTGTGCGAGCCATTCCTGAGGCACTGAGGCTTGATGATGAGTGGTGTAGGAGAAGAGATCGGTCACCGGAATCGTGTGGGTTGTCCAGATGATCTCACCGGTCTTGAGGTGCCACCACATATCCGGATCATCGAAGCGTGAGCGCACCGTGAGCATCCCGAGAACAACCAGAACACTGGCCAACATCACAGGAAACGAGAAGACCCTTCGCAAAACCCGCATCGGCACGGTGTCAAGGGGCGCGGAAGATTCGAGTTCAGAAGATGCGTGGCCGCTAGCTTCCAACAATGTCTCCCTTTCGCTCCTTCTCAAACCTTGCGATCTGCGCCAGCGTTTCCTGCTGCATAGCGGCACCTTGTCGCGCGCACCTGTACCAGCCCAATGTCCATTCCAATGCAGCCTCAATACGCAGGCGCGGGCGCCAGCCAAGCTCTTCGCGGGCCCTGCTTGCATCCAGCCGGAGAGAATGAGCCTCGTGCAGGTCTGCGGTCGAATCGGCTATCCAGGACGCTCCGTCGCCCCAAAGATTCGCGCATTCAGTCGCGATGCGTTCGACAGTCCACGCATCCTCGTCCGCTGGACCGAAGTTGAATGAGGGCGCGAGCTGCGTGTCCTGCGCAAGCAGTTTCTCAGCCAACAGGATGTATCCGTGCAAGGGGTCGAGCACGTGTTGCCACGGACGAACTGCGCGCGGCCGCCGGATGAGCACTGGCTGCCTGGCTTGAAATCCGCGAATCAAGTCGGGGATGAGCCGGTCCTCCGACCAGTCGCCTCCGCCGATCACATTGCCGGCACGCGCCGTGGTCAGGGCGACATGATGCTCGTGCAGCCGATCGGCAGGGAAGTAGGAACTGCGGTAGGCCGCGCACACAATTTCTGCGCAGGCCTTGCTGGATGAATAGGGATCGTGTCCGCCGAGGGCGTCAGTCTCGCGATAGGGCCAGATCCATTCCTGGTTCTGGTAGCACTTGTCCGTGGTGACGCAAACGACCGCGCGCACACTCGGTGTCTTCCGCACGGCCTCCATCACATGGGCCGTTCCCATGACGTTGGTGGCGTAAGTGCCCAGCGGATCCGCATAAGACCGGCGCACGAGAGGCTGAGCCGCGAGATGAAAAACTACCTCGGGTGCAAACTCGGTCATTGAAGTTTCAAGCTTTGCGTTGTCCCGAATATCGCCGCGCACGTCATCGAGAACGGAAGCCACAGCCCCTGCGGTGAATAGATTGGGTTCGGCGGCCGGGTCAAGCGCGTATCCACGAATCTGCGCGCCCCGGCCGGCCAGCCATAGCGAGAGCCAGCCGCCCTTGAAACCGGTGTGACCGGTGAGGAAAACCCGTCGCCCCTGCCACGGATTTACCACGTCTTCCACGGAGCCCTCCCGCTGGCCCAGAGCTGTTCCAGTCTCTGCTTGTCCCGCAGTGTATCCATCGGCTGCCAGAAGCCGCTATGAAAGAAGGCCTGGACCTGCTTCTTTGAGGTCAGGCTTTCCATCGGCTCTCTTTCGAACATCGAGGTCTCGCCGGGTATCTCATCCATAACTGCCGGGGAAAGGACAAAGAAGCCGCCATTGATCCATCCACCTTGCCCCTCAGGCTTTTCCTGGAATGCGCTGATGGTCGTCCCATCGATTCCGAGGCCGCCGAAGCGGGCTGTCGGCTGCACCGCAGCCACCGTCACCAGTTTGCCGTGGCTCTTGTGGAAAGCGACCGAGGCGGAGATATCGAGGTCACTTACACCGTCTCCATAAGTCATGCAGAAAGCGTCTTCGCCCTCCAGATACTGAGCGACTTTCTTGAGCCGCCCTCCTGTGCCCGCGCTCTCCCCTGTATCCACAAGTGTCACCCGCCAGGGCTCTGCAACACTCTGATGGACCTGCATTCGGTTTTCCTGCATGTCAAAGGTTACGTCGGACATATGCAGGAAGTAATTCGCAAAATACTCTTTGATCAGGTAGCCCTTGTAGCCGCAACAGATAATGAAGTCATCGATTCCGTGCTGCGAATATATCTTCAGGATGTGCCAAAGAATCGGCCGCCCACCAATCTCGACCATTGGCTTGGGGCGCAAGCCGGTCTCTTCGCTCAATCGAGTTCCAAGGCCGCCGGCCAGGATAACCGCTTTCATTTCAATGCCTTCAGTGCGCGCAAAACAACCATTAGCTACTGTCAGGAACGTACCACTTCGGTCATAGGCGCTGTGCTGACTAATACACTACACTGACGACTCCCGATTTTGTATGCTTAGTTATGGACCCCCGATGACAGACAAGACAGATCGGCTTCGGCAGCAGATTCTCGACCTGACGGCCGAGTATTTTGCTGAGGCTTTCCCCGACAGGGAATTCGTGCCGGGGCTGTCGCCGGTTCCGGTTTCCGGCAAGGTCATCGATGCCGTCGACCTGGGTTCTGTTGTGGATTCGGCGCTTGACAGTTGGTTCACGACGGGCCGCTTTGCCGAGGAGTTCGAGCGGAAGCTGGCACGTTTCGTTGGCGTCCGCAGTGCTTCGCTGGTTAACTCCGGCTCCTCTGCCAACCTGCTCGCGGTCAGTGCGCTCACATCACCAAAACTTGGCGAACGCCGGCTCAAGCCGGGTGACGAAGTCATCACCGTCGCTGCGGGCTTCCCGACAACCTTGAATCCGATCATTCAAAATCGACTGGTCCCGGTTTTCGTGGATGTGACATTGGCCACTTACGAGATCGATGTAAGCCAGCTTGAAGCGGCCCGCAGCGAAAGGACCAAAGCAGTCATGATTGCCCATACGCTGGGCAACGTCTTCGACCTTGACGCTGTCACCGCCTTCGTCAAGGAATACAATCTCTGGCTGATTGAGGATTGCTGCGATGCGCTCGGGTCTACGTGGAAGGGGCGCAAGGTGGGCACGTTTGGCGATATTGCCACCGTCAGCTTCTACCCGGCGCACCATATCACCATGGGTGAGGGTGGAGCGGTGCTGACTGACAAGCCCAATCTGCAGGTGCTCATTGAGTCGTTTCGCGACTGGGGCCGCGACTGCTGGTGCGATCCCGGCAAGGAAAATACCTGCGGCAAGCGTTACGACTGGCAACTCGGGGAGCTGCCTTGCGGGTACGACCACAAATACACTTATTCGCATATCGGTTATAACTTGAAAGCGACCGACATGCAGGCAGCGCTTGGCGCTGCGCAAATCGAAAAGCTGCCCCATTTCATTGAGCGCCGCAAAGATAACTTCCGCTATTTGCACTCTGCTCTCAAGCCGTTGCAGGATTTGCTTCTGCTGCCCGAGGCAACACCCGGTTCTGATCCCTCGTGGTTCGGTTTTCCCATTGCGGTTCGTCAAGATGCGCCTTTTACGAGGGAAGACCTGATCCGATCTCTGGACGCGAAGAAAATCCATACCAGGCTTCTTTTTGGCGGGAATCTTCTCCGCCAACCCGCCTACGATGGTTGCGAACACCGCGTGATCGGGAGTCTCCCGAACACCGATTTTGTGATGAATCGCGTGTTTTGGCTGGGCGTCTATCCCGGACTTACAAAACAGATGCTCGACTATGTAGCTAGCGCCATCACCGATTTTATATCCATGTCGAAATCTGATCTCGAGACGTCGAGAGTTACAGGCATTCCGGGCGAAGAATCGGAACTGAGAAAATCAAAGCTGTCTGTCATTCCTTAACCAGGACCGTCGAAGGAGTTGAAGTGTTGACCACCGTGAATCCCTCTGTGGTATTCAAGAATGCGATTGCCGACCATCTTGCGGTGATTCAGGCACTATCTGACCAACAACCGACCTTGGAGCGGATCGCCGCTGAGATGACACGAGCCATCTTCGACGGGAAGAAGGTGCTTTGGTGCGGGAACGGCGGAAGCGCGGCAGACTCGCAACATTTGGCTGCTGAACTGATGGGACGCTTTCGACGGGAGCGCCGGGGCCTCCCGTCGATTGCTCTGACAACCGATACGTCGGTCCTGACGGCAGTCGGCAACGACTACGGATACGAGAAGGTATTTGCGCGCCAGGTGGAAGGTTTGTGCGTCAAAGGCGACGTATTGGTGGGCATCTCGACGTCAGGGAATAGTCGAAATGTCTGCGCCGCACTTGAGACCGCTCGCGAGCTTGGCGCCTTTACGGTTGCATTTACCGGTGAAGGCGGGGGAATGATTGCCAAGCTCGCCGATGCCACTTTGAGTGTAGCGTCGAAAGACACCGCGCGCATCCAGGAAGGCCATATCCTCTGCGGCCATATGCTCTGCGACTGGATTGAGCTGAGCGTTTGCGAGCGGTAGCTTGCGTAGTAGAGAAGCCGAACACTACCTGTGCCAGGCAGCCGTGCGGCGGATCGCGTCGCGCAATCCAATGGTCTGCCGCAAACCGACTTCGGCCTCTGCTCGCTTGACATCCGGAACGTACTGTAGCAACGGCGAACCCGCATTCGCTTGACCGGCAATCTCAACTTTGAGCGAAGGATCGAGTTCCTCAATCACTTCCCGTGCCAGATCGCGGATGCTGATGGCCTCTGCGGAGCCGACGTTATATACCTGTAACCTCGACTTCGACCCGGAGGGACGAAACAATAGAGTCCAAAGCCATATAGCTAAGTCGGCCGCGTAAAGATACGAGCGAATCGGCGTGCCGTCGCCCAGAATCCTGATGTTTCTGCCGGCCAGCGCATCACCGATGAAATTTCCAATTGCGAAGTGCCGGTCCAAGGGCAAGTGCGGCCCAACAAAGGCAAAACACCGTGCGACCGTGAATTCGATGTCTGATTCAATCCCATGTAGGGAGCACATTTGCTCGCAGACACGCTTGCCTTCAGCGTACACCGCCTTCGGATCGAGCCAGTTCGGTCCGCCCAGGTAACTTTCGGGAATATGGCTCAGATATTCAGGTTGACTGCCGTAAACCGCGCCGGAACTGGTGAAGAGGAACTTCTTTGCGCCGTGCGATTTGGCGAACCTGAGCATCCGCTCAGTTCCGTCCAGCAGCATGCTCAACAGCTCAAGAGGATGGTCAGCCGCGCTCAAAGAGGTCGGCACAGCGGCATGGATGATGTACTCGAAATTCTCTTCAGGAAATGCGAAACTGCGAACGTCTCCCCGGAGGATCTGGATCGAAGGCTCGCTGACAAGATGCGGCATCTTCCCGCCAAATGTTTCCGGATCCCGCGTGAGAACCGTAGCCGAGAGTTCGAGATTCAGTCCCCGATTGCAAAACACGAGGCTCTGCAGCAGCCATG
>OCTA010005468.1_pt1 | contig 10988 bp, 9 predicted proteins | sample 1538991 | NCBI WGS metagenome assembly OCTA01 (sample SAMEA3539302, study PRJEB22396) | soil metagenome | biome: tundra; feature: field; material: soil | place: USA | collected 2010-05 | depth 0.15 m | reverse complement strand
CGCTTGCGGTTGACGAGGGGCAGGAGGTGAAAGCTGGGCAGCTTATCGCCATTATAGAGAGCGACGACTTGCAGGCGGCCCGCAGAGCAGCCGATGCCACCGCCACCAGCCAGAAATACAAGCTTACTGAGACGGTTGACACCGAGCAGCAGATGCGCGGCGAAACGGGAAGCGCGACCGTGAACGCCCAGGCCCAGGTGATGGCGGCGAAGGCAGCACTGGCCCAGGCCCAGGCAAACTTCGAACACCAGCAGGCCTTTACCACCCGAACCGTGGCGCTGGCGCAGCAGGGCATTATGAGCGCCCAGTCCAAGGACGACGCGGTTACCAGTCTCGCAGCCGCCCAGGCAGCGGTGGAAACGGCGCGCGAGAATGTAGCCGCGGCCGATGCTTCGCTGCGGCAGGCCCGCGCCCACGAGTTGCTTACCAAGGTCGCTGCACACACGGTCGACTCGACGCGCAGCGAAGTGGCCAACGCCCGCGCCCTGGCCGACCAGGCAGAAGTCATGCTGGGCTATGCGCAGGTGTTCGCACCGGTCGACGGCAAGGTGAACGTGCGCGCGGCACGGCAGGGCGAAGTGGTGAGCATGGGAGCGCCCATCGTGACCATTATGGATTTGACGCAGACCTGGATCTATGCGCCGTTGCCGGAGACGCAAGCCGACGCTGTGCAGGTTGGCGATCCATTGCGAGTAGTGATGCCCAGCGGCGCAACGATCAAGGGCAAGGTGATCAACAAGTCTGCCCAGGCCGATTTTGCAACGCAGCGCGACGTGAGCGCACGCAAGCGCGACATCAAGACAATCCAGTTGAAACTGCTTATCGACAATCCCGGCGAGAAGTTTGTGCCCGGCATGACGGCCGAGGTCTACATCGCGATGAGCAAGCTGGTGAAACGATGAGCGCGGCTTCCACATTCCCGGCTCAAAACGGCCAGCAGCAGCCTGCCGTGGCCATTGCGGTGGAACACATCGTGAAGCGCTACGGAGATTTTGAAGCGGTGAAGGATGTGAATTTCTCGGTGGCCGAAGGAGAGATCTTCGGCTTGCTGGGACCGAACGGCGCAGGCAAGAGCACGCTGATCCGGATGATGACCACGTTGATCCCGCTCACCGGCGGCAAGGCGCTGGTGGCCGGGCACAACGTGGCCAAGGAGCCCGATGCGGTGCGCCGTGTAATCGGTGTCATCCCCCAGGCGCTTACGAGCGACCCGGATCTTACGGTCGAAGAGAACCTCAGCATCTACGCCAAGCTTTACAGCGTGCCGAAAGCACAGCGCGAAAAGAACATCGCTGAAGTGCTGGAGGCTGTTGACCTGACTAAATGGCGCGGCGCGCAAACCAAGACGCTCTCCGGCGGGATGCGGCGCAGGCTTGAGATCGCGAGAGGCCTGGTGCATAATCCGCGCATCTTCTTTCTCGATGAGCCTACGACAGGCCTCGATCCGGTTTCGCGCATTGCGGTGTGGGAGATGCTGAACAACCTGCGGGCTACCCGCAACCTGACCATGCTGCTCACGACTCACTACATGGAAGAGGCCGACAAGCTCTGCGACCGCATCGCCATTGTGGATCACGGTACTCTCGTTGCCCTGGGAACGCCCATCGAGCTGAAGCAAAGCGTACCCGGAGCGAATGTGGTGGAAGTTCATTTTGACCGTGAAACAGAAGAATGGAAGGGCCGTTTAGAGGGGCTCGAGGGCGTAACCAGCGTGCAGGCTGAGAGCGCGGGCTTCTATCGCGTGCTCACATCGTCGGGGTCGAAAACCACCATGCAACTGGTGGAAATGGCAGCCGGTCTGGGCGAAACACTTACCTCTCTGAGCGTGCAGAACACAACCCTGGATGATGTATTTGTCCACTACACGGGCCGCCAGTTGCGCGATGAGCAGGTGAAGCCCGCGGTCTTCATGATGCCGCCTCGGCCGGGAGCACAGCCATGAACAGAATGTTTGCCATTGTCGAGCGCGAGATGCGCAAGTTCTTCCGCTCTCCCACACTGATGATCATGTCGCTGATGATGCCGATTTTGCAATTGCTTATTATGGGCAACGCGTTTGGCGGGAAGATCGTGGGCGCGCATGTCGCCGTTGTGGACTACGATCACGGACCGCAGGCTGTAAAAATCCGCGAAGGCTTCGACGCTATCGCGGCCAACATCAAGACCTTCACTACCGTCGAGTACACCGATGAGAAGTTGGCGCGCGAGGACGTTCGCACCGGCAGGATCGATGCCGCTGTAGTGATCCCCGCCCAATACTCGCGCCGAGTCTACGCGCAGGATGCTCCGCGCATCGGCTTCGTCGTCGATAATTCCGACCTGTTCACCTCGAGCAGCCTGGAGGCAGAAATGCAGGCACTGGTGACCGCGCTGACTGCTCCCGTGATCCAGCCTCGGCTTGCCAACACAATCGCGCTTCAGATCGTCGAGTTATATCCATATGTGAACTACATGAAGTTCCTTCTGCCGGCCTGCGTGGCGCTTGCGATGTATATCTCGGTCATGATCGGCGGCGGGATGTTATATATCGACGACAAGGCCCGGGGCGTGCACGAGGGCTATCTTGTTACCCCAATTACAAAGCTCGAGTTAGTCTTTGGCCTCAACATGGCGGGCGCAATCAAGGCCGTCCTGAGCGGCATCTGTCTCACTGTGATCGGCACGCTGATGGCTGGGCTCGGCGTGATTTTCAATCCCGCGGCCGATCTCGAACTTCTTGCGCTGATCGTTGCCACCTCCATCGCGTTTAACGGGATGATGTTCCTGTTGATGGTTCGCGTCGACGATCCGCTGGTGCCGCGCGCCATGTTCGGCGTGCTCAACCTGCTCTTGTTTTACCCTTCCGGCGCCATGTATCCCATCGCGGCCTTTCCCGCGTGGCTTCGAGCCATCGCCATTGTCGATCCTTTTACCTACTGCGTCCACGGATTCAAGGCGATTCTCTTGAAAGACGGCGGTTTCGCCGCGATCCGGTTCGACCTGCTCTTTCTTTTTGTATTCGGCATCGGCACGCTTCTGATTGCCACACCGCTTTTCAAGCGCACGCTCTGATGGGGTTCACCTCTGACGGAGGACGAGTTTCCGGCAGGTACTCTTGAAAGAGTCCGGAATGCAAAGAGGCGGTCTACTCCTTGTGGGAGGGTGGGCCGCCTCGGCGCGTAGGGCCTGACCTGGCGCCCCGTTTTCTTAACATAAGGTAAATGCCGTAAACTTACGGCATAGATGCAACCGCATATCCAAAACCTCGTGAAGTTGCAAGCGGTGGACCTGGAGCGTGCCCGGCTCACGGCTGCGGCCCGTGCCCTGCCCGCCGAAATCGCCAAGGCGCATGCCGAGTTGGCCGCGGCGCAACGCCAGGCGGCCGAAGCTTCAGCCGCGCTCAGCCACGAAGAGTCTCTGCGCACACGGCTCGATCGCGAAGTCGCCGGACATCGCCAGAAGGCTGCTCGCGTGCGTGTGCAGCTTGACACCGTGACGACGCCTGCGCAGGCTGAAGCCATCGAGCACGAAATCCGATTTTCCGAAGCTGAGGCCGAGCGCCTGGAAAGCGAAGAGTTTGCCAGCCTGGAACGCACGGAAGCGCAGGAGGGCGCGCTGGCCACTGCGCGTGCCGCCGTTGAGGCGCTGGCTGTTGCCCTGGATAAGACGCGCGAGTGTGCCGCACTGCGCCAAAAGGAATTCAGCCGCGAGCAGGCAGTGCTTGCGACGGAACGCGAGACTTTGCGCCAATTGATTGAGCCGGAGTGGCTGACTCGCTTTGACCGTCTCAGCGGCTCCCGCGGCACGGGACTGGCTCGCGCACAGAATCAGCAGTGTACGAGCTGCCAAATGGGCGTCCGCCCCCAGACGTGGAACCAGCTCCGCGAGGGCGAGCTGCTCACCTGCGACAGTTGCGGCAGGCTTCTCTACTGGGACTCGGCCATGGCGCCGGCACCGCCAACCGCCAAATCGTGACCGGGAGATTTTGAATTGCTGCGGATTTGTGTCGACATGGATGAGGTGATGGCGGATACTCTCGCCGAGCACATTCGCCGCTACAACCAGACATTCGACGAGGAAGTTACCCCTGAGGATTTGGCCGGCAAAGGCCTGTGGGAGATTACGCCCGCGGAACGGCAGCTCGAACTACGGGCCTTTCTCGATGCCGAGGACTTCTTCGAAGACCTCGCCCTGATGCCCGGCGCTCAGGAAGTGCTCAAGGATCTCTCCGCGCGCTTTGAGATATTTATCGCCACGCAGGCCATGACGGTTCCCAACTCGCTTGGCCCCAAATACCGCTGGCTGCAGCGGCACTTTCCCTTCATCCCGCCCACGCATTATGTCTTCTGCGGCAACAAGTCGATTCTGCGGGCGGACTATCTGATAGACGATTTGCCGCGCAACCTTCTCCGGTTTGAGGGGCAGGGAATTCTCTATACCGCGCCGCACAACCTCACTGCCACGGGCTTTGTCCGAGTGGACAACTGGCAGGAGGTTGCGGAGTATTTTGCGGCGCTGCCCGGGTAGACCCGTTGCTTTGAAAGGGCATGGCTTTAGCCGTGCCGAAAAGCGGGACCAAATACGGGCGCGGCTTTAGCCTCCGAGGGAATGCAAGTTGCAAGAAGAAACATTCCCTGCGGGGCTAAATCCCTCCCGAATCGATGCCATTTATATACGGGCTAAGGCCCGTACCCTTCATCCCCTGTTATTGCCCCCCAACAGGCTTCTGGCCGGCAATCCATCCATTGATTCGTTGGTCGAGCACGTCCATGGGCAGGGCGCCAGTGTCCAGCACCTGGTCGTGGAAGGCGCGCAGATCGAACTTGTCGCCCAAGGCCTTCTTTGCCCGGTCGCGGAGTTCGAGAATCTTGAGCTGGCCGATCTTGTAGGCCAGGGCCTGGCTGGGCCATGCTATGTAGCGGTCCACTTCGGACTGGACCTCGGTTTCAGAGGTGGAAGAGTGGTCGTGGAAGAAGTCGACCATTTGCTGGCGCGTCCAGTGCTTGGAGTGGACGCCGGTGTCTACGACCAGACGCACCGCGCGGAGCATGTCGCCTTCCAGGCGGCCGTAGTCCGAGTAGGGGTCCTGATAGAGGCCTACGTCCTTGCCGAGCCGCTCAGAGTAAAGGGCCCAGCCCTCAGTGTAAGCAGTGAAAAACTCATATTTGCGGAAGGTGGGAACGTCCTCCAATTCCTGGGCAATGGCAATTTGTAGATGATGGCCGGGAAGGCCCTCGTGGTAGGCAGTGTCCTCGACTTCATACAGGTTGCGCTCGGTGGCGTTCCAGGTGTCAATGCGCAGGCGGCCGGGGCGGCTGCCATCGGGCGTGCCCGGCTCGTAGTAGGCTGCCGCCGAGGTTTTCTCAAGGTAGTCGGGGACCGCGGCCACCTCGAAAGGCGCTTTGGGCAGGCGGCCAAAGAGCTGAGGCAGGCGGCCCTGCATGGGGGTGAGAAATCCGCGATACGCGCTCAGCAGCGCCTCGCCGGAGGCAGGACGCAGCTTGGGGTTGGTCTTTAGGCTGGCGCGGAAACTCTTCAGGTCTTGAAAGCCCAGCTTCTGCGCGATGGCCAGCATCTCGGTCTCGTCGCGCTTTACCTCGTCCAAGCCGATCTGGTGAATCTGATCCGCAGTCAGGTTTGTGGTGGTAGTCCGGCGAATGAGAAAGTTGTAGTATTTTGCCCCGCCGGGAAGGGAAGAGATGCCCAACTCCTGGCGGCCGGCGGGAATGTAGCTGACCTCAAGGAAGCGCGCAAAGCGCATGTATGCCGGCAGCACTTCCTTGGCGATGGCGTCGAGCATTTCGGTTTTGATGCGCTCGCGCTCGGCGGCCGGAACCGCAGCGGGGAAGTTCTTGAGAGGCATCGCCAGGGGAGAGTCTTCAGGCTTCTGGCCGGCCAACTGCTTCACCTGCTCGAGTACCTTTGGGAGGAGAAGCCTGGGGGGCACGCGATGGTCGTCCATGCCGATGGACATATTCGCGCTGACCTGCTCGAAGGCTTTGGGAATTGCATGCAGGCGGGCGATCCAGTCGTCGTAGTCCTTTACCGTGGCAAAACTGAGCTGTTCAACGAGTTGTGGGTAGGTGGTGTGCAGGCCGCCCATCTGGTTGATGGGCATCTCCCATTCCTTGAACTCCGCCGCCTCTTGGTTTTCGGTCAAATCGCGCAGCATCAAGTCGCGGCTGACCTTCTCCTGGTCCGTAAATCCGGCGGTGTCGATGGCCGCCAGGCGCAGGAGAAAGGCTTGCTCGCGTGCCAGGGTCTCATTCACGGCCTTTACGGAATAGTCCGAGATCTGGTCGTTGTAGCGCTTGTCGCCCAAAATTGAGGCAAACTCCGGAGCGTGCTTCATGCTGTCTTCCCAATACTCCTGGAAGATGCCATTGAGAGCCTTGCGATTTTGATCGGCTGAGGGGGCAGCAGCGGGAGTGCCGGAGGGTGCCTGTGCATGCAGGAGCAGGCCAAAGGTCAAGGCCGCGAACGTGGCGATCGCCATCAGGGAGGACGCAGATTTTTTCAACGGGGGACCTCGGGAGCGAAGTAGGTTCTCGTTGAGTGTAGTGCAAGAGCCGCTGTTCGAGCACGAGGTGGGTTGTTTGGATTGGCTGGTCCGTGGGACGGGGAGTTTGAAAGTATGGGCGCGAACTAAATCGCGCCCGGTTCAATAGCTCTAAGAAAAGACCTACTGCCCCAGGAAGGACTCGTTCCCCAGGATGCGGTAGAGGGTGGAACGGCTGATGCCCAACTGACGGGCGGCGCGCAGCTTGTTTCCGCGATTCAGGTCAAGGACATACTCAACATGGTGGTGGACGACAGCGTCGAGTGACAGGCTTTCCGCGCGCACGGCTGGAGCCACTTCCGGCATGGATTCGATAGCGGAAGGCAAGGCCAGATCGTCGGGCCGGATGACACCATTGACGGCTTCAAGCAATGCAGTCTCGAGGACGGAAGCTAACTCGCGCACATTTCCCGGCCAGTTGTGCTGCAACAGGCGGGCAAGCGCGCCGGGTCCGAGCAGGACAGGGCGGTGCTGATACCGGCTACAGATGCGATCCAGCAGAGCCTGAGCAAGCGGAGCAATATCTTCCCGGCGCAGCCGCAGCGGCGGAATGGCGAAACGGACGGCAGTGAGCCTGAAGGCCAAGTCAGGCAGCAGGAGACCCTGGCCGGCCATTTGACGCAATGGGGTCTGCGATGAAGCCAACACTACCGCGCGGCCCGGCGGGCGGTCCTGCAACGCTTTCAATACGCCCAGCAGCAGCCCCTGGCCGGGCGGCGCCAGCAGGTCCACGCGATCCAGGTAAGTGAATCCTGAAAGCGACAGGGGGTCGGCTTCGGTTACCAGCCATTCCCGGGCATCGCGACGCTGAAAGCTCGAGCCAGCCAGCGGGGAGCGGCTAAAGAGATATCGGGCAATGGTGTGTTTCCCGGTGCCGGATTCGCCCTCGATTGCGGCAAGGTGCACATGCGGCGCAGCCATCTCCGCCTGCATGAGCAATTTGCGCCAAGCTGCGCTAACTCCGACAATCTGGCAGGTGGGTTGTGACTCGACCTCGACCAGAGAAAGGCCGGAAGGTGAAGGCTGGGGCTGATACCGAACGGAGCTCTGCATGGTTCTCAAGGTGCCTCGCCTCCTTGGCCCGAGGCAAGATTCGAACGCTTCTTCGCCGGGCCAACATACGCTTCATCGGCACAGGCCATGGAAACATGAACCGGAAAGAACTGGTTCCCGTTGAATCCCGCGAATAGGCTGCATGCACCTTGAGTCAAGGGCAAACTGCCCACGCAGAATAGCCCAGGCAAACCAGCCTTCATCCCCACGTAACGACCGCTCCGACCGCCCTGTCGATCCGTTCCAGGGCCTCCGGCGGAAGCTTTACCCCCACCGCGCGAACGTTGTCCGCGATTTGTTCCGGCCGCGAGGCGCCGATAATTGCCGATGCCACCTCCGGCCGCCTCAGCACCCAGGCCAGCGCCATCTGCGCCATCGTCAAGCCCAGGTCTTCCGCCATCGGCTTCAGTTGCGCCACCGCTTCCAGCAAGTAATCCGACCTGTAATGCCTCCCCGCCGACTCCATAAACACATTCATCTCGTCGCTCGCCGCCCGGCTCCCCGGGGGAGGTGGCTGCCCCGGCGCATACTTCCCGGTCAATACGCCGTGCGCCAAGGGCGAAAACGCAAGGTTTCCGATTCCATGCTGCGCACAGGCCGGAAATACCTTTGCTTCCGGCTTTCGCCACAGCATGGAGTACTGCGGCTGGCTCGATGAGAACTGCGTCAGCTCCTTCGACCCTGCAATCGCTGCGGCTGCTTCAATCTGATCCGCGGTCCACTCGCTGAAGCCAATCGCCCGCACTTTGCCTGCCTTGACGGCTCTGTCCAGAGCCTCCAGCGTCTCCTCAAGCGGGGTTTTCTTGTCGTACCGGTGGCACTGATAGAGATCGATCGTCTCCAAACCAAGCCGCTCGAGTGACCGGTTCAACTGCTTTTCGATTTGCGCCGCGGAAAGTCCCCGGCCGGGCTCGTCGCCTACCGGGAAAAAGAGTTTGGTCGCCACCAGGTACCGGTCCCGCGGGTAGGCCCTAAGCCCCTCGCCCAGCACGCGTTCCGCCTCACCGCCCCCATACTCGTTGGCCGTGTCGAAGAGCGTGATTCCGTGGTCCACAGCAGCGTGGATGCAGCGGATCGCCTGCTCCCGCCCAACTCCACCGGCCACCGTGAGCCAAGTGCCGAAACTCAACTCCGAAACTTCCAGCGCGCCCTGGCCCAAATGCCTGTATTGCATTTCTTTCCTCTTGAGCACCAGTATTCCATTTCGTACCCCAAAAGAATCAATCTCGCGGATTGTCAGTCCTCCCAATCAAAAAATCTATAAAAAGATACTTGACATCACACACTATGCATGACACAGTATGTATGACACACTATGCAGCACCCGGTAAACACCTATGAACCCAGACTCGTTTGAAAATCTTCGTCTCGAACTTCGCCGTGGTTGCCTCGTGCTGGCCGTTTTGGCGGCGCTCCGGCGCGAGCAATACGGCTATACGCTCCGAAAAACCCTCTCCGAGCATGGACTGGAAATCGACGAAGGCACGCTCTACCCCCTTCTCCGACGGCTTGAGACCCAGGGACTCCTCGCCAGCGAATGGCGCGAAGAGGACAAGCGCAAGAAGCGCTTCTATCTTCTCTCGCCCGAGGGCGCCGATGTTCTCAAGCAGTTGCTCTCCGAGTGGAAGAGCATTGATTCCGCTATCAACACAATCTTGAAGGAGCATGATCATGGAACTCATTGAGCGCTATCTGCAGGCTGTCGGATTCTGGTTGCCGAACCGCCAAAAAGACGACATCATCGCGGAACTCTCTGCCGACATCCACGCCCAGGTCGAGGAACAAGAGACCACGCTTGGCCGAAAAATGAATCAGGCTGAAGTGGAGGCATTGCTGAAGAAACGCGGTCGGCCTGTGCTGGTTGCCAACCGGTTCTTGCCGCAGGAGTCTTTGATAGGACCCGTTTTATTTCCTGTCTACTGTTTCATCCTGAAGGTCGTCTCGCTTTGCTACCTTGTACCGTGGCTGCTGATCACCATCGGGCTCATGATCGCCAATCCCGCTCTTCCGGCTAACCAGGCGAGTCCGTCATGGCTCACAGCCCTGGCAACCGTGTCGGGCCACCTGTGGACCGCGGCCTTCATATCCTTTGGCACTGTCACCCTCATCTTCGCCATCCTGGAGCGCGTCCAGGCCAGGTCGAATTTTCTTGAAGAGTGGACCCCGAGCAAACTGCCGCCCGCCCGCAATCGAAATCTGATTCCCCGTTTCAGCTCGTCCATCGAGATTGCCGTCAACTGGGTCTTCTTCATTTGGTGGGCAGCTTACGCGCATTCCACTGAGATCCTCATCGGCTCATCGGTACGCATCTCTCTCAATCCGCAGTGGTCCTGGTTCTACTGGGGCTACTTCATCCTCGCATTGTGCAATGCTACCCTCGCGGCCGCCAACCTCTTGCAGCCATATTGGACCGCGACACGGGCCACATTGCGCCTGCTCAGCGATGCGGTCGGAGCCGGGCTCTTCTGCTGGCTGATGAAAGCCAATATCCTGGCTGGAATCTTCCTTCCAAATGTCTCCCCACAAAGGGCGATGGAAGTCACGCAAGCCATCAACCATTGGGTAGCGGCAGTGTTTCCTGTTGGCGTGATCATAGCCTTCGTAGTTGCCGCCACCGACATTTACCGCATCATTCGCGTGAAGAATGCCTAGAGCGGGCCCGGCTGCCGAATTACCGAAGGAGAAAATAGGAAGTATGTACTTCACGCACGGACATCACTCGGCTAAACATCTTCGCCACTAAGGAAACGCATGGCCAGAATTCTCTCCGTATAGTTTGGCAGCAATGCAAGATACCGATGCAGGTACTCGCGGCTGACATTATGATACGCGCTGATGATGCCGCGCTTGACTATTGCGAGAATGGTGGGACGGTGGCCGTCATGATACGCAGAATTCCGGGTGTGGCAAGGTTCGTCTAGCGGTGTGGGCGGAAGTTCATTTTATTGCCGCACCTTTGCATTTAATTACGATCATTTGGAGCACGCTGTTTATAGGAGAACTCGGGATGCGAGAAACATGTACGAAGGAGCCCGGCGGACTCAAAGGACCTGGTGACCCAACTGCGAACTGGGAGCAGCGAAAATTCGTGAACGGCCGAGGCCCCACCCCTGGCCCCACCCCCCCCTCCCTCAAAATCACACCTTTTCCCATACGTGGGGGCTAATAATCACCAAAGAATGAACAAGTTACAAGTCAACCCTAAAAATTGACTGGTTAAAAAACGGTGGATTTAACGCTGTTTTTGGTCAAAAAATCCATTTCTTGCCCCCCCAAAGACACCTCATTGCGCGAATTTGCTGTCAGTGGCTCGCGACAACCGGGTCTTTGCTCCCCGTTGCTGTATCGGTCGCGCCAGTGCGGTAGGCGCCTAGCTCCTTCGCCATTCTCTCCAACT
>OCTA010005466.1_pt1 | contig 10989 bp, 10 predicted proteins | sample 1538991 | NCBI WGS metagenome assembly OCTA01 (sample SAMEA3539302, study PRJEB22396) | soil metagenome | biome: tundra; feature: field; material: soil | place: USA | collected 2010-05 | depth 0.15 m | reverse complement strand
AGCGTCAATGCCTTGAACGGCCTGCTGCAATTGCTCGGCAAGATTGCGGTCAAGACCGACGGCGGTGATCCCGAAAAAGTGCGTTTCATCGAACTCGGGTTCGCCGACGCGCTGGCCGCACTGGAGTCCGGCAAGACCGACGCCATGGTCGGTGCAGAGCCGTTCGGCACTGCGGCCATCGCAGCGGGTTTCCCGGCAATCAGCTCCCCGTACACCGCCATGTCCGACAAGAGCATGCTTACGTCGGCCTACTTCACGTTCGAAGATCAGCTCAAGAAGAATCCTGAATTGTTCAAGAACATCAGGGCCGCCATCAATGAATCTCTCGACTACGCTCAGAAGAACCCCGATGGCGTGCGCCAACAGCTTCCGAAGTTCACCAAGCTGGGCCCGGATGTCGCCGCCAAACTCATTCTCCCGAGCTACCTTCCCGCGGTGCCGAAGGAATCCATCGATCTGTTTTCCAAGTACGCCCTGGAATACGGGATGATCTTGAAGCCGGCGTCGTACGAGGACCTCGTCTGGAGCGAGGCGCGATAGGAGCCCGCTAGAGCCGAGACGAGATGAACCCGGAAAGGGTGGGTGCTACACCGCGCGCCTGGGCAAGGGCAGACTGGCTCCCGCGGACGCTGAACGGCATCAGCGGGGCAGACTGGGTCCCGCGGGCGCTGAACGGCATCGGCGGGTTCGTGCTTCTCGCGGTCCTCTGGGAAATGGCGCCGCGATACGGCCTTGTCAATCCCAAGTTCTTCCCGCCACTGAGCAATCTACTTGGAGAATTGTTCAGACTTGGTACGACGCAAGAATTCTGGGCGTATCTGGTCAGTACAGCGCGCACGTGGGCGATCGGCCTGCTCTTCGCGACGACGGCTGGCGTGGTTGTTGGTCTGGCGATCGGGCTCGTACCCGGTGCGCGAAAGTACACCCATTCGACCATCGAGTTCCTGCGCCCCATCCCCTCGGTAGCGCTGATCCCCGGGGTCATCCTGATTTTCGGATCCCGCTTTCAGTCGGGTGTCGTGCTGATCACCTATGCCGCGTTTTGGCAGGTTCTGCTGCAGATGCTGTACGGTCTCAACGACATCGACTCGGTTGCCAGAGACACCGCTCGATCGTTTCGCTTCAGCCAGACCGGCTTCATCGTGCACCTTGCATGGCCGACCCTGCTACCTTACCTTTTCACCGGCGTTCGCTTGGCTGCATCGATTGCCCTGGTGCTCGCAGTCACGGCCGAAATGGTGATTGGAACCTTCGGAATCGGACGAGGCATCGTCATCGCCCAGACCTCAGGTGCCATCGCTACGACGTATGCGCTGGTGATCGTGGCCGGCATGATGGGTGTCGGCATCAACATCGCCGCCCGAGCGGTTGAGAAGCGGGTGCTGTGGTGGCATTCGTCAGTACGAAATACCGAGGCGTACTAGATCTTCGACGCTAGAGTTTCAAACGTGCGCCGCCAAGCACACGAAGGGGTTGATTCCGATGCTTGCAAGATTGTCGCGGCTGGCGATGGTGGAACTGGCGCTTCCACTCGTCCTCTTCTTGCTCGTGTTCGGGATCAGCTCGTTCTCGTCGAGCTTCTACTTCCCCTCACTGGCAAAGATACTGCACCGGTTCGATGACCTGTGGCTGGGCAGCAGGTTCGCCAGCGACGTTCTGCCCAGCCTCGGGCGCTTGCTTCTCGGCTATGGAATTGCCTGCCTTGCCGGCATCACCATCGGGGTGCTCCTGGGGATCGTCGGGCCGGTGCGTCGGGCTGCAGAACCCGTACTGGAATTCTTCCGCGCCATTCCGCCGCCCGCGCTCATTCCGTTGCTCATCATGCTGGCGGGCTTCGGCGATTCCATGAAGGTCACTGTCATCGTCACGGGGTCCATATGGCCGGTTCTGTTGAATACGGTAGAGGGTGTCAAAGGCTACGACTCGGTGCTCGACGAGACCTGCCGTACCTACCACATCGAGGGAGCCAGCCGCTTGTGGCACTTCGTGATTCCCGGCGACTCGGTGCTCGACGAGACCTGCCGCACCTACCACATCGAGGGAGCCAGCCGCTTGTGGCATTTCGTGATTCCCGGCGCGAGCCCACAGATCATCGTGGGGATGCGCTTGGGCCTGTCGATCGCCATCATCCTCATGGTGATCAGCGAGATGTTTGCCGCGACCAATGGTCTCGGTGCAGCAATCATCAGCTTTCAACGCAGCTTCGAGATTCCCGAGATGTGGAGCGGTGTACTGATGCTGGGGCTCATCGGATTCACGTTCTCGATCCTCTTCAGGCTTTTCGAGCGGCGCGCGCTCGGCTGGTACTACGGCATGAGAAACCTGGAAAGGCGAATCTGAGTGGCTACTGAAGCCGTTGCGGTGGTATCGGTCAGCCACCTCAACAAGGTCTATGAATCGAAGGAGCGCCGGGTCGAAGCGATCGGAGATCTGACGTTCGAGGTCAATTCCGGGGACTTCACCTGTATCGTGGGTCCGTCTGGGGCGGGCAAGACGACCCTGTTGAAGTGTTTGGCAGGGCTCATCGCTCCGACCAGCGGCGTGATCCTGGTCAACGGACATCAGGTCTCGGGGCCCCCCGAGGAAATGGCCGTGGTGTTTCAGGAATACGGCCGCAGCCTGTTCCCATGGAAGACGGTGCGTGAAAACGTGGAACTTCCCTTGCGCGAGAAAGGGCTTGGCAAGGCCGCGCGTGCACGGTTGGTCGAGGAGGCGCTCGAGGCGGTGGATCTGGACGGAGCCGGAGGCTCCTATCCCTGGCAATTGTCGGGTGGCATGCAGCAGAGGGTCGCCATCGCACGAGCAGTTGCATACCAGCCAAAAGTGATGGTGCTTGACGAGCCGTTCGCCGCGGTCGACGCGCAGACGCGCGCCGACCTGGAAGACCTGATGCTCCGGCTCTGGACCGAACTGGACCTGACGGTCATTTTCGTGACACACGATATCGACGAGGCCGTCTATCTCGGACAGCGCGTTCTGGTGCTCTCGTCGTCCCCGACCCGCGTGCTTGACGACGTGGCGATCGACATCTCCGGGCCGCGCGGCCAGGCCAGCACCCGCATCGAGCCGAGATTCGCCGAACTGCGTACCCGGGTCTACCGTGGCATTCAGGAGGCGAAGTCCTCCGCTGCCCAGGCCACCACGACCGTCAAGCGATGAACACGCATATTGCGCTGGAAGGCGGCGTGGCAACCACCGCCGAACTGCTGATCGAGGCCCTTCAGGAGTGCGGAGTTTCATTCATCTTCGCAAATCTCGGCAGCGATCACACAGCCCTGATAGAGGCCATGGCGTCCGCGCGCGAACGCGGAGCCGCCACGCCAGCGATGGTGATTTGTCCCCACGAGATGAGCGCGCTCAGCGCAGCACACGGCTACGCGCTGGCCTGCGGGCGCGCTCAGGCCGTGTTCGTGCACACCGACGTCGGGACCGCAAATCTGGGCGGCAGCGTTCACAACGCCTCACGCTCCCGCATACCCGTTCTCATCTTCGCCGGACTGACGCCCTACACGCTGGAAGGTGAACTGCCTGGTTCCCGCAATTCGCAGGTGAATCACATGCAGGAGTTGCGTGACCAGCACGGGCTGGTTCGTTCCTACGTGAAATGGAGTTACGACATCCGCACCGGCAGGAACGTCAAGCAGCTCGTCTCTATCGCGCGCTACAACTGGCGACGAGTTCTCCCTGCGGTCCTGTCTATCTCACCGGCGCGCGCGAGGTGCTTGCCGAGTCGGCGGCACGCCCGCAACTCGCCCGCCATCGATGGACCGCGATCGCACGAATACCGGCCCCCGATGATCTGATCGAGCGAATGGTCGACGCCCTGGCGAGGGCGAGGCACCCGCTGATCGTGACCTCGTACCTGGGCCGAAACGCGGCCTGCGTGCCGAAGCTCGTGCAACTGGCGGAACGTCTGGGCGTCGCGGTTGTCGAGACCGTCAAGACGCAGATGAACTTTCCGGCGGACCATCCCCTGCACATCGGCTACGCGGTCGACGATGTGATTGCCGACGCCGATGTCATTCTCGCTCTTGACACCGACTCTCCGTGGATCCAGTCGAGGCGCGGGCCGTCGCCTGCTGCACTGATCTATTTCGTCGACGCGGATCCTCTCAAAGAGGACCTGCCCCTGTGGTACATGCCCTCGGACCATTTCATTCGCGCCGACAGTGAAATCGTGCTCGATCAACTGTTGATGCGTGCCCGCAGCGCCCGCATCGATGCGGCAGCGGTTGCATCCCGCACCGAACGCTACGCAAGCATGCATCGCCGTCAAAGGGACCTGTGGGCAAGACAATTGGAGCAATTTCCTGCCGACAAGATCACGGTTGAACTCGTCTGTTCCGTGCTGAATCGCCTGATCGACGAGAACACCGTCATCGTCAATGAAACGATCACCAACTTGGAACTTGTGTTCAGGTATCTGCCGCGCAACCGGCCCGGCACGATGCTGGGCAACGGCGGCACCTCACTCGGCTGGAGCGGCGGTGCGGCAATCGGCGTCAAGCTCGCGGCGCCCGATCGGACAGTCGTCAGCCTTGTCGGCGACGGCACTTATTTCTTCAGTGTGCCTGCTTCGACCTATTGGATCGCCAAACACTACGCGACGCCTTTTCTGTGCGTGATTCTGGACAACGGTGGGTGGAACGCGACCAAGCAGAATGTGCGCCTCCAATACCCGGGCGGGGCCGCAGACCGGACCGACCGCTATTGGGTGAATCTCGCGCAGACGGCCGACCTGCCCGGAATCGCATCAGCGGCTGGAGGTGCTTTCGCTGCGACCATCACGCAAAGGAGCGAGCTCGAAGCCGGCCTCTCGCAAGCGCTCGACAGGGTAGCGGCAGGCCAGCCCGCGGTCGTCAGCGTGCGGGTTGCAGCTATATCGGAGCAGCCCTCGGACCGCGCCTGAGAGGACGACGGTTGGCGCAAGCGTGCAAGCGCATGCCAACTACGCGGCGGCTCTCCTTGGCGCAACGCCGACCGGTGCCTCGGCGTTCATGTGGCCAATCTGCAATTCGACCTTCAGCAGCAGGGACCACAACTGCTCGAGCTCTTCCCGCGTAAAGGCTTCGACAAGGCCTCAACAACTTGTGAAGCTCGAGCCCCTCGGCCGTAAGACTCGCGATCGCGGCGCGGCCCCGGCGGTTCGTCTGTTCGATCTGAACAAGTCCACGGGCTTTCAGTAGCTTGAGGCTCTTGCTGGCGGCCGCGTAGTCGAGATCCGCCATTTCAGCCACCTCGCGGATGATGCGGTTCGAGGTGGTCCCGATGGCCATCATCGTCCGCCACTCCGACATGCCCATCCCGAAATGTCCGCGGTAGTAGTTGGACGCGCCGTTGGCCAGTCGATTCGCGACTCCCATGATGTACGCGGCGAGGTAGCTGTTGACCTCGGCGTCACGCGCACCGGTCGGCGCCGACGCGCGCAGACCCGACACCGAAGAGGGCGACCGAGGCAGTCTGGTGAGGCGTTGGGGCATGCAGCCTTTTGGCGGAAGCGATCATGGATGGTGAACGGCCGGAAGGCTTGCCGCAACGTGTCCGCCACTGCGGGAATTCCCTCGAAACCCGATGTCTGATTTATGGACATGTCATGATAAAACAGTGGCCTTCGATCTGCCCCCGAGATAGCCCTAATGCCCAGAAAACTCCGTAGCAACTTTCCTCGCGGTTCCTATCTCTGGGCCGTGCGCAACGCGCAGTGGCGAGCGCTCGGCATCCCCGAGGAAGACTGCGAGAAACCGAAGATCGCGATCGTCAACAGCTCGTCGGGGCTTGCTGCCTGCTTTGCTCACCTCGACGGCATCGCGGCGGAGTTGAAACAGGCGCTCCGCGCCGCCGGCGCTGTGCCGTTCGAGATCCGCACGTCGGCACCGAGCGATTTCATATTCGCGCCTGGCGGCAAAGGCGCCTACATCCTGTCGAGCCGCGACCTCGTCACCAACGACGTCGAGGTCGCGGTCGAAGGCCCCCAACTCGACGGCATGGTCTGCCTCACGTCCTGCGACAAGACGGTGCCGGGGCAGCTGATGGCTGCGGGGCGCCTGAATATCCCGACGCTGATGATCGCCTGCGGCTACCAGCCGAGCGGCGAGTACCGCGGCAAGCACGTCGATATCGAAGAGGTCTTCGTAGGCGCGATGCATGCGCAGATGGGCTATCTCCCTCTCGAAGACCTGATCGGCATGAGTCGTGAGGCGATCCGCGGGCCCGGCGTCTGTTCCGGGATGGGAACTGCCAACACGATGCACATCGCCTGCGAAGCGCTTGGGATGGCCCTTCCCGGCAGCACGCCGATCGCCGCGAACAGCCCGCAAATGTTCGATGTGGTGCGCCGGGCCGGTGCCCGCATCGTGCAGATGGTCTGGGACGACCTGAAGCCGCGCGACATCCTGACGCCCGGCGCCTTCGCCAACGCGGTTCGCACCATCCTCTCGATCGGCGGGTCGATCAACAGCATCAAGCACCTGCAGGCTATCGCGACCGAAGCGCGATGCGATGCCGACGTCTACTCCATGTTCGAGCGCTTTGCTGCCGAGGTGCCGGTACTGAGCGCGGTGCGGCCGATCGGCGAACGCTTCATCGAGGAGTTCGAGGCTGCCGGGGGATGCCGCGCGATCCTGAAGCGTCTGCAGCCGATGCTCGACACCGCTGCGATGACGATCACCGGCCGCACGCTTGCCGAGAACCTCGAAGGCGTCTCGGTCGCCGATGCCGACGTGATCCGCCCGCTCGACAACCCGATCGCCTCGCGGCCGGCGATCGTGCTGCTGCGTGGCAACCTCGCGCCGGGCTTCGGGATCGTCAAGACCGGCATCCTCGAGCGCAAGTCCACCCGCTTCACCGGACCCGCGATCTGCTTCTCCTCATCAGACGACGCAATTACGGCCCTGCGGCAAGGCGATATCCGACCCGGCCATGTCGTCGTGACGCGCGGCGCCGGCGTCTGTGGCGGCCCGGGCATGGGCGGCGGATCGTCGAAGGTGGTGTTCGCGCTCGACGGCGCGGGCCTCGGCGAGCAGGTCGCCATGCTGACCGACGGCCATCTCTCGGGCCTGGTTTGCAAGGGATTGGTCGTCGCCGAGGTCTCGCCCGAGGCATCGTCCGGCGGCCCTCTGGCGCTGGTCGAGGACGGCGACCGGATCACCATCGACCTCGAGACCAGGCGCTGCGATCTCGACGTGAGCGAGAAGGAGCTGGAACGGCGCCGGGCCCGCTGGACGCCGCCGGTAGCGCAGTTCGACAGCGGCTGGCTGCAGATCTATCGACGCAACGTCGGGCCCTTGTCACAGGGCGCTGTGCTGGTCGAGCCGAAATAGCGGCTGCGAGTTGCCGAAGGCGATGAAAGTCCAGTCGTGCATCCGCTGAACCTGCAGCGGCTCTTCGAGGTCCGCGGCACCAGCGTGCTCATCACGGGCGCGGCGAGTGGAATCGGGCGCGCCTGCGCCGAGGCGATGGCGGTCAACGGTGCCCGGGTGACCCTGGCCGACATCGATCGTGGCGCGCTCGACCTCGTGGTTGGCGAGCTCGCCACGGCCGGCTGCGACGTCACAGGTGAGACCGTCGACGCGACCGACCCGGCCAGCCTGAAGCGTGCCGTGGACGCCGCCGTCACGCGCTACGGCCGGCTCGACGTGGTGTTCGCCAACGTCGGCATCAGCGGCGGCCCAGGGTTTCTGAAGGGCGACGGGTCGCGCAACGAGGCCGCCGCCTTCGAGGCCGTGCCGCTGGAGCTCTGGGAGCGTGTCCTCGACGTCAACGTTCTCTCAGTCGTCAAGACACTGCAGGCGGTGGTGCCCCAGATGAAGCGCCAGGGAGGCGGGGCGATCGTCGTGACGAGTTCGATCTCGGCATCCAAGACAGAGATGTACGTCGGCGCCTCCTATGTGGCCTCGAAAGGTGCCGTCGGCCAGCTCGTGCGTCAGGCAGCGCTGGAGCTCGCGCGCTACGAGATCCGGGTCAACGCCATCGCTCCGGGGCCCGTGGTCACGAACATCGGCGGTGGCCGGCTCAAGGCTCCGGAGGCGCGGGTTCCGTTCGAGCGCGCCTGTCCGATGCACCGCGTCGCCGTTCCGGAAGACATCGCCGGCGCCGCGCTCTTTCTCGCCTCTCCCGCCTCGCGATTCATCACCGGGGCCGCGATCGTCATCGACGGCGGCGTCTCGGTAGGTCCCGCCGATTGAAGGCGATGGCGCCGCAGTTTGTGAAGTCCTACGGTACTGGCGCACCACCTCAGCATCGATGGCCCGCCGCGCATCTGTTTCGAAGGGCCGATCGTGCCCACCTTTTCAATGAATGTGCCTAAAGCAGCTCGCAAGGACAAGACGACCGACGGGGGCAAGCTCAAGATCGGCGATGACTGGAACGCGATCCGGATCATCGCGCTTTCGCAGAGCAACCCGCTCAAGGCCATTGCGGAGTTCGTCGAAAACAGCATTGACGCCCGCGCCAAGACCATTACGATCACGCGCGGCCGCGAGCACGGCGCGCACTATCTCTCGATCAAGGACGATGGCGACGGTATTCCTCGCGACGACGCGGGACTGCCGAATTTCAGGTATGTCGCTACGCATATCTGCGACTCGATCAAGCGACGCCTGAAGACTGAGGGACTGGGCAATGGTCTGCAAGGAGAGTTTGGTATCGGACTCTTGAGCTTTTGGACCGTCGGCGACACGCTGACAATGGTATCGGCCGGCGCCGACCAGCGCGCGTACCAGATGACGATGAGCAAGGGCGACTCCCGCTACACGGTGACTCAGCGGCGCGTGCTGTTTGCCGAGCGCGGAACCGAGCTCAAGATCAGCCCGCTGCTCGAAGGCATCCGCACGCTGAGTGGGGAGAAAATTCAGTGGTTCCTCGCCTCTGAGTTGCGCGACCGGCTACGCAATGCGCAGGTCCGGGTGAGCGTCATCGACAAGCTCGCCCGCAAGCAGTACGAAGTCGAGCCGCGAGCGTACGAGGGCAGACTCCTGCATCAGCTGCCCGCCGTCCGCACACCCTTCGGCGATGCCTATGCCGAGTTGTACCTGGCGCAGCCTGCCGACAGTTGCCGGGTCGCGCTGACCCGCGCGGGGACCCGGGTCATCGAGGACCTGGCGACCCTCCCCGGGCTCGAAAACGCGCCGTGGTCCTCCCGGTATCTCCAAGGGCTGATAGATGCCCCGTTTCTGAACCTGACGCCTGGCACGCGCAGCGGCGTCATCCACGACGAGCGCTACGCCGCACTACTCGAAGCGCTCAAGCCTCTCGAAGCAAACGTGAGCGGTCTCATCGAGGCTCAGCAGCGAGCGGAGGAGGAGCAGGCCAGTCAGCAATCGCTGCGCGCGATCCAGCGTGCGTTCCGCGAAGCGCTCCTCGCACTCCCGCCCGAGGAATATGACTGGTTCGACATCCAGGCTCGTGCCAATAGCCTCCGAGGGAGCGACGGCAGGTCGGACAGACCGGCCGTCGGGGATACCGCGTCGCAGGATGAGGTCGCCGACCTCGGCGTCGGAGAACCCGCGTTCAATCCGGAGACACAACGGCAGTTCTTCGACTACGCGGGCCCGCTGTTCAGCGTCGTCGTATCGCCTGCGGCGAGCACCGTGCCCGTCAACGAGCGGCGGCGCTTTCGGGCGCTGCCGCGCGATCGATCGCGCCGGCGTGTCGCGGACGATCTGCTATTTGCCTGGGAAATCGTCGAGGGCGACGGATCGATCGATACCACGGCCGATCAGGAAGTCGAGTACGCAGCGTCGGGAACGCCTGGCCTCGTGCGCCTGAGAGTCAGGGTGACACAGCGCGAGATCGAATGTAACGCCGAGGCGCTGATCACGGTCACGGATAGTCTCGAGGTCTCGTTGAATACGGCCGTTGTGAACGCGCGCGGCTTGCCCGGTTACACGTTTGAACGGGCGGCAGGCGCGTTGTGGAGATCTCGGTTCGACGCCGAGCGAAATGTCATCGTCGTCAATAACGGGCATCGGGACTTTGTGTTCGCGACGAAGAATCGAGCCTTGCAGTTGCGCTATCTGGTGCGGTTGTACGTCAAGGAACTCGTGCTCAAGAACTTTACGGGCGTGCCGGCGGAGCAGCTGCTCGAACGGATGATCGAACTCTCGCTATATGCCGAAGAGAAACTTAAAGCGGGCTGACTATTGACTGGAGTGACCCCCTGAGGCTGAATACGTGGGGAGCGTCGGACTGATACAGCGATGGCCCCAGTCGTTTGAACAAGGATCGGGCGACGATGAGTAGAGCTTTGCTGGGTTGACTGCGGCGCTCCATACACGAGCTTCAGCACGTACGTCGGAAGGGTTCATTCGCAGTTTTTCCGTTCTTCGACAGTTGCGATCACGCCCTCATTGAGTCCGGTGACTTACCCTGCGCCAGGGCGCTGGTGAACCAGCCCGGCTTGCGCCCACGGCCGGACCACGTGCGGCCGGCGCCGTCGGTGAACTTTGCAACAGGCTTGCGTTTGGACATGCGCTTAACGGCGGTCTTCGCTGCAGCGCCAGGCTTTGCAGGCGATCCCACGGTGAAGTCGTTCAAGGACTTCCCGCTGGCCAGCGCAGTTCGCAGCCACAGCGGTCTCGGACCCCGTCCGACCCACTCGTTGCCGGCCTCGTCCCGGAACTTGGCCTCAGAGCTGATCTTGCGCTTCGATCGATTCGCTGCCCTTACACGGCTCCTGCCCAGGACCGCGCTCCCTTTCGATGCCGAGTCGTTCCCGAGGCCGAGTTCTGCGGCCGTCAAGCCGTAAAACGAGATGGCCTGCCTGATGCGGGCGACAATGCCGGCAGCTTCCTTCATTCTTGCGGAGTCCGCCTTCTGCTGCAGTGAGTCAATCTTCTTGCGAAGTTGTGAGTAGCTCTGGGTCATAAGAGTTGGTTCATGAAAAACAAGGGCCGAAAGATATCACCAATGGGGGGCTCAAGGTTATTCCTAGTCATGGAATGCTCACGGCTTTGATGCTGTCGCTCTTGTCCAATCACCCTCGCCGACTGA
>OCTA010005465.1_pt1 | contig 10989 bp, 10 predicted proteins | sample 1538991 | NCBI WGS metagenome assembly OCTA01 (sample SAMEA3539302, study PRJEB22396) | soil metagenome | biome: tundra; feature: field; material: soil | place: USA | collected 2010-05 | depth 0.15 m | reverse complement strand
AACTCCGGACCTGGGGCACCCAGTTTTGTTACTCATGGGACCTGGGCCACCCGCCAATGGTGTTCATGGAATGTCCTCAAGTTTCCTACTGGCGGCTCAGCAGACGCCGGATGGATGCCCACTGACAGCAAGGCCGTCCCAGAGGGACGGCCTTGCTGCGAACGATGTGAATCTCTCGAATGGAGGATTTCAGCGTCTCAATTCAAATGCCGCGATTAACCACCAGATAATTGCTGATCCTGCGCCCCAAAGAAGTGCCGATCGGATCGACTGCCTAGGGGGGATAAACTGAGCACAAACTACGCCGAGCCCCAATCCCACGGCCTGTTCAGTCTTCGCATTGGGGCACGAATTCAGGATCAAGCTGTACGGCAAGAGAGCAACGGCGAATTTCAGAGGCCCCATAGTGAATGCCTTAGCAACCTTAGCCGAACGGTTATCCACTTCAAACGATCCTTATCTTCACTGCGCAGCGAGTTGAGAAAATCCACCTGCAAGACAAGCCTCGTAACCAATTTCGTAGGCAGTATCGCGCTGACCCACGAACATGGCGTAAGCGGAAGCCCACCCACTAATAAAGCTTTGGTAACCAGTTTTGGCTCCCGCTCCTCCACCAAATAAAGATGCCCAAACACTCAGACGGGCCTTTGCGACGTACTGCGCTTGAAAATCCTTGGCCTGCTGTTGGCAGATGAGCTTTACCACAGGACTTGTCGGTTGTTTCGGTTGTGTGCCGTTATTTGGGGCTGCTAAGATGTGCTGCGCCTTAGCTTCGCCCCTAAAGAATAGGCAGCAGAAGCAACGAGCGGCAACGTAAGCGCCAGTTGATCGAAGCAATGGCCAGCCGGAGTACATCCGCTTCCGATGAAATGGTCAAAGATCGAAGAGTAATATCTCGGCGACAAGAGAATTGCAATGCAAAGAAACGCCAGAGGCAATAGCCAGGTCCAGACCATTATAGTGCGGCGCATATATTTTGCTAGAACGAAACCTACGATCAGCCCAATAACCGCCTGTACTGGAAATCCGGGGATTCCTGTAAGCGTCAAGCGGAGTTGCTGGATGGTAACTGACGGATAGAAGGAGTGAGCGAGCTTAAACAAAAAAAAGGCCCCCATACTAGATAGAAAGACAACCCCTACAGTACCGATCAACAAATGCAAAAAGACGCTGAGTAAGGTTCTCAATATGTTCACGGTACTTTTTGATGCATCGGGTTTCATGCTCATAACATTCTCCATGTTTTCGATCCTCTACTTCGTCCAAGCATTTACGATGCACTTCGCCATGTCTATGACGTAGGGAATCACATCCCAAGGGGACCCTGCGCCACCTTTGTCTACCAATGGATCTTGGGGTAAGGGGCGCGGATCTAACGTCGGTAGTTTTTGTTTTGTTGGAAAAGGTTCAGAGTTCTCTGACCCCATACCGGCAATGCAGCCAACTGTGATTCCCCATTTAGTCCAGTTACCCGGCGCTTTCGTGTTATTTGGGGCTGAAAATGCCTTACGGCAACTTCTGGCAGACGGCGAGGCTTGCTTGGGCTGCGATGCCGGGCAGATAGCAGGGTTGGCCATAACCGGGCACGCGGCTGATGGTGTTGTTGTTGCCGCCCGATCCGTTCTGGGTGGTCGTACGCACATCCACGATGTTGCCCTCGACCAGGATGGTGGTATCCACAATGTCAAGATCGGTGCGGAGGATGGTGAGGTAAGGACTGTCTGGCGAGGCCGCGTAGACCTTGCCAAAAGTCGCGTTCTGGGTGGAGACCACGGTGCGCGGGTGGCCGTTGACGGGCAAAGTCTTTTCCACAGTGTGGCCGCTCAGGTTCACGATGGTGACGGTGCCATTCGTCGTCCCGTCGCCCTGATTGGCGGTATAGGCGCGGCTGCCGTCGGCCAGTACGGTCACGCTGGCGGGATTGTGGCCTACCGGGATCGTAAACGTAGTGCCGAAGGTCGAGCTGTCGTTGCCGTACTCATCCATGCTCACATCGATGACGCTGATGGAGTTGCCGTCGTAGTCGGCTACGATCAACTGGCTGGTGGCGACGTTGTACTCGGCATAGACCGGGCCGGCGATATTCGGGACATTCTCATTCGTATTCTGCGGGAGGCCAGCGCTGGTCGACAGCGGCAGGCTGGGATGGCAGGTGTAGAGCTGGCCGTTTTGGTTCGCGCAGCCCGTGGGCGGGCAAACACAGCTGTCCAACGTGTTGTTCTGGCTGTTGATCACCGTAACGGTGTCGTCTCCTCGGTTCAGCACGAAGAATCGCCTGCTGTCCGGGCTCGGCACGGCGTACACGGGGCACTTGCCCAAGGGAATGCTGGCAGAAACCGTGTAGGTAGCGGTCGAGATGGCGTCCGCCATGCCGGTGGGCCCCGTCCTGGGCGAGGTGTTGCACTCCACGCCAGTGGGAGTGGGACTTGGAAGTTGCTGGCTGATGGCGTAGTTGTACTGGCCGATCGAGCCTGAGCCAACGATCATCACTGGGGTGGTCGCTACCGGAATGGCTAGCTTGAAGGCCTGAGGGCTGCCGGTGAAAATGTCCACATAGCTCCCACCGAGATCGGCGGTCCATAATCCGGCCGATGGCGAGAACATGTTGATAGGCGGATGCGGCGGGGCGTTCTGTGTCGCTGAAGCCAGCGTGGTGTACGTCACGAACTTGGCCTGGAGGGCGCCGCTGCCAATCGCGGATAAGGTGAAATTACTCAAGGTGCCGTCGCTGTTGACGGTATAGCCCGTGCCGCCGAATCCGTCGATGGTAAAGGCAACCGGGCCAGGGCCGATGGGCGCTTCGGCGAGGACCGTGTCGCCAGAATAGTCGATGATGGTGGCAATGCCGGGTGTGGTCGTCGACGGGGCTGAAACTACCACCACATACGACGACACCTGAGCGGCTGGCCCGCTTGAGTTGATGGGCGTAACCACCGGCCGGTATGCGCTGCCGCAACCGGCAATCAGGGCTACAGCCACAAGGACCGCGCCCGCCTGAACCAACCGCGTGCGCGCCTGGCCTGCATTCATGGGAAAAAGCCTCATTCAGTTCTTTCCTGCTTACTTCGTGATTGTAAATCAGGCAGCCGGAGGTTGGATTCTTCGGGAGCGCGGAACGGTATCGGCGCGGGCAAGGCCGTGGCCGCTGCCGTCATCCGGCTCCGGCTACGTTTGCAGTTTACGATGAAGCGTGGCCGAAATGAAGCTGATCTGGCAATCGAAACTGGTGCTGCTTGTCGTGTTGCCCTTTGCGGCTGCCGGCGTGGTGCTCGAAGCCCACTGGTGGGCGACGCAATCAGCTCCGGTGGCTATTTCAACGGTGGGCCTGAGCCTGCTGCTCGGGCTGGTGGTGCTGAAGCTGCATGCGGCCACGCCGGCAGGATCGGCAACCGGTGCGGTGCTCACGGCCAGCCTCATGTTTTCCACAGCGACGTTTCCTTATCAACCCTGGCAAACCGCCCTGATCCCGGTGCTGGCGGTCTCTCTGCTTGCCTGGATCGCCACACGGCTGGGCCGGGGAAAGAAAGAGCTGCTGGGCACGGCGGAGAAGCGGCGAGGCCGGGCAGCGTCTCAGGTTGCCGCCAATCTGGGAGTGGCCGCGATTGCCTCGAATGAATTGGTGCAGATCTGGTTATCCAATAGCCGCTTGTTCACGCCCGCTGCTCTGGCGCCGATGCCCCTGTTTGCCGTGGGGCTGGCGGCTCTGGCTGAGGCCGCCGCGGACACGGTTTCCTCGGAGGTAGGCCAGGTGATCGGTGGCCGGCCGCGGATGATTACCACCTTGCGGGCGGTCGAACCCGGCACAGACGGCGCTGTGAGCCTGGTTGGAACACTTGGGGGTGTGTTGGCGGCGGGAATTGTGGCGGGCGTTGGGACCGTGGCGCTGCGTGGCGATCTGACTATGCTCGCGGTGAGTTGCGCGGGCGGTGTCTTCGGCCTGTTCTTCGACAGCTTGCTGGGGGCCACGCTGGAACGCCGCGGCTGGCTGAACAACGACGCGGTGAACTTTCTGTCCACCGCGAGCGCGGCGGCCTTCGCGCTGGGGCTGATGGCCGTGTTGGGTCACTTCGGCGTGGGCTAGGTTTGCGGATTCCCACCCTTGCGACAGAAAAAAGTCGCAAGGATGGGGCCCCCAGCCTCGTCCGCTAGCACCGCTTCAATGCAGATGCATCCGCCACGCCGTGTAGCTGAGGATTTCATGCGCGATGCGCTCGAATTCCTGGGAGCCGCCTGCGACGGCCATGCGGGGCCGGGGCGACGTGAGCACGTCGAGGCCTTCAGCGGCACATATCTCATGGATGCGGAACAGATGGGTGCCATCGCTGACGATCACCAGACGGCGCAACCCATTGGCGCGGGCGATGACGGCGATACGGCGGGCCGATTCCTCGGTATTGCGGCTCTCGGTCTCGGCGATGATGACTGCTTCGGGGACGCCCATGGCCATCAGGTATTCGCGGCCCACGGCGCCCTCGTTGTACTGGTCGCCGCCGTTTCCGCCCAGGGTGATGATGAGCGGGGCGATGCCGTGATGGTAGAGAGCGAGGGCGTGGTCCAGGCGGGCGCGGTAGACCGGGGAGGGCCGGCCATCGTACTCCGCCGCGCCGAAGACGCCGATAGCGGCCGACGGCACCGCCTGATCGTGGGCGGCGTAGCTCTCAATCTGCACGTAGACCCAGCGGCACCAGCCAACAACTGCCACGACTAGCCCCAATAGCAGCAGCAGCGCCAGGCGGAGGCCAAAGTTGCGTCGTTTCGGTTTGGAGCGGCGCTTCATGCGCACCTTCGGTTCGGTGGTCAGTGGTCAGTGGTCAGTGGTCAGTAAACAGCCGGGGATGATCTTTGTACCAGTTCAGAGATCAGTTTATCCGGGGCCAAATATCCGTGGCCGATGATCTTGAGTTCCGTGCCCGATCACTGACCACTGTTCACTATCCACTGTTATCTCTGCAAGACCATGACGATTTCGTGAGTGGGAATGGCGCCCTCGCGCAGAATCTCCCAGCGGCCGGGGCCCAGCGAAAGATCGACGATGGTGGTTGGCTGCGTGTGGCCGGTAGGCCCTCCGTCGACGATCAGCGGAATGCGATCGCCTATCTGGTCGCGGACGCAGCCTGCATGCGTACACTCGGACGCACCCTGAAGGTTGGCCGAAGTGGCTGTGATGGGCAACCCGAATCGCTCGACCACGGCGCGCGGAATGGCCGCATCCGGCACGCGCAATGCCACGTTGCCGGTATTGGCCGTGGAGCGCAGGGGCAGCTTGCAGCCGGCGCGGACAATGACGGTGAGTGGACCGGGCCAGAAGCGCTCCGCCAGCTTATCCAGCATGGGGTCGGTATCGCGCGCCAACTCGTAGGCCTGAGAGACGGAAGCGATCAGTAGCGAGAGCGGCTTGTGCTTTTGGCGGGTCTTCAACTTGTAAATCTGTTCGACAGCATGCAGATTGACGGGGTCCACCGCCAGGCCGTAGAAAGTGTCGGTAGGCAGGGCAACTACATCGCCCTTGCGCAGACAGGAGACGATATAGTCGATCCGGTCCGGCTGGGGTTCATCGGGATGGACGCGCAAGATCTCCGCGGACAAGAAGGCTTACCTCAATTCCCGTTAGCGGTTCTCCAATTGCACTACCCCGGAACCACTACCGTCGAGTGGCTTTTTTCTTTCCGTGATCCCCAGCGACAGGTCTTAGTCGCTGGGGTGGAAGTAAAAGCCACCTTGCATAGCGCAAGCAAGTACACGTAAATTGGAGAACCGCTCAAAATGCAGACGCCATAAAGACGGAAACTATCACAGCACCAGCCGTGGTGCAAGTTGGGTTTCGCAGACAGATGCCCCCGCTTGTCCTGCTCGTCCCGCTACCTGGCAAAACGGCTTAGAATCGGTTCAGCATTCAAAGGTTTCGCACAGATGCCTCTTCGCATTGTACAGAGTAAACAGAATGCCCGCCTGAAAGAACTGCGGCGCGCGCTGGCCCACCCACTCCGCGAGTCCGGCGGCGACGGGCGCGGCTTGGCCGGAATCGAGGGGCCGAACCTGATCGAGGAGGCCCTGCGCGCCGGACTGCGCGTCGCCTGCGTGTTTGTGGCAGAGGGCGCTGAAGACCTGCTGGAAGCCCTGCCTCTTGCGCCGGAGACTGAGATCCTGCTGCTGCCCAGGGCCCTGCTGGACTCCGCACTGGCCACCGAAGCGCCGCAGCCGATTGCGGCCCTGGTTGCCCCGCCGGATTGGACCTGGGCCGACCTGCTTGGCGGCCAGAGAAAGACTGCGCCGCTGGTTGTGGTGTTGGCCGGCATTCAGGATCCCGGCAATCTGGGCGCCATCCTGCGTTCCGCCGAGGCCTTCGGCTGCGATGGCGTTCTCAGTCTGCCCGGAACGGTAAGCGCCTGGAACCCAAAGGCCGTGCGCGCCTCGGCAGGCAGCGTCTTCCGGGTTCCGCTGCTCGCCGTGAGCGCGGAAGACTGCTTTGCGCGGCTGCGAGAAGCTGGCGTGACGATCTGGACCACCTGGACGACCGCCGTGCATGGGGCCCGGCCTTCCGATCACGTTCGCCTGGACGGGCCGGTTGCGCTCGTCATCGGCAATGAAGGCAACGGCGTGCCCGACGTTCTGGCTGCCCAGGCGCACGGCGCGGTGACGATTCCCTGCCCCGGCCCGGTCGAGAGCCTGAACGCAGCCGTTGCAGCCAGCGTGCTGCTCTACGAAGCGTCACGGCAACGGGCTGCGGGCAATGCGATTGCTTCCCACCCTTCGCTCAACCACCCCACGGACGAAGACCTGTCCGCGGGGACCCCGGCAGCGCGAAGGATGGGGCACCCAGATTCTTCAATCGGGGGTCTGCGATGAGTCTCTTTGACGGCGAGCCGGAAGGCCCCAAGGGAACACTCCGCACCGCGCCGCTAGCCGAGCGCATGAGGCCGCGCAGCCTGGAGGAGTTCAGCGGCCAGGAGCACCTGGTCGGCCCCGGCAAGCCGCTGCGGGTACAGATTGAGCGCGACGAGGCAGACTCGACAACTGCGGGCTCCGCCAACACAGGCTCGATGATCCTCTGGGGTCCGCCCGGAGTCGGCAAGACCACGCTGGCCAAGATCATCGCCGAAACCACCCGCGCCAGTTTCATCGAGTTCTCCGCCGTCATGAGCGGCATCAAGGAGATCAAGCAGGTGATGGCCGCTGCCGCGCAGGCCTCCCAGATGCACTCGCGCACCATCCTCTTCGTCGATGAGATTCACCGCTTCAACAAGGCCCAGCAGGACGCCTTCCTGCCCTACGTGGAGCGGGGAACCATCCGGCTGATCGGCGCGACTACGGAGAATCCTTCCTTCGAGATCATCTCCGCGCTGCTCTCGCGCTGCCGCGTCTATGTGCTGGAGCCGTTGAGTGAGGAGCAGATCGCGGCTCTCCTGCGCCGCGCCATCGAAGACCGCGAGCGCGGCCTGGGCGCGCTGGAGCTAACCGCCGATGACGACGCGCTCGAATTGATCGCCAGCTACTCCAGCGGTGACTGCCGCAACGCCTACAACACGCTCGAGGTGGCTGCGCAACTGGCACTGGAACCAGATCGGGCCGCGGCCAAGCACATCGACAGAGCGCTGGCCGGCGTGGCCGTGCAGCAGCGCGTGCTGATGTACGACAAGTCCGGCGAAGAGCACTACAACCTGATCTCCGCCCTCCACAAGAGCGTTCGCAACAGCGATCCCGACGCCGCGCTCTACTGGCTGGCGCGCATGTTCGCCGCCGGCGAAGACCCGCTTTATCTGGCGCGCCGCGTGGTGCGCATGGCCGTCGAGGACATCGGCCTGGCCGCTCCCGAAGCGCTGAATCTGACTCTCTCGGCCAAGGAAGCGATCGACTTTCTCGGCTCGCCGGAGGGCGATCTGGCGCTGGCCGAGGCGGTGGTTTATCTGGCGCTGGCGCCCAAGTCAAACTCGGTCTACACAGCCTACGGCGCTGTGCAGCGGGAGGTCGAAGAGACCCGCCAGGAGCCGGTGCCTCTGCACCTGCGCAACGCGCCGACAAAACTGATGAAGGAACTGGAATACGGCAAGGGCTACCTCTACGCCCACAACGAAGAAGGCCGCGTAGCCGACATGGATTGCCTGCCCGACTCGCTCAGGGGCCGTAGCTACTACAAGCCCACCCAGGAAGGCCGCGAAAAACTGCTGGCCCAGCGCATGGAAGAGATACGAAGGATTCGCGCTGCCAAGCATGGCGGTAGTGAGAGGCTCTAATGGTGAGGTTTGTCACAAACAAGGAATCGACCTACGTTGGATGTTGCATTTATTGTGGCACGACTCAAGGAAAGCTGACAGAAGAGCACGTTTCGCCATATGGGCTAAATGGATGTATCACATTGCTTGACGCAAGTTGCGACGATTGCGCCAAAATTACGTCCCAGATTGAGCTTCATGTACTTCGGCATATGTGGGGTGCGGCTCGTGCGGAGATGGGCTATCGCACAAGAAACAAAAAAGGAGTTGACGAACTCTATCCGCTCACAGTAATTCGCGACGGTGTCAAGACCTTTCAGGAAGTCCCGCTTAAAGATGCACTGAAGATTATCGAATTGCCAATTTTCAAGGCTCCAGCAGTTCTCGATGGACGAGCCTTCCCGAACAATATCGAGTGCATTTCCAAAGATCAGGTTGTTCTGGTTGAACAAAGAGACAGCCTCGCAAAGAGGATTGGCGTTGACGAGGTATGCCCTCCAGATTTCGATCCAAACAAATTCGCTCGCTTTGTTGCAAAGTGCTCGTATGGATACGCAATAGAACGTTATGGAATCGAGGCGTTTGAGTCCATCTATATTCGGTCAGCGATTCTTGGCATGACGAAAGACATCGGACAATGGGTTGGGTCGCCAGATACGCGTGAACTCCCAGTCCGCAAAACACCAATGTCGGGTGGATTCAGAATCCTTCCGGACAATGATGTTCTGGTGCGCATCAAGCTCTTCCCGCGCTTTGATGGCGCCGAATACATCACTGTAATCGGAAAGATGAAGCAGTTTCATGCCGATCAGTACCGTCTGATCAAGGGCGGGCGTGAAGCTGTGAGGGCAAAATCCATTTATTGATTCGGCTGGTTTTCCACCCTTTTCGTAGCATCATCGCGAAAAGGGTGGAAAACCACGAACCTCAATCCGCGCCAAGCCGAATCCCTCGACCTAAAGTAATGCACAGTAGACATTTAGGAACCAAATTGCATTATTGCACCAATTGGCGTTATGGTGCATAATAGTCTCATGCGAACCAGTATCACGCTTGATGAAGATGTCTACCAGCTTGCAACGCTGTATGCAAAGGGGCGAGGTGTCACTCTTGGCGCCGCCATTGGCGAAATGGTGCGCAAGAGCGCAGCCGCGCCGCGTTCCGACTCCCCTTCGCCGCGCCTGAAAAGAGCGCCCAACGGTCTGCTGATTTTTAGCGGAACCGGCCGGGTCATCACCTCCGAGATGGTGAAAGAGGCTCTGGAAGAGGACGACTGATGAGTAAGCTGAAGTATCTACTCGACGTGAACGTCTTGATCGCCCTTGCCGAGCCGACGCACATTCATCATCGGGCGGTGATGAAATGGTTTAATACGCCCGGTCTCGATTGGGGGCTGTGCGCGTTTTCCGAAGCGGGCTTTCTTCGGGTTGCGACGAATCCGAAGGCGGGCGCGCATTCGGCTGAGGAATCGACTGCGGTACTGGCAGACTGGGCAAGTCAACCGGGATACAGGTTTTGGCCCATCTCAGCAGGCTGGGCTGCTCTTGCCGCGCCTTTGCGTGAGAGGGTATTCGGCCACCGGCAAATCACCGATGCCTATTTGCTGGGACTCGCGGTGAAAGAAAACGGAGTCCTGGTCACAATGGACAAGGCAATCAAGTATTTGGCTGGGGCGCAATACGGCAGGAATGTACTGGTTCTCGAATAAATCTCGCGGCCCAACGCAAGGGTGGGGCACCACAAACTTCACTCGCTCAATGCGCCGCCTTCGGCAGCCTAGCCAATGCATCGGTAACAATCCCCGGCGTCAGCACCTCCGGCAATAGTTGCGGCTCGCTCTGGCCGGGAGTGTACAACGCATAAGCCGGAACCCCGCTCCGCCCCAAGCCGCTCAAAGCCTGAGTAATGGCCTCATCGTGCCGCGTCCAGTCGGCCTTCATCAAAACCACATTCATGGCCTGAAAAGCCTGCTCTACGTCGGGCCGGCTCAGCGCCACGCGCTCATTCACCTGGCAACTCAGGCACCAGCTTGCAGTGAAATCCACAAAGACCGGCCGGCCCTGCGCCTGATAGCGGCTGACCGCTTCGGCGGACCACGGCTCCCAACTGCCGTGCGCTTTCGGCGCGGTTAGAGTCTCCGGCGCAACGGCTAGCTTGCCTGGTGCGATCGCGCCGAGAGCAATCACCGCAATCAAGATGAGCCCGGCGACCACCGTGGCCCAGCGCCTGGCCGGCCAGCGGCCCAGGAACCAGCCGGCAATGGCCAGCAGTAGGAAGCTGGCAAGCAGGGCAAACAGCAAGTCCGCGCCATAGGCCCGCGCCAGGACCCAGGCCAGCCCGATGACTGTGATGAAGATTGGAATCGAGATGGCCTGGCGCAGGATCTCCATCCATACACCGGGGCGGGGCAGCAGGCGCGTCCATGCGGGTTGCAGGGTGAGCGCCACGTAGGGCGCGGCCAGACCGAGCGCCAGCGCTGTAAAGACGGCAAAGGTGACCGCAGGCGACTGGGCCAGGGCGTAGCCGATGGCCGCTCCCATAAACGGCGCTGCACAGGGCGTGGCCACCACCACGGCCAGCACGCCGGTGAAGAAGCTGCCCGTGTAGCCTTGCTTGGCCGCGAGCGAACCGCCCGCGCCGGTGAGCGTGAGGCCGATCTCAAACTGCCCGGCCAGCGACAGACCCAGGAAGAAGAGCAGCCCGGCCATCAGCGCCAGAAATACGGGCGACTGGAACTGGAATCCCCAGCCCAGCGTGGCTCCCGCCGCGCGCAGCCCCA
>OCTA010005464.1_pt1 | contig 10991 bp, 15 predicted proteins | sample 1538991 | NCBI WGS metagenome assembly OCTA01 (sample SAMEA3539302, study PRJEB22396) | soil metagenome | biome: tundra; feature: field; material: soil | place: USA | collected 2010-05 | depth 0.15 m | reverse complement strand
ACTACACGCTGCCCAACAAGAACTTCGAGCACACGCTCGCGTTCAACAAGTTCGACTTGGCCGACGACATCCACGGTGCCTATGGCGCCTGGGTGCAGGCGCAAGGCGCTGCGGCGGCGCGCTGGCCAGACGTGCAGATGGCGGCGGTCGTGAAGGCTGGAACCACGGCGAACGGTTTCGACGGCCACCCGTTCTTCTACGCAGCGCACCCGCTCAACATGGACAACGCCGCCGGCGGCACCTACAGCAACCTGCTGACGGGCGCCACCTACGACCTGTCCGCGGATCCGACGGGCGTGTGGCAGCGCGCGAGCGAGGCCATGGCAGGGTTCAAGGGCGCCGGTGGAGCACCCCTCAACCTGATCGCCGACACCCTCATGGTGCCCCCATCGCTTCGCCGGTGGGCCGTCGAAGCCGCGAAGGCCGAGCTCGTGCCGCAGTCGTTCGCGGCCACTGGGCCAGCCTCTGCCGCGATCGTGGCCGTTGGATCGAAGTCCAACGTCTACGTTGGCGACTTCACGATCATCGTCAATCCCTACATCGAGCAGGCGAGCCCCTATGGGATCGTGATGTGCTCGAAGGCCGGGATCAACCCGTTCATCTGGCAGCTTCGCCAGGCCCCGGTCTTCATCCCCCAGACCGACCCCAGCCTGTCGCAGCCGTTCTACAACCAGGAATTCGTCTTCGGCGTCGAAGCCCGCGGCGCTGGTGGCTACTCGCTCCCGTTCCTCGCGGTTCGGGTCGCGGCAGCCTAGTCAGAAGTTCGTTGCGAGGTCGCTGGGCTGCTCGGGTCCTCATGGTGGCCCGGCGACTTCGCCTTGAGGACCAACGAAAGGACCCATCATGCAGAGAAGCGATTACAAAGTCATAGCGCAGTACCTTGTGCGCGGCCCTGACCGGAGTTCGACCGGCCACTCATTCTACTTCTGCGCCGGCCGCGGATGGTCGAAGACCTGGCTTCAGGTGAATGTCGTGGACGGGGACAAGAACCCGGTCGAAGAGTACGACGAGTACATCGACGGCAAGCCGACCGGGCAGAAGCAGACCCGGATCATCCTCGACATGATCACGCAGACCCAGCTCGAAGAGTTGCGGGCCGACGATGGGAACATCGTTGTCCGTCCCATCCATCAAGGCGCTGGCGAGGCCAATGCTGAAGGGGTCGACGTTCCGGCGCTCGTCAAGAGGAATGCCGAACAGGAGGCCGAGATCGCCAAGCTCAAGGGCGAGAACGAGCGCCTGAAGAAGAACCTCTCGGAAACCAACGCCCTCCTCGAGCAGGCCACCAAGCCCGCCCAGGAGTTGGTCCGCAAAGTCAGCGGACGCCGAGCGACTGGATGATCGAAGATGGCCTCGTACTGCTCAAGGACTGACCTGACGAACCTAGGGATTTCCCCCGATGCGCTTCGTTCGATCAGCACCGACCAGCAGGACGCAGTCATCGCCGCGACCAGCGACGAGATGGACGGGTACCTCGGTTCCCAGTACAAGCTCCCGCTGGTGGCGTGGGGGCAAGACGTGCGGCTCATGTGCGCGCGTCTTGCCATCTACACCCTCATTGCAGCGCGCGGGTTCAACCCGGACAATCCCGGCGACACCCAGCTACTCGAAGCGCACGACATGGCCGAGCGGTGGCTCAAGCGGGTCTCCGATGGCAGCCTCGCCTTGACCGTGACCGACTCCAGCAGCCAAGGGCCGGGCTTCGTCGCGGGCGGCTATCAGCTTTCCTCGAACCGCCAGCGCGGCTACCAGGACGACGGGATCCACTGTGGCGGCGCCTTCACGGGAGGTCGACGCTGATGGGCTGCTCGGTCAACCACGCGCAGCTGTCGCAAATCGAGAAAGTCCTGGGCGCCATCATCTCGAAGGGCTGGCTCGGGGAGCTCGCGCAGCGCATTTCCGCGGCCGGCATGAAGCTGGTGGCGGACGAGTTCAAGACCGAGACCGACCCCTACGGGAAGCCGTGGGCGCCGCTCAAGCGAGAGCGAACGCGCGATCGTCGCGCGCGTCTTAGGGCCGTGGCGGCCGGGCGCAAGGTCAAGGGGCAGAAGATTCTGCAAAAGTCCGGGCGAATGAAGAACTCAGTCGGGGCAGCGCCTCGCGGGTTCACGGCACGCCTCACGATCCCAACTTGGTACGCGGCTGTGCACCAGAATGGCGCGCATATCGCTCCACACTCTAGGTTAGCGAGCGCTCAGCACTTCCTGGTAACAGGGAAAAAGTGGAGTTTCATTAGCGCTAAGCAGGCTCAGCAGCATGCCCGACTTGGCTCCGCAGCGCTTGCCAAGCGTGGATGGGCGTATGTCCGCACTAAGATGCTGACTCGCACCTACGCCAACGGCATCACGATTCCCCAGCGGATGATGCTTCCCAATGGAGACCTTCCCGATCGCTGGCAGCGCGTTTTCGAGAAGGAGTCGAACCTCCTGCTGGCGCAGAAGATGGAGGTCAAGTGACCATCCTGCGGGCGCCATCCGCGATCAGCATCGTCCAGAACGACGTGCTGGTGGAGTTTGCAGCCGCGGTCGCTGGCACCACACAGCTTCCCGTGAACATCTACGGCCCCCAGGACGGCGACGTCAACCCGGCGCCACCCGCGATCCAGTGGTGGACCGAGGATGAGACGTGGACCGCGGGTGGGCACCGTGGAGGCCCAGGGCATCCTGGCGATCTGTGGACCAGGGAAATCCCGATCCGCTTCGCGATCTTCGGCGGTCTCAACCTGTCGGCGGATTACCTCGCCGAGCGGGCAGCCGCTGAGGCCGTCGCAGCCGCGCTGACCCCACCGCAGACGTTGCCCCCCATCCCCGGCACCTTCCCGACCGACACTGATCTGACGGAAGCGCTCCTATCCAATCTCATCAACGCCTTCCATCGACGCTTGACCCAGTTCGGTTATCGGGTCGTCGGAGGCGAATGGTCGAAGTCTACCCGAACTGGCCTGGGCCTCGCCTACGTGGTCACGCTGGCCATGAGGCTCCCACTGGTGCGCGAGGATAATCCAACTGTGACCGTCACTGGAATCAACATGGACGTGGAGATTGAGCATGCGGGAAGCTGAATTTACTCAAGAGGAGACTCCGCCCGTTGAGGTGGTGGCACGCGTTGACCTGCTGGCCAATGAAGCTGGGATGCTGCCCGAGATGGTCGGGGTCGGCGGCAAGCGCGTGGGCGTCAACCCGAAGCACTGGCTCTACCGGGCCATCTGCCTCCGCATGACGTGGAACGAGCACACCCTGGTCACCCAAGAGGCCTTCAACACTGCGGTCGAGACCGTCAGTGAATTCACTTTGCGATAGGAGATCCCATGTCACTCTCTGGCGTTTCAGTCACTTTCGCAGACGGCAACCTCGGCGTGGCGGTCCCAGGCCCCGGTGGTGCGCAGGCCAAGATCGGCGTCTCGCTTGGCGGGACCGAGCTTTCTCCGATCTCTCTCGGTAACACGACAGTCGTGGGCACCACCCTGCTGGGAGGCCCGCTCTGCGATGCAGCGGCGCAGCTGACCTCGGTCGCTGGCGTGGCGTGCGTCGCCGTCCCATGTGGGATCATCACCGCGGGTGCCATCAAATCGTTGACCGGCAGCGCCGGCGCCTTTACCCACATCGGCACCAGCGTGGGCGTGGCCACCGCAACCGTCGCCCCTCACCAGACCATCCTGGTCAAGACGTCGACCGGTGGCGCACTCGGGACGGCGGCTTTCCAGTTCGCGGTCAATGGTGGCGCCTACGGTGCCCCGGTGCTTTCGACCGTGACCTCGTGGTCCTACCGTGTGCCGGGAACCTTCTGCGTGATCTCCTTCGCCGCCACGACCTACACGCTGAACGACGTCTACACGCTCAACACTGACGGCACCAAGTCGGTCGCGGGGACCAACCCGGCGTCCAACCTCACCCCCACGTCGTCCCCGGTCGATGCCTACGACGTGCTGCTGACCATCACGACGGCCGCCACGGGGCGCGCTGCCATGCAGTTCACCTACTCGCTCGACGGCGGGGCCGTGACGAGCGCGCCCATCTCGGGCGCCGCCACCTACGTGATCCCAAACACCGGGATCGTGCTGGCATTCACGGACGCCGCCTACGTGGTCAACGACACCTTCGAGGCGATGTGCACGCCCCCGGCCACCAACAACACTCAGATCGGCCTGGCCATCACCGCCCTGCAGGCGTCGAGCTTGCAATACGAGGGCATCCATGTGGTCGGCACCCCGACCAGTGCAGCGAACGCCGCCACCCTGGCGACGGCGATTGACTCCAGCCTGGTGGCGCTCGCGACTGCGCAGAAGTACCGCTTCGGCATCATCGAGAGCCCAGGCGTGACCAATACCGTCGACACCGATGCCATTGTGGCGGCGGCCTTCCTGAGCTTCGCAAGCATCAAGGGTCGGCTGTTCGTTGGACTCGACTGGTGCGACCTGGTTTCTCCTCTGACCGGGCTCACCCTCCAGCGCAGCGTTGCGTGGGTACTGTCGCCGCGGCTGGCGTCTTCGAAGCTGTCCGAGTCGCCCGGCAAGGTTGAGCTCGGCAACCTGCCCAACGTGCGGAACATCTACCGCGACGAGGCCGCAACCCCAGGGATGGCCGATGCGCGCTTCGTCTGCATGCGGACCCGTGAGGGCAAGAACGGCTTCTACTTCGAGAAGCACCCGACGATGGCGTCGCTTGGTAGCGACTACTCGCGGATCCCGAACGTGCGAGTCATCAACCGGGCATCCACCATCATGGTGCAGGGCTACACCGACGAGATCGGTGGAGACTTCCGGGCCGACAAGAAGACTGGCTTCCTCGACGAGCGCGATGCCCAGGCGATCGACAACAGCGTGACCGGTGAACTCCGGGCGCAGCTCACTGGCGAGCGCAACACCAAGACCGATGAGTGCAGCGACGTCAAGTCCCAGGTTGGACGCCAGGACAACCTGTCCTCGACCGAGACCATGACCGCTACGGTCTTCGTGCTGCCCAAGAATTACGTGAACTACATCGCCGCCACCATCGGATTCGTCAACCCCGCCCTCCAGCAGGGGTAAGGAGCCACCATGGGATCACCAGTTCTTCAGTACCCCCAAGTGAACGGCGCCAAGGTGTCGTTCTGCTCGATGGAGTTCAAGCTCGCGGGCGGGTTCTCGTTCACGGGCATCAAGTCCATCGACTACAAGGACGCGCACGAGTTCGGGAAGGTCTTCGGAAATCGTCCGACCGTCCAGGGAACCACCCGCGGGCGAGTCGAGTCCACTGGAAGCCTCGAGGTGTACCGCGACCAATCCGACGAGCTACTCGACTTCCTGTCGGCGGTCGGGTCACGCGGCTACAGCGAGACACGCTTCACCTTCACGGTCGGGTATGCCGAGCTGGGCGCCACCCTGACGACGTCCGACGTTCTCCCGATGGTGCGGTTCCACTCGATGGAGACCTCCAGCTCGGAGTCGGTCGAGGCCGTGACGGTCAAGCTCCAGATGCACATGCTCGGCCAGATCCTCTGGCACGGCCGCACCGGCCCCAAGACTGCGCTTTCGATGTTCCCCGTCATCACGGGGTAACGCCACAACCAATCGCACTGAGGACACAGCACGATGGACCAACACACTGAGGAGAAGATCAAGGCAGCGGCAGCCGGCAAGGGCGAGGTCATGCTCGTCGAGACTGACGTTCCGGGCGCAGAGGTGGCAGCGTTTCGCGTCCCTACCTCTATGGAATGGCAGCGCTACCGCACCGGCAGCAAGGGAACGCCCGAACAGGTCGCCACTTCGGCCAAGCCACTGGTCTTCTCGTGCTGCATCTACCCCGAGCCGACGGTGTTTGAGGCCGCCGTTGATGGCCACCCAGGCCTGGTCGAGACCTACATCGGCGAGCTGCTCGAGCACGCCGGGGCGAACCGCGCAAAAAAAGTTCACAAGCTGTAGCTGGGTGGCAGGCCACCCGGAAGGATCTGGTTGAAATGGCCGAGGCCCTGATCGCGTTTCGCAAGGGAGAAGACCTTGACGTCGGCGGGGCCGGCTTCTCTGGTGCCATGATCCTGGCCCAAGGGCTCGGCAACATACAGGGGCTGCTCGACGGCTATGTGGCCGTCCACAAGAAGCGATAGGCCATGGCAAAGGGAGCTGGTGTTCAATGGCTGATGGAACTCGACGCCAAACTCGATGGCGCGAGGGCCATGGTCAAGGAGCTGAAGGAATCCGAGGCCGCGGCCGATAAGGCCGACGCTGCGCTCAAGAAGATGGAAGGCCACACCTTCGCCGGCATGTGGAAGGAAATCCTCAAGGGTGAGCTGGCCATGAAGGCGCTCGAAAAGGGCGCCGAGCTGGCGTGGGAGGGAATAAAGAAGGTTGTCGAGACCGGCGCCGACATGATCAAGGTGGCGGCCGGGGCGGAGCGAACGGGCAAGGTGTTCGAGAATATGCTCGGGAAGTCCGAGGGCAAGGACACACTCGACTATCTGACGAAGTTCTCTGCGCTGTCCGAGTTCACCGGCGCAGCGGTCAAGGGAGCTGGCGTTGAACTGCTGCGCGCGGGTTTACGTGGCGGAGACTTCCGCAATGCCCTTGGCGCTGCGGTCGACGTTGCCGCCGAAGCGCCGGACAAGATGGAAGGTCTCAACGAGGCGATCGCGTCGTTCCGGCGCATCGCCATCATGGGCAAGGTTGATGGACGCACCCTGATGGGGCTGCGGCTCGATCCGCACGAAGTTGCAACCCAGCTGTCGAAAGACATGGGGCTTTCGAAGAAGGAGATCAAGAAGCAGCTTCAGGAGGGAACCCTCGACGGCACGAAGGCCATGCAGACAATCTTCGACGTCATGGAGAAGAAGAGCGGGAAGCAGCTCGGCGGGGTTGGGCTCGCGATGGCCGACAACATGGAGGCCAGGCTCGACAAGCTCAAGGAGATGCCTGACGAGATCTTCAAATCCGTGAAGGACACGCCCGGTTTTGCAATGCTCAACGATGCGCTCGGCGATATCCTCGTAGCATTCGGCCCGGACTCCGCATCGGGCAAGGCCGTGCGAGAGGCGCTCGGCGACCTGGTTAACGTCGTCGGCAAGGAGCTGAAGGAGATCGACTGGAAGGGTGTGGCCGAAGGTTTCGCGTCAGTTGTCGAGCGAACAAAGGCATGGGTCGACCCACTGGAGAAAGTGGTCAAGCTGCTAGGCAGCGTGTCCGGGTTTGTCCTGGACGTTGGTGGCCTGTTTGGCAAGGAAGCTCCGGCGAAGCCCATGACCGACGAGCGGGCAGAGGCCATGAAGCGGTTGATGGCCGGGGTTGCGCTGCACACGGGACAGGTCGGACTCAGAAGCAACGGCGTGTACGACCCAGGCTCAGCAGAGGCCAAGGCTCTCGTGGACGGTGCGACAAGGGTGCTTGACGCCAGCCAAGACAAGATGGAAAGGGCCGGTGCCATTCCTGCGAAGGCAGCGAGCAAGGGTTTCTCAGACGAGAGCGAAAGCCACTCCCCTTCGCGCGTGTTCATGCGCCACGGTGAGAACCTAACCGAGGGTCTGGCCCTTGGAATTGAGTCCGGCTCTGGCCGTGTCGCCCAGGCATCCGCATCGGTCATGCCCACCCCGGACATGGGCGGGCTTCGTGGGATGGGCGGCGGCTTCAATGCCGGCGGCATCTCGGTCAGCTTCGAGGTGAACGTGGGCGGCGGTTCGCAGTCGTCGGCGAGCGAGATCGTCGATGAGCTGAACACCCGGATCCCAAGCATGCTGCTGGCCGCGCTCGAACAGGCGGCCGTGCAGGCGGCGGTGGCGTAATGGCAGGCGTAGTTGCAACAAAGGGCGGGAAGACGACTAGGCTGGCAGGCGTCGGCGCCGGCGGCCCGGTCGATCTTGGCCAGTATTCAACCACCTACGGGTCACAGGTAACAGACGCCGCGTTCAAGCAGCCGTTCTGGGACCTGGAGAACTACGACAAGGACGACAACCTACTCGGCATTTCGGGCGATCTCTTTTCGTCAAACCCTTGGGACGTCGTGAAGATCAACGGCACTCCGCTGCCCGGCCTCTGGACCGCCTCGGCCACACCGTCGTTGCAGCTCGACGTGCAGAAGCCCAACGGCTTCGACGGCGCGGCCCTGGTGCAAAAGGGGTACGTCCCCGCCGGCATCACGATCACCGGACAGATCTGGACTCCCGACCAGTGGGCACACTTCCAGGAGCTGATCCCAACCTTCTGGCGCGCGCCGAACAAGTGGGCGATCAACGATGTGAAGAAACAGGCCGCCCAGATCGTCGGCGCTCAGCTGTCGGTCTCGATCGACTACCCCGGCCTTGCCCCGCTGGGCATCGGCAGCATGGTCATCTACCAGCTGAGCCCACCCGAGGACACCGACCAAAAGGGCGTCAAGCAGATCAAGATGATGGCCCGCCAGTACATCCCAGTACCGCAGAAGCGCCACTCCGCAGTGAAGAAGACGAACGGCGCCGGCAAAGACCGTACTGCCCAGGCGTCAGCAATCGGTCTCTCGGGCAGCCTCTCCGCCATCCCACAGCTGCAATTCCCAAGTGACAAGACCGCCCCGGTCCCGCCCAGCCTCGGACAGGCCAGGCTGAAACTGCCATCCCTCCCCAGCTACGCGAACCACTGACCATGCTCACCCTCACGATAGGCACCGACCAGCGCGACGTTGCACGTGGAACGATCACGCTTCCGCGGGTGGGCAATTGGATTGCCAACCTGACCGTCAACGCCGACGGGCCCGCGACCGGCGCGGCCGTAGCTACCCTGGATGGCGTCGACATGCCCGCCCACATCCAGAAGGCCGAGATGGTAGCTGGGATGCTCGAGGTGCGGCTGGTCGGCGGCAACGGTGGACTGGGCAAACCCGCGCGGCCGAACCACTACAAGGGCGCGACGGTGCGCCACACGTTCATGGACCTGGTGCAGGACGTGGGCGAGGTGCCGGCGCTCAAGGCATCGGACACGGCGGTGCTCGACCAGCCCCTCAAGGCGTGGACCTCGCTGGCCGTCCCAACCGGTGAGCTCCTGCAGGCCCTGGCCGACACCGCGACCGAACTCATGGGGCAGGACGTCTCGTGGCGCGTGCTCTACGACGGCACCGTGTGGCTCGGGACCGAGACCTGGCCGGCGTGCCCGGCTGACGTGCGGATCTTGGACATCGATGGGGCCAACTCCTCGCAGTTGCTCGGCACCGATGCGCTGGGCATCTGGCCCGGCACCACCATTGGCAGCCGGCGGATCGATTCCGTGGTCCACCAGGTGGGCGGGCAGAACCGCTCGACGGTGTACTGGGCGGAGGCGCACCTGTGAGCCAGGACCGACTCAAGCAAGCATTCCGCGACCTGCAGCGGCTCGACCCGATGCTGCCCTATCGGCGCATCTACCGGGCCAAGGTGATGGCCCAGTCGGGCGACCTCGACCGCGTGGACGTGCGGCCATTCGATCCGAGCCTCCCCGATATGGCTGGGATCGAGCTTCGCCACGGCGTCCCCGGCATCAAGGTGCAGGTGCAGCCGGGGTGCACGATTCAGATCGGCTGGGACGACGGCAAACCTCACCAGCCATTCGCGGCCCTGTGGTCGACCGATGCCAGCGCGGTCAAGATCTCAATCCCTGCGACGCTGCTTGAGCTCGGGATGATCGATGCTCCATTTTCTCTAGTCCAGGGCGAGACCTGGCAGCTCACGTTCAACACGCTCATGACCCTGCTCACTGCGGCCATGACGAGCGTGCAGCCGGTGGCGGTAGACGGTGGCATCGCGATCACCGCACTCCTCACGGGTATTCAAGCGGCCCAGCAAGCGCAGTACCTATCGCCGACGGTGAAGACATCATGAGCGCCAACGGCGACGCAATCGGGCTCGGGATCTTGACTGGTCAGACTGCCGCAACGAACCAGTTCATTGCGATGAAGCGGGGCCAGCCGCTCACCCCGGCCGACAATGCACAGTTGCAGATGCTGCGCGCGAAGGCAGAGGGAAACGCGATCGATGCTGGCATTCAGGCGGTGCTGGTTAGCAGGCCACGGGTGTTCATCGGAACCGATCCAAACCCCAATCCAACGAGTTTCAAAGAAGGCGACATCTACTTTTTACGAGAGGAATGACCCATGGCGATTCAATTGGCAGACCTAGGCGCAAAGGCGATTCTCAATGCATACTTCAACAACGTGTGGCCGGCGGGAGGCAAGAACCTCACGCTGAAGCTGTTCGCGACGAACGTCGCGCCGTCCGACACATCGACGGCTGGCAGCTTCACCGAGGCGGCTGGCGGTGGCTATGCGGCCAAGACGCTGAACAACACCGCGTGGACCGAGAGCAACGTGGGCGGCATCGAGCAGGTTGCCTACGCCTTGCAAACGTTCACCTTCACGGGCGCGTTGACCACTAACCCGGCCATCTACGGCTATTACGTCGTCGATGCCGACGGCAATCTGGTGTACGCCGAGGCTCAGGCGGCTTTCACGCCAGCGAACAACGGCGATCAGATCACCATCACGCCGACCTTCCAGGCGTCCAAGGGAACGCCTACATAAGGGGCCGCCATGGCACTCGACACAATGGATAAGCTCGTCGCGCTCCTAGCGGCGGGGCAGAGCGACCCGATCTACAAGGCCAGCATCGCCAACACGGCGGCCGGGCAACTTGCGTCCCTTTGGCGGGCCACCGGCATGCCGACCCAGGGGGCGATCCCGGGTGCCTTCGCGACCTGTGACAATGCCCTAGCGGGCGGACTTGCGTTGCCATCGCTCGGAGCGCTCAAGGGCTACGTCGGGAGGTTAGCGGTCATTGGGGCCACCGCAAACACATGGCTCCTGTATGACCGCCTCGCTCATATGGGCGGCCTGTCTGGTATCGTCACGACGGCTCAAACGGTGAACGTCGATCTGGTTACGGCGTCTGGGAACGGGCGATGCTCGGCGGTTGGGGCCGACGTTGAGTGGTTCATCGAGGTCTACACGGACATGGGATCGACGGCGGTCAATGCGACCGTCAACTACAACAACCAAAGCGATGCCGCTCAGAACGCAACAGCCATC
>OCTA010005462.1_pt1 | contig 10991 bp, 17 predicted proteins | sample 1538991 | NCBI WGS metagenome assembly OCTA01 (sample SAMEA3539302, study PRJEB22396) | soil metagenome | biome: tundra; feature: field; material: soil | place: USA | collected 2010-05 | depth 0.15 m | reverse complement strand
CGGATCGGCCATGGAGAGACTGGCTGGTTTGGCCGTCGCAGAGGTCGGTGATCACCTCATTGGCCGGCTCTCGTGGTGGCTGCCGTCCCCAGCCGCCGGGTGGTCGCGAAGCGATTTCAACTAGGCGACCCGCCGTTTCGCGCTGAACGCTGGTATTTCTCTGGATTCGCCGTAGCGACCAAGCCAACCGCGCGCCAAGGCGATGACTTGCTGTTCCTTTGCCGTCCTGGTGGCCACCCGGGTTAAGCGAGATTCCCACTTTCCCACCGCGCCGACGACGGCTTCTGTTTTCTCCAAAAGAAAAGCAAAAGCCAAAACCAAAACCAAGGTGGCGGCCTGACGGCCAGTCGCTTTGTTTCACAAAGCGGACAGATCACATAATAATAAAACCGGACAACTTGACTTGTTACCGACATCTCCGCTCAGGGACGGATCCTAACTGGAATCGTCGCAAGGCGGTCTTCTACGGCGTGGCCCTGCTCGTAATGACTGCGCTCTTCTCAGCTTCCACATACTGGGGCCGGGGTAAGTGAGCCGCCACCCGGCACATTCCCCAGGCTGCCGCTATGCAGGCCGGCATGCGTGACAAGCGGTAGCAGCGCGGTTCGCTTGCTGGCAGATTCCCCATGTCCTTTGCTTTGATCAAGCCGTCGGGGCAGGCCACCCTAGCGCTTCACGGCGTTCATGCTGATCTCCAAAAGAGTTACCGATGGTTTAGTCCCATTGCTTTTGCTTGAGGCGTTGGCGCCACTTCTTTTGCGAACACCGAGCTTTCGTAGGAAGTGCGATAGTTGTGCAGCGGGTAACGGGTGTTGAAAAGCGACATGTATTGAGAAGGACTCCTCATTTCAGCAAAGAAATGCTAAAATCCGTTCGAGGTTCAATGTTGTGCGTTCCAGAAGGTCTCCTTTCAGCCTGGCGGCGGTCTTGCTGCTGGTGCTTTGGGCGTTATTTCTTTGTCTGGGGTCGCCATATTCCAGCAAGCACGTGGGCCAGAGTGCTTCCTGGGTTCGATTTTGCGGAAAGAGCCTTCGGTGCTTCGCCAGTCGGCGGGGTCCCGAGGGTGGTGGCAATTTGGCTGGGAATACTTACGGTGGGCGTCGCGAGCGTGTTCGTGCTGGGGCACTTTCGCAATGACCTGCAGAGGCCTGAGGTTACGGCTTGGAGTTTTTCTCACTTCCTCAGCCTAGGCGCATTTTGCGGCCTCTCGGTGGAACTGGTTACGAAAGTCTACGTGAGCCGGTGGTACGACGTCACGACAATGATGACAAACCCAGGAGCGGTACCAGTGTTCGGCCAGCGACTGTTGCTGGTTTGGCCAGCCATGCTCCTGAAACACCTCGTTCCGCGACTCAGTTACCTCAAGGCGTTCGCAATCATTCAGGTGATTGGCATTGCAATCGCGACTTACGTGATCGGCGAATGGTCAGCTCTGTTTGTGGGTCGCTCGAAGTTTCTAGGGCAGATCATGGTGTCGCTTTTTCTGCTGCCCACTTTCGTATACGTTCAAGGTCATGATGTGGGCGTTGTGATCACATACACGTTGTGTTTTTTGTGCCTCTATAAGAGACAGTACTGGTGGTTCGGATCGGCCTTCTGCCTCGGGGTATTGAATCATCAGAATATACTGCTGCTAATTCCTACCGCGGTAGCGATTATGTGGAAGCGGGAAAAACTTTCCAATGTCTTTTGGTTGGCAGTTCTAACTACGACAGCCTATTTTACTATTCATGCTATTTTGAATAGCGTTGTTCCGATTGCCTATGCATATGAAGAAAGGGTGTGGTGGAACATGCGATCAATTGCCGAGATGCGCAAGGAGATGATGTACGCCGTGCTGTTGATTGGGCCATGGTATGTGGCAGGGGCAGTGGCGTTAGGCTGTGCCGATCCTTTCCTAAGACGGGCAACGGTTCTTTTTCCGATGCAAGTCGGTGTATTCTTCTTGTACGGTCAGTTGAATGAAGCCCGGATGTTTAATGGATTCGTGCCGGTGCTGGTTGGTATTTTGCTTTGTTTTCTTCGCGATCATTATCTTCAGGGGGACCGAGCATCGGTTGGTGGGCTGAATGCTGCCAAGGCGGAGTGCACCGCGCGGAAGACCCTGGCGTAGACTCGCGCGCCTGGCCAGCGGCTGTATCCGGCGGCTGGTCGGTCGGTTCTTGTTGTCCTTTCGGCGAGTCTTGATAGGTGCGTGGGCGAGGTCGCTCCGGCCAGTCCGTGCGCGGTGTTGCGCGATCTGCAACACGTGACTGCTTAGGCAGAGGGCGAGATTCACATCCAGATGGGCGAAGCAGGTAAATTGGACGATGTCAATTCGTCGTGCATCGGAGTTAGCGGTGGTCGGTGATCTTGACATCAATTATCGGTACGGGCATGCGAGCTAATACTATCGTGCGGCCGACGTACCTCGTGCATTATTCTGACCTGCGGGAGTCAGAAACCGAGTCTGCAGTGCAAGGACGAGTTCTTTCAGGTCAATCCGATGTCTGCGCGAAAACCCCATCTCGCCCAGAACGTGGTAAGAATCTGGATTCTCTCTATGATGCCCGGAACACAGCGGGATCGCTGAGAAGTCCGTGGCCTTCTGGCCCAATCCTCTGGGGCCCAAGGCGTTCGTGTGGGCAGCCTCGGCGACGGTCGCCCAGCCGCTCACTCGGGAACAGACGACGCATGGAAGCGTCCGAATCCAAGCCAGGTAATCCGGGCTTCTGTTTGGACCGCGCTGCGGCTGGGATCGTTTCCGGCGGACCGGCACTCTCCGCTTCGGAGGCAGGCCTCGCTGCAACGGCACACTCCGACGTAACGGTACACGTCTCCTGACCACAGTCACCTCGATCGGTTTTCAGTTGGAGGACAAGCGCCCGACCCGGGACGCCGCAATGGTATCCCGAGCCGGGCGTTATTTGTTTATGGCGTTGTGACGCCGGTCAGGCCGACCGAATCCGGCCGCCGAACTCCTCTTCGCAGTGCTTCCAGAAGCTGCAATGCTTCTGGCTGCACAGCATGGACTGCCGGTTCGGACAGTACATCCCGGTTCCCATGGCCTTCTGCGCCATGGGATATAGGACCCGGGTGGCCCGGATGTCCGGCTCCTCCACGGTGTAGGCCTGCTGCACGATCTGGACAGTCTGGGTCTTCACCAGGCTGTCGATGCGCACCTCGCCGCTCGCGCCGGGAGTGATCTGCCGGTAGGTGGCTAACTGGAACGCGTAGTCGGGCGCGACATACGAAGGCCTGCGGGATGCTGTTTTGAAATCGATCAGCCGCCCTTCCACGTCCAGCACGTCCACCCGTCCCCGGACCGCGACACCGGAGATCTCACCCTGCACATCGAGCTCGACCGCGGCGGGTTCCACTGTGGGGGCCACTTCGTCCATGTACTTGGCGACCAGCTTTTCACCTAATCGGCGAAGGTCTCCCTGACTCTCATTCGATGTGAACTCGGTTTGGGGGACCAGTTCCATCCAGGCCTCCCGAAAGACACATACGACTCCGGTGGTCTCCAGGTCTTCCTGGGTTTCGAGCTTCTCCCGGAAATTGACTTCGAGGGCCTGGTGCACAGCCAAGCCCAAAGCGAGCGAGCTGTTTTTCCGCTCGGGGAGTTGCAGTCCGTACTTGAACCACCAGCGCGCCTGGCACTCGAAGAAACATCGCACTTGGCTGGGCGACAACACCGGCGCCGGATCGGTCTTGGCGGCCGGGGCGCCATTCGTTGCGGGTAATTTCGTGAGCGCCACTTCCGGCGCTACGATCAGTTCGGTGAAAGAACGCTCGGGCGGTGGGGCAAGGAGCGGCAAGTCCTGCAAGGCAGGAAAGGCCAACTGCACCAGATGAGCGGACGTCAGGCCGGTTCTCAGTTCTGGCCCCATGTCAATTTCGCTCCCGCATGGCCTGGATGAACATGGTCAATCCGATGGCCCGGATATCTTCGCTGGTGAACTGCAGCGAATAGTTGCGCATCCGGGCACGAGACTCGACCCGTTGCGCGACTTCCGCCGCCCCGCTCATAGCCAACTCCATGGCCGTAATCCCAGCGCCGGTTACCGGAACCGGCAGCAAGGTACCGTCGGGAGAGGCATGCAAATCCAGCGGCCTTGCCGCTTGGTGTGTGGTACCATTGCGGTGGTTCTGGGCATTGCTGTTCGGGACTGATGCCGCGGCTTCCGGAGTGTTTGGCGACTCCACCGGATGCCGCGGTTCCTCGATCCTTCTCACGCGCCACTCGATCCAGCGCTTGTTCTCTTCGCGCAATTCGGCCTTGCAGATCTCAAAGATCTCGCGCGCGCGAATCCCGAGCTCGTGGATCTGTTTCGCCACCACCGGTGGGACGTACATGACCCGATCGCCCTCGAGCGTGTACATGATCTGCTCGCCGTAGCGTCCTTCGACGCGTTTGCCGTCATCCCAGCGGAGGGCTACCTCGACTGGAGTGTTGGTGTCAAATCGCAGAATTGTATTCGTCATTGTTGTCTCCTAGTTCTTCTTCAGGCGGTTCTAATGCACAGCTCGATGTTGGCCTGCGCTCGTTCGCGGACCATAGCCGCCCATGGCGTATCGAGCGAGGCGGCCTCTGGGGAATGTACGCCTAGTTTCTGCTTCAGTTGCTCGAGTTCGGCCGACTTGCGAAGCTGCCATTCGAGTTCCGTGGCCGGAAGCGGCTGCGATCTATGGGCGGTGCGACTTGCCGGCGGCGAAGTGGCTGGAACTGCGAACGTACCGTCCTGCTGCGCTCCGAAGGTCCGATCCACCGCGCGCTTGATGCCGGCGCGAACTGCGGAAAATGGATCCGACTCTTCTGCCGCGCGCGTCTTCTCCGCGGTGACGTCGAGCCAAACTTTCCAAATGCGCGGTGAACCTTTTTTTCCGTCCCACTTGCAGTTGATCCAGAAAGGCTCCCCGGTCCGCATCGCCGCGGCCCGCGATCTTCTCCGCCACTCCCAGATCCAAGAAGCATACCCGGCCGTCCGTCAAGGTGAACATGGCCAGCTCGCCGTAACGCCCCTGCACGATTTTGGACCGTGGGTACTTGATCGCCAGCAAGACAGGCGTGTTCGGAATGAATTCCACCACGTCCGATTTGAGCTTCGTGCGATTCGCGCTCATCGCGAACCTCCACAGAGATACGTCGCAAGCGGGATCGCCAGCCGATCAACGCACCAAAGAAAATGCCGATCGTTCGGGCTCTCATCGGTCCACCTCCACCGCGGGTAATCCGGCATATTCCGCCGCATCTTCCGGAGGAAAAAGCTGCGCATCGGACGAAGAGTTGTCCGCTTGTGCCGGGTTCTCTATCGTCGTTTCGCTCCCGTCTGCACGGATCACTGTGACAGAGCTATAGGCGCTGGGATCGCCCAGGCCCAGCAGTTGCGCCTGCAACGCCCGCAGCTCGCGCAGTCTTTCAGACATGCTCTTCGGACGCTCAGACTGTCTGCGCATCACGCCACCTCCGTGAGAGCGACTGCGGGCCGCGCCTCACTCACTGCATCCACACGCGGGGGAAGCGTGCCCGCTTGCCGCCAGTCCAACACCGGCTCCGGAAACGGGCCAACGCACTCCGCGGCATCGCCGACCGATCCGCAGGCCCGGCAGTGGTACATCTCGCAAGACTCGGCGTATCCGGTTTCGGGATCCGGGTCCGCGTAGTGCATGGCGAAGTCCAGGTCCTCGCCGGCGCACACGGGGCATGTTAGGGAGGCCTCCGGTTCCTCGATCTCAGGCTCTTCGTGCAGCTCGCAATCGTGAAATTCGATGGCGTACATTTCGTCTTCGGTGGCCGTTTCCATGTGTGTTGTGCTCATGATTTATTGTCTCATCCGTGCGCACGGAGGTCAACGAAAACGAAGCATCTGCCAAGCACTAAAACGCCTTAGATCGCCCGCAAAAGTACGGGCTACTTCGAGCGCACGGATATAGTACTTCCGAGCGCATGGACAAAACAGCGCGAAAGCTGTATGATTGAGTGGATGGCCGAGCCGAAGAAGGACAAGGCGGCGCAGAGCATGGCCGCCAAGCGGTGGGGCAAAACCACCCCGGAAGAACGTTCCGAAGTGGCGCGAAAGCTCAATGAGGCGAGGTGGGGAAAGAAGAAAAGGAAGAAGCGGCGGGTTGACTCCGTGCGCACGGAAGAGGTAATATAGATTATGGCCGCCAAAGAAACCCTGAACACGCGCGTAACCCGCCTGGAAGATCTGACCCGCGTTCTAGTCGATTCGCAGATCCGGACCGATGCCCGGCTGGTCGAACTCCGGGAGGAATCCAACCAGCGCGAGAAGCGCATGGATGAGCGCATTGACAAACTGGTGATCGCCATCGGCGAACTAGTTAGCCGCATGCCCGCCCGCACGCTCGAGACGTAGCATGGAACTGCACCGCGTGGAGGAAGAAGTGCTGGACGCCCGGCTCAAACACCTGGAGGAAAAGGCGTGACCGACGACGAGATGCGGCAGCAGTTCCGCGAGCTTTCCACGCTGGTCGAACACGTCAAGGAATCGCCGGAGCGGGAAATCCAGAGCGTCGGCGATCGCGTCGACCGCATGAGCCCACGGCTGGACAAGATCGCGGCGGGACGTGCCTCTGGCTGAACTGGATGTGGCGGGCTACCCGATTTGAACTGTGCGGTGAGACGCTCGCCGGTTAGACGTTCGTTGGCTGCACGTTCGGCCGCGGCGTTGTCTTCGTCGCCGCCGAAGAGGTCGAGGTTGCGGCCTGATGGTCCGGCGAGCTCTGGGCCTTCGCCGCTTCCTTCGCGTCCACCCGCCGGTTCCACTCCTCCATCGCCGCCGGCACGCCGTGGTCGTGCGCGATGATCAGGAGGTCGGCTAGGCTCTTCTCCATCTCGTAGCGCTTCTCCGGCGTCGTTACCTCGACGCGCCTCGCCGATCAGAGGAGACACGATCGTCGCCGAGTCTCTCGTGTTGCGCCTGATGCGTCCTTCGGGGGAAAACGCGTGGCTTGGGATGACACCAAATCGTGCTACCAGGCGAAAGCCGCATGCGCTATAGAAGATCTGGCGGCAGTCGCGAACAGGTAAAGGCCCTCAGTGATGGACTGGCTCTATGCGATCACCTGGTGGCAATGGGTGATTATATTCCTGGTGTTCGCCGTGCTCAAAAACGGCTCTTGCCTCGGACGGCTGGTGGATCGTGTGGAGAGCCTCGAAGATCGTTTGCCGCAAACACACCACCAGCCCGATGCGAGGTTTCTTGGATGCGGAATGCAATCGTTGGCTCGATACTGCTGGCCCCGGATTGTACGTCCCGCCCAGCAAGCGACCCAAAGCTCCACCCTCGCTATAGATCACATTCCTCTTAACCGGCTCAGTACACATCCGGTCACGACCACTCATGATGGCGTACCGTAAACAGTCCATGAGATGGTCGTTTTCTTTGACGATCTTGCCCTTCTCATCCCGACGGTACAGCCTGAATTCCTGCCAGAAGCTGGCCAGATTCTTGAAGATCTTCAGCTGGTTGCCGAGGAAGAGTTCCAAAACCCCAGACAGCCCGGCCGCGACTGTGTTGGCCGCAGGCTCCCGATTGGGCCTCTGCTCGATGAGTTGGCTGACTCCCACAGCCCGCGGATTCTGCCCGTGCGCGATAACGGTTGGCTTGGGCCTGTATCGGTTGCCCGACGACAGGCAGACGCCCTGGCTTGACAGTGGGAGATGTACTGAGTTGCGGGCGTGTTCCCCCGGCTGGTTGGGCAGCACGGCTTCCAGCCCACCATAGGCCGGCCCTTGGAACAGGTTCTCGTGGCCGGGCAGACTTTCCGTCCATCACTTCCGCGTCTCTAGGGTCCTGCGGATCTTCCGCTGTCTGAAGTCCCTGTGTGCGTAATACTTCGGCCAGCCTTGTTCCCGGCAAACGGGGCAGAAATTCCGTTGCCCGACTTTTGGCGCGCGCACCCGAGGCAGATAGGTTCTGCTGCAATGGAAACACACTACGAAGGCTTCCACCCTCGATATCCGAAGACAAAGCTGGAGCGCGAGGCTCGAGAGCAGCGAACGACTGGTATACGTGAAACGGGGTCGGGGTCCCTGGGGTTGCGCGCCGGACCATGTAATCCAGGGACGGACCCGGCCCAGGCCCAGAAGCGTATTCAGTAGACGAGCGACCATGACCTGGTTCTGTTCGTGCGTCTTCGCGGTAAAGTGAGCCAATGCCAGCCAATGCTCCTCATCACCCAAAGGAATGGAGTCAAACAAGCACTCGCCCTGTTTACGGGCCATCCTCTCCATCAAGGACGGAGGTGTGCCGATGACCCGCCAATGCTCCGGCGATCCAGGCTTGCCTTGGTACTGCTCGGCGCCAATCAGCAATAGGGAACGCATCACTCCAGCAAAGTATCGCCAAACGGCACAGTATTCCGTGTGCACGGTGTCGGGCCATTTGGAACCCGTTTCCATCCGGTAGAAAACCTGCAAACCACCCCAGTGCGCCGCAAATCGGCGGATCCTCTCGTCGGAGAAGTGTTGTTCCGGGCGCGTGGCTTTCATTAGCGAGCTGAGCGGGATCCGCTGGTCGGAGGGACCCGCCAGAGCAAGAAAAGATTCCAGCAAGCCCGGTCCCGGGCGGGCAAGCCGATCGGGTCTAAGGCTTTTCTGGTGGGCTTGAGTACTCCAAATGGTTAGTCTCCCGTTGTTTAGCTCGACCCGCTGCGGGCGCGGCCAATCGCTCGTCATGGCAGGGCTGAACAGCTTACCGGACGGATTGAAGAACTCGGCCATGGCGACTTCATCTCGTACGTCCATACTTAAGCAATATATAACACATAGGCAAGGGACCCGCTGGGGGCAACAATGGGATCAGGGCCCGGTCCGACACCCGAGTCGAGGCAGTTCTCTCGACGGGCGCTGGCATAGGAATTCGGCTGGGTCCCAATCTTACGATTCGGCCACAAGCGAGGCCGCAAATTATGACCGACCAAAAAACGAAAATCCCAGCTAATGAAAGTACCCAAGATCCACCGAGCGCACCCGATCTCACAGCCGTGATCACGGACCACGCCAATGTCACAGTCTCGGCATTGCGGAGAGCCATGTTCGACTCCGATGCGCCCCCGGCAACCCGGATCGCAGCGGCGCGAGCTATCCTTGACGCGACGCTGCGGATGCAGGAGATCGAAGACCGCACGGCGGCGAGCCCTGCAAGCCAGCGTTTCGGAGAAATCCTGAAGCAGCGCATCAAGGAAGCACGCGAGCGCCTGGCCCCGCATTGGGAAGAGCAGCGACAAAAGCTCCTGGAAAGGTCCCAAAAGGAAACAGGGAGTTCGGCTGGTTACTATGCGGCACAAGCGCAAATGATGTCCGACCAAATAACGAGAATCCCAGCTAATGAAAGTACCCAAGATCCGCAGAGCGCGCCCGATCTCAAAGCACTGATCACGGACCACGCCAATGCCGCAGTCTCGGCATTGCGGAGAGCCATGTTCGACTCCCATGCGCCCCGGCAACCCGGATCGCTGCGGCGCGAGCCATAATTGACGCGACGCTGCGGATGCGGAAAATCAAGGGCAACAAGGCGGAGCCCTATCGTTACGGAGAAGTCCTGATTAAGAAAATAAACGAACAACGCGAGCGCGCGGCCAGGCAGGAGGAAGAGGAGCGACAAAAGCCCCTGCAACAGACCCAAAAGGACACACAATGACATCCAAATCACCCAATTCATCCAAACGCGTTTCCAACGGCAAGTGGACGCGAGGCGTGAGCGGTAATCCGACCGGCCGGCCCGTAGGAAGCCACAACAAGTCGACGGTTTTCCTCGAAGAGCTGTTGCACGCTCGCCAGGAGGCCCTAGTCGAAAAGGCCATCGAGCTGGCCCTAAAAGGAGATCCGGTCGCCCTCCGTCTCTGCATCGAGCGGCTCTATCCGGCCCCCAGAGAGCGGCGGATCGATCTACCGCTGCCACAAGTCCGGAATGTCGAGGAGGCCACCGCCGCTCTCTCCACTGTCTTGACCGGCATCGGAGAGGGTCAAATCACCCCTGGCGAGGGCGCGATCCTCGCCGAGATCGTGGAAACCCAAGAGCGGCTGGTTGAGGCCCGAATCAAGGAACAATACCGAGAGGAACTCCAAAAGCAGAGCAAGGAAATGGAAGCCGAATTCCAAGGCAAGCTACGCGGGCTTTGTGGCATCCTGGCCCCAGAGCCAGCCGGTACCGCACCAGAGCCGCCCTTAACTCCGCCTGCGGAGGTCCAGTGACAGGTACGTCGGAAATGGTTCGACGTACCAGGATCGGTATTGTCCGCTGTCCCTGTTGTTTGCCTGTTATTAACAGGGAGACCGGACCGGCCTTGCCTCCGTTACGGAATCGAGGCGGAATCTGTGAGCCGGGCAGCATTCTCGCGGCTAAACGCGTTTCCTGCGAACAGGCCACGGGTCCCGGCTCAATCTTGCGGATAGAGGACGGAAGCGTCTGCCGAATCCGGCGCGGCGCTACGTGCAAAAGTGGGGACGTTGGAAGAGGGGGCGTGGGGAAGAAACCTTTCGAAGGTTTCGCCCCCACTGGTCCGGCCTCACCAAAACCCTGATACCCCGTATGCACACCACGCCCAAATACGAGCCATTCGGTGCCGACTCCGCCGCAAAGCCCACGCCCTCACAAAAAAACAGCGCCAGGAGATCGCCCGCAAGGCTGCCGCGGCCCGGTGGGGCAAGACAAAATAAGGGCGGTCTTGCCTGCCCGGCAATCTGAAACCCACGTTATGGACGCCGGACTAGACGCGTGTCAGAACTTGGAGAGTTCAGGCGGTCCTGGGCAGCCCCTCACTTTGCAACACATTGCCCAGTTGATCATCGGCCACCTCCAACTCCCAGGAGGCCCGCATGTTCATCCAGAACCTGGGCGTTAATCGCCGAACTGCGCCATGACCGCGCCGCCTCTGCCAAACACGCTGCTGACCGCGCCGCCGCTCCCGGCCACCGACGCAGTGCCCGCGCCGTTCACCACGCAATAGCCTGTCTGCGCCGTGCTGAAATTGATCGTGACGTT
>OCTA010005459.1_pt1 | contig 10994 bp, 9 predicted proteins | sample 1538991 | NCBI WGS metagenome assembly OCTA01 (sample SAMEA3539302, study PRJEB22396) | soil metagenome | biome: tundra; feature: field; material: soil | place: USA | collected 2010-05 | depth 0.15 m | reverse complement strand
GTGAGCGGGCGCTCCAGCACGCCCTGGCACTTGGGGCACACAAGCTCCTGCTCGGAGTTGAAGTTCTGTATCTTCTCAAAGCGGTGGCCACACTGGGTACAGCGATAGGCATACAACGGCAAAGTCGTTCACCTCCTAGAGAATAGTAGGGAGGAGATCACCCACTGTGCCTATTGTATCGGCAGGGCGGCAATTGCCTGCAAAATGCGGTAGTGGGTCAGTTTGAAAGAGTTAACCCTCAGGGGCTAAAGCCCAACACTTAGCGATCACTTTCGGCACGACTGATGTCGTGCCCTGACACGCTTCGCAGAGCGTTAAGCTCGAACTCTTCAAACTGACCCACTACCCAAACCGCGCCGCCCTGCCCATCCGAGCTTCTTGCGCAGACTTTAATGCACGGCGATCAGGACGGATGCGGAGTGGTTCTCCCATTCGAGTGTGAGCTTACCGGTGGTGCCGCCCAGATCGGTGAGAGTGTATTTCAGGTTCTCAACCAGCGAGCGCGGTTTGCTCATCTTCATATTCACCCGGCCCAGATCCTGGGCGCTGTCGTGCGCGAGGCCCCACTGGCCGGTTTGCTTGTTGACGATGAGGACCCAGTTGTCGGGGTCGGAGATGTCGACAAACAGGGTGTAGTCGCCCGTGGGAATCTTGAGCCCGTCAATGGTCAGGTCGGCGTCTGTATGCAGCTTGGTGGCGGCATTGGCGCCCGCGCGCCAGACGGGGTATTGGGGATCGTGGCCGATGAGCCCGTCCTTGGCGAAGATGTGGCCGACGCGGCCTTTCACTCCGGGCGAGCTGTAGGTGATGGTGATGGCCTTGCCGGCGATGGTGGCCGACTCGGTGGCGGACGGGCTTTTCGGCGGCCCTGGCTGGGCAAATACGGCGGTGGCGGCAATGAGAAGGCCCGTACAGACTAAAAGATGCTTCATGGTGGTTTTCTCCTCCGGGCAGAACGCTGGTTGTGGATCGACTGCCCCGACGCAAAGATTGTCGCACCAAGCAGCCCTGTTGGGGAAGCGGAGCAGAACTCAGGACGCGTTCTTTACCACGAGCCAGAGCGGAGGAGGGTGCGATATACTCCTTTACGCAGCAGAAAATAGGAGGTTTCACGATGCGTTCAAGTGCAATTTTGAAGTTGGCGGCGGCCGGGGCGCTGGCCGTGACGATGATGGCGGCGCCTGGGTCGATCCAGGCGCAGGGCGGCGCGCAGGGCGGCGCTGCGGCAGTTGGAGGAGTTGACACGATGCTGAAGCCGGCGGATATGCAGAAGCTGCTGCCGGCCAGCGTGTATTACCGCGGCCAGTCTGCCCCCACGCAGTTGCGGAATTCCGGGGGCGTGAAGTTTGCCGATGGGTTCTACGTACTGGCCACCCTGGTGGACACCAGCGGCTACGCGACCGATGTGCAGTCGAAGTATCAGGCCTACTTCATCGCCGAGGTTCCCATCAAGTTGGGCGGCGAGAACCTGCCTGCCGGCGTTTACGGCGTGGGGTTTGTCGCTGACAAGCTTGTGGTAACCGATGTGGGCGCGCATGACGTGCTCATGGTGAACTCGGGCGAGGATGCCGGGCTCAAGCGGCCCACACCGCTGCAAGTAGTGGCCGACCCGGCCGGCGGCGGCTTCCGGCTCTATGCCGGGCGCCGGTATGTGAGCTTCGGCCGGTAGTCTTTTCCGTGGTCAGTTGTCAGTGGTCGGAATCCCAGGTCTCGAGAGCGAGACCTGGGCCACCCTGCCCTGCTGCTGCCCGAGGCGATGCGTGGGCTTGGGGTCGTTGGGAAGCTGGTCGCCGATCATCAGGTTCCACCTCAAGCACAGCCGCCGCAATCGGACATCACACTCAGAACGCTGAACCCTCCCCACCCCGCCGAACGCACCTCCGGGGAGAAGGGCCTTGCCCCCGCAAAACGTATCCCACAAGCGCTTCGTCATACCGGCGCAATGGCTTTGTGCGACAATAGCCGGTTGAACATTCATAGTTAACCGCATCTCACCAGGAGCCCTTCCATGCACCGCATCTCTCTCGCATTTGCCGCCTGCCTCCTCGCCTTGGCCCCGGTCGTCACCGCCTCCGCGCAAACGCCCGGCCCCTACAAAGTCCTCTCTACCACCAAAGTCGGCGGCGCAGGCGGATTCGACTACGTCTATGCCGACTCCGACAACAGGAAGCTCTATATTCCGCGCATCGCCGGCGCGAACTCCCACGTCAGCGTCTTCAACCTGGACACGCTAGCGCCTCTCACTGAGATTCCCGAGACCAACGGGCACGGTGTCGCAGTCGATGTGAAGTCCAACCATGCATTCTCGTCTTCGAAGCCCGTTGTAATGTGGGATGCGAAGACGCTCGCGCCCATCAAGACCATCGACGTCGAGGGCGGACCGGACGGCATTTTAAGCGACGCCTTCAACCAGCGCATTTACATCCTGTCCCACGCCGCGCCGAACGTGACCGTCATCGATGCGAAAGACGGCAGCATCCTGGGCACCATCGACGTCGGCGGCGCGCCCGAGCAGGCAGCCTCCGACGGCAAAGGCCACCTCTACATTGACATAGAGGACAAGGCCGCCATCGCCGTGATCGACACCAAGACCATGAAGATGACCGGCAAATTCGACCTGACCGGCTCAGGCGACGGGTGCGCCGGTCTCGCCATCGACATGAAGAACGGCATCCTCTTCGCCGCGTGCCGCGAGCCGAACGTGATGGTCGTCATTTCCGCAGCCGACGGCAAGATTCTCACCACGCTGCCCATCGGCAAGGGCTCGGACGGCGCGACCTTCAACCCGGCGACAATGGAGGTTTTCAGCTCGCAGGGCGACGGCACACTGACGATCGTCAAGGAGAGCTCGCCCACCAGCTTTGCCGTCGAGGAGACCCTCGCGACCCCGGTGCGCGCCAAGACCCTCACACTCGACGCGAAGACTGGCCACATTCTGCTCATCACAGCCGAGTTCGGCCCAGCACCCGCGCCGCAGCCCGGCCAGCGCTTCTCCCGCCCCCCGATGATCCCGGACACCTTCCAGATCCTCACCGTCGGCAAATAGGTTTTGCCTGTTCGAGCGCGTCAATAAGTCGGGGGGCAAGCGGCTTGAGGCCTGAAGCTCGGGTACCGTTGCCGAAACACCCCTTCCAGTTCGTTCTTGAGGGCCTTGGTCTGTGTTTGGAGCAAGAGGTATGCTCCCCAAAGCGGGCCGCTGCATCGCCAATGTGGATGCCCTTCATAAACTCGATCAAGGACATTATCATGCGCGATCAACTGCACTCCAGCGCACCGAGGGGTTGGGCATTCATAGTCAAGTTCGTGTCTGACTCGGCGCATCAGCTCTTGGCAGCGGTCGTGGGTAACTCAGTTGTTGCAGCGGAGGCGGTTGTTGTGGCTGGCGCTGCCTATGCTGTGGGCGCCGATTGCGCTGCAAGTGCAACATGGTCTGTGGGCTCAGCTTGCTCTGTGGGCGCTGGTGTGGGCTCGGCGGAGGTCTGCTTGGCGACGTTGATGTTGAGGTAGCCATCGACTGCGGCGACGTTGGTGCCCAGTGTAGCGGCGATCAGCGCTGGACTCTGACCCTGTCGATGCATCAGTTTAGCCTGGGCTGCGGCAGACAGCTTGACCGTATCCGGCTGGAGAACGGTGGAGGTCTTGACGGTTGTTTCGGCTTGAGCCGGGGCGGATTTGCCGGTTGCTGCGGGTAGCGTCAGGTTCGGCGACTGGGCACTGGAGATTGCGATAGATGCCATGAAGGCTCCTTTTCACTGGGCCAGGACATTCTTGCAACCAGAAGCCCGATTATTGGACAGTTGGTTGAGAAATCCACTTATGACTATGCCCGGCTTATCGGCTCGGATCTAGCGAAGATGAGTGGCAAGGCCTGAATATCTGCTCATAACCCGGCAGCAGGGCAAAAACGAAGCTAATTCGCGCCGAGGAGGATAGCGTGGGGTTCGAGGCCGGATTGAGGTTTTACAGGCCAGATTCCTCTGAAACAGCTTCGCGGTCGCGGGTAAGCATGAAGTAAACCACCGGCGTAACCACCAGGCTGAGGAGCATGGACACGCTGAGGCCGCCGATTACCGCGATGGCCAGCGGTTGCAGCATCTGCGACCCAGCTCCCAGCGCAAAGGCCAGCGGCAGCATCCCACAGACAGCAGCAATGGCAGTCATGACGATGGGCCGCAGCCTGCGTTGCGCGGCATGGAGCATCGCATCCCTGGGTGAAGCGCCCTCGGCGCGGAACTTCTTATCCGCGTCGAGCAGGAGAATGCCGTTCTTGGCCACGATGCCGATCACCATGATGAGTCCCATGAACGATGCAACGTTGAAGCTCGTTCGGGTCACCAGCAGGGCCAGAATCACGCCTGAGATGGAAAGCACTGAAGAGGTGAGGATAGCGATGGGCGCGGGGAAGTTGCGAAACTCCGTCAGCAGCACGCCGAATACCAGCGCCAGCGCCAGCAGCAGTACGCGCAACAGGTCATGAAATGATTTCTGCTGCTCCTGATAGGTTCCACCGTAATCGACACGCACCGAGACGGGCAGGTGCAGACCATCAACGGTCTGGCGAACTTTGGCCATCGCGCTGCCCAGGTCCGATCCTTCCAGACGCCCGGTGACCACTACCAACCGTTGCAGATTCTCGCGGCGAATCTCGTTCTGCGGCGGCAATTGCTCGATCTCGGCAAGTGAGCCAAGCGTCGCGCTATGTCCCGAACTGCTGTTGAAGACCGTGTTTTGGATCGTATCCAGAGAGGCGCGATGCTCGTCGCCCAGCCGCACGCGAATCATATAGGGACGGCCATTCGAGATCAGCGGGTCGGTCGTCGTGACTCCATCCAGAATGGACATTGCATCTTCCGAGACTTCACTCGGCGTGAATCCCATGCGTGCGGCGACAATTGGATTGACTTGAAAATTGGTTGCTGGACCGCTTAGCGTGTTATCGATGCCGTTCTTCACATCCACTACGCCCTGGATTTTGCCGATGGCCTCGCCCACCCGTGGAGCCAGCTGCTCCAGCAGCGCCGGATCGTCGGCGAAGAGCTTGATCTGGATCGGCTCCGGCGCATTGGAGAGATCGCCGATCATGTCTTGCAGCACCTGGGTAAACTCGACGTCCAGCGCAGGCTCGGTGGCCTTGATCTGCGCTCGCACATCGGCCATTACATCGTCGATTCCACGGCTGCGCTTCGACTTCAGCTTCACCGTGAAGTCGCCATAGTTGGCCTCGGTCACGGCGGCCAAACCCAACTGCAGGCCGGTGCGTCGGGATGTGGTTTCCACCTCCGGCGTTTTGTGCAGGATGCGCTCCACGTGCTCCAGAACACGGTTTGTTTCGCTCAGCGAACTACCTGCAGGCATGATGTAGTCCAGAATGAAGCCGCCTTCATCCATCTCCGGCAAGAGGTCGGAGCCCAGCGCCTGATAGCCTGCCCAGGTGCCCGCGACCAGCAGCAGACACGCGGCTCCAAGCCACAGCGGCTTGGCCAACGACCAGTCCAGAACTTGCCGGTGAACGTGAACGATGCGGCTCATCAACCTTCCGGCGTGATGGTCGCGATGCCCCACGTCTTCGCGGCGGTCCTTTAGCAGAACGAGGCTCAGTCCCGGTGTCCAGGTGAGTGCCAGGAGCAGCGAGGTCAGCAACGCGGCGGTCATGGTGATGGCCAGCGCCCGAAAGAAGCTGCCGGTCACACCGCTGACTGCCACCAGCGGCAAAAAAACGACTACGGGAGTGATGGTCGAACCGATCAAGGGAGTGGTGATTTCGCTGAGCGCCTTGCGCACCGCGGCGGAGCGGTACTCGCCTGCATCGCGGTGCAATACGATATTCTCCACCACAACAATGGCATCGTCGATCACCAGTCCGATGGCGGCGGCGAGGCCGCCCAGTGTCATCAGGTTGAAGCTCTCGCCGATCAGCTTGAGCGTCAGCACCGTCACGGCAATGGTGACAGGAATGACCAGCCCGGCAATGAGCGAAGAGGTCCAGTCGCGCAGGAACAGGAAGAGAATGATGCAGGCCAGGATGAGTCCTATGAAGATGGCATCGCGCACGCTGGAGATGCTGTCGCGCACAATCTGCGACTGATCGTAAAACGGTTCGATCTTCACGCCGTCGGGTAGCTTGCGCTTCAGCTCGGTCATCTGCGCGGTCACCGCATCCGCCACGGCCACCGTATTGCTGGAGGGCTGGCGGGCAATGTTCACGAGCACGGCCTCTTTGCCGTTGGAGGTCACAGCCGTATAGACGGGCATGGTGGCCGATTCCACAGTGGCCACATCGGCCACCCGCACCGGGGCGCCTGCCGGGGTAGTCTTCACCACCAGTTGTCGCAGCTGATTGGCGTCGTGAACCTGCGCTCCCACCAGCCCCAGAATCAACTGATGATTGGCCTCATAAAGACCCGGAGAGTCCACGATATTCGACGCCTGAATCGCATTCACCAGGTCTGGAATCGTTACGCCCGCGGCTTGTAACAGCGCGGTATTAGGAATGACATGGAACTCTGGAACCTTGCCGCCCTGGACGGTGACCGTGCTCACGCCTTCCACTCGATTCAGAGGCGGCTTCAAATCGTAAGTGGCAATCTCCCACAAGCGCGTTTGCGGCACTGTATTCGACGTGAGGCTGTATCCGAGAATTGGAAAGGTTGCGAAGGTCAGCCGGTTGGTCGTAACCCTGGCGGTTGAGGGCAGAGTCTGCTCCACCTTGCTCAGCGCTGCATCCACCAACTGGAGTTGGTGAAACATATCCTGGCCCCAGTCGAAGAAGAGGCTAATCTCAGCCGAGCCGCGACTGGTGGTCGAGCGCACGGTCTTCAATCCCGGCACGGAGTTCACCGCATCCTCGATGGGCTTGGTGATGGTCACCTGCATCTGTTCCACAGGCATCACGCCGTTATCGATCCCAATCACGACGCGCGGAAAATTGGTCTCTGGAAAGACAGAAATCGGCACCTGAAACGCCAGATAGATGCCTGCCAGCATGAGCATCGCTACAAAGAAGAAGATCGTGCGGGTAGACCGGGCCAACCAGAAAGGATTGTGGCCATCCGCTGGAGGGGAGTTTTCGCCAGGGATCATTCGTTCCCCCCGCTCTTGCTGGTCTTCTTGTCGTCGCCCGCCGCCGCGCCCACCTTCACCTTCACGCCGTCATCCAACCCATAGGCCCCGCCGGTAATCACCAGATCGCTGGGCGCAAGGCCGTCCGTTACCTGCACGTCTTCCGCATCTTCGAGGCCCAGCCTCACCACCTTCTTGTGCGCTGCGCCATCCGCGCCCACCACCATCACGGACTTGCTCCCATCCTGCGCGGTCAAGATCGATTTGACTGGAATCTTCCATGCCCACGCATCGGTTCGTCCCGTGATGGATACTTTCACCGGCGTTCCAACCTTGAGTGTCCCAGCTTTGTTGCCAATCTTGAGCCACACCTCAACCGTCGTGCTTCCGGGGTCCAGCGCCGGACTGATGAGCGCGACCTGCGCAGAGACAGGCTCAGCCACTCCGGGTACAGTGACAGAGGCCTCGTCGCCTACCTTCATCCGCTGCGCAAGACTCTGCGCCAGATGCATCTTGGCCAGCAGGCTCGACGTATCCATCACCGTGACAAGGGGCGCGCCCGCAGCAGCCGTTTCCCCGGCAAAGAGCGGACGGTCAGTCACCACACCATTGATGGGGCTGCGAACCTGCGAGTAACTCACCTGCGCCGCCGCGCCCTTGTACTTGCCCTCCGCCGAGGTCAACTGCCCCTGCGCCGACTTGAGCGCCGACTCCCGGCTCACGTTGCGCACCGACTCAAGATGCTTGGCCGCCGCATCGTAGGCCGCCTGAGCTGCCACCAGCGCGGCATTGGCCGTATCCAGATCGCGTCCCGGAATTGCCCCTTCCGCAAAAAGTTGTTTGCGGCTCTTCACGATGCTCAGGTTGAGGTCGAGATTGGCCCTGGCCTGAGCCACGTCCGACTCTGCCTTCTGCGTATCTTCAGGCACTTGTGCCTTTGTTGCCGTCGCAAATGCTGCCTCGGCCGCCATATAGGAGCCCTGGTTGTCCAAGGCTGCGGCGGCCAGGTCGTTGTTCTCCAGAGTGGCCAGCAACTGGCCCTCCTTGACCCTTTCGCCACGCTGAACGTAAAACTTCCGCACCGGAGCGCCGATCTTGGGCGCAATAGCTGCCTGCGCAAGCGGTGCGAGAATCGCATCGGCTACTATGTGTTCGGCAATCGCTCCCTGCTCAGGATGCTCGGCCTGCACCGTCACCTGCGTCTCCGGAGCGGCCTCTTTCTTGCATCCCGACAACGTGGCCAGGGGCAACACCAGAACTCCCAACAGAATCCAGCGAGTCCGCATCGGCGCGGCTCCATGATATGCATTCACGCTCATCTTTCCGCTCGTCATTGGCTCACATCGTTCCGGTTAGCGTTTGTAGATCGGCTCGCGCCGCCTGATAGCGCACTCGTCCATCCTCGCACGCATTCTCCGCGCCCACAAAGGCGGCTTGCGCGTCCACGACCTCCAGCACCGTCGTCTCTCCTGCGGCATAGCGCAGCTTGGTGAGCCGCAGGCTCTCGGCCGCCGTAGCCACGCTCTCATCGAGCGAGGCAAGCTGATCGCGCGCCGCCGTTGCCTCGGAAAAAGCCTCGTCCAGACGGGCGAGCAGCCGCCTTTGCGTAGCGTTCAGCGCTACACGCACGGCATCGCGGCGTATCTCGCTCTGCCTGACCTTATGTTGGGTCGAAAGCCAATCCCACACCGGAATGTCCAGGGTCGCGCTCGTCGAATAGCCCAGGTTGCGCACCCCGTTGGCACCATTCACCGCAAACTGTGGAGCGTCAATGCCATAGGTGAAATTCAGCCCCAAATCCGGCAGATAGGCTGCCCGCGCCGCCAGCACGTCGGCATTGCTCCCGTTCAGCGATGCCAGCGCGCTCTTCAACTCTGGGTTGTTCTTGGCTGCGGCCTGCTCAACTTCGGCGCGCAACGGGAGTGCCGCCACACCGTCGGATGCCGCAAGCAAATATGGCGTGCGCGGATCGGGAAACAGGAGCACGGCCAGTTCCAACCGAGCCTTTTCCGCGGCAACTTTGGCGTCCAAAAGGTCGCGCTCCCGCTGCTGCTCTGCTAGTTGCGCTTTCACAACGTCGGCGTGCGCCGCCTCGCGCGCTTGTTCGCGCTTCCCGGTCAGGCCGGTAAAGTCAGCCGCTTCCGTTCTGGCGCGCTCGGCAACCACCAGTTTCTTGTCCGCCGCAAGAGAGCCATAGAACAAACCCGTCACCGCGGCCACCAGACCGCGCCGGGAAACCTCCAACTCCGCCGCGGCACGGATGGCCATTGCATCCGCCCGCCGCACGCCGGCCAACTGCCCCAGCCCCAGCGTCTCGTTCACCACCGCCTGGCTGGCGTACTCCCGCACCCCGTTGCTGGCGATGAATTTGGGAAAAGACTGCGAAGTTGTTCCTTTCGTCGTAGGCCTGTTCGCTTGTGTGTAGAGCGCCTGATTGTGATAGACCACGCTAGGAAGCAGCGCCGAGCGCATAACCGAGCGGTCGAGCGCCGAGGCCCTGCTCTCCGCAGATGAAGCCGCGTATGCAGGCTCATTGGACTCCGCACGCCTGATCGCCTCTTCGAGCGTAATCGAGATCGGTTTGCCGGCGACCGATGGGTCTTGGACCGCAGCCTCCCCTAGTGACTGTCCATCGGTTGGCGCAATGGCTGCCACCATCAGGAACAAGAGGATGATTGCGTCGGGCAGGCACCCCAAAAAGCGACGCCGCTTCCCCATCTGGATATCATGTCGCATAGTCATACTATGAAGCATACGGCGAAATGGGGCGCTGAATCGGCAACCGGTTGCATCTATGCGATGCACTGAGGATCTGCCGTGATTTTCCATTGTAACCCGTGCGCTGTCAATGCTCTGCTTTCGAGTTTGCACGAACCCGATCCTGGAGCATCGTGATTGGCGGTAATTGCCGACTGAAAGCAAAGCACTCTCCTTGATTGTCAATGATAAACGTGCGGCACGAGCCTCCCGTAAATTTGTTGTTGTTTGAGGTTCGCGCTGATTGTTGGATCAGGCTTTTCTGGCGTGAAAGGCCATCTCTGCCAGCTCGGGATCGGTCCCAAATGCCTACCCAGTCGCTGACCGATCAAGCCCACTGCAAGTCGCTACAGATGAATCCAGCCACCGAGAATGAGTGAAAGCGATCCTACTGCAACGAATACCCAGAGAAGTGTTCCTTGCAAAAGCGGCCGAACGCCGACTTCGCGGAGAGTCTTCATGGAGAGCCCAGTTCCGATCAGGTAGAGCGTGACGGTCAGGCCGATGACGCCAAGATGTTTCAGCACCGGATAGGACGACTGGAAAATGTGAACATAGGTATTGGCAACAGCCGCGAGGCAGAAGAAGAGAATAAACCATGGCCATTGAACACGTGCCTTGCTCTTGTTTACCATTGCGGTTCCGATCGAAAGCGGTACGATCCATAGAGCGCGGGCTAACTTGACGGTTGTGCCGACCGCAAGAGCCACCGCTCCGTACTTTGCTGTCGCACCGACGACGGAGCTTATGTCGTGAATGGCGAGCGCCGACCAGAGGCCAAACTGGATCTGCGTCATATGCAGGACTGTCCCGATTGCTGGGAATGTAAGCAAAGCGACCGAGTTCAGCACAAAAACAGTCCCGAGAGAGACGGCAATCTCTTCTTGGCTTGCATTGGTGATTGGGGCAACCGCGGCAATGGCGCTGCCGCCGCAGATGGCAGTGCCGGTCGAGATGAGAAAGGAGATTCTCTGCTTCACGCGCAGGAGTCTTCCCAGTCCCCAACCCAAGAGCAGGGCAATGCTGATGCTGGCTGCGGTATAGATGAACCCGGCACGTCCCGCTTGCATAACCTGCTGCAAATCCATGCCGAATCCGAGACCAACTACGGACGCCTGGAGGAGGAGTTTGGATAGCTGCTTCGCCGCAACGTGGAAGGGATGAACGAAGGAAAATCC